>JGI12109J20283_12570567_pt1 | contig 16602 bp, 13 predicted proteins | sample ElkSlonscriptome_12_FD_20283 | JGI IMG/M metagenome (IMG submission 20283)
ATGTGGTCCTCCCTGGGGTATGGATTGGTGTGCGTACTCCAACCATACCACCAGGGATGTGGTGTGTCTGCATGCGATACGCATGGGTAAAGTAAAATGGTCATCTCTGAAACCATGTCTTAGTGAACAATCGGTTTGTTCTTGGTTCTCTGTTTGTCTGTTCTTTCTGTATGGTATAATGCCATCGTTTACTCGTATGCAAATCCACAGTCAGATTTCCATAATGCATCAGATTCTTCTTGCCGGCGGGCCGGTCTTCTATCGTCAGGCCGGGCAGGGTCCACCGCTGTTGCTGCTACACGGCTGGGGTGGTTCTTCCCGTTACTGGCAATCGACGCTGGAGGCGCTAGCCGGAGTGCGCCGCATGTATGCCCCCGATCTGCCCGGCTTCGGCATGTCACCACCGTTGCCGGAGGCGGCCAATGCCGCGCGATTGGCGCGGCTGGTGATCGAGTTTGCCGATGCGTTGGGCATCGATCAGTTTGATCTCAACGGGCACTCATTTTCCAGCAGCGTGGCCGTCTTTGTGGCGCACAGCCGGCCCCACCGTGTCCGGCGGCTGATTCTGACCTGCAGCAGTACCTACCGCGATGAGCGCGAACGCCGCTTTGTCCAGCGGGTCCACCGCATTCTGGCGCTGCCGATTATGCTGCGCCGTCCCTGGATGGAGCGGCAACGGCTGATCTATCGGATGCTGGCGCGGCGTTTCTTCTACCGGGTGCCGGACGATAATGCGCTGCTGCGGGAACACTTCGCCGATTTCCTGCGCATGGACCGGCGCACAGCACTGGCGAGTGCCGCGAGTGCGGGTGATCCGGTGTACAATACCATTCTGCCGCAGGTGACTACCCCGACGCTGATTATTGGTGCGCGCCAGGATGTAATTATGCCGACGGCGGGCACGCCGGTTCTGGCCCGGTTACTTCCAAATGCGCATCTGACATGGCTGGAGGGATGCGGTCATCTGCCGATGATCGAGCAACCCGTTGCATATAACCAGTTGTTGTGCGATTTTCTTGAAGATGTCACATAAACTACACGACCCACACGGAGGCAGTTATGTCCCTTGCCGATCTTGCGCACTATCGCGCGCTCTTCCCGATTACCGAGACCTGCGCCTTTCTCAGCCATGCCGCCACCTCGCCGATGAGCCGCCCCGTCGCCGAAGCGGTCCAGGCCCATCTGCAGCAGGCGCAGCATGAGTCACCCATCGGGTTCTTTCCCCAGATCCTGGACCTGTCCCAGCAGACGCGCCAGCAGATTGCCGACCTGATCAATGCCCAGACGATTGACGAGATTGCGCTGATGCCCAATACCGCTACCGGCATTAACACCGCCGCGCAGAGTCTGCCGCTCGAGCCCGGCGATAATGTGCTGGTACTCGATGGCGACTACCCGGCAAATATTTATCCCTGGATGAATCTGGCTTACCGCGGCGTGCTGACCAAGTTTGTGCCGCAACGCGCAGGTGGCCTGGATGTAAACCTGCTGGAGCAGCGCATTGACCGCCGCACCCGGGTGATTGCGCTCAGTACGGTGATGTTTGCGACCGGCTTCCGCAATGACATCGCGGCGGTGGGGCGGCTCTGCCGGGAGCGAGGCATCTATTTTGTGGTAGATGCGATCCAGTCGCTGGGTGTGTTACCGATGGATGTGCAGGCGTGCCATATCGACTTTCTGGCCGCCGGCTCGCATAAATGGCTGATGGCAGCACCCGGTAGCGGCTTCCTCTACTGCCGCCGCGCGATCCTGGACGAGTTAACCCCCGGCGCGTATGTCGGCGCATCCAGCGTGGTGGATTTCTTTAACTTCCTCGACTACAATCTTACCTTCCCGCAGAGTGCCGAGCGCTTCCATATCGGGACGATCAACTGGATGGGGGTAGTTGCGCTCAACGCGGCGATCAGCCTGCTGCAGGAGGTGGGCATTGAGCGGGTCAGCCGGCAGGTGCAGGGGTTGATCGCCGCCCTGATCAACGATCTGACGGAGCGCGGCTATGAACTGGCCGCCGGCACCGCCCCCGAACAGCGCAGCGGGATTATCGTGATCGAGACGCCGGACGCGGCGGCAACCTGCAAGCGCATCAACGAGGCGGGGGTGGTTGTCACCACCCGGGGTACGGGTGTCCGGGTTGCGCCCCATTTCTACAACACTGTGGAAGAGGTACTGCGCGTAGGTGAATTGCTGGGACCGCGTTAAGCGCCGATCACATCGCTGCAAGAAAGGATCGAGATCCATGGCTGTACCTTCCCACTCCGTCGGGCGGGCGCTGGTGGGTTCACCGCTGAAGCGGCCGCTGGTTGGCTGCCTGTTTCTGGGGGCGATGCTCTTCCTGCTGGGTCTGGCCTTTCTGGGCCATCTGACCCTCTGGATTATCGCGCCGCTGCCGGCCAGCAGCCTGTTTGTGGGCACGGCGCTGCTGGCAACGCTGGCTTCGCTCCCAGTGCTGCTCTTCCTCTGGGTGCTGGATCGGCGTGAGCGCGAGTCGGTCTGGCTGTTTGGCGGCGCAATCGCCTGGGGCGCGGTCATCAGTACCGGGCTGTCGGCGCTGTTCAATGCGCTGGGCTTTGGCTTTATCGCGCTGGGGTTGGAGGTTGCCGGTGGCGCGGATGACAGCGCGATCATCGGTGAATTGTTGGCGGCGGCGCTGATTGCGCCCCCGGTTGAGGAGGCCGCCAAGGGGTTGGGGGTGCTACTGCTCTTCTGGTTTGCGCGGGCCGAGTTTGATAACCTGCGCGACGGCCTGATCTATGGGGCGCTGGTGGGCCTGGGCTTTAATATCGCCGAGGTGGCGCTCTATGTGATGAATGGCTATCTGGAGACGGGCACTGCGCCGATTGGTGAGCAGTTTGCCACCCGCTTCGTGTTCCTGGGGCTGAATGGGCATCTGCTCTGGAGTGCGCTGGTGGGCGCGGGGTTGGGGCTGGCCCGCCAGACTTCACGCCGCTGGCTGCACTATGTCGCCCCGATTGGCGGCTACCTGGTGGCGCTGATTGGGCATGCGCTGAACAACTCGGTGGGTATTTTTGTGCTGGTGATCTTCCTGGCAATCATGGGCTACGATATGTCGGTTGAGACCAGCGTGCCGGTGCCGGCGCTCTGGTTTGCCGCCGCCCTGATGCATCTGCTGATCCAGAGCGGCCCCTATCTGTTGTTTGGCATTCTGCTGGTGCAAAGTTCGCGCTGGGAGCGCAAGGTGCTGCGGGACTATCTGGCCGACGAGGTTGATGGTGTGACCGTGCTGCCGGAAGAATACACCTCGATCCAGGGCACCATTCCGCTCCTGGGCACGCATGCGCTGGCCCGCCGGGGCGGACGACGTACCCGCCGGATTGCCAATGCGCAGACCGAACTGGCCTTCCGCAAGTGGCATCTGGCCCGCGACAATGGCGACCCGGCCGGCGACCCGCTGGCGATTGCCTGGCGCGAGGATATTGCGCGGCTCAGGCAGAACTCATAATGAAAGTTTAACAAGATCTTTTTCCGCTCAAGTGCCCTGGACTGATCCATATCGAAGTCCAGGGCCAGGAAGAAGCTGCCTTCCCGCAACAGATGTTTGTCTATCACTACCGGCTGTTTGACCGCTACAACCCTCCGGTGGTCAGTCTGGCAGTGCTGGGCGATGACCGCGCTACCTGGCGGCCTGACCAGTTCACGCTGGGGTTGTGGGGCTGCGAAACCCGCTTCACCTTCCCGGTAATCAAACTGCTGGACTATCGCAGCCGTCGGGCGGAACTGGAAGCCGGCCGCAATCCGTTTGCCACGGTGGTGCTGGCCCACCTGACGGCGCAGGAGACGCGCCAGGATGCGGCGGCGCGGGCGCGGGCCAAACTGCACCTGACCCGCCGGCTGTATGACCTGGGCTACACCCGGACGGATATCATTAACCTGTTTCACTTCATTGACTGGCTCTTACGCCTGCCGGACGAGTTGGAGCAGCAGTTCTGGCAGGAGATGGAACAATGGGAGGAGGTACGTCGGATGCGGTACGTGACCAGTGTGGAGCGGATTGGCATACAGAAGGGGCTGGAGCAAGGGCTGGAACAAGGACTGCAGCAAGGACTGGAACAAGGACTGCAGCAGGGTCGTCGTGAGGAACTGCTGGCCGGGATTGCCCTGGCGCTGGAACTTAAGTTTGGCGACGAGGGGTTGGCACTGTTGCCGGAGATTCAGTCCATCACTGAGGTTGCCCGGCTCCAGGCCGTCCGTGATCGGATTAAGGCCGCCGGCACCCCGGACGAACTGCGGCAGGTGTATGCCGGGGCGGGGGATGCGCCCCCAGCGAGCTAACTGCTCCCGACAGACCATAGCGGAATTGATAATCAGAACGTTAGAACATTGGAACGTTCTAACGTTCCGGCAGCAGGTGCGCACCTTCGATCACTCCCCCGCCGGCTCCAGCCAGACCACCGCCTGCTCGGTTTGTGCGGCTTGCGGCAATCCCTCGTTCAGGCTGCCGCTGCGGAAGCCCGCCAGGTCCAGGGTGACATAGGTGAAGCCAATGTCGCGCAGCTTGTGCTGGATGCGCCGGCGGGTGGCGGGCTGGGCCACACGCAGAATATCGTCGGGTTCGACCTCCAGCCGGGCGACCTCGCCATGGTGTCGCACGCGCACCTGCCGCAGCCCGATTTCTCGCTTGAGAAACGCTTCGGCCTGCGCCACCTGTCCCAGCGCCTCGACCGTTACCGCGCGACCGTAGGGAATGCGCGAGGCCAGGCATGCCATTGCCGGCTTGTCGTGCGTGGGCAGGCCACGCCGTTGCGACAATGCCCGAATGTCGGCCTTGCCCAGACCGGCCTCCAGCAGGGGCGCGCGGATACCATGCTGCTGCGCGGCCTGCATCCCCGGCCGGTGATCTCCTAGATCGTCGGCGGTTGCGCCATAGACCACGGCAGCAAATCCGCGTGCGCGGGCCAGCGGCCAGAGCGTAGTAAACAACTCGTCTTTGCAGTGAAAACAGCGGTTGGGATCATTGCGCACATAGTCGGCGTTGGCAAGCTCGTCGGTCGTTACGATCTCCAGGGGGACACCGATCTGTGCGGCCAGGGTGCGCGCCTCGTCCAGCTCCTGCGCGGGCAGACTGGCGGAGCAGGCGGTCACGGCCAGCACCTTGTCGGGGCCGAGGGTATCGCGGCAGGCGGCCAGCAGGTAGCTGCTGTCAACCCCGGCGGAGAAGGCCACGACCACCGACTCCAATGCGCCGATGATGCGCTGCATGTGGGTGGTTTTAGCTTCCAGCTTCGTCATGGAGAAATTTCCTCACGGTTTCATCAAAGAGTTCGGGTTCCTGCCAGGCGATGATATGCCCGGCCTCGGCCCGGAAGATTAGCCAGGAGCGGGGAATCGCATCGGCGACCACGCGGGACTGGCGTTCCGGGCAGAAGGGATCGCGTCCCCCCTGGAAGATCAACACCGGAATGCGAATGCTGTCCAGGCAGGGGATCACCTCGGCTCCCGTCGCTTCCAGTTGTTCCATCGCCGTCAGCAGGCCATCTTTGAGGCGGGGCCAGCGCTCCGCGCCATGCTGCGCCTGCATGTAGCGTTCCCAGGCGGGCGTCATGGTTGCGTTTCGCTGGCGGTGCGCGCCCAGGGCTTCCGGGCCGATCTGCGAGAAGACGCCATCCAGGATCAGCGCCGCGATATGGTAGGGCTGCTCGCAGTAGGCGTTGAGCGCCGATATCCCGCCCGCGCTCATGCCGAACACCGGCACGGTATCTTCGGGAAAGAGCGTCTCCAGCAGGTCGGAGAGCGCCTGCCCCTGGAGTGTAAAATAGTCCCGGGTGAACAGGTTGTCCGGCATGGCGGAGTGCCCGTGTCCTAGCAGATCGACGCTAACGACCTGGTATTCGTCGGCGAAGCGCCGCGCCAGCTTCTCCTGGCTCGCGGCGGTCATGGTGTTGCCATGGATCAACACCAGCGGGTGGCCGCTGCCGACGGTCATATAAAACATCGCGCCGTGGCGCGTTTCAACATAGCTCATGCTAGTTCTGCTTTTCGTTCAGGTTATGAGACGAAGGACGAAAGGTGAAGAACAAAGGACCGATGTGCGATGTTTGCTGGTTGCTCTCCTTGATCATACTTCGGGGCGTGGGGGGAGTCAAGGATTGAGAACCGAGAACTGAGAACTGAGAAGCCCGATCAGGCGCTGCCAAAATAGCGCAACGCGAGACGCAGGCGCTCTTCCAGGTCGCCGGGGGCGTCGGGGGGCAGGGCGGCAATAGCAGCACCGGCTTCGGCACTGCTGTAGCCCAGGCTGACCAGCAGATCGGCCAGTTCGTTGTTGACTGCTAACACCGCCGGGGGCGCTTCCGGTTGCGCGGCGGGCAGGCCCTTCAGATCCAGTTTGCCGGTCAGCTCGAGCACCAGCCGCTCGGCGGTCTTTTTGCCAATACCGGGGATGCGTGACAGGCGGGTGATATCTTTCTGTGCCACCGCGATGCGCAGTTCGTCAGGGGTTGCGGCGGAGAGCATACTGAGGGCCAGCCGCGGCCCCACCCCCGACACACTCAGGACTGTCTCAAACAGCGAACGCTGTTCGAGTGTGGCAAAGCCATAGAGCAGCAGCGCATCCTCGCGCACAACCATGAAGGTCTGCAGGTAGACCTCGTCGCCGATACTGCCCAGCTTCTCCAACACGGGACGGGGCACATAGACGAGGAAGCCTACCCCGCCGGTTTCGACCACCAGATGATCAGTGCCGATAGTGCGTAAAATGCCACGGAGCGAAGCGATCATATGTTTAGTCCGTAATCTGTAGTCCGTGATCCGTGATCCGTGATCTGTAGTCCGTAGTCCGTAGTCCGTAGTCCGTAATATGCTGCCGGGTGTCACAGGTCGCGGATTACCATTTCGGCCTGGAAGCGGTCGGCGAGCGCCTGGGCTTCGGCAATATGACCTTCCGGGATGGGAATGGCGAGTTGTTGCATGATGGCGCGATGATAGGTGGTGATCAACCGGGTTGTAAACAGTAACAGGGCGGGATTACCCGGCACAACCTGTACATCCGCCAGCGTGATATGGGGATCGTCAAAGGTGATATAGCGCCCCGGCAGATAGATCCCGAGCGGCCCAAGATAGACATCCACGGCTGTGGCGGGCGGCGGCGTTTGCGCCTGGCGATAACTGTTGATCGCAAAGAACAGGCTGACCGCCAGCACCACCGCGCCCATGATCAGCGCAATCTGCATGGCCTGCGGCGTTGAGCGCCCAAAGATCCCGACAAAATACCCTGCCGCCGCCGCGCTAACGCTGTAGAGCAGCACATTCCCGGCCAGACCGGCAACCGTGATCTGCTCCTCGTCGGTGTTGGCCCGCACCCGCTCATCGCTCACCAGTCGCCGCCATTCTCCTGCCGGGTAGTGCCATGCGACCCAGTGCTCCCCGGCGATAATGCGCCGGACAACGGGCAGGCTGCGGCGATGCCGCACCAGCACACTCAGCAGCACAATCAGCGCGATCGTTCCCAGCAGCAGGGTCGGTAGCACCGCGACCGCCGGACTGGCGCCGACCAGCAGCAGCACCTGGGCCAGCAGGATCATCGCCCCGACAAAGAGTAAATCGCCGATCACAAACCAGCGGATCTGTTTCTGCATCAACTCTGCATCCCTTATCACCTGAGCCAGTCCAGGCAGCGCCCAATGATCAACTCGGTCATCGCTGCGTGGTGCGTATTTTTCATCGCAACCGGTTGCGTGTCAAATCCATGCATCTGGGCAAGCGCGTGTATCTCCGTAGTGTTATCGTAGGTCATCATAAAATCATTCGCAAGTGAACCGGCCAGGTGAAAGAGTTGCGGATGATCCAGGTTGGCGTGGGTGTAGAGCCGCGCCCCGGCCTTCTTCCCGGCAGCAGTGTAGGGCGGGTCAAGAAAGCAGACCACGCCGGACTGGTCGGCATACCGGCGCAGAACATCCATCCCATCACCCTCGATAAAGGTAAACCGCTCGCGGATGCTGCCGATAGCCTGAATGCGGCGGCAGAGCGTTGCGGGATACCAGCGCGACCGCAGACCTTTGCCGTTCTCGCCCTGCTTTACTTTCCCCGCCCCCGCCGCCATGATGCCCCCACGATTGACCCGGTTCTTCAAGATGGTGCGAAATGCCTGTTCTTTTATCTCCATTGCCGGTTGTGCAAGAACATCCGCAACCGCTTCCGGGGTCAGATCAAATGTCGCAATGCGCTCGGTCAGCCAGTCCCGTGCAGCGTCGTCGCCAAGGATGGTTTTCCAGACCGCGGCAACCTGCGCATCAACTTCAACCATGATCACATGGTCGGCCAGTTGCTCAAACCCCACCGTCAAACTGACAATCCCACCCCCGGCAAACGGCTCGACAAACACCTCCGGCCGCGTGGTCCGGTGTGCCAGCCACTGCCTGATCCGGGGCACCAGCCAGGTCTTCCCGCCGGGATAGCGGAAGGGGCTACGCTGCGGGACTGTTGCGACGTTGGTGATAGTATGCGGTGGTGAGTCGTCCAGAAATGACATCTGTTGCATGAAAGTATTCCTGGCTTATCCAAAAATGTCGGTTAACGTAGGGGCATCTGGCGGTAGACTATCCCCTGATTTCTTTTCATCAAACTTGCGCTGCAACTGTTTAATAAAGTCCTCAACTGGCCCAGGCTCAGGTGATGTAATACGTTGTAGGGCTGATGTAAATTGCGTGTACACTGTTTTCGTACGAACCAGTTTATACCGATTTTGATTGGTATCACGTTGCAATTCATAAACTAACCAGGCAATATCTGCCTCTTCTGGTTTAACTTCTGGAAGTGTTGGCAGAGTATTATAAAATCCACTATGTGTTGCGACTGCCAGCTTCTTTCTCCATGAGTTAAGAATGCCGCCTTTGTAAATAAGTTGAGGTGCCAATCGCTTACGCGACGACGATAAATAGTCAGGACGTGGCGAGTCACGTCGATCAGTCCAATCCATTGCATACCGATTAGATGGATCTTCCATGTAAAACTCAAAGGGAGTACGTACATTCCCTGAGATGTAAACTGCCTGAATCTCCAACGCGCCAAAGTCAAGAATCTGGCCCTGGTCATCATAGGATATTAGGACAATATCAATATTGCCTGCCGACTTGCCGTTGCGATCATTCAAGCGGATTTCAGTTAGAGATGTCCAGGCAGTTCCTTCAGCAAAAAAGAAAGCAGCCGCATCAACCGCGATAAGCCAATCCTGGCGAAAACGTACAGGGCAGGTAATCGCTACATCTTCACCCTCATAAATGCTGCAAACTCCCAGTGGATTATTCGCCTTGTCTTTGGTACAGGATGGTACTTTATTATTGAATGGACAAAGACGATTCTTGCGGTAGTGTGCTGCTTCCGGCGAAAGGTTATCCGCAGGAAACCCAAACACTTCCGCAAGGGGATGAGTAGACATTGGTTAGGTATCTTTCCTGTCTATTTTACACGAAAACGTGTTTTCGTCAACTTCACTCTATTGTACCACCATATTTCCAGGCTGCTCACTCTACCGGCCGGCCCCACACGGCAACCTCGGCAATCGCGGTGTCGTCGCGGTGTGTGCCGGGGTAGGCCGCCTCAAGCGTGATATCAACCATGGTTGTGGTGATGGGCCGCAGGATCAGCGACTGCATTCCGCGCTGATCCAGGAATGTAACCGGCAGAATGCTGCCGTCGGAGAAGCGCACCTGCGCCGCCCGCAGCCGGTTGTTCTCCGCAAACTGCCGGGCATCAATATCCCGGCCGATATCGAGGTCGAGGCGCGCCACCGTAACCGGCTCAGCAAAGCTCAGGCGCAGCCACTCACCGTTGCCCGGTCCCGCTACCCCTTCCACCCAGGCCGTTGTTGGGTCGCCATCCAGGACATGCGCCGGCGTGTAGGTAACGCTACCGCCGTCCGGGAGGGCTGTGCGGGGCAGCAGTGAAGATGCTTCGGCGGTCGCCGCACTGGTCAGGTCGATTAGTTCAACCGGCGGCGCGGCCTGGGCCGGTTGTGGTACGGGTGTCGGTACCGGCGGCGGGAGCGGCGCGCTGCTAAAGTAGCGCCAGGTCGCCTCTGAGACGCTCATCGCATGCGCGTAGGCATCCTGCCAGCTTGCGCCATAGCTGCCCAGGTAGGCCAGGGCGTAGGCATAGCGCCGGCCGTCGCGCTCGAAGACGACAATCCCCGCATCGTTCCAGGTGTTGTGCGGCTCGTAGAGCTGGCCGACCTTGTGGTAGAGTTCAATCCCGGCAGGTAGCGCGTTACCAAACGAGGCATTCATCCAGTCGGGTGCGATGGTCATGCTCCAGAGGGTATACGCGGTCTCCTGCGCCGGCAATGCAGTGCCCTGGTAGAGCCGCCCCAGGATCAGCACCAGATCATCCGTGGTCAGCAGGTTGGCGGTAATGCCGTGGCTGGCGGCGTAGCCATACTCCTCCCAGTGATAGCCCGGCGGATGGGTCATAATCGAGTCGCTTGCCCCCAGATCCCACATGATTGCATTGGCCCGCCGAATACCTGCCCCAATATCGCCCCCACCAATAATACCCAACAACTCGCGTGCCGGCGGCGTGTTGCTCGGTCCCATCGCCGACTGCACCAGCCCGGCAACATCCTCGGCGGTGTAGCGGCCCGCCGCGATATCCTGCGCCACGCCCATCAGGATCGGGATTTTGATGGTGCATGCGGCCTGCTGCGGGCGCGTCCCATTAATCGAGATCATCTGTCCGCTCTGCAGATCAAGCACACTGACGGCATGATCGCCATACCAGCCGGCAACCATGCCTTCCAGTTCCGCGCGCAGAGCCGCAAAGCCGGGATCGGCCGGTGCCGGCGCGGGTGGAACGGGGGTTGTCGGTACCGGCGTCGGCGGTGGGGGTGGCGGCGCACTGACCGGCTCGGCAATCTCGGTCAGCACGGGTACCGCCGGAGCCGGGGGGACATTCGTGGGTGATGGCACACGGGTGGGCGGCATGGGATTAATCGGCATCGTAGGGGTGTTGATTATTGCGACAACCGGAGCCGTAGCCGCAGGAGGAATACCCAGATACAGGGTGGCAAACAGAACGCGGTCAGCAGCAGTATAACGCCGCGCATAAGCTTCTCCTATCGCTGGGGCACCGCAGACGACGTAGCACGCGTATCAATCGGGGGCGAAACGGGTCAGGTGGACGAGGTAGGGCTCGCCCAGGTGGGACATCTTCTGTTATAGTTTATTGTACCAGGTGTGGCAAGGCTTTTTGCTCAATGCGTCGTTGACACGCGTTACGCGGTGCGTGCCCAAACGGGACATTGCACCCGATAGAAGCCCAATTCGCCTGCGGCAGCATGGTACGCTTTTTGTCTTTCTTACAAAAAATTTGCTCTGAAAGACTGTCTGAAAAGGTGGTTTGCGTCGGTCCCACGGCATGCTGGGTGCCCTGATCCACCGGACAGCGCCCCAGGAGTCCCGGCTTCAGCCGGGGTGTGGCCGGAACCGGCTGAAGCCGGGACTCCCGCGCCGGGGCCGTAGCCCCATGACCAACCCTTTTCAGACAGTTTCTGAGCAAATTTTTTGTGAGAAAGATGGCCTCTTTCCCGTCTTTTTGGAAAAAATGTGGCGTGGAGAGCCACATTTTTTCCAAAAAGGATGTTGTTTTCCGCCCTGCCGCAGGCGAGTCGGTGCATCGGGGTAGAACACTGCGTAATGTGTGGCATTGACACAACAAATTACACTTTGCTATAATGCCCCTATGACGCAGTGTGTCATACAGGTTCGCTATCACATCCACCAGCAGGTAACGCTATCTCCGCAAGTTGCCGGACGTATGTCCTGTTTTCTTATTACGATAATAAAAAAGAGAAAGGTATGTATTCGTGGGTAAACGCACACTCGTCGGCATATTGGGACTGGGGTTGACCGGGTGGGGGCTGTTCCAGGCGCGCCGGCAGATCTTTCGCCACTGGTTTCACCTGCCGCCGGTGCAATACGCTGTCGGGGTTGAGCGGGGCCTGCGCCTGGCGTTACCCGATGACGTCACGCTGGTGGCCGATCACTACTTCCCCAAAGCCGAAGGCGACTTCCCGACGATCCTGATCCGCACTCCCTACGGGCGCAAACTGGGGGCGGCGCTGGTTTTTATTGCGCCCCGCTTCGCCGAGCGTGGCTACCATGTGATCATACAGGATACCCGCGGCCGGTTTGACTCGACCGGGCAGTTTGATCCGTTTCGTACCGAGGCCGAGGATGGACATGCCACGCTGGATTGGATCGCCCAACAGCCCTGGTTCAATGGCGTCATCGGTATGTGGGGCCAGAGCTACCTGGGCTTTGTGCAGTGGGCCGTGGCGGGTGATCCGCCGCCGGCACTCAAGGCGATTATGCCGATTATTACCGCCTCGCAGTTTGTCTCACTTATTCGCGCCGATAGCTCCTTTGCCCTCGACACGATGCTGCGCTGGACGTTTATGGTCGATACGATTGATTTCCTGCGCAAACGCACATTTGCATCCGCGCTGCTGCGCCTGCTGCGCACGGAGCAGCTCGTGGCCCCGGCCCTGCAGCACCTGCCGATTGGCGAGGCCGATGCGGTAGCAATTGGAACGCCGGTCAGCTTCTACCGCGACTGGCTCGATCATCAGATCTATGACCACTACTGGAAGGCAATGGACCACCGGGATGCGCCCGGACGTACCCCCACCGCGGTTCACCTGATCGCGGGTTGGTATGACATCTTTCTGCGCGACCAACTGGCCGACTATGCCGCACTACGAGCGGCGGGAAAACGGCCGTATCTGACGATTGGCCCCTGGTTTCATCTCGACACGGATATCGCGCGCAGTAGCCTGGGGGAGAGTCTCGCCTGGTTCGATGCGCACTTGAAAAATGATCAGCGCCACCTGCGGCCGGACCCGGTGCGTATCTATGTGATGGGGGCCAACGAGTGGCGCGATATGGAGGAGTGGCCCCCACCCACTCGTGAAATACGCTACTATCTGCAATCGGGCAGGCAGCTTGCGCCCACACAACCGGATGCGCATGCGCCCCCCGACCAGTACCGCTACAATCCCGCCGATCCTACGCCCTCGATTGGTGGTCCGCTGATGAATCCCGGCGGCGGCCCCCGGGATAACCGTACATTGGAGATGCGTTCTGATCTGCTCTGCTACACCACCGAACCGCTGCATGCCGATCTGGAAGTCATTGGCAATGTTGACCTGGAACTCTATGTTCGTTCCACGCTCAAGCATGCCGACTTCTTTGGACGGCTGTGCGATCTGCATCCTGATGGGCAGTCGATCAATATTTGTGATGGGTTGCTACGGATTGATGCCGGCCGGGGAGAGCCCCAACCGGATGGTACCTTGCGTATCGTGATCAACATGTGGGCAACGGCGCACCGCTTCCGGCGCGGACACTGCCTGCGGCTGCAGATCGCCGGCGGCGCGCACCCGCGCTGGAGCCGCAATCTGGGCACGGGTGAACCTATCGCTACCGGCACCGCCGGCGTTATCGCCGAGCAATCCATCTACCATGATAGTATGCACCCATCGGCCCTGGTTTTACCCATCATTTAACACGCGTTACGCGGTGGACGTTCAAACTGCACGTTTGATAAGATGAAAGCAGTCTTCGCCTGCGGCAGCATGGTACGCTTTTTTTCTTTTTCACAAACATGTTGCACAACGTGCAACATGTTTGTGAAAAAGCATGGAATCTTCCGCCCTGCCGGAGGCGATATCCCCCGTCAAAACCCGGGATCGTCTGCTGCATGCCGGCATTGGTCGTTTCGCGTTTTTCGCTCATGTCGTGGTGTTCGTGGTCCAAACCCTCACCGCGTAACTCGTGTTAGTTACAGGAGTTACGCGGTGGACCTTCAAACCGGACGTTTCATCCGATGAAAGCCTGATTCGCCTGCCGGAGGCGCATCGGGCCGGTTGTCCAGGCAGATGCCTGGTTTGGAACCGACCGCGTAACGCGTGTTAGTTATAGAGTGCAGACTACACTGTTGGGAGGTATGTTATGGACATGACGCTGCTGATCATTGCCGGCGGTTTGCTTATTGCCGTTGTTGTCGTCGGAGTGCTGCTGTTCCGCCGGAGTTGGGGCAATTTCCCCGGCGAGTCCGCTGTGTTGCCCGGTCAGCCACCATCCGGCATGTCAGAGATGGAAGCGGAGGTGCGGCAGTTGCTCCAGCAGGGCCAGAAGATCCAGGCGATTAAACTGGTACGCGAACGTAGCGAGATTGGCCTGAAGGCGGCGAAAGCGTATGTTGATGGGCTGGAACGGGGAGAAGCGCTACCGCCGCCATCTTCACGCCCGGTGACACTGGACGATGTGCCGCCGGATCTGGTTGCGGAAGTCGGCACGCTCCTCGCCCGAGGGCAGAAGATCGAGGCGATCAAACAGGTGCGAGAGCATACCGGGATGGGCCTGAAGGAGGCGAAGGATTGGGTTGATCGGTTGGAGACCAAGGTGCAATGAAGATGTAGTCCACCGCTGTCACGAATGTGGCCGGCAGCGGTGGGCTATGGGCTATGCCCGCTTCAGGGCATAGGCAATCCCGGATTGCAGGCTGTTGAGCGTTTTGATGCTGCTCATATCTGCACCCAGATGCACCAGCGTCTGCGCCACATCGGGGCGAATACCCGTCAGGACTACCTCTGCGCCGAGCAGTTTCACTGCCTGGGCCGCCTGGATCAGCGCGCTGGCGACCTGGGTATCAACCACCTGTACGCCGGTTATATCAACAATCGTAATGCGGGCTTGATGGTTCGCCACGCCTTCAAGCAGGTTCTCCATAATCTGCAACGCGCGGCTGCTATCAATCGTTCCCACCAGCGGCATCACCACGGCGCTGTTGGAGATCGGAATCAACGGCGTGGAGAGTTCACGCAATGCTTCCCGCTGGGCATCGATCACCTGCTGCTGCAGCATCACGCGTTCCGCTTCGGCCTGCACCAGATCGGTGCGATCGCGGACAAATCCCGGAAAGAAGCGTATGCTGCCGTCGGCAGCATAGATCGGGAAGACCAGCAAATCTACCGGCAGTGTGCTCCCATCTCGGCGGCAGCCCGTCTGTGTGCCCTGCCAGAAGCCCTGCTCGAGCGTCTGCTGAATAATCGCTTCCGGCTGGATATCGTTGCCGGCGAGTGTGCGGTTAACCGGGATGCCAACAAAATCATCATCATATCCCAGCAGCTTCTTCGCCGCCGCATTGCCATAGGTGATAATTCCCTCGGGCGAGACAAACGAGATGCCGTCGGGTGCGTTCTCGATCACCGCCTTGAATACGCGTAGCTCCTCATCGGCCTGCCGACGCGCGGTGATATCCTGGATAATCGCCACAAAAACGGACGATTCCTCCTCGCGCGCGAGCTGCAGCCGCACATCAACCGGATAGGTAGAGCCATCCTTGCGCTGGTGAACCGTTTCAAATGTCACCAGGTCGCGCGTGCCATCCAGGAGTGGCGCGATCAGTGTGGCGAACTGCTCTGCATCAACCGTAGGTTTAATATCAACCGGCGTAAGCCGGGTCAGTTCTTCCATAGAGTAGCCCAGGTTCTGGCGGCCCCCCTTATTCACCTGAACAAAATGCAGGGTTTCGGCATCAAAGACAAAGATCTCGTTGCGCGAGTTTTCCAGGATGCGGCCGAGGCGCAGCGTTAGTTCTTCGGCGCGCTTGCGTTCCGTGAAATCGCGGGTGCTGGTGCGGTAGCCCATTGACTGGCCGTCGGCGGAATAGACCGGCTGCCAGGAGATTGCCATCCAGCGGAGCGACCCATCGCGGTGACGCAGCCGAAACGTCACATCATTGCCGCGCGACCCCTGCGCCGCTTCCACCCGCATCCGGGTGATAACCGGGCGATCATCGGCATGGACCAGCGGCAGGGGATAGTCCGGCATTGTCAGGCACTCCGCGACGGTATAGCCGGTGAACTGCTCAACCGCCGGATTGATCCAGCGTACTGTGCCATCACCGTCAACCCAGCTTTCCCAGTCGTAGGTGTAGTCGGCAATGGCCCGAAACTGCGCGCGGCTCTCCTCCAGTTCGCGCTGTGACTCCAGTTGCTCCAGGCGCTGCAACCCCATATCGGCCAGCATGCTGGTAAACAGGGCCAGGTAGTTCAAAATGGGTTGAATCTGTTCCTGCTGCACCACCGGCACCTGGGTCAGGGCCGTGAGATAACCCGCCTCATCAAAGCCAAACGCGCGCCCCTGATCGCGGAAGAAGGTGACATCCGGTTCTTGGAGCAGGAATTGTCCGGTGAACACCGTACCGATATGCTGTCCATTGATCATAATCGGGCTGGCAACATCGACCAATCCATTGGCGCACTCGTACATGGCATACCCCGCCCCCTCGTTGAGATGGGCGGCGATGTAGGCATCGCTCTGTTTGCAGCGTAACGCGCAGTCCGGATGGGCCCGATGGTATGTTGTGCAGATATCCTGCCAGGCGGTTGCGGTCAAAATCGTACCGTCAACATCCAGGATTGCAGTTGGGGCGGCGGTAACGGTGTGAAACACGTCCATAAGGGTTCATAAAGAAATAAGTTCGCCATTCTTCGTAACACAAAATATATACCCATGGTATACTCAGGCCACCAATGAGAGGAGGCCCGTGAATGCCCGATGAACCCAGTGTCAGTATTCCAACATGCCC
>JGI12109J20283_10162735_pt1 | contig 16600 bp, 14 predicted proteins | sample ElkSlonscriptome_12_FD_20283 | JGI IMG/M metagenome (IMG submission 20283)
TGTCGCCCGCAAGGCTGCCGCTGTTGCTAAAGCCGCCGGCGAGCTTGTCCTTCCAGGCCTGCTGAAACCACACACCGCTGCTGCGCTCCATGAACACCTTGAGGCCGGCCGTCACCGAGCCCATGTACGTCGGGCAGCCGAAGACAATGGCGTCGGCCTTCTCGAGCGTGTCCCACGGCGGCGCATACTGATTGCCCTGCGGCGCAGGAAACTCCTCGGCGGCGTGCAAGGCCGCCTCGGCCCCCGCTTCGCGTACACCCTGCGCCACGGCCTCGGCCTGCTTCTTGGTATGGCCGAAGCCGCTGTGGTACACGATCGCGACGAGCGTCATAAAGAATCTCCTCCATGACTTCGGCCACCAACGGAGCGTGGCCTCATTGATTGACCATAAAGAGCGCCGTCTGCGTGAAGTAAACCCGAAGCTCGCGGTACACGTCGGGCTCGAGACCGAGCTCGTCGAGAGAGGCAAACATCAACTCGAGCCAGCGCTCGGCCGCAGCGTGGTCGATGGCGAACGGCGCGTGACGCATGCGCAGCCGAGGATGACCGCGTTGGTCGCTGTAGGTGGTCGGTCCGCCGAAACGCTGAATCAGAAAGTCCCGCAGTCGAACGCGGGCTTCTTCCATGAACGGCGCGAGCGCGGCAGCGTCGCTGGGGTCGACGCCGTGCTGGTCGGCCAGATGCTGGCGGTACATCGGGCCGAGGATGTCGTCGGCCGGGATGGCGTCGTAGAAGCCTCGGGTCAGGCGGTCGAAGCCGTCCATGCCGAGACGCTGGTAGGGGGTTTGAGGCTGGGTCACGCGGGATGATTGGCGTCGTTGGGCGTGATCTGTAGCCCGCACTCGGGGCAGGTGTTGCTCGCGGGCTTGCTGAGGTCGTAGCCGCACTTGGGGCACTTCGCCCGTGGCACCTCCACGATCATCGCCAGCCCGAACTGTGCGACCAGCGCGAGGACGAACGCCACGGCAAGGATCGCGACGGGGACGGCGAACCAGTCGAAGTCGAGCGGATTGGGAGAGCGAGCAAAGCCCGAGCCGGCCATCTGCCTGACCTCGAAGAACTCGCGCAATCGAAGAGCGATCCAGGCGAGCGCGATGATCGTGAGCGTCAGCGTGGCAAGGCGGAGCAGGATCCGCACGCGCCAGCGCATGGCGATGATGTCCGTTGCCGATGGACCGATCATGGGGTGCACTCTCCTCGCTCAGACGACCGCCCAGCAACCATCATGTGCATCCGGGCTCGAAGAGCAGGATGAGCCAGCCCAGCAGCACGGCCAAGACGGTGGGCGTCCAGCGAGCAGGAGTGGCCATCGGCTGCGGTGCCATCAATTAGTGCCCAAACAGGTTCGTCTGCGCAAACATGCCCGCTTCCTCGAAGTGGGCGACGGCCTCCTCAACGGTCGAGAAGATCCGCGTGGCGGTCTCGGTGATGAAGGGGCTGGGCGTGCGCTTGGGGCGCCAGACGACGTAGACCTCCTTGGTGTGCTCCCAGGCGTGCTGGAGCTCGCGCTCGACACCGCTGGAAAGGCCCGGGATGCCGCCGGCCAGCTCGGGGATGTAGCTGACGATCATGTCGCTCTGGTCGATGAGCTTGAAATCACGCATGTAGATCTGGCCGTCGATGTCGCCGGCGATGTCGAGCACCTCGCGCGTGCGGACGCGAAGGGGCTTCTCGGTCTGGCTGCCGCCACCGAAGCTGTGGGGCGCGTGGTCGAAGAACTCCTGGCCCTGGCGGGCGGCCTCGAGGGCCCGCTCGAGCAGCAGCTTCTCGTCGACATCTCCGGGGTCGAACGTGATGAACTGCTCGGCCAGCGTGGCTCGGAACGCATCGATCTCGGCCAGCACGTCGGGCATGTCCACCACATGGCTCATGGGGAAGCTGGGATAGACACGACGCATGTCTGGCCGACACACCAGGCGGAACATCGTGCGTAGCGTGCTGGCGTGGCGACCCCGGCTGACGATGTAGAAATCGCTCCCCGGGACGGCCTGGCTCATGAGCTCGGTGGCCAGCAGCTCTTCCTCTCGCCAGACCATGCAGTCCTTCATGGTGGCGTCGATCTCGTGGTCGCGGTGCAGCCGCTCGTGCACGGTCTCGATGTTGTCGACAAGGCAGATGAATAGATCGGGCTTGAGCTTCTGGATCTGGTCGAAGTCGAACGCGCTAAACAGCCCGTGCCGCCAGCGGAACGTCGCGTGGGTGTTCACCACGACGTTGGGTTGCTGGTGGGCGTCGGCGATGACGTCCTTAAACGCCGCGCGGCGGAGCGAGTGCAGGCGACTGAGTGGTAGGTCGAGGATGCGTCCGGGCCGGACGTCTGGAGCCTCGTTGTACATCATGTCGCCGACGTTGAGCAGTTCGATGGACTCGCCCTGCTGGCCCGCGAAGGCGGCCAAGTCCTTGAGATACTGCTTCTTATCCAGGCCTATCTGGCCGGTGACGATCGCCCGCATCCTGCCCTCCGCTGCTGCGTGCCGCCGCCGAGTCGCGATGAAGCGGCGAGCGAGGGTTTTCCTGTTCGTACCAATCAGCCGTGACGCCGATTCGACAGGAGTGTATCGCGTCGCTGCGGACCAGCGTTGACCAACTGGATCGCCCCCCGACGCGTCGCTACGCTTTGAGTTGGATCGAGCCTTGGTCCGCCCTGGGGGTGCAGCCGAGGCCGTCTTCCGATGCGACTTGCCCTGAAGGTCTCTCTCGGATGCATTCTCTCAGGGCAGGAGTCAGAATCGTGAAGATTTATGTTGGAAACCTCCCGTATGACACGTCCGAAGGTGCCCTGCAAGAACTCTTCGGTGAGTTCGGCGAGGTCGACAGTGTTTCATTGATCATGGATCGCGAGACGGGCCGGCCGCGTGGCTTCGGCTTCGTCGAAATGACCGACGACGCCGCTGCACGCAGCGCGCTCGAAGAGCTCAACGGTAAGGACTTCGGCGGTCGCCCGCTGACCGTCAACGAGGCCAAGCCCCGTGAGGGTGGCGGCGGTCGTGGCGGGTTCGGCGGCGGCGGCGGCGGTCGCGGCGGCTACGGCGGCGGCCGTGGCGGCGGCGGCGGTGGCGGCGGCTGGGGCCGCGGGTAAAGACGACCGGGCCGCTCGGCCGACGGAAAAGGAACCCATGACATCTCTGACAACTCCGGTCGCGTCCCTGCCCCGCAAGGATGCAACCGCACAAGCTACAGCTCGCGCCGATGCTCGCGCTCAGGAGGACTACGGTCCTCTGCCGCTCGGGCAGCGGATCGTCAACCTCATCTTCATACTCGTGCCGCTCTGCGCGCTCGTATGGGCCATCGTGTACACATGGGGGCGAGGCGTCGGTTGGACCGAGCTCGGCCTGATGACCGGGCTCTACTTGGTCACGGGATTCGGCGTGACAATCGGGTATCACCGCTTGTTTACGCACAAGTCGTTTCGTACCGGTCCGATCATGACCACGATCTTCGGTGTCCTTGGCTCCATGGCCGCCGAGGGCCCGATCATCACCTGGGTGGCTCACCACCGGTGTCACCACCAGCACTCCGACCTGGAGCACGATCCACACTCTCCCCACGGCCACGGCTCGGGCTTCAAGGGGCTCGTCAAGGGCTTCTTCATGAGCCACGTGGGCTGGATGATCGTGGGAGGTCGGCGCGACTTGAAGAAGTACGTGCCCGACCTTGAGGCCGATCCGCTGGTGCGTGCGCTCAGCCGTATGTTCTTGGTGTGGATGGCGCTGAGCCTGGCGCTACCAGCGCTCATCGCCGGCCTGATCACCATGAGCTGGTGGGGCGCGTTCTTGGGCTTCGTGTGGGGTGGGCTGATCCGCATCGCGGTCGTGCACCACATCACCTGGAGCGTCAACAGCGTGTGCCACATCTGGGGCAGCCGCCCCTTCGAGAGTCACGACGAGAGCCGCAACAACGCCATCGTCGGCGTGTTGGCACTCGGCGAGGGCTGGCACAACAACCACCATGCCTTTCCCACGAGTGCCCGTCATGGGCTCAAGTGGTGGCAGTTCGACAGCAGTTACCTGATCATCAAGGGACTGGAAAAGCTTGGGCTCGTCTGGGACGTCAAGGTTCCCAGTGCCGAGCGAATGGCCAAGAAGGCCGTCACGTAGGCAACCCCACGCTTGATCGACGATGAACCCGTCGGCTTCGGCCGGCGGGTTTTTTTGTTGGGCCGGGTGCCTCTAACCTCCACCCATCTGCCGGACCACCTCGTCGGCATCAACGCCCGAGTCGATCTGCGGTCCCAGGTCGTCTTGCTGCTGGGGAGAGAGGAATTCGCCGATGCGTGCCACGAACCGTTCGTCGAACGCCTTGCGGGCTGCGACGGCTTCACGCACCGCCTGATTGGCGGCTTCGTACGTCTCCCATTGCGTCATGGTCGTATCGCCGTCCATAGCCAGACGAGCGACATTGAGTTCCCTCACCGCCGAGATCCAACGCTGGTTGACCAACTCGACTTCCCGCTCGTAGATGGCCAGCGTCTGGATCACCGACTCACGCTGCTCATCGGTGAGATCGGCAAGCTTCAGCGCGGCGTCATGCGAACGGTGCACCGGCCCGGGGGCATAGATCGCCGACCACCGGGCCAGCTTGTACGCCCGGTCCCACTCGGCCCGGCGCGACTCGGGCAGGGCCATCTGCACGCGGCGGGCGTAGCTGTTGTTGGCCGCGTCCATCGCGGTCGCCATCGTCTGCATGGTTGTCTGGAACTCGTTCTCGGTGTTGCTCTCGATGTCGTCGCGCACGAACGACTCGAGCATGTCGCGGTAGGCCTGGAACGCCTTGGTCACGAAGGGCTCACATCGGGATTCGAGTTCACGCTCGTAGGCCAGCAGCGCCTCCGCGGCCGGGCCGGCACCCTCGATCGGCAGCACCGGTGGCTCGAGCCCACGCGCGATCTGAATCAAATCGGCCGAACCTTCGCCGCCATCCATGCCCAGGATGGCCACGGCTAGTTCGCGGTGACGCGTGCGAACGACCCGCTCGTGCAGGGCCTGCTGCGTCTCGTCGGCGGCCAGCATGCGCAGGTCGGCCACGTACTGATCGCCGAGTTTGACGACATGATCCAGGAAGCCAAGCACCACGCGCATAACCCCACGCATGTGATCCTCCAACTCCTCGGCATCAATGTCGCCGCTCTCGGCCTGCTCAATCACGTCGCGCGTCCGCATGGCGGCGTCGCGATACTTGCTGAGGTACTCGCGGTGCAACTCTGCGGCGATCTCGCGCTGCAGTTCGTCCATGCCCATCAGCTTCGCGTAGTAGCGTGCCGACTCAGCCGGAATGCTCAGGCTCATCATCTGCTGGAGCGTCTCGTCGTCCTGGCCGGCTTTGCGCTCGGACTCGACAACGTCCTGGGCCGAGGCGACGCCCACCCCGAGCGACCCGCACGCCAACACACCCAGAAACACGACACACGCTGTCACCCACGTGTACTTTGATTCCATGCGATACCCCTTCCCGCCGGCATTCACCGGTCCGATGTTGTTGGGATTGGACCTCCGTTGGGTTGCAGCTCATTCGCGGGAATCGGGATCCTCCACAGGCCGTAGGGCTCGCTGGGCATCAGCCCGTCGAAGCTGAAGTTCTTGGTCTGGTGAATGCGGGCGGTGGTGAAGTAGAGGCCCTCGGGCGTGAGGGCCAGGCTGTCGGGCCAGGCGAGCTCGTCGCTGGCGATGAGCGTGCGGTAGTCGCCCGCGGGCGTGCGATACACGATCGCGTCGCGCTCCAGCGCGGTGAAGTAGAGGTTGCCGGCCGCGTCGGCGTCCATGCCATCGGTGAGCACGCTGGGGCCGAGGTCCTCCACCGCCTGGGCAATCGCCCACTCACGCTGCTCGAAGTCGGCCAGCACGCCCGCGGGAATGCGATAAAGCGTGCGAGCGGTCAGGGCCTGGTAGTACACGTAGTCGTCGGCCGGGCTGTAGGCGATGCCGTCGGCATGGATCTGCGGGACCGGTCCGGAGGGCGTTTGCCCGAGGCGCCACGCACGACCGCCGATGACCGGGACGACATCCTCGTGCGCCTTAGTGCTGGAATGATCGGCCAGCACGCGTCGAGACTCGTTGGTGTCCAGGTCGACCACAACGATGGCGCCCAGCCCAGAATCGGTGATGAACGCGACATTGCGCTCGACGTCGAGCCGGACGTCGTTGAGATAGCTCTGCGGCGGCGCGATGGTCTCGTCGAAGCGGATGACGCGGACGACGCGATCGGAGGCCAGATCGATCTCGACGAGCTTGGCCGCCCCGGGCACGACGCCCTGGAAGCTCGGGCTGGCCGGGTCGAGCACCCACAGGCGGTCGTTGGCGTCGACGTGCACGCTCTGCACGCACACGAAGCGATAGGCGGGGTCGGGATCCAGGTCGGTTTCCGTAGGCGGCCAGCGATTCCACTGGCCGTCGGGGTACGGGCGGGCCAGGCCGTCGACCACCTCGAACACCGCGCCCTTGTAGGGGCCGTCCCACCGCGGATGGCTCACGAACACGCGGCCGTCGGCCGAGGCCGCGACACCGGTCCATTGAAAGCCCACGCTCTGGGCGATCGCTTCGAGGCGCGAGGCGTCGAAGTCCGGGCCAGACTCGACCATCGATGGAGGCCCGTCTGCGTCGCCGACGTGCGGCATCGGCGCGCACCCCTGATGTGACGCGGCCTGGAGGGCCAACAACGGGGCGAGCACGACCACGGCGAGGACTCGGTTTCGCATGGTCAAGCGTACCGGCCGCCCCCGGCCCGGGGCCTATCCTGTGCATTCAACCCTCTCAACCCCCATCGGAGGTGGCCCATGGCCGTACTCGTCGACGCAACCACCAAGGTCATCTGCCAGGGCATCACCGGCTCGTTCGGCGCCGTCCACACCAAGGGCTGCCTGCACTACGGCACCAAGATCGTCGGCGGCGTGACCCCCGGCAAGGGCGGCACGAAGGACGCCAACGCCCTGCCGATCTTCGACACCGTCAAGCAGGCCGCCGACGCGACGGGCGCCAGCGCCACCATGATCTTCGTGCCCCCGGCCTTCGCCGGCGACGCGATCCTCGAGGCCGCCGACGCCGGGCTGCGGCTGATCTGCTGCATCACCGAGGGCGTGCCCGTGCACGACATGGTCCGCGTGCGGGCCGCGCTGGACGCGATGAACCTGGCCGCCCGCGGCGCCGACGTGCACCCGACCCAGGACCTGTTCACGCTCATCGGCCCCAATTGCCCGGGCATCATCACGCCCGGTCCCAAGACGGGGAACGAGACCGGCCCCAACGACCCCTACACCAACGCCGGCTGCAAGATCGGCATCATGCCCGGCTACATCAACACCCACATCAGCGACCCGCAGTGCACCACCGGCAAGGCCGTGGGCATCGTCAGCCGCTCGGGCACGCTCACCTACGAGGCCGTCTGGCAGTGCAGCCAGCTCGGCATCGCCCAGAGCACGTGCATCGGCATCGGCGGCGATCCGGTCCGCGGGCTGAGCCACGTCGACTGCCTGCGGCTGTTCGAGAACGATCCGGACACCCACGGCATCCTGATGATCGGAGAGATCGGCGGCAGCGACGAAGAGGACGCCGCCCGCTACGTCCGCGAGCACGTGACCAAGCCCGTGGCCGGCTTCATCGCCGGCCAGACCGCCCCCCCCGGCAAGCGGATGGGCCACGCGGGCGCGATCATCAGCGGCGGCGAGGGCACCGCTTCGGCCAAGATCGCCGCGATGGAGGACGCGGGCATCACCGTGAGCAAGAGCCCGGCGGAGATGGGCCGGGCGATGGCCAGGGCGATGGGTTTGGAACTGGCGGCGGTGTGAATTTGCGAGGAACAGCGCATGGACTTTGCCGCAATCCGCACGCAGAGCACCGCGACCGCCCACGGCGCGGGCTTTTCCTTCGCAACCTGGCTACCACCCTCCGACTCGGCTGAGGTCCGTCCCAAGGACGAGATCCTTGATCGCTGGGCGGCGCTCGCGCTGTTGTTCTGCTATGTGGTCGCACCGGAACACGTGGCCTCAACGGACGACATCGAGGCCTTCGTGGATCGACATGGGTTGCGCTCGTCGCTGACCGAAGACGAGCGCGCGATCCTGGATCTGCCCAGGACAGATGCGGCCGACGGCTATCGTGACACGATCGGCTGGAAACTGGAGAACATGATCCCGCTGGCGTGGGCCTTGGGGCGCGGGCCCGAGCCGTCGATCGACGGCCACATGATCCAGGAGGTCAACGACCTCGTTTTCACGCCCTTTCCGGAAGACCCCACCGCATTCGATCGCGGGGCATTCAGCCTCCGGCCGGCCCAAGAAATCTGCCAACTCGAAGACCTGTTCTATTGCGTACACAACGCGGTCCGGTGCGCGCAGGTTACGCCACCCGACCAGGTGCCCGAGGGTGGGTTTGTGCCGGTGGGCTTCAACCCGCTGGTCAATGGCGGCGTGATCCATGAGCGTCGCCACGCGTTGACGTGGATGCTCTCGCCGGGCGTCGCCTGGGACGCCACCGACCTGTCGACCTAAGCCGGACGGCTGGCGTTCGCCCCCGCCCTAGACTCGGCCGATGGCACGGCCGCCGACCCCGATCCTGGTACTCCTGACGCTCCTCTTCGGGCCCTTGTGCTCGCTCTTGTCGGCCCAGGATCTCGGCATCGACCCTTCCCAGATCGACATCGACCCCCTGGCCATCACCGGCCAGGGATTCGAGACGCTCGTGCTGCCCGCGGCCGAGGTGGGGCAGGCCGCCGACGGCATGGCGCTGGCCGGCCAGCGGGCGTGGGCGTGGGCGAGCAGCGCGGTGATGCCCGGCGCGGCGCCCACGCGGCGTCTGCTGCTCGAGGGCGACGTCCGCGTGACGCTGGGCACGCTCGAGCTGCGGGCCCGGCGGCTGCACGCGTGGGTGCAGGACCTGGGTGATGGGCAGGGCAGCAGCTCGGGCCAGCAGTTCTATCTCTTGCTCGAGGATGCCTTGATGCCCACCAGCGCGCCCGGCGTGGGCATCGCCGGGCCGATCGTGCCCATCGAGGGTCGGCTGGCCGCGGCGGTCGAGGGCGGCGCGGGCGTGGACCTGTCGGCCATCGTCGTGCAGCGCTCGGCCCCGCCGGTGGGCACGGCCGCGGCCGGGGCGGTGGTCGTGGCCGAGCGGCTGCTGGCCGATCGCCTGCGCGACCTGGTGGGCATCGCGCTGCCCGAGGCCGACTTCGATCGACTGGCCGCCGAGGACCAGGCCCTGCGCGACGTGCTGGCGTTGGCCCGCGCGCGGCTGGGCGGCCTGGACGCCCGCGAGCCCATCCTGCCTACGCGGGGCCGCGTGAGCTTCTCGGCGTCGGGCATCGAGCAGGTGCGCCTTGGAGGATCTGACGGCGACGGCGGCGATGCTGGCCCTGGCGACTCGCCACCCTACGCCGTGGTGCTCCGCGGGCCGGTGGTGATCGTCTTCGACGACGTGTACGGCGGGCGTCGGGCCCAGCTCTCGGCCCAGGACGCGGTGATCTTTCACAAGGCCGATCTGGTCGGTACGCCGCGGCTGGACGCGGGCGACGTGATGGGCGTGTACCTCGAGGGCGCCGTCGTCGCCGACATCGAACGCGACCAAGGCCGTCGCCGGTCGATGGTCGATCGGTTCCGGGTGCGATCGCCGCGTGTGTACTACGACCTGGCCAACGATCGCGCGTTGCTGCTGGACGCGGTGTTCCGGGCCGACCCGGCGAGCAGCCCGGTGCCGATCTACCTCCGGGCCGCCGAGATCCGCCAGCGATCGCTGCGCGAGCTGACGGCGACGAGCGCCCGCATCACCACGACGGGATTCTTTCGGCCGATGCTGGCGCTGGGCGCCAGCACGCTGACGCTTCGGGTGGAAGAGGGGACCGATCGTGCGGATGCAGCCGGCGGGGGCAGCGGCCTGATCGCCGATGCCCGCAACCTGACGCTTCGGGCCGGCGGCGTGCCGTTCTTGTACTGGCCGATCTACGTCGGCGACCCGGCCCAGATCCCGCTGCGCAACATTGGCTTCGAGACCGGCGACCGCCACGGCGAGATGGTGCGCACGACCTGGGATGGCTTCGCGCTCGTGGGGGCCGACGCGCCTTCGGGGGTGGACCTGGACATTCTCATCGACGCGTACTTCCGACGCGGGCCGGCGCTGGGCGGGGAGCTGCGCTGGACCGAACGCGCGGGCGGCAACGGCAGCCTGTTCGTCTACAACGTACTCAACGACACCTACCGAGACCTGCTGCCCACGGGGGCTCGCGTCGACCGCAACAGCGACAACCGCACCGTGGCGATGTTCGAGCACCTTGGCAAGCTGAACGACGAGTGGACGCTGCGGGCCGAGGCGTCGTGGTTCAGCGACGAGAACGTGGTGGCGGCGTACTTCCCGGCCATGACCTGGGCCCAGCGCGAGCCGATGACCGGCGCCAGCGTACAGCGCGTGGACGACCAAAGCATGCTGCTGCTGAGCGCCAACGTGCAAACCAATGACTTTCTGATCAGCGAGTACCAGCTTCGCTCGCGCGGATACGCGACGGAGCGCTTGCCCGAGCTGCGCTACGTTCGCCCCGGCGACAGCCTGCTGGACGGCCTGGTGACGTATAGCAGCGACAGCCGCGTGGGCCAGCTTCGGCTCAGCTTCACCGAGCCCACCGCCGCGGACCTTGGCTTCACGAGCAACCGCCGGGCACAGGCGGCGCTCGGCGTCGCCCCAGGACAGAGCCCGGGCGACCGGCTGCGGGCCCAGGGCCTGGACGAATCCACGATCTTCCGCTTCTCAACCCAGCACGAGCTGTCGAGTCAGTTCGACGTCGGCCAGCTGCGGGTTCAGCCGTTCGTCACAGGACGCCTGACCGGCTATGACAACGACTTTGACGACTTCAGCGCCGTCACGGGCGAGGACGCCGATTCGCTGGTGGCCAGCGGCGCCGTGGGCACGCGGTTTTCGACGCGGTTGACGCGCGTCTACGACGGCGTGGACGTGCCGGCGCTGGACCTCAACCGCATCCGCCACATCATCGAGCCCAACGCCACCGTGTGGTACGGCGACTCGACCGTCGCCCAGGGCGCCATCCCGGTGTACGACGAGAACGTGGAGGACTTCGCGCAAGGGCCGGCCATTCGCGTGGGTGTCGACCAGACCTTCCAGACGATGCGTGGCTCGCTTGGAGGCTCCGAGTCGGTCGACGTGCTGCGCATTGGGGCCCACCTCGTCTTTGCCGGCGAGGATCGGCCGGCTACCGATCGCACGCCGAGATTCTTCGACGCCTACCCCGAGCGCAGCCAGCTCGGCGACTTCTTCGACCTCGATGCCGCCTGGCGCATCACCGATGCCCTGGGCGTCACCAGCCGATTCGTGTACGACTTGGAGACCGACCGGACCGCCGAGGGCGTCGTGGGCTTGGAGATCTCGCAGTGGCCCGACATGCGGCTTTTTGCTGAGTTTCGCCGACTTGGCTACAGCCAGGACACGTACATCAACGCGGGCGCCGACTACCAGCTCGGGGATCGGTACACCGTCGGAGCCCTTGGCGTCTACAACGAACGGGCGGGCGAGTTCCAGAGCGGAACCATCAGGGTCAGCCGCGAGATGCCTCACCTGATCACGACGGCGCGGCTGACGTACAACGACATCACGGGCGACACCACCTTCGGCTTTGGCTTCCAGCCCACCGGTATCGATCCCCGGCAGAACCAGATCAACCGTCTCGGCACCGCACTGCTGGGCAACTAGCTCATAAGCCGCCGTTTGGCGGAGGCTGCCCGGTGTCGATCTCCGAGCCGCCGAAGTCGACCCCCCGCAGACCGCCACGCGTCCAACGGATCTTGCCCTGGGTGAACTCGAACGGTTCTCCACTGAGTGTCGGAGATTCCCAGGCCTGCGGCCGATAGAGCACCAAGCTGGGACCGGGATCCTCGGGCAGTCCTGGATTCCAGCCCGGGTTGTAGTCGTCGCTGACCTTGATGGAAACCGCGCCGTCGTATGCCAGCAGGGGTTGCCGGCAGATGTCGTAGCCCATCCAAGGAGAAAGTTTGCCGAAGTGCCGCCCCTCGCTGTCGTGCATCTGGACCTTCTGTGAAGGAAAGGCCACGCTGGTGAGCACGACGCCGCCGAAGCGTGCGTTGAAGGGCGCGACGTAAAAATAGTGCCCGGCGGTCGATTGCCGCAGCCTTTCGCCGGGCTCCGAAGCGCGGTCGTAGGCCGCAGGCACCAGCTCGTAGCTCGAGCTGTATGGATATCGATAGTTTCTTCGATCTCCGGGTGACGGTTGGTGGGGCAGCCAGAAGCCGTTATTAAAGAGTTCGGTTGGCCGCTGTTGCCAGTTCCGACGATCTCGATCGGCCGGCGACACGACCGATGGCTCTGGAAGCTGTTGGCCCAGATAGTCGTTGACAACCAGATGGCTGTAGTAGACATGCGGAATCCACGAGATCATCCGTGGTATGTCCTCGCGGGCCGCACGTCGGCGCAAGATGTCGACGGCTTGGTTGCGTGCTGCTTGCAGCGCGTTCCCAGATTGTCGCAGGTCGTCGTATTGGCTCTGACGGCTGTCGGCGTCGCCGCTCCAGGTAAAGCTCCACTGGAGATCCTGGTAGTCGGCCGCGTAGGTACCCGTGGCAAAGCCCATCTGCTTCATGTTGCTCATGCACAAGGCGAGCCGTGCGGCCTTGCGAGCCTCGCCAAGAGCCGGGAGAACCAGCGAGATCAGCAGGCTGATGATCGCAACGACGACAAGCAGCTCGATGAGCGTGAACGCACGCCGACAGTACCCGATCGGGCAGAAGCGGTTGCTTGGCTCCATGCAGTACTCTCCCGAGCCATGAGTTCGTAGCCCATTCTGGTTGGATGCAAGGTTTGCGATGCCCCTTGCTCCCAGTTCTTCGGGCACTGGTAGGATAGTTCATGCACGCGCTTTGCCACCCTACTCAAACGCACCCCAGCACCGCATGGCCCCGCCGGGGAGCGATCGGCGGCCTCCTCCTGCTCATGCTGTTGATGCTCAGCGGCTGTGCGAGCAAGCCCGAGGTCATGCCCCAGGAGGCGTTCTGGAACAACGTCTCCTCGCTGTGTGGCAAGGCATATCCGGGTCGAGTCATCACCGATACGACCGATAGCCCCGTGTTCCAGGATCGGCCGATCTCACTCGTGGTTGGTCAATGCTCGGACGATGCCTTGGTCATGACGTTCATCGTCGGCTCGGATCGCTGGGCCGACGTGCAACTGTTGCGCAGCGAGTCGCAGCTCGACCTTTCCCACACCCACCCAACGGACGAGGCCATGCCCAGCGGGTACGGAGGGGCAACCCGGGCCGGCGGGACGGCAATCTCGCAAGACTTCTATGCCGACGAGTTCACGGCCATGCTGCAGGATGGCGCCGAAGACACCGTATGGACCATCGAGCTGCGTCCGGGAGCGGTGTTCAGCTATGCGTTGCACCGCGCCGAGACCGATCGGCGATTCCGGGCCGTGTTCGACCTGACCCGAGGCCGGCCCGCCGCCACGGCGCTGCGATAGCGGCGTTCACACGATCCGTTTCGGCCACCACGCTCGCACGTCGAGCGTCTGCGCCATCATCAGGTGCGCCCCGTGCACCGGCGTGGGGATCGAGAGGCCATCGCACATGGTGTTGTGTTCCACTTCACAAGCTGATGGCGCGAGCATCCACGGATCATGGTCGATCTCGCCCACCCAAAGGCGTCTGGGTTCGTGTGGCGGTAGATCACTGGCAAACAGCCGGTAGCGATTGGTCAGGAAGGCCTCGAGCGAGCCTCGTGCCGCCTCGACGAAGGCGCCCGTTGGCCTGTAAGAACACCGCAGTGCCGCTGCGTTCGCTCGTCGATCGGTGCGTGTGCTCTCATACTGGATGATGCCGTCGCGTTCACTCAACGACATCCGCGCGTTGAAGTACGCCAGATGGAACGTGAGCCGAGCGGCTTTGACCGCCACGCGGTCCGCCGCATCGAGGCTGAAGAACCAGACGCCAGGCTTGCCATCGTGCGTGACGTACGTGCGGACGTTGAGCTCGTGGAACGCGCCGATGCCCGGGAGCGCCGGCGTGAAGCGAGCCCGCACGCCCGACATCGTAAAGGGCACGATGGCAATCCAGGCCGAACCGTCGAACGTATCGATCTCGAGCATCGGCGGAAGGTGCGGACGCAGTTGGTCCACCGATACGGGCCAATGCATGAACAGCAGGCGAGACCAACGCATCGCCATGACCCACGGCGAGCGAGGCGGCGGATACGAGCGATGATCCGGCATGGGCGTCATCGCGGGCTACTTCTCGCCCGGAAAGGCAACGGCCCAGCCCGCCTGGAGTACCGCAAGCGTTTCTTCGGCAAGCTCGGCCTCTTCGCGTGTTGCCGTCGCGTGGCGCCATTGTCGTCCTTCGGCGTTGAGCCGCAGCGGACGATCAGGCGACAGCACCACGCGATTCCCCTCGTTGCCCTGCCAATCGACCATTGCCTTCGCGCCCTCCACGAGTTTGTACACGGTGCTGTTGGTCGCCTGACGCGACTGGGGCACGCGAATGACTACCAGCCTGGTGCCCTCGGCCCCGGCAACGGCGCTGTGGGTCAAGATCATCGGCCAGAAGGGGAAGAAGCCCATGCGCACCCGCCTTGGGTCGGAGCCATCGGGACCATCGACTTGCCCGTCCAGCCGGCCTTGCTCGAGAGCACGGCGAACGGCCGGGCTCTGCCGATCGGCGGGCGGCGCCAGATCAAGCAACGCGGCGCCGACCTCGAGCTCGATGCCGATGTGCTGGCCACCTGGTGTCTCGCTCAAGAAAAGTCCATACTCGAGCGATCCATCGGATACCGCTTCTCGGCCGCCATCACGCAGCGCGGGCATAAGCAGGGCACGCAGCGGACGGATTTCGCCTTCGCTATCGGGGCGCAGCGACACACCACGAGCGGCAATGCCCTGGACCTCTCGCGCCTGGCCGTCCGAGAGACGAACCGTCCATGTGACCGGCGTGAGCGACATGCCAAATCGTGCCTTCTCGTTCTCGGCTTGCCCAGACTGGGAGGCCGCCGAAGGCAAGAACGCCAGCGTGAGTACGAGAGCCACGCTCCATAGCAGCGGCCTGTGTTGAGCGGGACGGAGCAGCGGACAACCCATGGGTACACCTCGGAACTAAAGATAGCGCTTCGGCATCCCCCATGTAATCCGTTCTGGAAGGACGGCACGAAGCCGTGTCGCTCGCCACACCACGGCCTTAGGAGGTGATGACCCCCGAGGCTCGATCCGAACCACGGCGCCGCAACCGGGCAAGATACAGCAGCCCGCGTCGAGGATCTTGGATCGCCGAGAGCGTGATCCACGAACCGCCTGTCGCAGCCACGATGACCAGGAGCCAGAAGATCGGCAACGTGATCAAGCCAAACCAGCGATACACGCCAAGAAGCAAGAACCAGAGTCCGACAATCGCAAGCACGAGCAACGCGAGGCGTGCGGCGCGCACGAGCCACCGTACCGAAGGCCTCTGACTCTTTGCAGAGCCGACGATGCCGATCAACGACGCGAGAGCCAAGATCGGTACGCACAGCATCAGTGCAGAAGTCCCGCTCATCCATCTGGACGCTCTGCCCGATGTCAACGATTGCACGGCGCCCGCCAGGATCTCGCCGCCCAGGAGCTCTCGCTCCATGCCCAGGTCAAACCTGGAATCATCGACCGGATCGACCACGATGAGGGTCTTGCCCCCGACCAGCGCGGCGCGTTCTTCGGGCGTTGACAGCATTAATGATGCGTACTGCAGCGTCGCGTCATCGATCGCGGCAATGGGGAACGTCGCCCGTTGCGTGTAGGCCATCAGCCAGTCCGACTCCCGGCCCGCCCAATAAAACTCCGGCAGATTGGTCGTGGGTTGGATCTTGAACGCCGGAAGCAAGCCTTCGACGCCGGTGCGCTGGCGACGGCCTGCTGATTCGATGGGCTTCCAAAATTGCATGCGCACGCCGTTGCCCTTCACCCATGCCGAGCTTCTTGACAGAGGCTGGTGCGCCGCCGCATACGTTGCCAGCGCGAAGCCGGGGAGCGCTTCGCCCTCGGTGGGCTGGGCGATCAACGGGATCAGCGGCAGGCTGTCGGCGAGATCGATCACCAGCGATCCCCAGTGCGCTCCGGCGGCCAGGAATTCTTCGGGCATGACCGGCCGGTCGGCCGAGTCGACGATCCACGAGTTGGCCCCCAGCACCACGGGCACGCCTCGGTCCGTGCTGCGTCGGATCGCGGCGGCGAACGGCTCGTCGAGTTCGGGCCAAGCCTGGGGAAAGAAGATGTCGAAGGCCACAACCTTCGCGCCCGCCTGGGACATCGCCTCGACGAACGCGCCGTGCATCGGACGCCATGCTCGCTTGGGCGAGACCTGCACGCCGGGCACGTCGAGCTGCGCGGAGAGCGAGGCCATCTCGAAACCCAGTGGCATACGAACGATGCGAACGTCTTCGAACGTCGTGACCTGCCCCGCGTCGATCGCGGGCAACTGCGCGAGATACCAGCTCTCAAACGGGCGGAGATGTCGCAAGGGCACGCTGAGCACCAGCGCAGCGAGGAGACCGATCGCGATCCCCAGCACCCACGAGGCGGCGCGCGGCCTGCGTTGGATCCAACCCAGCATGGCCGATCGCAGGCGGCCGACGGCAGACCGA
>JGI12109J20283_10530892_pt1 | contig 16575 bp, 11 predicted proteins | sample ElkSlonscriptome_12_FD_20283 | JGI IMG/M metagenome (IMG submission 20283)
TCGGCTTCGGCGGCCGCGGCCCCGAGTTCGTCGTAGAGCTGAAGGGCGCCACCCTTGCCATTGACGAGCGCGCGCAGTTCGCGGTGGTTGCGTGGGGTGACGTCCACGATGAACATGCGGCCGTTCATGCGGATCGAAACGGTGCGTCCGCCGTCGAGCACGATGGCGTCGTCGATGCGTTCACCGTCCGCGGTCTCGACCCACACCCGGCCACTGCTGTCGCGTACGAGCGTGGTGGTGACCTCACGGTCCAGGTGACGGACGATGAACTTCTTGCGCAGTTCCATGATCGACCTCCTCGTCCGTCTAGCCGTGGTTCCGGTGGTTCATGAGGGCGCGACCCACGCGCCCCCATTCGGTCAGTTCGGGCGCTGTGGAACCCGTGGCGCGTGAAGCTTCGCCGACGCCGGCCTCGACGAGTGCGAGAGCGGCGGCGAGCACGTCGTACTCGTCGTCGTGGACCAGAGCGCGCAACTCCTCGGGGTCGAAGCCTTCGAGCAGACGGGTCGAGTAGTGCCCATCGACGAATTCCTCGTGCTCGAGCACCCAGCGGTGCAGCGCCACGTTGTGCACGAAGCCGAGTAGACGGTACTCGTCGAGGGCGCGTCGTGCACGGGCCAGACAGGCCGATCGGTTCTCGGCGGTCACGACGAGCTTGGCCAGCATCGGATCGTAGTGGATCGGGACCTCGTAACCCTCGCGGATGCCCAGGTCGTTGCGGATGCCCGCGCCCTGGGGCGTGCGCAGGCGCAGGACCGTGCCCAGACTCGGTGCGAAATTGTTGAAGGGATCCTCGGCGTAGATCCGGAATTCCATGCTGTGGCCGCGCTGGTGCAATTCCTCCTGCGACCACGCGAGCGGCTTGCCCGCCGCCACGTCGATCTGCGCGCGCACGAGGTCGACGCCGACGACCTCCTCGGTGATCGGATGCTCGACCTGCAGGCGCGTGTTCATCTCGAGGAAGTAGAAGTCGTCGTTCTCGTCGGCGATGAACTCGACCGTGCCCGCGCCGGTGTAGTCGACGGCCTTCGCGGCTTCGACGGCGGCGTGGCAGAGCTTGCCCCGCGTCGCCGGATCGATGCTCGGACTCGGACTCTCCTCGATCACCTTCTGGTGGCGACGCTGCACGCTGCACTCGCGCTCGAAGAGGTGCACGACGCTGCCGTGCGTGTCACCCATGACCTGGACTTCGAGGTGACGCGGGCGCGTGATGAACTTCTCGACGAAGATCGCCGGATCTCCGAACGAGCTCGCCGCTTCGCCCATGGTGCGCTCGAGCGCCGAGGCCATGTCCTCGTCGTTCTCGACCACGCGCATGCCCTTGCCGCCGCCGCCCGACGCAGCCTTGAGCAGGACGGGATAGCCGATGTCGCGCGCGACGGTGATGGCGCGGTCGGGATCGTCGACGGGTTCGGTCAGGCCGGGGACGACCGGCACTCCGGCCTTCTCCATGAGTGCGCGGGCCGACAGTTTGTTGCCCATCGAGCGCATGGCGTCCGGCGACGGGCCGATGAACACGAAGCCGGCGTCGACGCAGGCCTGCGCGAATTCGGCGTTCTCGCTGAGGAAGCCGTAGCCGGGATGAATGGCGTCGGCGCCCGCGGTTCGTGCGGCCTCGAGGACACGGTCGATCCGCAGGTAGCTCTCGCTGCTCGGTCCTGGACCCAACGGGTAGGCCTCGTCGGCGAAGAGCGCGTGGCGCGCGGTGCGGTCGGGGTCGGAGTAGACGGCGCACGCGACGATGCCCATGTCGCGCAGTGTCGCCTGGATCCGGATCGAGATCTCGCCGCGGTTGGCGATCAGGACCTTTCCGAAAGGAGGTTTGTTCATCGTCGACCTCCTACAACGGAAGATTGCCGTGCTTCTTGCGCGGCAGTTCCTGGCGTTTGTTGCGAAGAGAACGGAGCGCGGAGATCAGACGCGGGCGCGTATCCCTCGGTTCGATGACGTCGTCCAGATAGCCCAGTCCGGCCGCCACGTAGGGATTCGCGAAGCGCTCCTGGTATTCGGCGATCTTCTCCTTGCGCAGCGCGTCGGGATCGGCAGCGGCCTCGATCTCGCGGCGGTAGAGGATGTTCACCGCGCCTTCCGGACCCATGACGGCGAGTTCGGCCGTGGGCCACGCGACGTTCCAATCGCCGCGGATGTGCTTGGAACTCATCACGTCGTAGGCGCCGCCGTAGGCCTTGCGCGTGATCACGGTCAGCTTGGGCACGGTGGCTTCGCAGTAGGCGTAAAGGAGCTTCGCACCGTGCTTGATCAGACCGCCGAACTCCTGCTCGGTGCCCGGGAGGAAGCCGGGCACGTCCTCGAAGGTCACGAGCGGCACGTTGAAGGCATCGCAGGTGCGGACGAAACGAGCGGCCTTGACCGAGGCGTTGATGTCCAGCACGCCCGCGAGGTGCGCCGGTTGGTTGGCGACGACACCGACGCTCTGTCCACCGAGGCGCGCGTAGCCGATCACGATGTTCCCCGCGTAGTCCGGTTGGATCTCGAGGAACTCGCCGTCGTCGACGACGCGGGTGATGACGTCTTTGATGTCGTAGGGCTGCTTGGGATTGTCGGGGACGACGTCTTCGAGCGCGGCGTCGCGCCGATCGATCGGGTCGTGGCACGTGACCGTGGGCGGATCCTCGAGGTTGTTCTGAGGCAGGTAGCTCAGCAGCCTCTTGATGAACAGAAGGCATTCCTGGTCGCTGGCGACCTTGGCGTGGGCCACGCCACTCTTGGTGTTGTGGGTGGTCGCGCCTCCGAGGTCCTCGAAGGACACGTCCTCGTTGGTGACCATCTTGATGACGTTCGGACCGGTCACGAACATGTGGCTCGTGCCGTCGACCATGATCGTGAAGTCGGTGATGGCGGGGGAGTAGACCGCGCCGCCGGCGCAAGGACCCATGATCGCCGAGATCTGCGGGACGACGCCGCTCGCCATCGTGTTGCGCCAGAAGACCTCGGCGTAGCCGGCGAGGCTCAGCACGCCTTCCTGGATGCGCGCACCACCGGAGTCGTTGAGGCCGATGACAGGCAGGCCGTTCTCCATCGCGAAGTCCATCAGGCGGCAGATCTTCAGCGCATTGGTCTCGCTCATGCTGCCGCCGAAGACCGTGAAGTCCTGGGCGAAGACCGCGACCTGACGGCCGTCGATGCGTCCGGTGCCGGTGACCATGCCATCGCCGTAGGGGCGTTGTTCCTCGAGACCGAATTCGTGGGAACGGTGGGTGACGAACACGCCCGTCTCGTCGAAGGACCCCTCGTCGAGCAGCAGGTGGATGCGTTCGCGGGCCGTGAGTCGTCCCGACTCGTGGATCTTGGCGATCCGCTTCGCTCCTCCGCCTTCGAGTGCTCGTGCCCGGAGTTCGCGCAGTTCGTCGATCTTCTTGCGGACGTTGTCGCCCATGCGTCGTCTCCCCTGTGTACGGCTCACGCGGGTCCACGTGGTGATGCGTGCGGATGCTCGCGCCTACGTGACAGCGGAGCGTAACAGGGGGCCTCGGGCGGGACCACCGGCAAAGCACGGATCCGTTGGGAAGGGGTCGATCGTCACTCGACCACGAGGACGGAGTTGCGGCCGCCGAAGCCGTCGTTCACGGCCTCGGGGTTGGACGGATCTTGAATCCAGTTCGATCCGTCGACCGCGAACTTGTACTCGAAGCGACCCGGCTGCAGGCGGACCTTCACCTGCCATGCGCCGTCATCGCGTTTGACCATGCGGGTGGCCGTGGGCGACCAGCCGTTGAAGCTGCCGACCACGCTCACCGACGCGGCCTGGTCGGCGCGGAAGGTGAAGGGCACCAGGCGCATGCTGTCGCGTCCCAGGGTGCGGTCTTCCTCGTCGTCCGGATCGCGTGAACGGGTCAGGTACGCGTACTGGTCGAGAAGCTGCTCGAGCGTGTTGCCCACGCCGCGGAGCGGCTCGCCGTCGATGTCACGCACGTTGACGCGGACCTCGCATGGCGTGCCGGCGCGATTCTCGACCTTGACCAGAAGGAAGTTCGTCCCCGCGCCGAAGGAGACCTCGGCTTCGTCGCGGCCTCCCCAGTCCGGCGTGCGGACCAGGATCGAGCCGTTCACCCGTGCCACCGCGGGCCCGTTCGACTCCAGCGAGACGATCGATTCGCGGCTGCCCGTCGTGAAGGCCGTGAAGACGTAGTGCACACCCGCCGGGTCGTCGGTGTCGGCCAGTTTTGTCCAGCCGTCGGTCGCGATGCGTGAACTCGGCAGCCGATTCCAGCCGACGGTCCGGCGTACGCCGCGGAAGCGCTGCGCCAGATCGATGCTCCGGTCGGGATCGTAGACGTAGTCGATCGGAGCGTCGCCTTGCGGCCGCAGCGGACCCAGGCGCAGCCAGCGCATCGGGATCGCCGCCACGGTCTCGGTGGACGCGACCTCGCGCTGATCGTCGAAGAGCTGGAAGCGGACCGGGTGCAGGGCCGGCCCGTCGTCGTCGGCCGGTCTCAGCACGAGATCCCAGGATTCGGAGACACCCGGTTCGAGCATGACCTCGTGTGACGTCGCGGGGTCGGCGTCGAAACTCAGCGGGACCGTCACGTCGACCCGCGCCGGGATCGTCGATTGGACGTGGCTGGAGACCTCGATCCGATAGCTCAGTACTCGACCTTTCCGAGGCAGGGGCAGGACCCGGAGCTGGAGGGGATCGACGACCGAAACCGCCGGGGGAAGGCGAAGTGACTCGGGGAGGCCCTCGACCACGAGATGCCAGAGACCATTGCGGTCGGGTGCGCTGCCGATCGGCGCCGACCAGACACGGTCCGTGGGTTGCAGTTCGACTCGTCCGGCCGGGACGATCGACTGGCCGTCGGTCCACAGCAGACCGACTTCGATCGGCTCGCCGGAGGCGGGAACCTGTCGCGTGGGGTGGACGACCAGCTCGGTCTCGTCGCCCCGACCGATCACGCGTGGTTCGATGTGAGCGCGCCAGACGGACTGCGGGCGCGGCCGCAGGTGGTGGGCCACGATGTCCTCGGTGATCAGACCGAGGGCGCGCTCGAACCACATCGTGGTGTCGATCTCGTTCCAGCGGAAGGCGGCGCCGTCGGTGCTCATCGGCGCGCGCTCGCGACGACGGTCCTTCCAGGTGTAGCGATGCTCCGAGGGGTCCAGGGCGCGCCACTCGTTGAGCAACGCGAGGAGTTCGGCGACCAGAGCGTCGATCTCCTGCTCGTCGCCCGATGCGACGACGGAATCGACGTGCGCCGGGACCGAACGCGATTCTTCGCGCGAGAGAACTCCCATGCCGTCGAGTGCCGCGATCGCCACCCGAGCGCGTTCGAGCGGACGCGGGTGCAGCGCGTCGAGGTCGAGCTCAGGTGCGAAGGAGCCCAGACGGAGCCGGGCCTCCGGCGACGTGGGAAAGCCCGCGCCGACGAGTCCATCGCGCACCGTGCGCGTGAGTCCGACGTCCTCGAGTCGTTCGATGCCGTGGAGGATCAGGGCGGCGGTCAGCTCGGGTTCGAGGAGTCGCAGACCGGCGTCTCGTCCCCAACCGTGCAGAGCCTGTGCTCGTTCGAGGGCGTGCACGCGCTCGACGCTGCCGAGGGTGGTCGGGTCGTCGACGCGTCGACCGGCCCAGAGCTCCCAGTGGGTCTCCCGCGCCGTCCAGGCCGCCGTCTCGAGCCCGGTGGCCAGCGCGATCGCACTGGAGATCCCCACCTGTTCCCGCTGGGCTCCCAGTGAGTCGAGGTCGGTGTGGACACCGCGCGCGCCGTCGAGGAGGCGCAAGTCGATTCGATCGCGCAGCCGCGCATAGTCGTTCCACCAGACGAGCGCGTCGAAGGTGTTGCCGGAGTGTTCGGCCATGCGTGCCAGGCCCAGGAGCTGGACGAGTTCCAGGCTGGCGTGCGCGGCCAGCGTGCGGCCTCCGAGACGGTCGCCGATCGGAAGCGTACGCGTGTCGATCCGCCACAGGCCCTGGCCGCCGGGATCCCAGCGGCCCCCGGTCCAGTAGTGCCAGCGTGTGAAAGCGCGGTAGAGCGGGGTGAGGGTCGAAGGCGTCAGCGTGTCGTCTTCGGCCACACAGGCGGCCAGCAGGGGCAATTGGGCCGGATTGAATCGCTGCGCGAGGCTGTCGCGACGGTCGGTCGACAGGTCCAGCGAAGCCCGGACGAACGCGTCGAGAGGGTGTTCGGCGGCGGCCGGTGCGGAGGACAGGAGCAACGCCAGGATCACGCCCGCGGCCACGATCGTGGTCGGGCGCGTCTCCGTGCTCTGTCTCCTGCGGATCACTCCGGGGCCTCCGACGGCGGTGAGCGCGGGGAAATGGCCTTTTCGGCCGGCGGCTCACACGATTCCGCTGCGAATGTGCAAGAGGTGGGCCATCGGCCCGGTTTCCCGCGGGACGCGTGCGCTCAGGGTGCGCTCGCCGGATCGTCGGAGGAACGATCGACCGCGGCCGGGAATCACAAGATCGTATGAGTCGTCTCGCGCCGTCGAACGAGGATTCGTATATTGACCACCCGACACACGAAGGAACACTTCGTGTATCATCAATTCGAGTTCCCGGTGCCCCCCGTTTGCCTGACGTAGGGTGCCCGCCGCCTGTCACTGCCTCCACGGAGTCGCATTCATGCTGACCCGCAGCAGGGAGACGTTGTCTCTCGCCCTCGCCCTTTCTCTTCTCGCTTCGGCTCCGGCCGTGGCGGGCGATCTCACCACCAAGCTCGATCGCGCCAAGCGCGCCGATCACCACGGCTACGCCCCGCTGATGCTTCAGCGGGCCGCGACGGTCGGTGAAGACGAACCCAACGACACCGTCGAAGACGCCCAGGCGCTCGCGGTGGGCGATCAGGTCGACGCGAGCGTCCCCTCCGGCGACGTGGACTGGTTCCTCGTCGACGCCACCGGCGACGCGTACGTGACGATCTCGACCGCCTCGCGCGACGGGAGTCTGACCGACACCGTGCTCGACGTCTTCTCGGCGGACGGCCAGACGCCGATCGCGAGTGACGACGACAGCGGCCTCGGTCTGTTCTCGGCACTGGAGAGCCTCGAAGGCGGAGCCGTCCTCGCGGTCCGCGTGACGCGCTTCTCGAGCCTTGGTGACGACGACTACGCGATCGTCGCCGAGTCCGCCTCCGCGCCGCCGGCCGCTCCGGCCAACGACACGCCCGCCACCGCCGAGGTCCTTGCCGACTGCAACGCAGTCGCGTCGGGAACCACCGTGGGTGCTGGCAGCGCGCTCGCGACCGCCCAGTGCGTGACGCCCGACCCGCTCGGCGGCGAGGTCTTCTACCGCTTCGAGCTTCCCTACAGCTACCAGCTCGTGATCCACGTCGATCCAGACGAGACCTTCGATCCTTCGCTCGTGCTGTTCACCGACCCGGCTTCGCCGGATGCCAGCTGTCTCGAGGGGGTCGACGAGGCCTTCGCGGGCGAGCGTGAGACCCTTCTGTACACGAACGAAGACGACTCCGCGGAATCGCTCACGGTCTACCTGGCGATCGATTCGTGGGATCCGCAGCGAGCGGGCGGCTTCACGGCCACCGTGACCTGTGATTTCGTCGTCAGCGACGAAACGTCGAGCTTCGGGGCGCTGAAGGCGCGATTCTGATCCGCGACGCGGCAGTCCGGGTCTTCATCAACGACGTCGTCGGCAGGAAGCGCATGACCCTCGTCCGATAGTTTCGGGGGGACGATGGGGGCGCGCGGCTCGGGTCGCGCTCCCCCGAACGATTCGCAGAGTTCCTCTGGGGGGGGACGGCACCGTGGCGTGAGAGCGCCGCAACCAACGACAGGAGTCAGAACGATGTTCTCCAACCAGCACCTGACGCACCGATTCGTCATCGCGGCGATCGTGACGTTCGTTGCCGGTGCCGGATTCGTCCCGGCGGCCCACGCACAGTCCGATGTGACCTTGCGCGTGGTGAGCAAGGACTTCGAGTTCGATGCGGACACGACGCTCATGGTCGAGGTCGAGATCGACGGATCCGTCGAACTCGCCGGTCTCGATTTCGTGTTGTCGTATCCCGAAGAGCTCGTTCCCCCGACCGTGGACGCGAGCGGCACCGGCGAGATCTGGCAGTCGGTCTACATCAACTACGACCGGGACGACCAGCTCTACAGCCCGCCGGCCGGACGGCGCTACGTTGCCGCCGCGGCGGCAAACGCCACGAACCTCCCGATGACTTCGGGCGTCGTGGTCACCCTCGAGTTCCCGGTCAGCTGCGTCGGCAGCGCCCAGAACTTCCCGAACGGTCGCGACGTGACCTTCGAGATCGTCGCGGTCAATGCGTCGATGCTCGTGCCGGATCAGTCCGGTGACGGGTTCGAAGATCTCGCCGACGTCGAAGTCGCGACCGAGGACGGCACGATCAACTTGAATTGCACCACGGTGTCCGAGGACGTTCAGTCCTTCGGCACTCTGAAGTCCGTCTTCGGCCTTCCGGCGGAAGTGAGGTAGTCACCATGCGTCACATCACCAGATTCCTCGTGCTGACGGCGGCACTCGCCCTCGGCGCGGGACAGGCTCACGCCCAGCCCCAGGCCATCACGCTCTCCAGCGCCGACGCGTCCGGCGCCCCGGGTGATCTGATCACCGTGCCGATCGACGCGAGCATGCTCGTCGGTTCCGGTGGCTTGCAGATCATCAAGCTGGTCGTCGAGTTCGACGGCACGCTGCTCGAGGCGCAGGGCGCCACTCCGGGCACCGCGATCAGCGGCTGGCCGGCCGAAGACGTCGCCGTGAGCCTTCTCGACGGCCGTGTCGAGATCAACGGTCTGACGGGAGCCCCGATCACGCTCGCCGAGGGCGAGTTCTTCTCGCTCGACTTCCTCGTCAAGGACGGCGTGATCGATGGCACGACGACGGTCTTCGATCTCGTCGGCGGTGCCGAGGGCGATCCGATCCTTCTCCAGACCGATCCCGCTGACGACGGGACGCGGATCAAGGTCTCGTCGATCGACGGCACCTTCACGGTCGAGGGCGGTGCGATCTGCACGCCTGGCGACGCGTTCGCCGACGGCGAGTCGACGGTGGCCGACGCCGTGGTCGTGCTGCGCGCGGTCACCGGTCTGACGTCGCTTGCGACGCCCGTCGAGATCTGCAACGCCGACGCCGATGCCGATGGTGAGATCACGGTGGGCGACGCCGTCGTCGTGCTGAGGACCGTCGTCGGCCTTCCGCTCAGTCGGACGGTTCCGTTCGACGGTGTCGTGGCGCGCCTCGAGCGTCGCGAGGGCGGCGCGCGGCTCGTGCTCGACGGCGCCGAGGGTGTCCATGGTGTTTCGTTCGCGGTCGAGGGCGACGTGACCGTCGCTCTCGCGGCGAATGCGCAGGGTGTGACGTCTTCGCAAGACGGGCGCACGCGTGCGGCCTTCGCTTCGGCGACGGCACTCGGTTCCACGGTGGCGATCGACCTCGAAGGCTTCGCCGGCGCGCGTGTCGAGGACCTGGTCGTCGTCGACGCCCAGGGACAGTCGGTCGACGTACGCTTCGAGAGCGGTGCGCCGCTCGTGCGTGCGGCGCAGATCGGCAACTACCCGAATCCCTTCAATCCGAGCACGACGATCGAGTTCGCGCTGCCGACCGCCGGTCGTGCGCGGCTCGAACTGTTCAACGCGCGCGGTGAGCGCGTGTCCGTGCTCGTGGACGATCAGATGCCGGCCGGTGCAGGCAGCGTCGTCTGGAACGGTACCGACGGCAACGGCCGCAGCGTCGCGAGTGGCGTGTACTATGCGCAGCTCACGACCGAGGAAGGCGCCGTGGCGCGACAGCGCATGGTGTTGTTGAAATAGTCGGTTCGATTTCGGTCGTTGGTTCGCGGCCCGGCTCCTTCATGGGGAGTCGGGCCGCTTTTCGTGGGGTAGGTGTATGTTTGGATTCGGTGCGGTGTCTGGTTTTCTATACGTCTGGGCGTTGAATCGGTCGCGATTCAACGCGCTCGTGTTGACTGGGTGCGCGAGTCAACGTCTCCACGTATAGAAAATCAGACACCGGCTCAGTAGAAGAACACACCGCCCGCACGCTTCGTGGGCAGCCCGCCGCGCGCTAGTCGTAGGTACGGTGGTGCAGGAGCGTGCGTTGGCCGGCCACGACGCGCACGGTCTCGTAGGTGGCCGTCTGCGCAACCGTGCCGCTGCGATCCAGCACCTCGAGCAGCACGCGGTGCTCGCCGGCGGGAAGGCGGAGCCGCGCGACATGGATCTCGTCGGGGAGCGTGGTCCACGAACGCGTGTCGGCGCGTTCGGTGGCCGATGCGAAGAGATTCGCGACGAAGCCCGCGACCTCGTTCACCTCACGCGATCCGTCGTCCTTCTTCTTCCCTTCGCGGACGACCTGCGTGAGCTTGTACTTGGCGAGTGCGCGGACGATCGTGCGGATCGTGCGTGTGGTCGCACCCTCCTCGAAGGTCAGTTCGAAGATCTGCGACACGTCGTGCACGGGTTCGGTGAAGGCGACCCGGTCGCCGACGCGAACGCGTGCGTCGACCAGTCGGGGCTCGACATGGTGAGGAACCGGCATTGCCACGCTCAGCCAGTACTTCACCTTCACGTCGTCGGTCACCACGTAGGATCCGCGCGGGCCACGCCGGTAGACGCGGCGGCCCCAGTCGTCGTCGTCGCGGTCGGATTCCAGGATGGGCCAGTCGAGGCGGGCCTCCTGCAGGTCTGTCACGAAGCCGCTTTCGTAGATGACCAGGACCTCGCCCTCATCGCGGCGTGGCGCCTGCGCGTTGTGGACGATGTCGCCGAATTCGTCGGCCAGTCCGGCGCGCTCTTCGGGGAAGCCGAAGCGGTCGGACCAGACGGCGTAGTCCTGGAGGAAAGCACTGGGGATCGGCTGACCCCATAGCTGTTCGTATTCGCGGAAGGCGGCCAATGCGCGGCGGGAGGCGACCATGCAGGGGTTCGCATCGCCGTCCTCGGCGAAGAGCATGGCGGTGATCCATTCGGCGAAGGCGTCGTCGGTGTAACCCTTGGCGTCCTCGCGGATCCGCTCGAGGTTCGTGAGCACCGTGTTGGCGCGGCGCGCCATGACCAGCGCGCGGTCGAGATCGCCGTCGGCCAGGAAGCCCAGGGCGCCGTAGGTGTTCAGCATGACCTGCTCGGCAGGATAGCCCACGTAGTCGCGCTGTGCGTCGTTGGTCAGGAAGCTCAGGGCTTCCTTCGCGTAGTCGGTCCCGTAGAGCATGTCGATGCGCTGGTAGGCGCGGTCGAAGGTCAGGGCCGACGCCTCGTAGTTGCCCGCGTAGAACAGGAGCAGGCCGCGCTGGAGGAGTCCCAGTACGTCGTCGTCGTCGACTTCGCCCACGACCTTCAGCGCGCCGGATACGTCTCCGCCGGCGACGGCCTGTTTGATGCGAGCGGACTCCGTCGCGTAGGTGCTGCAACCGGACAGCACCACCAACGCGACGAAGACCGCCAGCGCGCGCATCGCGTGTTGCATCGGATCAGAGCTCGATGAACTTCTTGTGCTTCTTGCCACCGAGCCAGACCTTTTCATTGGTCTCGATGTTCGTCAGCTCGAGGTCGACCTGGTAGAAGACGACGCGTTCGCCGCCCTCCTGGTCGGTGATCTTGTTGATCGTCCCCAGGAGCATGAAGTCGGCACCGATCTCGCGGCCGAAGGCCTTGACCGTCTCGGGGCTCGAGAAGTCCTGCTGGTCGCCGCGCTCGCCACGGATCTGCTCGCGCTCGCTCATGCTGGCGACCACGCGCACGCGGCCGTCGTTGATGAAGGCGCGTTCCATGTCCTTGGTGAAGGTCTCGACGGCGATGAACTCGTCGGTGCGGTTCTTGACGATGCCGACGATCACGGTCGGGCGGTCGGTGTTCGCGCTCTGGAAGCGGGTCAGCCACGGCGCGGTGAGCACGTCGGCGATGACTTCCTGACTCACGAGCTGGGAATCGGTGTCGTTCCAGTTCCCGCTCAGATCGACCTGCGTGTTCGTGTCGATGCGCTGCACCGTGCGGCCACCGCAGGCGGTGAGTCCAAGCGTGAGGACGGCGAAACCGACCACGGAGAGAATGCGACGGGACATCATGGAACAGAGCCTCCGATCAGGGAGTCGATGGGGGACCGGGAGACGGCCCTTCGAGCGCGCGGATTCTCCACGGCTACGCTCAGGGGCGCAAGCCAGTTCCGTGCCCTCTTGACGGCTCGGGCGCTCAGGACAACCATGTCGCCGCCCGACCACGACTCGTATCCGATGCGGACCTCGACCACGGAGCCCCACCATGGACAACCTCCTCTGCACGATCAGCGACGGGATCGCAACGATCACCGTGAACCGCCCGAAGGCCTTGAACGCGCTCGACACGACGACCCTTCGCGAGCTCAACGGACTGCTCGACGAGCTCGGTGCCGACGATGCCGTACGGGTCCTGATCGTGACCGGAGCCGGTGAAAAGGCCTTCGTGGCCGGTGCGGACATCAAGGAGCTCGCGGCGCTCACGCCGCTCCAGGCGCGTCACCACGCGGCCTTCGGTCAGGGCGTCTTCGACAAGCTCGAGTCGCTCGGCAAGCCCTCGATCGCAGCGATCAACGGGTTCGCGCTCGGCGGCGGGCTCGAACTTGCGATGGCCTGTACCCTTCGACTGGCCAGCGACAACGCGAAACTGGCGTTGCCAGAAGTCACACTGGGCCTGATTCCGGGCTTCGGTGGCACACAGCGTCTCAGCCGGATCGTGGGCCAGGGCCACGCCCTGCACGCCGTTCTCACGGGCGGGATGCTCGATGCGTCCCGCGCGGCCGAGATCGGTCTGGTCAACGAAGTGACCACCTCCGAGGACCTGATGGAAGCGGCCGGGGCGCTCGCGAAGAAGTTGGCCGGCTTCAGTGCGGCGACCCTGCGGCTCGCCGAGGAGACCGTCCGTCGCGGGGCCGAGATGGGCTTCGACGACGCCTTGGCCTTCGAAGCGGGTCAGTTCGGCGTCGCGGCGGCGACCGACGACGCGAAGGAAGGCATGGCCGCCTTCATCGAGAAGCGGAAGCCCGACTTCCGAGGCGCTTGACCGGTCGCGGTGCCGTTCCTAGCCTGTGGCGTCACCCCGAAACCGGGGCACGCGCGCGAGTGGCGGAACTGGCAGACGCGCTGGATTTAGGTTCCAGTGGGGAAACCCGTGGGGGTTCGAGTCCCTCCTCGCGCATATGGCTTCCATTACAGAAGGTCTCCGATGCCTGACACGTCGTCCCCGGTTCGCATCGATCTCGAGGAAGCGGACAGCTTCCAGCGCGTCGCGCACATCCAGGTCGAAAACGACCACATGGAGAAGTTGCGCGACAAGGTCGCGGCCAAGCTGGCCAAGAAGGTCCGCATGGACGGCTTCCGGCCGGGTAAGGTCCCGGTGAAGAAGGTCCGTGCGCAGTTCGCCCACATCGTCGAGCAGGACGCGCTCGAAGCGCTGGTTCCCGACGTCTACAAGCGGATCCTGGACGAGCACGACGACGTGCACCCGATCGCTGACCCGCGCGTGGAGAACTTCGACATGCCCGAGGGCGAGCCGCTCGCCTTCGACCTGGTCATCGAGGTTCGACCGGACATCGAGATCACGGGACTCGACGCCGTCGAAGCGACCCACTACCTGCCGCCGATCACCGACGAGCGGATCGACCAGGCGATCAGCGACCTCGCCGATCGCCACGCCACCTGGAACGAGCTCGGCGAGGGCGATGCCGCCGCCGAGGGTGACGCCATTCTCATGGACATGGTGCCGTTGGACGACGAGAAGAACCCCGTCGCCGACGAGGCGACCGAGGACCAGGCCGTCATGGTGGGCGACGACAAGAACCTCCCCGAGATCAACTCGGCCCTGATCGGCATGCACATCGGCGAGGAGACCGACGTCGAAGTCGCCTACCCGGTGGACTTCCCGAACGAGGATCTGCAGGGCACGATCCGGACCCTTCGCGTCAAGATGAAGGAGATCCGCCGCAAGGACGTGCCCGCCATCGACGACGCCTTCGCCAAGGAGCACCAGGACAAGGACTCGCTCGAGGAACTCCGCGCCGACATCAAGCAGCGCATGGAGAAGGGCGTCGAGCAGGAGGCCGAGCGTCACCTCCGCGACCAGATCATCGACCGTCTCCTGGCATCGAACGCCATGCCCGTTCCGCCGAGCCTGGAGCGCCGCTATCTCGACGCCATGCTCCACGATGCCATCCATCAGCAGCCGGGCATGGATCCGAACGACCACGACCACGACATCAGCGACGAGATGCGCGAGAAGTTCGACGAGGCCTACAAGCCGGTCGCCGAGCGCGCGGTGCGCAAGATGGTCCTGCTGGACAACCTCCGCCGGCAGCACGAATTCGACGTCACCGACGAGGACGTCACGGCCAAGCTCGAGTCGTTGGCCGAGGAGCAGGGAACGACTCCCGATCATCTGCGTTCACTCATCGAACGCGCGGGCAACATGGATCGCCTGCGAAGCGACCTGGAAGAGGACAAGGTCTTCGATCTGTTGAAGTCGAAGGCCGCGATCACGGTCAAGGAAGAGCTGCCGCCGGCGCCGGAGACGATGCCGACCCAGCAGGAAGAGGCCTCGGACGAAGCCCAGGCCTGACCCGGAACGGAACCCACCACGAGGAGTGACCCATGCTGGTCCCGATGGTCGTCGAGCAGACCGGACGCGGCGAACGCGCGTATGACATCTACAGCCGTCTACTCAAGGACCGGATCGTCTTCATCGGTTCGCCGATCGACGACAACGTCTCGAACCTGGTGATCGCGCAGCTGCTCTTCCTCCAGGCGGAGGATCCGGAGCGTGACATCTTCCTGTACGTGAACAGCCCGGGCGGCAGTGTGACCGCTGGTCTCGCGATCTACGACACGATGCAGTACATCAGCAACGACGTCGCGACGATCTGCATGGGCATGGCCGCCAGCATGGGCGCCGTCCTGCTGGCCGCCGGCGCCAAGGGCAAGCGCAGCTGCCTTCCCCACAGCCGTGTGATGATCCATCAGCCGCTCGGCGGCAGCCAGGGCCAGGCCTCGATGATCGAGATCTACGCCAAGGAGATCCTCTCGACCCGCGAGCGTCTCTACAAGCTCCTGGCCGATCACACTGGCCAGCCGGTCAAGAAGATCGCCAAGGACTGCGACCGTGACTTCTTCATGTCCGCCGGCGAGGCGGCCGACTATGGCCTGGTCGACAAGGTCATCGAGAAGCGCGTGGACGGCTCCGAGGCCGGAAACGGCACGGATTCGTGAACCTGAGGTCCCACGGGTAGCCGAGGGACCGTATTCCGTGTAGTGTGCGATCGACCCGGGGATTCTCCGGGTCGAGCTCGACTGTTCCCTGGACCCGGGTCGTCCGGCCGGGACAGAAGACGGTCGAAACTCCAGGCTCCCGTGGCGGGGAGCGGGAAGAGTGAGGATCCGATGAAGTCTCGCAAGGGCACACCGCAGGTGATCAAGTGCTCGTTCTGCGGGCGCGGTCAGGACGAAGTGGCCAAGCTGGTCTCCGGTCCGTCGGTCTACATCTGCAACGAGTGCATCAAGCTCTGCAACGACATCCTCGAGGACGAGCTTCCGGCCGTCAACGCGCTCGAGACCAAGGACTTCCCGAAACCGGCCGACATCAAGAGCCTCCTCGACGCCTATGTCGTCGGGCAGGAGTCGCCGAAGAAGACCCTCGCGGTCGCGGTCTACAACCATTACAAGCGGATCAACCATCGCCGTGACGCCGACGACGTCGAGCTCGACAAGAGCAACATCCTGCTCGTCGGCTCGACCGGCACCGGCAAGACGCTGCTGGCGCAGACACTGGCGCGCATCCTCAAGGTGCCCTTCGCCATCGTAGACGCCACGGCGCTGACCGAGGCCGGTTACGTCGGTGAGGACGTCGAGAACATCCTGGTGAAGCTCCTGCAGGCCGCCGACTACAACCTGGCGGCTGCCGAGCGCGGCATCGTCTACATCGACGAGATCGACAAGGTGAGCCGCAAGAGCGACAACCCGTCGATCACGCGCGACGTATCGGGCGAGGGCGTCCAGCAGGCCCTCCTGAAGCTGCTCGAGGGCACCGTGGCCAATGTCCCGCCGCAGGGCGGTCGCAAGCACCCGCAGCAGAAGTACCTCGAGGTCGACACCAAGGACATCCTGTTCATCTGTGGTGGGGCCTTCGAGGGTCTCGACCGCGTGATCAAGCAACGGCTCGGCGAGAAGGTCCTGGGCTTCGAGAACGCCGATCACAAGCCGGATCGCCTCGACCGCGGTCGCGTGCTCGGCAAGATCGATCCGAGCGACCTGATGAAGTACGGACTCATTCCCGAGCTCGTCGGTCGTCTGCCCGTGATGTGTTCGCTGTCCGAGCTCGACGAGGACGCCCTGGTGCGCATCCTCACCGAGCCGAAGAACGCGCTCACGCGGCAGTACGAGAAGCTGTTCGAGATGGAGGGTGTGGAGCTGGTCTTCGAGGCCGATGCGCTGCGCGCGATCGCTCGCCGTGCCATCGATCGCAAGACGGGCGCCCGCGGCCTGCGCGCGATCCTCGAGGAGCTCATGCTCGAGCTCATGTACGACATTCCGTCGAGCAAAGAGATCCTGCGCGTCGTCATCACGCGCGAGACCGTGGACGAGAGTTCCGGCCCGGACATCTACACCGACGGAGATCAGA
>JGI12109J20283_10010289_pt1 | contig 16558 bp, 9 predicted proteins | sample ElkSlonscriptome_12_FD_20283 | JGI IMG/M metagenome (IMG submission 20283)
GTCAAGACCAAACCTACCAAAGGCGGGTTTTTCCTGACCTGCTCCCGACATTCGTGGCGTGCCACCTTCCCCTGGTCTCCTAGTTTCCAGCCATGATCGCCGCCACATCCTCCTGCACCTCACCGATGGGCATGATGTCGAAAGTCTCGACCAGCACCTTCGCCACGTTGGGTGACAGGAAGGCCGGCAGCGTGGGTCCCAACCGGATGTGTTTCACACCCAGGTGCAGCAGCGCCAGCAGCACCACCACGGCCTTCTGCTCGTACCAGGCGATGTCGTAGCTGATGGGCAGATCATTGATATCCTCCACCCCGAACACCTCCTTCAGCTGCAGCGCGATGTAGGCCAGGCTGTAGGAGTCGTTGCACTGTCCCGCGTCCAGCACGCGCGGGATGCCGCCGATGTCCCCCAGGTCCAGCTTGTTGTAGCGGTACTTGGCGCAGCCCGCCGTCAGGATGACGGTATCGGAAGGCAGTTCCTGGGCCACGTCCGTGTAGTACTGCCGCGCCGTGTGGCGCCCGTCGCAACCGGCCATCACCACGAAACGCTTGATGGCTCCGCTCTGAACCGCGTCGATCACCTTGTCCGCCAGGGCCATGACCTGGGCGTGGGCAAAACCGCCCACGATCTGTCCCGACTCGATCTCCACCGGAGGCGCGCAGGTCTTTGCCTGCTCGATCAGGGGCGTGAAATCCTTGGCGCCACCCTCGGGACGGTCCGCCACGTGCTTCACCCCGGGCCAGCCGGCCATTCCCGTGGTGTAGATGCGGTCCTTGTACTCCGCCTTCACCGGTGTGATGCAGTTGGTGGTCATCAGGATGGGCCCGTTGAAGGAGGCGAACTCCTTGTCCTGCTCCCACCAGGCGTTGCCGTAGTTGCCCACGAAGTGGTCGTATTTCTTGAAGGCGGGGTAGTAGTGGGCTGGCAACATCTCGCTGTGGGTGTAGACATCCACGCCGGTGCCCACGGTCTGCTTGAGCAGCTCTTCCATGTCCTTCAGATCGTGCCCGGAAATGAGGATACCGGGGTTGCCACGCACGCCCAGATTCACCGTCGTCAGCTCGGGGTTGCCGTAGCTGGTGGTATTGGCCTCATCCAGCAGGGCCATGGCGCTGACGGCCACCTCGCCGCACTTCATGACCTGCCCGATCATCTCATCCACCGACAGATCGCTGGTGGTAGAGGCCAGCGCACCCACCATGAAGGCGTAGATTTCGTTCTTCTCGAAACCCAGCAGGGCGGCGTGATCCGTGTAGGCGGCCATACCCTTCAGGCCGTAGACCAGCAGCTCCCGCAGGGAGCGCACGTCCTCGTTTGGCTGGGACAGGATGCCGATCTCCTTGGCCTTCAGCGGAACCTCTTCGGCGGGGCCGTCCCAGTTGACGCAATCCAGATCGCTCTGGAAGCCTTCGGTCTTCAGGGAGTCACGCAGGGCGATTGCCTCCCGCAGCAGGCTGTCCAGCCTCGCCACGTCGAAGTTGGCGTTGGTGATGGTGGCGAAGAGGCCACGGCTCACGAAGCGTCCCACCTGGGTCAATTTCGCGTCATCAAGGGAGGTGCGATCAGCGACCACGCAAATGCCCTTGAGGGCGTGGACCAGGACGTCGTGGAAGTCGGCGGTCTCTTCCTTCTTGCCGCAGACACCGGCCACCGTGCAGCCGGTTCCCTTGGCGGCTTCCTGGCACTGGAAACAGAACATGCTCATCTGGAATTCTCCTTATCGGGCCTCGAGTGAGTGCAGTTTCAGGGTGCCCCCTCTTGATTCAAACCCTCAATTTATACTTCTAGATCCTTTTGTCCAAATTAAAGGCAAAAAAATATTAAATTATTGGTATATGTCACCTTGCGCGGGACAGCATCCGGATCAAACCCAGCCCTACTGCGCTAACAAATAACCCCGGAAAGATGGCCTCCACTCCCACCCAGGCCTCTCCCCGCCCCAGGATCAACCAGGTCCCCGCCGCCGCCCCGGAAGCCACCATCACCCAGGCCACCCCCCGCGCCGGCAACCGCACCCCGCGCTGCGCCAGCAGCAACGGCCCCAGCAAAACCGGCGTGCCCAGACTGCCCAGCACCTTCCACAGGGCGATGACACTCCCGCTCCACAGTGCCATGCTGATGGCCAGCACCGCCGTCACCGTCAAGCTCACACGGATCAACGGCAGGCTGTCCTCGCTCTCGGGCGCCCCCAGCCCGCGCCAGCGCCCCACCACATCGCGCCCCAGGGTCACCGCGCAGATGAAGGCGTAGCTGTCCACCGTGGACATGATGGTGGCCAGCAGCGCCACGGTGAACACGCCCTGCAGCACCGGCGGCAGCACCGCGTCGGCCAGGGCGGGGAAGGCCTGCACCGGATCCTCCAGGCCGGGCAGCACCGCTCGCGCGTACAATCCGGCCGTCGTCGTCAAGAAATCGAAGACCATCCAAAACCCGATGGCCGCGAATATGCCGCGCCGCGCCGTGCTCTCGCACCGGGCCGCGAAGCAGCGCTGGTAGAACGCCGGCTCCACCAGCGTGCTCATGGCGATGAAGTACCACACGGCGATGGCCTGCACCCCCAGCCCGCCGTCCCACTTCAGATGCCCCTCGGGCAGATTCCCCTTCAGGAATTCCAGCCCCCCGAATTTCACGACGCAGAGGGGCACCAGCACCGCGAAACCCAGGAACATGAGCACGAACTGCACCATGTCCGTGGCCACCACCGCGCGCAGACCGCCCCGGTACACGTAGCCCACGGAAAAGGCGGTGCCGGCCACCACGCCGATCCACAGGGGCCAGCCGGTGGCGAAGTTCAGCAGCACGCCCAGCATCAGCACGTAGGCCGCCGGCACGGTCATGACGAACATCATGCCCGCGCCCACCAGCGCGGCGGGCCGGCCGTACCGTTGCTCGAGGATATCGGGCACCGTGAGGGCCTCGCTGCGCCGCGCGCGCCCCGCCAGAAAGAGAGCGAAGACGGCCGCGTACAGATAGTAGGGCACGCCGAAGACCAGCCAGTTGCTCACGCCGTAGCTGAAGGTGTATTCGCCCACGCCCAGGATTCCGCCGTACCAGGTGCTGACCAGCGAAGCGGTGAAGGCGGGCAGGGTCAGGCCGCGGCTGGCCACGATGAAATCGGCGGCCCCGCTGGAGGGCCGCCGAAAAAGGCGCGCGATGACAAAAATCAGGAAGAGGGCGTAGAAGATCCCCGCCAGCGGAGCCAATTTCCTACTCTCCGAGGTCTTCCAGGGAGATGGGCGGCACGTGGCGATCCACGGACACCAGCAGGCTGCCCTCGCCCACGGAAATCAGCAGGGGCGACAGCAATACCTGGTTGCTGATCAGGGCGGGGCCGCCGGGCTCCAGCGCATCGCCCAGCAACGGGAAGCGGGAACCCTCCAGGGTCACGCTCTTCACTTCCCCGAAGACGGGCAGCAGGGAAAACTGGGTGCCCAGGGGCAGGGGCCAGCTCATGCTGTCGCCATTACCCAGGCGCACGATATCCGCATGGGGCCCGGCCACGCAGATGCGCAGCCTGTCCGCGAAACGTTCCACCAGCTGCAGGTTGTGCAGGGTATGGTCCACCCGCCAGCCTGTGGCGCCCAGCAGGATGACCTCCTCGAAACCCTGCTCCACCAGGAAGAGCAGGGCCTTCTCGCTGTCGGTGGTGTACTGATCGTCCACCTGCAGGAAACGCGGACCCGAACGCCCGGCCAGCACGCGGCCGCTGAGGCTGTCGAAATCGCCGATGACCACGTCCGGCGGGATGGGCAGGTGGTCGTAGGGGTGGCCGGCGGAATCGGTGGCCACGAAGAAGTCGCTGCCGGTCAGCCAGTAGCGTAGCAGGTCCTCCTCCGGAGGGGGGCCGCTGCAAAGAACCACGGCCCGGGGGCCGAGGCGGGGAAAGAGCGAGTTGGCCGCCCCACCCAGGGGCGCGTCGTCGTGGGTCATGATCACCGTTCGGATTGGGGCGGGGAAGCCGGCGCTCCCCCGCCAGGAAAATGCCCAACACAGGGGCTAGAAGTCGTAATCCACGCCGACCATCATGTTCCGGTCCGCCGCAGGAATCAAATAGTTTTCTCCGTAATAGTAGCCCCAGGTCTCGTACTCCGCATCGCCCAGGTTGCGCAAGTGCAGGAAAGCCCTGGCGTTATCCAGATCGCCGAAGCCCAGCCGGTCCAGGGTCGCCCAGATGGAGAAATCCACGGTGGCCCAGCCGTCGATGGTGCGGTCCTCGTCACCGGTATTGTCCAGGTACTGCCGACCGGAGGCGCGCGCGCGCCATTGCGTCTGAACGCCCTCGTTCCAGCTCGTGGTCCAGGCCACGCTGGCCAGGTACTCGGGGAACAGGGCGATGGGGTTGCCGCTCAGGTCGGTGTAGCTGCCATCCCAGTCGTAGAAATCGAACTCCTCGAACTCGTCCCAGCTGCGGCTGGCCGCCACCGAGAGCACGTTGCGCGGGGTGATGCGTGCGCGCAAGCCCAGCTCCAGGCCGCGGTGCAGGGTCTTGGCGGCGTTGCCGCGGATGCCGTAACCCTCGTCGTTCACGCCGCCGTAGGGCACGATCTCGTCGCGGAAGTCCATGTAGTAGCCACCCAGGGTGAAGCTCAGGTTCTCGCCCGCCCAGCTGAACCCCAGCTCGTAGTCGATGACCTTCTCCTCGCCCACCTGCGGGTCGGACCACTGCACGTAGTCCGGCGTCACACCGTCCGCCTTGTAGATCACCCGCGAGTTGTCGAACAGCGGGCTGACACCCAGGTCGGTGGCGTCCAGCCAGGTGTCGAAGAGCTCGTTGTCCGTGGGCTCACGATGATTGATGCCCACGCTGCCGAAGAAGGCCACCTCGCCCCCGAAGAGACTGCCGGGCTGCCAGCGCGCGCCGCCCTTGGGGTTGAAGAAATCGTAATCGACGGTGTAGGCGTGCCGGTCCAGGCCGCGGAAGTTGCCCACCTCGCGCTGCATGAAGTCGTAGGCCTTGTGCTGGAACTGCACGTCCGCCATCAGCGTGAGGTTCTCGCTCAGGGCGTAGCGCTCGTTAACGTAGAAGTTGTAGGCTTCCTTGTCGCCGGTGTACTCGTGGTACTTGTGCTGCGGGTCGATCAGGTCCCAGGGGCCGTACCCGGAGACGCTCATCACCTCGCCCCAGTGGTTGGAGTGGAAGGTGTAGACGTCGCCGCCCACCACCAGCCGGCCCCGGCCGTGCTCCACCAGCAGGCGCGGCACCCAGCCCACCTGGTCCTTGCGCACGTACTTGCGGCGCACCAGATCCACCTCGTCTTCCGGATCCAGGCCCAGACGCCGGTCCAGGGCGAAAGTGACGGCGGTCTCGCCGTCCTTGAAGTTCTCGTAGAAACCCTCGCCCTGGGTGTAATAGACGGAGTTCTTGAGGGTCACCCGATCGCTGAGATAGATGTCGTTGTGCAGCTCGTAGTGGGGCTGCGTGAAGTCGTCCACCGCGTTGTGGTAGGTCTCGGGGTTGTAGGTGCGGTCGTTCTCCAGGATGGATTCGGGCACGGCGTTCCAGGCGTGCTGCGTGACCTCGCGGCCGGTGTAGATGTTCACCGTGGTGGTCATGCGATCGCCGTGGTGCTCGCCCGTCCAGAACACGCCCCACTGGTCCACGCCGGTGCGGTCCCGGTAGCCGTCGCTGTCCTGGCGGCTGACGCGCAGGCCGCTGCGGAAGCCGCCCTTCAGGTCGCCCGTCTGGTACTTGAGCATCTGCCGGCCGAACCCGTAGCTGCCCGTGGACAGGGAAGCCCGTCCGCTCTCCTCGGAACCGAGGGGTTCGGTCACGATGTTGATGGTGCCCCCCATGGCCGTCAAACCGCCCATGCTGTTGGACACGCCGCGCTGCACCTGGATGTCCTGCACGCTGCCGGCCAGGTCGGGCATGTCGACCCACCAGAGCTGGTGATCCTCGGGATCGTTGAAGGGGATGCCGTTGACCAGCACACCCACGCGCCGCTGGTCGAAACCGCGGATCTTCACGTAGGTGTAGCCCAGGTTGCTGCCCGCATCCGAGTAACTGAACACCCCGGGCAGATCCTGCAGCAGCATGGGGATGGGCTGGTCCGGCTGGCGCAGGTCCAGCTCCTCGCGGGTGATGTTGGACAGGTTGATGGCCTCGTCCGCGTTGTAGCGGGACTCGGTGACGGTGATCTCCTCGACGTCGTCCTTGTCGGCCATTTCCACCTGGGGGGCGGTGAGTTCCGCCAGGGCGGGCAGGGCGATCAGGGCGATCAGGAACGGGGTTGCAAGCAGCAGGGAACGAAGATTGTGTGGCATGGCGCACCTCTGGAGGTTGGCCAGGCGGGGAAGAAGCGAGGCAACAAAAAACGACGCTGCCGGTTCGTGGGAACGAGAGAAGCGTCGCCATGAGGCCCGTTTTCCTACGCCGGCATGATCCGGGTCAGGTTCCAAGGGTTTCTCTCAGGCTGCATTTTCTGGCGCAGCCACCCCTAACGGTCGCTATCCAAACTAGGAACGGGGGTGGGTTCTGTCAACCGGGTTGAGAACTCGGCGGCTCCTGGCTACACAAAGGGGTCAAACCTGCAGCGGAACCCCATCGGTCGGGGCTGGCTCCCTTGTGTGATCCTCTTTGCGGGGCTGTTCGGGCAGGTTCTTGACCAGAATGGCCACCAACTCGGCCCGCTTGATGGGCTTGCTCAGGTAGTCATCCATCCCCGCTCGCAAACAGGTTTCCCGGTCACCCTGCAAGGCATTGGCCGTCACCGCCACAATGGGAATGCCGTGATCCAGAACCCTGGACCGACGGTCCCGGATGCTGCGGGAGGCTTCGTAGCCGTCCATCACCGGCATCTGACAATCCATCAGGACCAGGTCGAAAACTTCCTTTTCCAGACAGGCCACGGCCTGTTCTCCGTTTTCCACCATGGTCACTTCACATTCCAGCTTCTTGAGGAATGAGCGCACAACCCTCTGGTTGGTCGGGTTGTCTTCTGCCACCAGGATATGGAAGCCGGCAAAGGTATTCCGGGATGGTTCTTTCCCGACCTCGGCACAGGGTCCGACCGGAGCGGAATCGGCCGGCGACCCGTCGATGCCATTCAGGCCATCGGCCAGTTGATGGATCAGGTTTTTCATCTTCACCGGCTTGGTGACCAGGGGCCCCTGGTGGGTGTTGCGAACGCCCAGCGGGATGAGGGTGATCCATGGCGGATTTTCCCCGGCCTGGGCCAATTCCTGTTGCAGGGAATCCGACCAGATGTGGTCCACCACCACCGCCTGGTAGGGTTGATCCTGGTTTCTGGCTTCCCTCCATGCGTTCAAGACCACCCGGGGATCGTCAAACAGATCCACCTGCAGGTCAAAACCCTCCAGCATGGAGCCCAGGATTTTCCGCGTCATGGCCTGTGAGTCGACCACCATGATTCGCTTGTTCATGAGGATACCGGAGATTTGTGGGCAAGCCTGGACGGTCCCCTGCTCCTGCAGGGACAACTCCACCTCGAACCAGAAATCGGATCCCTGGCCCTCCTGGCTCAGCACCCCGATGCGGCCGCCCATCCTTTCGACCAGATTGCTGGAAATGGACAGACCCAACCCCGTGCCGCCGTACAAACGGGTGGTGCTGTTGTCAGCCTGTTCGAAGGCCCGGAAGAGAGACTGCTGCCTTTCCAGGGTCAGGCCAATGCCCGTATCTTTGACGCTGAATCTCAGACTTGCGCGCTGGCCGCTCATTTCCAGAAGGCTCACCGAGGTCACGATGCTGCCCTGATCGGTGAACTTCATGGCGTTGCCGATGAGGTTGACCAGAATCTGCCGCAAACGGAGAGCATCACCAACCACCTGCACCGGAATCCCCGGATCCAGGGCCAGGTGGAATTCGAGATTTTTCTCGCTGGCTCGCAGGGCCAGCATATCGCCCACCTCTTCCACCATGTCACGCAGGTTGAAGGGCAAGGCTTCCAGTTCCAGTTTTCCGGCTTCGATTTTCGAGAAATCCAGGATGTCATTGATCACCGACAGCAGCGATTCACCGCTGTTACGAACGGTCTCCGCATAGCGCCGCTGCTCCGCGTTCAGGCTGGTTTCAAGCAACAACTCCACCATGCCGATGACCCCGTTCATGGGTGTCCGGATTTCATGGCTCATGTTGGCCAGAAACAGGCTCTTGGCCTTGTTGGCGGAATCCGCCTCCCGGGCCAGGGCATCAGCCCTGAGCTTTTCCTTGCCCAGTTTGTCCAGCATGTTGTTGGCCGAGTCGGCAATGTCACCGAACTCGTGAAAGATCAGGCCCGCAGTGTTGATGCGCTTGCCCACCAGGTTCGCATCGGCGAAAGAGCCGCGCAGGGTCTGGATCTCATGGCCAAGATTCTTGGCAAAATGCCCCGCCAGCACCCACTGGGCATAGATCAGAAACAGGGCGAACCCCAGCACCAGAGCGATGCGATTGAAAAATTGTTTGAATTTTTCTCTTTTCTGGGCAATCACGGCCGTTTCAATGCCGTCGAGATAGGTTCCGGCCCCCACGAACCAGCCCCAGTCACTCACTCCCCGGGCAAAAGAGAGCTTTCCCATCGACTTGCCAGTGCTGGTTTTGGGCCAGTTATAGTGCACATAGCCCCCACCCGGCCGGTTGGCGGCTTTAATCATTTCCCGGATGACAAAAACGCCGTTTTCATCAACCATATCCCACGAATTGCGGCCTATGATTTCCGAATGAGCCCGACTTGCAAAAACCCGACCGGTGTTGTCGCCCAAGAAAATATACCCTTCACCCCCATCATAACTGATGGCGCTCAGGCGGTTGTTGATCTCCTTCTTGAGGACACCCAGGGAGGCGCTGCGGTCTTCCACCACACCCAGGATCAGGCCCAGGTCCTCCAACCGGGTGAGACTGGCCAGCAAGGGCACTGGCGTGGCTGTGGGGGTTTCCAGTTTTTCCAGGTCGACAAAGCAGGTGCTTTGGGCCCTGGTCAAGGTGACGACCTTCTGCATCCAGGACCGCGCCTGCGCTTTTCCTGGACATGTGATCCCTGTCATCTGTCTGCTCGGATCCACAAGTACCGCCGACCCCGGATCCTGGATGTCCAGCAGGAAGCAGGTTCCAGATTCATCCAGGCCGGACCAGGAACTCAGAATCGAGCGGACTTCGCGCAGCCAGGATTTCCGGTCCTGCCCGGCAGAGGCAGCAGCCACCCTCTGAACTGCGTCTTTCAGCTCAGACAGTTTCCCCTCCAGACGCAAGTGGGCCCGGGAACTCTCCTGACGCCGGCTGAATTCGATGGTCTCCACCGCCCGGTTCACCTGGTTCCTGATCATGGTCTTTTTTTCCGTCAGCAGATCATCTCGAACCTGATCCGTCTCGTTCTTGAATATGGAATAATCCACCCAGACAATGCCCAGAGCCAGGAGCAGGCTCGACAGGACCGCATTGCGCACCATCTTCCTTTTCAAATGGTTGGCCAGGCCCAGTTTCGAGGCACCGGATTCGCTTGTGGGCTGGCTGGATTGCCATTTCCTGCGCACGGCCAGCCATACGCCCACTGCCGTGACCAGGAAACCCAGGCCCTCAAAAATACTCTTCCAGTGGAAAACCCTTGTCGAAACATCCAGCTTTTGCCCGTCGATCGTTTGCACGGTCGACGGGAGATCCGTGGGCGAGAGCCCGGCCTTGACCAGGGCATCAAGGTCCACCATCTCCACATTGGGACTGCTGCCCGCCACGGGAATGATCTGGACGGCGATCCCGGTCAGGATTCGCTCGGCCAGACGACCGGCGGCCGCACCCTGGGCCGGCCCGCTGACCACAACACCGCCGACCACACCATGACCCATGTAAAAATCCCAGAGCCCATAAACCGGAGCAGGGGAGGCCGTCGAGACCCGGCGACCGCTTTCTTCGTAGGTAAAGAAGTTGCCGTCCCGATCCCGGTTGAAGAGAGTGAAGAGCACCGCATCGCCTGAGGAGCTCAGGTCGGCCAGCTGGGCCTCAAGCTCGTCCATGCTTCCGGCCACCCAGTACTCCAGGTCCAGATCCTGGGCAAAGACTTCCAGCTGCTGTTCGGTTGTTTTGAGGGCGGCCTGACAGGTGGGGGTATCGTCTCCGGCAACGATCAATCGTTTCAGATCCGGTTGGAGCCGCCTGATCAACTCGAGAGTGGCCCCTGCATCGGTGGCTTCCGGGACACCGGTGAACCAATCGGAACCATCCAGCAGACCGGTGGTGAAATTGTTGATTCCACAGAAAACGATCGGGGTCTCGGGAAAGAGCCCCTGGCGGTACTTGCGCAGCAGGGTCAGGGCATTGTTGTCCGACACAATGACCAGATCCAGGCGGGATCCGGAATACTTGGCCAGCAGCATTTGCACGAAAACCGGTTCGATGATTTCCAGTGGATTGCGCTTGGTGTCCATGTATTCGGTGGTGATCTGAAGATTTTTATGCCCACCGAGGGCATTCTTGATCCCCTGATCCACACCATCGGTCCAGGAGAGCCCCTGATGGTAGGAATGGATGATCAGGATGTTCTGGGTGTCGGTCTGGCCAAAGGAACTCCCTGCCAGCAGGACAAACAGCAGTGTGAACCAAAGGCAGACCTTGGCCAGAACGGCATCTCGATCCGGGAAAAACCCGCAATGCATGAGGGGCTCCTGCTGCGTGACTGGGCGAAACACGGCGAACTCTATCAACCCGTGATCGGCTACAGCAGGGCTTTATTGATGGTTTTGTTTCATTTTACGGAAGGCAGGCCGGCATGCCCTGGTCCAGCAGATCGAAATTCCCCGCCAGCAGCACGGGCCGGCAATTCTGCGTCCCCTTCTTCAGGTCCTGCAGGATTTGGGCCTGGGCCTTGCGGGTGCATGCCCCACATGAACAAATCCCCCTCGGAGTTTGAAAAAATGGGCCGTCCGCCGGACATCGAACCCCTGGACCTTCACGAACAGGGCCTCGTACTTCACCTTGGAAAACGTGGCATGGGGATCAATGCTCCTGGGTCAATCCTATGGCCTTCTATTCAGGACTTCGTGAGCATTGGCAGTCAGTTCCTTCATGCTGAACGGCTTCTGGATGAAGTTGACATTCTCTTCCAGTACGCCCTGGTTGGCAACCCCATCGTCACGGTGAGTTCGGCGGTCCGAATCTGCACGACTACCCGGCCGACGGCGTCCAAGGCGATCTTGTCGCTGTGCGGGGCGGGGATCCTGGAGGAGACGAGCGGACGGAGCCGGGATCGGACGTATGCTTACCGGCAGTAGCTGGATCTGTTGCGGGTGGGGACCGAATTGGGCGGATAGGATCCGATCAATCCCGGCAATATCGTGGTTTTTGTCTCCAACGGCCGCACGGCAGGTTGCCAATGCACCATTTCTTCCCTGTCTTTTCCAGGTACCGGCTTTCATCAAAGAGAAATGATCATTCACCGCAAATCTCCAACCAAAGGAGCCAGAATGCAGATCCAGGAAACCCGCGCTCTCATCACCGGCGGCAGCGAAGGCATCGGCCGCGCCATCGCCGCCGCACTGGCCGCCAAGGGTGCCCAGGTGGGCATCATGGGCCGCCATGCCGAGACCGTGAACAAGGCTGCCGACGAGCTGAAAGTGACCGCCTTCATCGGCGATGTGGGCCACGAGGACGACGCAATCCGCGTCGTGAAGGAATTCGTGGAGAAGATGGGCGGGATCGACATCCTGGTGAACAACGCCGGCATCGGCGGCGGCGCCGAGTTGGTGGACCTGGACCTCGAGACCTTCGAAACGGTTTTTCGCACCAACGTGACCGGCGCCATGCTCATGGGACGCGAGGCGGCGCGCCACTTCATCAAGCAGGACAGCGGCCATCTCATCAACATCTCCAGCACCAGCGGCCTGCGCGGCGGCAAGGGCAGCACCGCCTACTCGGGCAGCAAGTTCGCCCTGCGCGGCATGACCGAGTGCTGGCGCGCCGAGCTGCGCCCCCACAACGTGCGTGTCATGCTCGTCAACCCCAGCGAGGTGCAGACCGGCTTCTTCGCCAAGCTGGGCCGCAACCAGGAAACTTCCGACAAAAAGCTGCGGCCCGAGGAGATCGCCTCGGCCATCGTCGGCGCCCTGGAGATCGACGACCGCGGGTTCATTCCCGAGTTCTCGGTTTTTGCGACCAACCCCTTCTGAGGGACGGCTTGAGGGAAGACAAAGACCCGGCAGCAGGGCCGGGTCTTTTCATTCCCGGGAATACCCGCCGGCGGGTATCCAGGATCACGCACCAGCCTCACCGAATCCGATAACAGATCGCTTCCAGGGGTTCAGGCTCCTCTTCCGGCTCCCCATCCCCGCCGCCGCCAAACGACTTGCCGGTTCCGCGCACCACCAGCCGATCGCCCCCCAGCAGATAGCAGGTGCCCTCGCGCATGGCATGCCCACACTCAGCAGATCCTCGCCCAGCAGGGCCATGCCCGTGGGTTCGCCGGGGCCTTCGCCGGGGCCTCCCTGGTCTAGCAGGTGCTCTCCATCGGGGGACAGGACCACCACCTGGCAAAGCTGGTTGTCCAGGATCAGGATGTTGCCCGCCGGGTCCGCCAGGACATCCAGGATGCGCCCGAAGAGGGGTTCCCCGTCCTCGCCGCCCACGCGCCACATTTCTTCCAGTTCCAGGGAAACGGTGCCCTGTTCGGGCGGGCCGTCGGCGATGGTCGTGGGCACGTCTCCGGCCAGGAAAGCACCGCAGGCAAGGCCGAGAAAAAGGAGAGAGTCAGGAAACCCCGGAGGGGGGAACAAGAGGCCGTCATAAGGATGAATACCAAACAAAAATCCCAAGCCAGCTGTCACACCTTGGCCAACCGCTCCGTACCCCCTTGTAACAACGCCTGCGGGCATAGGACGCGGCCATCCAAGGCCGCCTGACCATATTCAAGGAGAGATATCATGCGCAAGATCACAACCCTTCTGGCGCTGGCCGCCCTGGCCGCCCTGTTCGCTGTGACCGGCTGTTCCGATACCGACAACAACCCCCTTTCCCCCGACTCCGCCGACAAGAAAGGCCGCGACGCCCGCTCCGTGGACAGCTTCTACGGCCAGCGCGGCGACATCGTGGTGGCCAACCGCGGCAGCGGCAGCATCTCGGTGATCGGCGGCAAGTCCGGCGAGCTGCGGGGCACCTACATGCTGCCTTACGCCGACGGCGAGAACATGCCCGAACCCATGTACGTCAACGGCATCGCCCGCATGAACAAGGTCTTCGTGGGCGACCGGGCCAACGATCGCGTGGTCGTCTTCGACTCCAGCAACTACGAGGTGATCGGCACCGTGCCCACCGGACAGGGTGTGTTTCACCAGTGGATCGATAGGCAGGGCAAGCAGCTCTGGGTGAACAACGACATCGACAATACCGTCACCGTCATCAACCCCGATGAGCTGAGCGTGATCACCACCATCGACATTCCCGCGGACCTGGTCGCCATGGGCGGTAAGCCCCACGACGTGGTCCTGGACCATCGCGGCCGCTACGGTTACGTGACGGTGCTGGGCATCGACGGACCCAACGACTACCTGCTGCAGTTCGATGCCCTCAGCTACAACGAGATGAACCGCCAGCCCGTGGGCAAGGACCCGCACCTGGCCATCGGCACCAATACAGACCTGTACGTGCCCAGCCAGGACAGCGGAACCGTCCTTGTCTTCGATCCCCAAAGCCTGGAACTGCTCGAGAGCATCGACGCGCCCGGCGCCCACGGCGCGGCCGTCTCCCCCAACAACCGCTTCTTCTACACCACCAACCTGCCCGGCGGCGGGACCGACGCCATCTTCACCATCAAGACCATGGACAACTCCCTGGTCGGGCAGCCCGTGGCCACGCCGCATCCCGTGCCCCACAACCTGGCCCTCAGCGGCGGCGGGCGCATGCTCTTCGTGACGCACAGCGGCGGCATGGCCGACAAGGTGACCATCTACAAGATCCACGCCCCCACCGGCCTGCCCACCTACTGGAGCGAGGTCACCGTGGGCACCAACCCCTTCGGCATCGGGTACGTCTTCTAGGAATCATCAGCAGCGCCGAAGCAAAAGGGGGCGGTCATCACGACCGCCCCCTTCCTGTATTGACTGTTGTGACCGACTAGAAGCCGGACACCAGGCCGACCACACCGCGATCGGTCTCCTGTTCCAGGTTGCGCGTGTACTCCACCACGCCGCGCAGGTTGCGGGCCAGCAGGTGGGTGCCGCTGATGGTGAAGGTCTCGTCGTTGTAGGCGCCCCAGTCGCTGTCGATCTGGTTGTAGAGCAGCGTCAGGTACCTGGTGGAACGATCCCGCTGCGGGGAAATGACCAGCTCGGCGATGATACCGGTAGTTTCCACGTCCACGTCCCCACCGGTGAACAACGGGTCCGTATCATTTCGCACCAGATACTGGCAGGTCAGGTCGAACATGCCGTTGCCCAGGGTGAAGTCCGGGCCCCAGTAGGTGACCTCGTTCTTGTGGGGGTTGGCCAGATCGAAATTGCCGCCGCCCAGGTTCTCGAAACCCACTTCCTTGCCGTAGTAGTAGTAGAAGCCCAGGCCCAGAAAATCGCCCACGTCCTGGGTGATCTTGCCGCCGAAGTTCTTGTACTTGTCGCTGTCGTAGTGGCGCTGCGCGTCGGCGTCGGGCTTGCCGTTGCCGTTGACGACGAACCCCACCAGGCCGGTGCCGGTGCTCTCGAAGCCGTAGGTCATCATGACGCCGCGGTCGTACGTCAGGTTTGTCATGCTCTGCCCGATGCTGGTCTTGTAGATGTTGTAGTCCTCGTAGGTCAGCCGCAGTTCGCGTTTCATCAGCGGGTCCGAGGTCTGGAACTGCCCCACCATGATGTCGAAGGTGCTGCCGCCGATGTTGTTGAAGTGGATGTAGGCGTCTTCCACGCCGGCCACCTCGCCGCGCTCGTCCATGTAGAAGTAGAAGTAATAACCCACGTTCTTCGCAAGGTTGCCGCCGCTGAGCAGCTTCAGGCCCCAGGGGCTCTTCAGGTCGCTGGTCACGTCGGTGTCGCTCTCGAAGGTGGCGTAGGCGTCGAAGCGCACGGCCACCGGGAAGACCTTGTTCAGCTTCAACAGGTCGTCGCCGGCGCTGATGAAATCGCGGGCCTTCTCCTCTTCGGGGATGGTGAAGCCGTTGCCGGCGAACTCGTCGCCGAAGGGCTTGAGGCGTGGGAAGGGCGCATGGCAGGTGCTGCAACTCAGCCCGTGGGTGCGGGCGAAGGCGGGCACGGCCTCCGCGGTGGCGGGCAGCAGGGTGGCGGCCAGCAGCAGGAGCGCGGCGCTCAGGATCAGCAGGTTCTTCATCTTCATCATCGTCTTCCTCTCATTATTCATAGACTTCGAACCACGTCGAAGCGGTGTTGATGACATGGGTTGCGTATTCCTCGGCGGGCACGTCCAGGAACTCGGCCACCGGCGTGACCAGGAGCTGGTAGTTCAGCACCGCCTTGACCTCGACGCGGCCGACGGGAATGTCGTCGGGCATGGTCCAGGTGTAGGTTTCGATCTTGGTCTCGCGCGGCCCGATGCGGTAATCGTAACCCAGGCTGGCGGTGTTCCATTGCTGCATGGTCATGCGGCCCTCGGGATCGAAGTAGGCCATGCGAAAGATGCGGTCGCCCACGGGCACGCCGTCGCGCTGCACCCCTTCGAAATCCGGTTTGCCCAGGGGGATACCCATGTCCTGGTAGGCCAGCACGTCGGCGGCGATGGTGTACTCCTCGCCCTCGAATCCCTTGGGATCCACGGGCAGATGGTGGACGTTGCCCTCGCTGTCGGTGGCCGTCACGTCCAGCCACATGATGCGGTCCTCCACCGACCCGCTGGGCACCTTGTGGCCGCATTTGCCGTTGAAGAGCTGCACCTTGAGAACGGCGAGTTCGTCGTACGGGATCTCGCGCTGCTCGGGGTGCATGCGCATCTCGATGGCCCCGTTCAACTTGCCGGCATCGTGCGCCCCGTGGAAAAGATGCTGGGCGAACATGGCGGGCTCGGCCATCTTGGCCGAACTACCGTACGCCTGGGGCATGTGGCAGTCCTGGCACTGGACGCCCTGATCGTAGTAGGGCCCTTCCTTCCACTCCAGGTGGGTGGACTTGACCCAGGTTCCGAAGCCGCTCTTCTCGTTATGGCAAGTGCCGCAGAAATCGCCCGAGCGCAGGAACTCGTTCTGCACCGTCTCATGGTGGGGAGAGACCAGGCCCGGCTTGGGCCCCTGCTTGAGGCGGCCCGGCTCGCTGACCCAGTTGAAGTTGTAGGGCACGTCGCCCTCGAAGCCGGTGATGGTGTGGCAATGGTCGCAGTGCACGCTCTCGTTGGCGCGGCTGTTTTCCTCGGGACGCGGAGGCGGCGTATCGCCGGCCAGGTAGGAGGTCGGGGCGTGGCAGCCGTTGCAGGCGTGCTTCACGCCGGCCATGGCCGCATCCTTCTCGGCGTGGGCCACGGCCAGCTCGAAATATTCGATCTCATCCCAGTGGTGGGTGTAGGCCTGGCTCATCATGGCCTGATCCCACTGCATGAAGATGTCGATGTGGCAGCTCTGGCAAACGCCGGGTTTCTCGTAGTCGTCGTACGAGCGTGTTCCGTGCGAGTCCTCACCCGCCGGTATGGCCAGTGCCGGCAGGG
>JGI12109J20283_10128209_pt1 | contig 16558 bp, 13 predicted proteins | sample ElkSlonscriptome_12_FD_20283 | JGI IMG/M metagenome (IMG submission 20283)
GCCATCCGGGCGTAGAGACTCTCGGTGTTGTTGGTGGCCACATCCACCTGCTGGTTGGCCACCGCCATGGCGTTGGTCTCGTGATTGGCGCTACGCACCACGTCGAAGCACTCCTGGGGGGTGACGCCGTTCTGGGCGAACACGTAGAAGCTCGGCACCAGGAAACCCGAGGTGGAGTTGGGGTCGCCGTTGCCGAAGTTCAGGGTGCCGTCGCACTCCAGCACGTCGTCCAGGGTCTCCAGGGGGCTGTCCTTGTGGGCGATCAGCAGCGAGTAATAGCCCTCCGAGCCGTCGTCCTTGATGGTCTGGGCGAAGATCTCGCCGCCGGCCCGGTCCACCGCCTCCATGGCGGATTTGTTGCCGAACCAGGCCACGTCCACCTTATCGAAGCGCATGGCCTCGATGATGCCGGCGTAATCCGGGGCGAAGAAGGCCTCCACCTCCATGCCCAGCGCCGCCTCCATGTCCTCCAGGAAGGGGTCGAAGCTTTCCTGGAGGTTCTGCGCGGATTCGGTGGAGATGATCCCGAAGTTGATGACGTTTTCATCCTGGGCCTGGGCGCTACCCAGCATGGCGGTGCCCAGCACCGCCGTGGTCAGCAGATTACGAAGCATGTCGGTCTCCAGCAGGTTTTTGACGAACAGGGGGAAGAGCGGCGGGTCGCCTACACGGCGGCCCGCGAGGCGGCCTCGGCCCGGATGGCCGGCGAGGCCGGGTCGGGGGCGGTCCGGGAGGGACTACCCAGCAATTCGGCGGCTTCTTCCGAGCCGTAGAGATTGGCCAGCAGTTCCGGCGTGAGCTCACTGCTCGGGCCGTCGTAGCACACCCGGCCCTCCTTCAGGGCCACGGTACGGGGGCAGTAGCGCAGCGCGTAATCCACCTGGTGCAGGGATACCAGCACGGTCTTGCCATCCTCCCGATGAATCCGGGAGAGGATCTCCATCACCCGGCGGGAGGACTCCGGGTCCAGGGAGGCGATGGGCTCGTCGGCCAGGATTACATCGGCCTCCTGCACCAGGGTGCGGGCGATGGCCACCCGCTGCTGCTGGCCGCCGGAGAGGTTGGCGGCCCGCTGGGTGGCGAAGTCGGCCAGTCCCACCCGCTGCAGGGCGCGCATGGCCTCCAGTCGCTCGTGGCGGTGAAACCAGCCCAGCATCCCCCGCCAGTAGGCGATCCGCCCCAGCAAGCCGGTGAGCACGTTGGTGAGCACCGACAGCCGGCCCACCAGGTTGAACTGCTGGAAGATCACCCCGATGCGGGCACGGGTGGCGCGGATATCCCGGGCCACCCGGCCGCCGGACTGCACCGGGCGTCCGCGCACCACAAGACTGCCGCCCGGATCGGCGGGGATCAGCCCGGCGATGTGGCGGATCAGGGTGGACTTGCCGGAGCCGGAGGCGCCGATCAGGGCCACCATCTCGCCGGCCTGGACCTGGAGACTCACCTCATCCAGGGCGCGGCGCTTGCCGAAGGTCTTGCTGAGTTGGACGATTTCCAGTACCGCTGCCATGGCGTCACCGTCTGTGTCGTCTGCAAGGACATCGCCCCGTCCGGGGACGGGGCGGCGAGGGAGTATCGATCCGCGATCAGGGGGCGATCACGGTGTCGTTGCGAACGCTCAGGTTCTGGATACGGGTATCCTGGGCCGGCTCGGTCTCCGGCTGGTTGAAGGGCGAGGTGGTGGGGTACACGGCCGCCAGGTACTCCGCCAGGGCATCCTGCTCGGAGCCCGGATCGGCGAAACTGGCCACGCCGCCGGCCAGTTCCTGGCGCCCCACCAGCCGCACGATCTCGCCCTGGGCCAGACCCGGGAAGGGATAGCTGTCGCCACCGAGACCGTTGCCGTCCGGGTCGAAGCTGCCGGAGTCGCCGTCCCAGCCGGCCAGGAAGTCCAGGGTCACCAGGGTGAAGGTGCGGGTGGCATCGCCCTGCAATTCGCTGTCCTGCACCACCACGTCGGTCTCGCCGCCTTCCTCGGCGCCGTTGCTGTCCAGCACCACCAGGGATTGCACCCGGTCGCCGGCGGGCAGCGCCGGGTCGAAGCTGAAGCGGATGCCGCCCACCTGCGGGAACTGCCCCGGGGTGGCGCCGGGCTCGGTGGCCGACACCGCGTGCTCCATGATCTCCAGTAATCCCGCGGCGGTGACCGTGAGCACCGCCAGCCCGTTGTTGAAGCGCAGGGTGTTGGAGATGTCGAACTCGGAGATCTCGCCTTCTTCCTTGCCGGCCTGGGGAATGGCGGGGGGCGGCAGGAACAGGAACTCGTCGGAGGCGTCGGAGCCCGGCGGGTAGGTGATCTCGCCGATGTCGTCGCGGATGCCGCCGCCATTTTTCAGGGAGATGGCCACGCCGGGATCGTACTGCTGGGCCACGTAAAGATTGGCGTCGGCGGTGAGGTTGCCCAGGTTGGTCTCCTCGGTGCGCACCTCGGCGCGGCGCCCGTCCAGATACACCAGAGTCTGGCCGAACTGGTTGCTCTCCCGGGCCACCAGCACGTCGCTGATGGCCCCGGTGAGTTCCACCACTTCAGCGATGGGCTCGGGGTCGCCGAGATCGGCCACGCCCTGCGCGTCGGTGGCGTAGGCGCCGCTCTCGGCGGGGTCGATGGAGGCGGGGATGATCACCCCTTCCTCGTTGAACGCCACCACCAGTCGGCCCAGGTAGCGATAGTTGCCGTCGGTGTTGACCAGATAAATGGGTTCGCCTGCGGCGGAGGTATAGGACAGCGGATAGGTATCCGCAGCGGTATCGCCGGCCCGCAACCGATCGGTATTGTCGGCCAGGATCGTGTTGGAACCGCCGCCGACGATGATATCCACCCCCGAGAGCAGGGTGGCCAGTTGCTGCTCCACGCTGAGCTGCTGCATGTGGGTGAGCAGGATGATCTTGTTCACGCCCTCGTCGATGAGCTCGTCCACCTCGTCCTGGATGATGGCCGCCAGCGCCGGGATGTTGCTGGGATCGTCCGGGTTCACCTCCAGGGTGCCGGTGTTGGCGATGTTCGGCAGGTTGGGGGTGGTGGCGCCCACCACGCCGATGGGCTCCTGATCCACGAACACGACGGTGCTGTTGGCGATGCTGCCGGGGATGCTGCTGGCGGGCTGGGCGTCCGGCACCACCAGATCGGCCAGCGCATCCACCGGGCCGAAGTCGATGTTGGCGGACAGATACGGGAAGCGGGCACCCGGGTAGCTGCCGTCGGAATTGGGCGGGATCAGCGCTGCGATCTGGCCCGGGCCGGCGTCGAACTCGTGGTTGCCGAAGGCGATGGCCTGCACGCCCAGGGCGTTCTGGATGAGGATATCGGCGCGGCCCTGGGACAGGGCGAGATCCGCCTCGCCGTCCTCGTCCAGCAGCGGCTCGCCGATCAGTGGCACCAGCGACTCGTCGGTACCGGCGGCGAAGAAGGGGCCGGCGATGAAGGCATCCCCCGAGGAGAGAATGATGGTGTTGTCCGGGTAGTCGTTTTCCAGTTCCCAGAGCACCGCCGAAAGCCTCGGCGCATCCTCGATGGCCGGGGCGCCGGCCTCCTGGTCGGTCAGGTGCAGCAGTTGCAGGGTGAAGGTTTCTGGGGTGACGATCACGTCATCGTCGTCGTCATCATCGTCGTCACCGCCACAGCCCGCCAGCAGGCCACCGGCCACGGCGGCCACCAGCGCATAGCGGCTGTACCTGCGAAATCGCTCATACCACATGGAGAGTTCTCCGCATTTCGTTTTGGGGGGTTCCTTATCCAGGGCCAGGGGTGCGCGTCCCTGTAAACAACTGTGAGACCGGAACGATAGGCCAAGGACATGACGGCTTTATGACAGGTGTTGCCGGGATCGACGTGGAAAATTGCGCTTGCGCAACACCTCCGTTGCCACGGATCCATTTGGTTTTCCCGGTTGCTGGCCGCACAATACCGCCTTTGCCAGCGAGGCCGTCCTTGTCCATCACCGCTTCCCGCCCTCCCGCCGTCTCCGCCAACCTCCAGGGCATCCTGCTGATGCTGGTCGCCGCCTCCCTGGACGCGGTGCTGCTGGCGGCGGTGCGCTATCTCTCGGCCGAGATCCACCCCTTCGAACTGGCTTTCTGGCGCAACATCATCGGTTTTTTCACCCTCACGCCCTGGTTTCTGCGCCACGGGCTGGCGCCGTTTCGCACCGCTCAGCTCCGCCTGCACATGCTGCGGGCGGTGCTGAACGTGGGGGGGATGCTGCTGTTCTTCACGGCGCTGTCGCTGATTCCCATGCCCAAGGCCCAGGCGCTTTTGTTCACCGCGCCGCTGTTCGCGACGATCCTCGCCGTGCTGGTGCTGGGCGAGCGCATCCGGCTGCGGCGGCTGACGGCGCTGGCGGTGGGTTTCTGCGGGGCGCTGGTGGTGATCCGTCCGGGTTTCCAGCAGGTGGACCCGGGGTCGTTCATGGTGCTGGGCTGCGCGCTGCTGTGGGGTGCCACCATGATCCTCATCAAGTATCTGGGGCGGCGGGATTCGGCCATCACGATTACTGTCTACATGACCCTGCTGATGACGCCGCTGTCGCTGGTGCCGGCGCTATTCGTGTGGACCGGGCCGACGCCCACCCAGCTGCTGATCATCGGCACCGGCGCGGTGGCCGCCACCCTCGGCCAACTGGCCATGGCCCAGGCCTTCCGGCTGGCGGAGATGACGGTGGTGATGCCGCTGGATTTCACCAAGTTGATCTTCGGCTCGATCCTGGCCTACGCGCTGTTTCGCGAGACCATCGATTGGCTTGGCTGGGTGGGGGCGGTGGTGATCTTCGGCTCGGCCTTTTATGTGGCTTACCGGGAGCGGCAGGTAAAACGGCGGCTGCGTTGAGGGCAGTACCGGGGGATCGACGCTGTGGATGTTGTCCACCGTCACCTCGAAAAAACGCCACGATTCGCTATGCTGCCATGAAGCAAGGCACCTCGATCGGGTATCTCTCCGGCCATCCCCGCAGGGATTGCGAAATGCCCATGGACCCGGATCCCGTTCCGTTAGTTAATCTTATCTGGTAACCCTGTTTCGACAGCAGTCATGAACCTGCAAACGTCCCGGGAAGTTCTCGAAAAGGCTCGCCTGCGCTGCGAGACCGAACCGTTCCTGCAACCGGCCGGCATCGAACCCCATGGCCTGTTGATCGCCTTCGCCGGAAAAGACCTGCGAATCCGCCAACTGAGCGCCAACGCCGGCCCGTTGCTGGCACGATCCCTGGACGGCCTGCTGGATCAGCCCCTCCAGCGGCTGCTGTCGCCGACGGATATGACGACCCTGAGCGCGGCGCTGGCGGCGGCGGAGCCACCGGCGCCCCTGGCCCTGGAACTCAGCCCGTGCTGGCAGATCGACGATGCCGGGCCGGGTTGCCACGCCTGGCTACACCGGGCCGATGGCCTGTCGATCCTGGAGCTGGAACCCCGGCTATTGCCCCCGGCGGCGCTGTCCGATCTCTACGCCCGGCTGCACCGGGCCATCCAGCGGCTCAACGCCAGCGCCGATCTGGAGGCGCTGTACCAGGCGCTGACCGACGAGTTGCGCCGGCTCTGCGGCGTCGATCAGGTGGCGGTATACCGCTTCGAGCCCAGTGGCCACGGCACGGTGGTGGCCGAGGATCGCGCTTCCCACATGCCGAGCTACCTGGATCTACGCTTCCCGGCCAGTGACGTGCCCCAGCAGGTGCGCCGCCACGCCATGCGCCATACCGCGCGGATGATGCCCGATCTGGCGGCGGAGGCGGTGGCGCTGGTGCCGGCCCATAACCCCCTGCACGGTGAGCCGCTGGATCAGGCCGGCTGCCAGTTGCGCGGTGCCCATCTGCGGGTGCGCCAGTACTACCGGAACATGGGCGTGGGTTCGGTACTGGCGCTGTCGGTGGTGCAGGCCGGACGGCTGTGGGGTTATGTCTGCGCGCTGCATCCGGCGCCGCGCCTAATCGACGCCGAGGTGCGCCGCGCCTGCCAGATCCTCGTGGGCAACTTCGCCGCGCTGCTGCACTCCCGGGAGGCACTCCAGCATCGTACCCATCGTCACCGCCTGCAGACCCTAATGGAGCAGTTGCTGGTGCAACTGGTGAGCGCCGAGCCCTGGTACCGGGGCCTGATGGCGCATCGGACACTGTTGCTGGAGTTACTGGATGCTCATGGGGTGGTGCTGCGGGTTTCCGACCATACCCTGCGGCTCGGCATCACCCCCGATCTGGAGCAACTGGAAGGGCTACTGCACTGGCTGGATCGGCGCTGTGAATCCCGCTATTGCAGCGACCGGCTGGCGGAGGATTATCCTCCTGCCCTGAGTTTCCGGGCGCTGGGCGCGGGGCTGCTGGCCATCGGCCTGTCCGAAGCGCCGGGCGGCTGGTTGCTGTGGTTTCGCCCGGAGATCGCCCAGACCGTGCGCTGGGCCGGGCGCTCGGAGAATATCCTGGAACTGGACGAACACGGCGAGCCGCTGCTCTCGCCCCGGCGTTCCTTTGCCGAGTGGGTGGAACTGGTGCGGGGCACCAGCCTGCCGTTCCGGGAGATCGAGGTGGAACTGGCCCGGGAGCTACAGCTCTGGTTGCTGGATCGGTTGCGCATCGACCGCCTCACCCAGCCGTCCGGTCAGGGCTATCTGCACTGGACCCGGGAGCGGTTGAACGGGTTGCTGGGGTTGATGCGGGATTTCATCTGGCAGGCCGCGCCGCAGGATCTGCGCATTCACTATATCAGCCCGGCGGTGGAGCAGGTGACCGGCTACGCGCCCCGGGAGTTTTTACAGGAGCCCGGGTTGTGGAGCGCGCTGATTCACCCGGAGGACCGGGACTCGGTGCTGCTGGCCCTGCGCACCCGGGCGGTGGGAGCGCCGTTCGATCTGGAGTACCGGATCTTGCACCGCGACGGTCGCCATCGCTGGCTGCACAATCGCGGCAAGATCGTCCACGACGAGCATTCCCGTAGCTATGTGCTGGAGGGGATCGCCACCGATATCTCCAGCCGCAAGCACGTGGAGCAGCAACTCTACCGGCAGGCCAACTACGACGCCCTCACCGGGTTGCCCAACCGCAGCCTGACCCTGGACCGACTGGCCAAGCTCTGCGAGGGACAGCGGCGCCAGCCGGTGCAGCCGTTTGCCGTGTGTTTCCTGGATGTGGATCGCTTCAAGTGGATCAACGACTCGCTGGGCCACGAGGCCGGTGATCAGGTGTTGATCCACGTGGCTGAGCAACTGCGCCTGAGCCTGCGCCCCGGCGATACGGTGGGCCGTATGGGCGGCGACGAGTTCGTGCTGCTGTTGCCGGCCCTGTCGCAACTGGAGGATGTGCTGCGCATCGCCCAGCGGATCCGCGATCGCCTCAATCGCCCGCTGACCATCGAGCAGCAGGAGCTACGCCTGAAGAGCAGTATCGGTATCGTGCTGGTGGACCGGGAAGTGGCGCCGGAGCAGATCCTGCGCCAGGCCGATGCCGCCATGTACATCGCCAAGCGCAACGGCGATCTGTACCGGGTGTTCGACGCCCAGGTATCCCACGAGGCCCAGGGGCAACTGGAATTGCTGAGGGACTTCCCGGCGGCGCTGGCCGGGCAGCAGTTCCAGGTGTTCTACCAGCCGGTGATGGACCTGCGCGAGGGTGGGGTGTGGGGCTTCGAGGTGCTGCTACGCTGGCAACATCCCGGGCGCGGCCTGTTGATGCCCGCCGAGTTCATGCCGGTGGTGGAGAATCTACCCGCCTTCCAGGTGCTGGGATTTTCCCTGCTGGCCCGGGTGGCGAAACAGCTGGCGCTCTGGAACCGCGACCGCGATCAGCCTCTGATGGTGAGCATCAACGTGTCCACCCGGCAACTGCTGGCCGACGGCTTCGTGGAACAACTGCTGGCGGTACTGGGAGCGGCCTGCTGCGACCCTCGCTGGCTCTGTCTGGATGTCACCGAGGATGCGCTGCTGGCCAATGTGCCGCTGGCCCTGCAACGTCTGGAGGCGTTGCGCGAACAGGGGCTGCGGGTATTCGTGGACGACTTCGGCATGGGCTATTCCTCCCTCAGTTATCTACACCGCTTCCCGGTGATGGGCGTGAAAATCGACCGCTCGGTGGTGGCGCGGCTGGATGCCAGCGTGCGCGACGCCACCATCGCCCGGGCCATCGTGGTGGTGGCCGGCGCCATGGATCTGTTGGTGATCGCCGAGGGTGTGGAGAGCCTGGCGGTGCTGGAGACCCTGCGGGCCATGGGTTGCGGTCTGGGGCAGGGCTATCATTTCGCCAGACCCCTGCCGCTGGCCGAAGCCGAGCGCTGGCAGTGGGGCGATCCGGCGGCGGACGGGGTGCTCCTCAATCGTCCGGGGAAAACTCCAGAATAGACCGCAGCCTGAGATCCTCGTCGAACTGGAAGCTGGCCTGGTAGAGGGGTCGCTGCGGATCCAGCACGGCGGGCAGGAAGTGGTGATCGGCCGCCGGCATCTCCGGCGGGGCGTCCCGCGGCCACCAGCGCAGCCGCCCCTCACGCTGGTCGCCGGCCAGTTCGCCGTCGAAGGCGCTGACCACGTACAGGAACATCTGCCATTGAAAATCCGCCCGCGGCGAGGTCTCGGTGATGACCCCGCGCAGCCGTGGCGCCCGGGCGATCAGACCGGTCTCCTCGCGAAGCTCGCGGATGGCACACTGATAGGGCGCCTCGCCCGGTTCCAGCTTGCCGCCGGGACCGGTCCACAGGCCCACGAAGGGTGGCTTGCGGCGTTGCAGCAGCAGGATCTGGTCGTGGCGCAGACAGAACACGATACTGGAGAGAACGGCTTGCACGGCGAGACTCCGCAGAAAAAACCGTTGCATTTTAACCCAGTCAGGGGATCGCTGTCGGCATCAGTCGTCGGCGGCCAGCAGTGGCGCGGCGGCGCTGGCGTCGACCTCGGCCAGCAGCCACTCGCGAAACGCCGCCACCGCCTGGCGCTGCACCGCCGCCGGTGGGCAGACCAGGTAATAGCAGAACTTCACCGGCGCCCGCAGGCAGAAGGGGTTGACCAGCCGCCCGGCGGCCAGATCGTCCTCCACCAGTACCGCGCCCACCAGCGCCACCCCGTGGCCCTCCACGGCAGCCTGGATGGCCATGCTGGCCTGGCTGAAGCGCGGGCCGCGGCTACCGTCCACACCGTCCACCCCGGCGCTGATCAACCACATGGACCAGTCCGGCCAGCCGCCGCCGGTGATCACCGGGTCGTCGATGTGCAACAGGGTGTGATAGCGCAGATCCACGGGTTGCTGGAGGGGGTGCCCGCCTGTCAGCAGCGCGGGGTTGCATACCGGCACGATCTCGTCGTCGCGCAAACAGTCGCTGTGCAGGCCCGGATAGTCCCCCGCCCCGTAGCGAATGCCCAGATCCACCCGGTCGCGGATGAAATCCACGCAGCGGCTGGTGGCATCAATGCGGATGTCGATGCCGGGCACGCTCTGGCGAAACCGCTCCAGCCGCGGCACCAGCCATTTGCTGGCGAACGAGGGCGCCACGCTCACCGTGAGAAACCGCGACGGGCTGTCGGCGCGCATCAGCTCCACCGCCTCGGCCAGCCGTTCGAAGCCCTCCCGCAGGGTGGGTAGGGCCGCCTGTCCGGCCTCGGTGAGCAGCAGGCTCTTGTTCAGCCGGTGAAACAGGGGCACCCCGAGGTAGTCCTCCAGCCCCTTGATCTGGTGGCTGATGGCCGCCGGGGTGACGAACAACTCCTCCGCGGCCCGGCGGAAACTCAGATGCCGGGCCGCGGCCTCGAAGGCGCGCAGGGCGTTCAGTGGGGGTAGGCGTGAGCTCATGGCGATATCCCGTGGTGATACCGTATTTTGCCTATTGTAGGGGCGGACCTCCGTGTCCGCTCCTACCCGTGGATCATGCGATCGTATCAACCGAGTTCCGCCACCCGTCCCCGCAATCCCGGGCGGGCCGGGATGGGCCGGGGATGCCCCCGCCGGGGCCGCTCCCGCAGGGTCGCATCGGCCTCGCCGGCCAGCATGGCCTCCACCACCGCGCGGATCTGGGTGCGCTCCAGACCGATATCCCGCAGCGCCCGGTCGTCCAGCCCTTGCAGTTCCTGGATGGCGCTGGCGCGGCGCCGCAGATATTGCCAGTGGCGCCAGCCGCGCTGTAGACGCTCCGCCAGATGGGTCAGCCAGAGGGGGGTGGTGTGGTTAGCATTTCTCATGAGGGTTCTCCCGTCGATCCTGGGTTGCCGTGGATTGACGGTCAGATTAATGCCCCATCAGCGGCTGTCACAAACGGGGAATTCTTGAGGGATCGTTGAGAAAAACTAATGAGCCTGCGAGAGTCCACGAGTACCCGACAGCAGGTAGCCGGCGGCCAGCAGGTACACCACGATCAGGGTCATGAAGCCGGCCCCGTAGCCGCCGCCCAGATCCACCAGCAAGCCCACCAGCGGCGGCAGCACCACCACGCCCCCGAACATGAACACCTGCACGCCCCCGGTGGCCTCGCCCACCCGCCCCTGCGGCGCGGCATGGGCGATCTCGGCCAGGAACACCCCGTTCCAGCCGAAGCTGCACGCCCCCAGCAGAAAGCTCAGGGGCAGTAGTAGCCACCAGGCCGTGGTGGCGTCCACCGCCAGCAGTAACCCCACACCCCCCGCCGCCAGCAGCCCCACCACCCCCAGCAACTGGCGCGAGGCGATCACACCCCCCAGCCAGCCCCAGAACAACCGCCCCAGGATCCCACCGGCCTGGAGCGCCAGGAACACCACCCCGGCCTGCACCAGCGCCATCTCCCGGGACACCAGGAACACCACAAAAAAGGCCCCGGTGCTCACCTGGGTGCCACCGTAGGCGAATCCCACCAGCGCCAGTCCCGCCAGCGCGGGGGTATCGCGGATCAGTCGCAGCGGCCCGAGCAGGCTTGCATGGTTCTCCTGACGGGGCACGGCGTCGAAGTCCCGGCGTAGCGGCTGGATCAGCAGTATCACCAGGAGTGAAAGGATGCTCACCGCATAGGCCGCCGTCCACCAGCCCAGCCCCACCACCAGCGGCGGTACCAGCGCCCCGGCGATCATGCCCCCCGCCGGCACCCCGGTCTGTTTCAGGGAGAACACCAAAGAGCGCCAGCGGGGCGTGGCCAGCCGGGTCAGCACCAGTGCGCTGGCCGGGTTCAGGGTGCCGTAGCCCAGCCCCACCAGCACCGCGCAGGCCAGCGCCGCCAGCGGCGTGGCCAGACTCATCAAGAGCATTCCCACGGCCACCGCAAGGAGCGCCAGTTGCGACACCCGCACCGGCCCGAAGCGCTGGGTGAGCGCCCCGGTGAGGGTGCCGGAGAGCATCCCGCAAAGATAGGTGACGGCCGAGAACACCCCCACGGCGGTCTCGGCCACGCCGATATCCGGCGCCGCCCGGGGCGCGAACACCGCCACCGCGAAGATCGCCAGGCTGCACATGGTGAGCACCGCCATCATCCCCAGGGTGGGGATCAGCACCTGTCGCATGGTGGGGCGCCGCCCGGGTCAGCCGTCGCTGGCGCGGCGGCGGCGTTGCAGGGCGGGCTTGACGATCACGGTCTTCAGGCGGTTGTTGGCGGTCTTCACCACCTCCACCGGGTGGTCGGCCACCAGCATGCAGGTGCCGGGCTCGGGGATGGTCTCCATGACCTCCAGCACCAGCCCGCCTACGGTCTTCGGCCCGCCGGTGGGCAACTGCCAGCCCAGCAGCCGGTTCAGGGCGCGGGTGGACATGCCCGCGTCCACCAGATAACTGCCATCCTCCAGCGGCGTCATATCGAAGTGGGTGGGATCATGGGTGACCTGGCCGACGATCTGCTCCAGGAGGTCGGCCAGGGTCACCAGCCCCATCACATCGCCGTACTCGTCCACCACCAGCCCGATGGTGCGCCGCTGTTGCTGGAAGTTCTGCAACTGGATGTGGAGCTGGGTACCCTCGGGGATGAAATAGGGCTCGCGGATCATCCCCACCAGATCGTCGCGGTTGAAGTCGGGCTTGCGCATCATCAGGTTCACCACCTGGCGCATGTGCAGGAAGCCCACCACCTGGTCCACGTCGCCCCGATGCACCAGCAGCCGGGTGTAGGCGCTGCGGGTGATCTGGCCCATGATGTCTTCCCAGCTATCCTCCAGGTCGATGCCGACGATCTCATGACGGGGCACCATGATATCGTCCACCGTCATGGCCTCCAGATCCATGATGCTGAGCAGCATGGTCCGGTGGGTCTTGGGGATCATCACCCCGGATTCCAGCACCACGGTGCGCAACTCCTCCAGGCTCAGCGACTGTTGCTCGGCGCTGGCATCGTTCACCCCGAGGAGCCCGAGCAGGCTGTTGGCCACCGCGTTGACCCCCAGTACCAGCGGATAGAACACCTTGAGGAGCGGCGTGAGCACCAGCGCCGCCGGATAGGCGATGCGCTCCGGGTGCAGCGCCGCCAGGGTCTTCGGCGTCACCTCGCCGAAGATCAGCAGCAGCAGGGTGAGGATGATGGTGGAGACCAGGATCCCGGCCTCGCCGAACAAGCGGATGGCGATCACGGTGCTGAGCGCCGAGGCCAGGATATTGATGAAGTTGTTGCCCAGCAGAATGATGCCGATCAGGCGGTCGGGCTGCTTCAGCAAGCGGCTGACCCGCTGGGCGCCCCGGTGACCGCTCTTGGCCTGGTGGCGCAGCCGGTAGCGGTTGATGGCCATCAGCCCGGTCTCGGAGCCCGAAAAGAACGCCGACAGCAGCAGCAACACGGCGAGCACCAGCAGCAACAGCCAGAGGGGGGCGTTGTTCAACAACGGAACACCTCGGGATTTATCATTATCGATGAGAGGCTAGAGGGAGGCTCCATGGTGGCCGGTCCTAACGGTTGAGGATCAATTCCAGCACCAGTTTGCTGCCGAAGTAGGCCAGTACCAATGACACGAAGGCGCCGAGGATCCAGCCGATGGCGGCCCGGCCTCGCCAGCCGTGGCGCCAGCGACCCCACAGGATCACCGCCAGCACCAGCCAGGCGAACAGCGACAGGGTGGTCTTGTGGACCAGGCTCTGGGCGAGGATATCCTCCAGGAAAAACAGCCCGGTGACCAGCGACAGGGTGAGCAGCGCAAATCCCACCCCGAGCATCTGGAACAGCAGGTTCTCGGTGGTGATAAGGGGCGGGATGCCCCGCACGAAGCCGCCGGGGCGGTGGGCGCGCAGGCGCCGGTGCTGGATCGCCAGCAACAGCGCCTGCACCGCCGCCAACGTGAGCAGCGAATAGGCCAGCAGGCTCACCACCGCGTGCATCTGCACTCGCCAGTCCACAGCGCCTTCCACGGCGGTGGAGGGCATCAGCAGCCCCAGCAGCAGGGTCAGCGCGCTGAACGGCAGCAGGATCACCCCGAGATTCTCCACCGGATAGGCCAGCGCCGAGACCAGCAGCAGCGCACTGATTAACCAGCCGCTGAAGGACAGGGCGTTGAAAAACCCCAGGCTCAATCCCTCGTCCAGCAACCGGGGTCCCACCAGCAGGGCGTGCAGGAGCACCGCCAGCAGCCCCAGCAGCAGGATCTGCCAGCGCTCCGGCTGGACACCCGGATGCGACAGACGCCGCCCCAGCAGACCCCCGGAGAGCAGATACAGCAGCACGGCGCCGCCGCCGATCAACGCGGTGGGCATGGGCGACGGACAGCGGCTGGGGGATTAATTAAAAACCCTCGGCACGGGCGCATGGGGCCTGCTCCAACGGGATGTTCCATATCGGCTATTGACTTACCCCGGTATACTAACGCGACCACACAGTATTGAGAAACGGTATAGCACGATGTTCCAGAATCTCAGCGACCGGCTGATGGAGACCCTCAAGCACCTGCGCGGTCAGGGGCGGCTCACCGAGGACAACATCAAGGACGCCCTGCGCGAGGTGCGCATGGCGCTGCTGGAGGCCGACGTGGCGCTGCCGGTGGTGCGTGAGTTCATCAACCAGGTGCGCGAGCGAGCGGTGGGCCGGGAGGTGATGCAGAGCCTCAACCCCGGCCAGGTGCTGGTGAAGGTGGTGAACGAGGAACTGGTGCGGGTAATGGGCGAGCGCAACGAGGCCCTGACGCTCAGCGCCCAGACCCCGGCGGTGGTGCTGATGGCCGGCCTGCAGGGTTCCGGCAAGACCACCAGCACCGCGAAACTCGCCCGCTGGCTGAAGGAGCGCCAGAAGAAAAAAGTCATGGTGGTGAGTTGCGACATCCACCGCCCGGCGGCCATCGATCAACTGAAAACCCTGGCCGCCGAGGTGGGCGTGGCGTTCCAGCCGAGCGAGCCTACCCAATCGGTGGAGGAGATCGCTACCGGTGCGGTGGCCGAGGCCCGCCGCCGCCAGGCCGAGGTACTGATCGTCGACACCGCCGGCCGGCTGGCCATCGACGAGACCATGATGGCCGAGATCCAGACCCTGCACCGCGCCGTGGACCCGGTGGAGACCCTGTTCGTGGTGGACAGCATGACCGGTCAGGACGCCGCCAACAGCGCCAGGGCCTTCGCCGACGCGCTGCCCCTCACCGGCGTGGTGCTCACCAAGACCGACGGCGACGCCCGGGGCGGTGCCGCATTGTCGGTGCGCCACATCACCGGCAAGCCCATCAAGTTCATGGGCGTGGGCGAGAAGACCACCGCGCTGGAGCCCTTCCATCCCGACCGGGTGGCCGGGCGCATCCTCGGCATGGGCGATGTGTTGAGCCTGGTGGAGGAGATGGAGCAGAAGGTCGATCGGGACAAGGCCGAGAAACTCGCCAACAAGTTCAAGAAGGGCAAGACCTTCGATCTGGAGGATTTCCGCGAGCAACTCCAGCAGATGTCGCAGATGGGCAGCCTCACCGATCTGATGGCCAAGATCCCCGGCATGTCCAGCCTACCGCAGGGCGTCAAGGATCAGGTGAACGACAAGGAAGTGAAGCGGCTGGTGGCCATCATCAACTCCATGACCCTCCAGGAGCGGCGCTTCCCGGACATCGTCAAGGGCTCGCGCAAGCGCCGTATCGCCACCGGCTCCGGCACCCAGATCCAGGATGTGAACAAGCTCATCAAGCAGTTCGGGCAGATGCAGAAGATGATGAAGAAAATGTCCCGGGGCGGCGCGTCGAAGATGATGCGAAGCCTCAAGGGCAAGTTCCCGGGGGGCATGCCGGGAGGTGGGATGCCGTTCTAGGATCATTCTATTCTCAGTAACCCGGGAGCGGGCGCGGTCGGAAAGTACATCCGTGCAACCAACAGGATATTTTCCATGCAATACCGACTGCGCCAGAAACTCCTCTCGCTGGGCGACGACTACACTATCCAGGACGCCGCCGGCAACGATGTCTACTACGTGGACGGCAAGGCCCTCAGTATCGGCGACAAGCTCTCGCTCCAGGATATGGACGGCAACGAACTCGCCTACATCTCCCAGAAGCTCCTGAGTCTGCACAAGACTTATCGGATTCACCGGGATGGCGAGATGTTCGCCGAGATCAAGAAACAGTGGACGCTGTTTCGCGACAAGCTCACGGTGGACGTGCCCGGCCCCAACGATTACGAGGTCAAGGGCAGTTTCCTGGATCGGGAGTACGAGTTCACCCGCGGCGGACAGGTGGTGGCCCGGGTCTCGCGTTCCATGTTCTCGTTCCGGGACAGCTACGGGGTGGATGTCGTGCCGGGGGAGGACGATGTGATGATCCTCGCCACCGCCATCGTCATCGATCAGATTCTCGACGATCAGGACGACTGAGCAGGTAACTCATTATCCTGGTCATCGCCGGGACTTTCCCACCCGGATAAGGGATGTCACCCACTCAACTGGAGACATCCCATGTCCCGACCCGTCCTCATCCCGCTCCTTCCCGCCCTGCTGCTGGCCCTGGCCAGCGCCACCACCCGCGCCGCCGAAGAGGGCGATATCCTCTGCCAGCCGCTGGCGCTCGACTGCCTGTCCCGGGTGGCCGGGCGCCTGGACGCCCGGCAACAGGTACTGACCGCCGATCTGCAACGCCTATCCGGGGAACTGGCCGCGCTGGACCGGCGTCTGGCGCACCGGGCGTCGCTGATCGACAGTAACGAGACCTTCCTCGGCGAGGGCCGGCGCCTCTACCGGCGTCTGGAGGATCTGCCGATGGCGCGTCCCGGGCCGATCCGTTTTCTGGGCCAGGACTATCAGGACCGCGCCCACCTCAAGGCGCAACTGGCCGGCCTGTTCGACGAGCAGGCCCGGTTGCGCACGGCCCAGTCCCGGGAGCAGGCGGTGCGCGAACAACTGGCGCTGCAACAAAGCCAGTGGCGCATCCACCTGCAAGCCATCCAGGACTACCGGGCGGAACTGCCCCGCCAGCGGGAGGTGCTGGAGAACCTGGACAGCCTGCGCCAGCGGGCCGATGAGCTGGAGCAACAGCGCCAGCGCTTCGAGGATGCTCTGGGCGATCTGTACGGCGTGATCGAGTAAGCGGGCAAAGCCGCTACTTTCCCACCCGGATAAGCAGTGAACCCATCCACAACGAGGCTCTTCACCATGAACATCATCTCCTCCACCGCCACCGTCGCGCTGGTCGCCGCCCTGGGCTACGGCGCCCTCAACCACTTCGCCCCCGGCCTCGGCGCCGAGATCCGCGCCAACCTGGACGATGTGGCGGGCT
>JGI12109J20283_10230615_pt1 | contig 16547 bp, 11 predicted proteins | sample ElkSlonscriptome_12_FD_20283 | JGI IMG/M metagenome (IMG submission 20283)
CACGCCCGCCCGCGCGAGCTCGTCGGACAGCGAGGCGAAGCCGTCATCGATGTCGCCCAGCACGTCCTCGAGCCGCGAGTCACGCGGATAGCGCAGGCCGAGGTAAAGACGGTAGACGTAGCTGTGCCGGTACAGGAAGAGATTCACGTCCTCGTAGGGGGCGAAGGTCGCGAAGACGCGCAGGTTGCCGTCGTCTTCGCGGAAGACCACCGGCGTGGTCTCGACGTCGTTCATGTTGAAGGTCAGGACGACGTGATCGGGTTCCGTGCGATGCGCGTAGCGCCGGTAGTAGGCGATCTCTTGCAACGTGTTGAAGGATCCGACGCCGGCGTTGAGGTACTCGACGTCGTCTCGGCCACAGGCCTCACGCGTGGCGCGGAGGATCTTCCCGTTCGCCGTCACAGAATCCCCGAGGAAGAGGATGCGCTCGGAGTCCACATCGGTCGTGTCGTACTCGGCGTGGAGGATCCCGTGGCGGTCGTAGAGCTTCGAGGGCAGCACGGGTCGAAAGCCGAACTCCGGGTCGACGGTGAAGATCGTCCTCACGTGCGGTAGCGTGTTCATCCACGGCAACTCGTGGGCCGAACGCAGGGTGCCGTGCGGGCGAAGCACCCGGAGAGCGCCTTCGGCCAGCACCAGGCCAACGAGCACGCTCACGCTCACCAACAGGAAGGGCGCGAGGACGCGTACGAGGCGGCGTGGGGTCGGCATGGTGGCGCCCGGCTCAGAAGGTCATCGTCGTCTCGTCGAACATCGTGTCGATGATGTGCGCGTAGCGCTCGTTCACGACCTTGCGCTTGACCTTCATGCTCGGCGTCAGGTGACCGTCGTCCTGCGTGAACTCGTGGTCGAGCACGCGGAAGGTCTTGAGCTGCTCGAAGCTCGCGAGGCGCTGATTCACGCCGTGCACGACGTCGGAGTAGATCTTCAGGACCTCGGGGTGGCGAACGAGCTCCGCGCGGTCGGGCGTCTCGATCCCACGATCGCGAGCGGTTGCCTCGAGGGTCTCGAAATTCGGGGCGAGCAGAGTGACCAGGTACTTGCGCCGATCTCCGATCACGACCGCTTCGCCGACGTGCTTGTCGAGCTTGAGCTCGTTCTCGATCGGTTGCGGCGCGACGTTCTTTCCGCCGGCGGTGACGAGAATGTCCTTCTTGCGGTCGGTGATGTGGAGGAACCCATCGTCGTCGAGATGTCCGATGTCGCCCGTGTGCAGCCAGCCGTCGATGATCGTCTCGGCGGTTGCTTCCTCGTCGTTCCAGTAGCCTGGCATGACGAAGGGACTGCGAGTGAGGATCTCCCCGTCCTCGGCGATCTCGACTTCGCAGTCGGGGATCACCGGTCCGACCGAGCCGGGTCGGAAGCTCTCGAAGGTGTTCACCGCGATCACGGGAGAGGTCTCGGTCAGTCCGTAGCCTTCCAGGATCGGCAAGCCGGCCGAGTAGAAGAACTCGGCGATCTCCTTGGCCAGGGGCGCGCCGCCGGACACGAACAGCCGCAGTCGTCCGCCGGTGCGTCCACGTAGTTTCTTGAAGACGAGCGCGTCGCCGATCTTGCGCTGGAACTCGACGCCCGCCCCGGCGTTGCGACCTTCGACCCGTGCCTGTGTCCACTCGCCGCCGACACGACGGGCCCACTCGAAGATCTTCTGTTTGATCGGGCTCCCGGCCATCGCGTTTTCGAGCACGCGCGAGTAGATCTTCTCGTACAGACGGGGGACCGAGACCATGACCGTGGGCTTCACTTCGACCATGTCCGCCGCGACGGTCTCGATCGACTGCGCGTAGGTGATCGACGCGCCGCAATAGATCATCAGGAAGTGGCCGGCCATCCGCTCGAGGATGTGCGACAGCGGCAGGAAACTCAGGGCTTCGTCCTGTGGCGTGATCTGCAGCACGGACAGCGACGAGGTGACGTTGCCCGCGACGTTGCCGTGCGTGAGCATGACGCCCTTCGGATTCCCGGTCGTACCACTCGTGTAGATGAGCGTGGCGAGATCGTCGGGCTGCACCGCCTGGCAGCGACGGCCGATCTCGTCGTTCTGCGCGTCGAGGTTGCGGCTGCCGAGATCACGGAAGCGCTCGAGAGTCTGGCCGTTCGCACGATCCGTGACGTCGAAGGAGACCACGGCGCGGATCGACGGTACGGCGTCCTGGATACCCTCGAGCTTGGCGACCTGCTGGGCGTCGGAGCAGAAGAGCAGGACGGGGTCGCAGTCCTCGAGGATGTACTGGACCTGCGGACGCAGGAGCGTGGGGTAGACCGGGGTGAGGACGGCGCCGATGGACAGCGTGGCCATGTCGATCATGGCCCACTCGACGCGGTTCTCGCTGTAGAGCGCGATGCGGTCGCCCGGCTCCACGCCGTGGACGAGCATGGCCGCGGCGATCTCACGGACCGCGCGGTCGAAGTCCGCCGTCGAGAGTTCCTGCCACTTCCCGTCCTGGCGGAAGCGGAACATGTCGCGTCGCGGCCTGTTCTCGACGGCGTCGCGGTACAGGCCGGTGAGCGTGGTGGGCTTGGTATCGGACATCGGGACTCCCGTGCGGCGGATCACAGCCGAGCGTCGGAAATGGACGTGCGCAGGCAACTTCGGATCCGGGTCGACGGCTCCGCGCGACGGAGCGTTGCCGGGTCGGATCACAATCTTGTACTGTCCGTCGAATGGACAAGTCTGTCAACCGAGAGACCAGTTCGCCGGCCCCTTCCACGGCCGGCCCGAAGGCCGATGCACGGCCTGGGGTGTCGACGCCCGCGCCCCGTCGTTTGCGTGCGCTCGCCCGGGGGCTGGTCGACTGGTACGACGGCTCGGCCCGCGACCTTCCCTGGCGTCGCACCCGTGATCCCTACGGAATCTGGGTGAGCGAGGTCATGCTGCAGCAGACACGGGTCGAGGTCGTCTCCGGGCGCTGGGCGGAGTTCCTCCGACGCTTCCCGGATCTCGCGAGCCTGGCTGCGGCCGAGGAGTCCGACGTTCTCGCCGCATGGGCGGGTCTGGGCTACTACCGTCGCGCCCGTCAGTTGCACGCAGCGGCACGTCGCGTCGTCGAGGTCCACGGGGACACGCTCCCGTCCGATGCCGCCACACTGCGCCTGCTACCCGGATTCGGGAGCTACACCGCAGGGGCGGTCGCGAGCATCGCCTTCGACGAGAAGGTTCCTGCGGTCGACGGCAACGTCGAGCGCGTGATCGCCCGGCTGCTCGCACTCGACGTCGAACCGAAGCGCGCTGCCGGGGCCACGGTCGTGCGTGAGGTCGCGACCGGACTGTTGCGGGACGAATCCCCCGGAACGCTCAACCAGGCGCTGATGGAGCTTGGCGCGACAGTGTGCACGCCGCGCTCGCCGAATTGTCGCGTCTGCCCTTGGCGCGGTGGTTGCCGGGCCCACGCGTCCGGAACCCCCGAACGCTGGCCGCTCCGCGCCGCACGCAAGAAGAGCGTCGAGGTCGCGAGCTACGCCGCCGTCGTGCGCGACGGCGACAGCCTGCTCTGGCGACGTCGCCCCGAGGGTGTTCCGAACGCGGGTCTGTGGGAGTTGCCGACCACCGAATGGCACCCCGGAACAGCCGACGTCCACGCAGCCCACGACGCGCTCGAGGACCTCGGACGGCAGCTCGACCGGCGTTGGAGGGTCGGCGAGGCGCTGGCGAGTGCGCGCCACGGGATCACGCATCATCGGATCACGGTGGTGGCCCACGCCGTCGTCGACACCGGGGACCCGGTCACCGGCGAGGCGGGTCGGGATCTTCGGCGCGCTCCAGTCGAGTCGGCTCTGGACTGGGGACTCACCGCCGCGACCCGCAAGATCCTCGACCGACTTCCGACTCTCATCTGATCGGCCAGCTGATCGGCCAGCTGATCGGCCAGTAGCCGCGGCCGAATCCCCATTCTAGATTCGGTGGACGCCCGCACTTCCCCTGACGACCCACGCGCGACGCACCGACCAAGGACGCGACGAATGAGCGAGAAGGAATCGACCGGCGGCGCGACCGTCACCAACTGGGCCGAGTACCGCCCCGAGAACCCGGTTCGCTTCGTCACGGCGGCCAGTCTTTTCGACGGCCACGATGCGGCGATCAACATCTTCCGCCGCCTCCTGCAGCGTGGGGGCGCCGAGGTGATCCACCTCGGCCACAATCGCAGCGCGGAGGACGTGGTCGATGCGGCCCTGCAGGAGGATGCGCAGGGGATCGCCGTCAGCAGCTACCAGGGCGGCCACGTCGAGTACTTCAAATACATGAAGGACCTCCTCGACGAGAAGGGCGCGTCGCACGTACGTCTCTTCGGCGGTGGGGGCGGCGTGATCGTTCCTGACGAGATCGCCGAGCTCGAGGCCTACGGGATCGAGAAGATCTACAGTCCCGACGACGGGCGCCGCATGGGTCTCGAGGGAATCATCGGTCACATGCTCTCGCGCACGGACTTCCCGACACCGAAGGCCGAAGCGATCGATGCGGGCCGTCACGCGAGCCGATGGAACGCGGTCGCGCGCACCATCACTCTGGCCGAACAGTCAGACGGCGATCGCGCCGCTCTCGACGCTGCGCTGGACATGCTGAAGACCACGCCCCGGCCGGGTGTCCAGCCCGTTCTCGGCATCACCGGCACGGGAGGCGCGGGCAAGAGCTGCCTGACCGACGAACTCGTGCGGCGCTTTCTGCGCGACTTCGAGGACAAGTCCGTCGCGGTGTTGTCGGTCGATCCGTCCAAGCGTCGGACCGGCGGGGCACTCCTCGGCGATCGGCTGCGCATGAATGCGGTGCACGATCCGCGCGCCTACATGCGTAGTCTGGCCACGCGCGACAATCGCGGCGAGCTCAGTGCCGCGATCCACGACGCGATCGAGGTCGTCAAGGCCGCGGGCTACGACTTCATCATCGTCGAGACCAGCGGCATCGGGCAGAGCGACGCCGGGATCGTCGACGTCTGCGACGTACCGATGTACGTGATGACCAGTGAGTTCGGCGCCGCCAGTCAGCTCGAGAAGATCGAAATGCTCGAGCTGGCGAAGCTCGTCGCCGTGAACAAATTCGACCGGCGAGGCAGCGCCGACGCGTTCCGCGACGTCTGCAAGCAGTACAAGCGCGAGAACGACCTCGACCCGATGACTCCGGTCGAGGATCTACCGATCTTCGGGACCATGGCATCGCGCTTCAACGACGAGGGCGTCAACGCGCTCTACGACCGCATGGTGAGCGAGGTTGTCGCCACCACTGACGCCGACTGGGAATCGACGCTCGACGTGCCCCGACTGCAGGTCACCGACGTGCGGGAGACGATCGTTCCGCCGCGTCGCAACGCCTACCTGGCCGAAATCTCCGAGAGCGTCCGCCGCCGCAAGGAGAAGACCGCGCGGCAGGCCGAGGTCGCGCGCAAGGCACAGCATCTGCGCGAGGCCGAGGCGACCGTCGACGACGATGAGGCGAAGGCTGCGCTCGAAGCGTGCCGCGCCGAGATCGAGAATAATCTCGAAGACGACGTCCGTCGCCAGCTCGAGGAATGGCCTCGACTGCGCGAGCAGTACCAGGGCAACGAGCTCGTGGTGAAGATCCGCGACAAGGAGATCCGCAACGATCTCACCACCCAGTCGCTGAGTGGTACCAAGGTCCCGCGCGTCGCTCTCCCACGGACCGAAGACCACGGCGAGCTCGTCCGCTTCCTTCGCGAAGAGAACGTCCCGGGCCGGTGGCCCTTCACCGCGGGCGTCTTCCCCTTCAAGCGCACGACCGAGGATCCCAAGCGTCAGTTCGCCGGCGAGGGCCCTCCCGAGCGCACCAATCGTCGCTTCCACTACCTGTGCCTGGACGATCCGGCGAAGCGCTTGAGCACCGCCTTCGACAGCGTCACGCTCTACGGCGAGGACCCGGCCCACCGTCCGGACATCTACGGCAAGGTGGGCGAGAGCGGGGTGTCGATCTGCTCGGTCGACGACATGAAGAAACTCTACTCGGGATTCGACCTGAGCGATCCGATGACCAGCGTTTCGATGACCATCAACGGTCCGGCGCCGATCATCCTCGCCATGTACATGAACACGGCGATCGACCAGGCGGCCGAGCGTTGGTTGCGCGACAGCGGCAAGTTCGACGAGGCGGTCGCGAAGCGGGACGCCCTCTACGCCGAGCGCGGGGTGCCGGTACCGAGCTATTCCGTGGACCTTCCGCCGGGCCACGACGGGGTCGGACTCGGCCTTCTCGGGATCGACGCCGAAAGCGTGCTCCCGACCGACGTCTACGCCGAGATCAAGTCGAAGACGCTCGCCACCGTCCGTGGCACCGTGCAGGCCGACATCCTCAAGGAGGACCAGGCCCAGAACACGTGCATCTTTTCCGTCGACTTCGCCCTGAAGATGATGGGGGACATCCAGCAGTACTTCGTCGACCACAAGGTGAGGAATTACTACTCGGTGTCGATCAGCGGCTACCACATCGCCGAAGCCGGTGCGAATCCGATCAGCCAGCTCGCCTTCACGTTGAGCAACGGCTTCACGTTGGTCGAGTACTACCTGAGCCGTGGCATGGACGTCGACCAGGTCGCGCCGAACCTGAGCTTCTTCTTCAGCAACGGTCTCGATCCCGAGTACACGGTGATCGGACGGGTGGCGCGCCGGATCTGGGCCACGGCGATGCGCGACATGTACGGCGCGAACGAGCGCAGTCAGAAGCTGAAGTACCACATCCAGACCAGCGGCCGCTCGTTGCATGCGCAGGAGATCGCGTTCAACGACATCCGTACCACGCTCCAGGCGCTACTGGCCATGCAGGACAACTGCAACAGCCTGCACACCAACGCCTACGACGAGGCGATCACGACGCCGACCGAGGAGAGCGTGCGCCGGGCCATGGCGATCCAGCTGATCATCGCGCGCGAGTTCGGCTGGGCGAAAAACGAAAACCCCCTGCAGGGTAGTTTCTACGTCGATCAGCTCACCGACCTCGTCGAGGACGCGGTCATGGCCGAGTTCGAGCGCATCAGCGAGCGCGGCGGTGTCCTGGGTGCCATGGAGACCCAGTACCAGCGCGGGCGGATCCAAGAAGAGAGCCTGCTCTACGAGACGAAAAAGCACACCGGTGAGCTTCCGATCGTGGGCGTGAACACCTTCCTCGACCCCAAGCGCCAGGACAATCACCTGGAGGCGGGCGACATCGTGCGCGCCTCGGCCGAGGAGAAACAGCGTCAGATCGACGCGGCCCAGGGCTTCCAGCGGGCGCACGCCGTCGAGTCCGAGGCCGCCCTGCGGCGCCTCCAGAAGGTCGCCACCGACGGGGGCAACGTTTTCGAAGAGTTGATGGAGACGGTGAAGGTCGCTACGCTCGGTCAGATCACGAACGCCCTCTACCAGGTGGGCGGTGAGTACCGGCGGATGATGTAGGAAAAAGGACCACAGGCGTGAAGGTCGCTTTCATCGGAACGCATGGGGTCGGCAAGACGACGCTGTGCTTCGATCTCGCGGCGCGCATGAAGCGCCTCGATCTGTCGGTGGACATCGTCAAGGAAGTCGCACGCCAGTGCCCGTTGCCGATCAACCGCCAGACGACCCTCGACGCCCAGCTGTGGATCCTCCACCGCCAGATCGCAGAGGAGATCGGGACCCGTTCCCAGTACGAAGCCGTCGTTTGCGACCGTAGCGTGCTGGACAACTACGCATACCTCGTCCACCGTCTAGGGCACAGGACCGAACTGGAGCCGATGGTCCACGACTGGGCGCGGACCTACGACGGCCTTTTCAAGGTGCCGATCATCCAGGCGCCACGCTTCGATGGAACCCGGGACGTTTCAGCGGCGTTCCAGTACGAGATCGACGAGACGATCGAATCTCTCCTCGTGCGCTTCGGAGTCCGCTGTCATCGTTTGGATCCCTCCCAGAGACCCCATTGGCTCGAGACCGTGCTCCGGACGGTCGGACTCCCCGAGAGTCCGGCGCAGATCGACCTCTTCGATTCCGGGTCGTGATCGATTGCTGCCAACCGTTGATGGATCGGTTAGTCTGATCCAGATACTTCTGACCGGCTGCGCAGCCGGCCTTCGACAGCGGAGAACCTCCTTGAGAGCAGCCGGCCGAACCGACATCGGGCGCCAACGAGCGTCGAACGAGGACAGCATCCTGCTGATCCCCGACAAGGGCTTTTTCGCCGTAGCCGACGGCATGGGCGGGCACCGTGGTGGGCGCGTGGCCAGCCACATGGTGACGGCCGAATTCGGCGAGATCGTCCGTGCGTCCGAGGGGCCACTCGATCTCGACGAACTCGAGCGGGCCCTCCTCCAGATCAATCGCCACGTCTTCGAGCGGGGCGAGGCGGACGTGGAGTTGCAACGCATGGGTTCGACCTGCGTTGCGATATCCGTCCATGATCGCCAAGCGGACATCGCCCACATCGGCGACAGCCGGTGCTACCTGGTCCGGGCCGACGACGGCCGTCAGGTCACGAGCGACCACCGAGCGATCCAGTCGATGATCGATCAAGGGGCGCTCACCGAGCTCGAGTCGCGCGTCCACCCGATGCGCAACGTCCTCACCCGTAGCGTCGGCGTCGAGCCCGAGGTCGACGTCGCGCGACAGACCCTGGCGCTGGAAGAGGGCGATCGTCTGGTCCTGTGCAGCGACGGCCTGACCGACATGCTCACGGAGGCCGAGATCATCTCCGAGGTCGCCGCCGCGTCCGACCTCGATCAACTCGTCGAATCCCTCGTGGCGCAGGCGAACGAGGCCGGAGGGAACGACAACATCTCCGTCGTCGTGATCGAGGTGTCGTGATGTCGCGTGTCCTGCTGAGCTTTCTGCTTCTCGTCCTTCTCGCCCCGGTCGCCCGAGCCGAGGATCCGCCGCGCGCTTTCCAGGGTCAGGACGACACGATCTATCCGGAATTTCCGGACGCGGACCCTGACGCGCCGATCGCGCGCCTGCGCATCGTGTTCGACCAGGTATCGCAGACCCAGGAGATCGCGGCCGAGCCGAACGTACCCTTCGAGGCCTACGTTCTCGCCCACGACGTGCAGATCGCGCTGGCGGGCTGGGAGACGAAGCTGCTGATCGACGAGCGGCTCACGGTCCTGAACCGAGAACTCGTCGCCGAGATCAACGTGGGCAAGGGCAACGAGGTCTACGCCGCGGTCAAGCCGAAGGACTGCAAGTCCGGCAAGACGATTCTCCTGGCGAAGCTCACGCTCATGCTGACCGAGCCGGCGACCGACGTCACCCTGGGTCTCGCCCCGGCGAGCAAGCCGACCGCGACGACCGCGAAGTCTCCCTTCGACGGCCCGACTCCGGTCTACCTCGTCTGTCGCAAGGAGCCAGACGTTCGGCCCTTCGACTATTGCACGACCTGCGCGGTCGTGAATCCGCGTTCGGTCGAACCCGAGCGCGACGCCGACGCCAAGCCATCGGCCACCGACCTGTTCAAACTCGACCGCGGCCGCCAGCGCTGACCCCGCCCGCAACGAGCCTTCGCCGCCGAAGGGCGGCTGATGCGGCTCGTAGCACCCTCTCGCCGCCGAAGGGCGGCGACTCAATCGAGATGTGCCCGGTCACTATCCCCCATCTCGACACCACCGTCCGGGAAGTACTCCGCCCAGCGTGACTCGACGGTCCTCGCCGTTTCATCGTCGCAGAACAGCTCGTCCGGGAATCCGGGTTTGAGGCGCGCGTCGATCAGGACGGGCGGCTCGAAGGATGGGTGGAGTTTCTGGAGTCGCACGTCGCGCGCGACGATGTCCGCGGCCGGCTCGAAGCGAGTAAAGGTCACCCACAGGAAGTTGAAGTCGCTGCGCGCGGCCTGATCGGCATCGTCGACCAGGACCAGGAGCGGCCAGCCGGCGAAGGCTTCGTGGGCAACGATCCGTGCGGCGGCTCCGGGCTCCGCCTCCGCCGACGGTCCCTCGATCACGAGACAACCTCCGCAATAGGGGCGGACTCTGGTCACACCCTGCGGAAGATCACCGTGGAATTCTCGAGGGAGTTCGCGGATCGGGTCGCCGACGCCGAGAAGCACGCCCTTGCTGCCTTCGTTCACCCGCGGGCCGTTGTAGTCGAGGGTGTCCATCGACAGGTTGCCGAAGACGTAGAGGTCGGTGCGCAGGTCGCAGCGCGCCAGGACGTGTTCGAGCGTGCCACGGAAGTCCTTCAGGTCGCGTTCGCGATCGAGTACGAGAAGGAACTTCGTCAGCGACAACTGGCCTTCGCCCAGTATGCGGAAGGCGGCGCTCATCGCCTCGCGCTTGTAACGCTGTTTCACCACGGCGGCCGAGAGCGAGTGGTAGCCCGTCTCGCCGTAGCTCCAAAGGTCGACCACGTTGGGCATCACGAGGGGGAAGACCGGCGAGAGGAGGTCCTGCAGGAAGTCGCCGATGTAGAAGTCTTCCTGCCGCGGCTTTCCGACCACGGTCGCGGGGAGGATCGCATCGCGACGTCGCAGGATGCCGTCGACCTTCATCACCGGGTAGTCGTGGAGCAGCGAGTAGTAGCCGTAGTGATCGCCGAAGGGACCTTCCGGTCGACGCTCGTTCGGTAGCGCGTGACCGACCACGACGTATTCGCAGTTCGCCACGAGCGGCAGTGGACCGAGTGGATTGTCGGCCATCCCGAGCCGCTCGCCCGCGAGCAGTGACGCGAGCATCAGCTCGGGCACGTTCTCCGGGAGGGGAGCGATCGCCGACAGGATCAACGCCGGCGGTCCACCCAGGAAGAGGTTCACGGGTAGGGCCTGGCCGCGCTCCTCGGCGATCTGGTGATGGAAGCCACCACCCTTGCCGATCTGCCAGTGCAGACCGAAGTGCTCGTCGTCGTACCGTTGCATGCGATACATGCCCAGGTTGGGTGCGCCCTCCCCGTCAGGATGCTCGGTATAGACGAGGGGCAGGGTCACGAAGGGACCGCCGTCGTCCTTCCACGTCTGGAGCAGGGGCATCTGGGTTGCGCGCGGCGGCGTTTCGCGCAACGCGGTGACCGGCGCGTTCGAGGTGCGCTTCATTCCCAGCTTGAGCAGCGGCGCGGCCAGATCGCGCTGGCTCCAGATCCGTCCCAGGGTCGGGGGCATCATCACGTGGGGAAGCGCCGCGATCCGCTCGACGAGTTCCTTCGGCCGCGAGCCGAAGGCGAGCTCCACGCGGTCGGCGGTGCCGAAGAGGTTCGTCACCGTCGCCCGATCGTGACCCTTCAGATTGCGGAAGAGCAGAGCCGGCCCCCCGGCAGCGATGACCCGTCGGTGGATCTCCGCGGCCTCGAGGTGGGGATCGACGGGCGCGTCGATGGTGATCAGGTCACCACGCCCACGCAGTCGGTCGAGAAAGGTGCGCAGGTCGGGAAAGAGCGGGTCCACGGCGTTCCTCTGAAACGGGGGCGCTTCGGGGGCGCTTGCCCGGCTCGGGCCAGGGCGGGGCCTGAAGATGGAAGCTAGGCGAGGTCACGAAGCCGAGCAACCCGGGGTCTTGGCTTCGCACCCTCCGACGGTGTAGCTTCGTGGTCAGCGCGGAAAGCACCGTTCCCCCGCCCGCGCCGACGAGGGACGACGTGGTCGACATCACCCGATGTGAACGATGTGGCAAGGTGATTCCCGCGCTCGAGAGCGGGTGCCCGTACTGCGGCGAGCCGGACGAGGGCCTCACTGAGAAGCCCTACCTGCCGCTGGCAATCCGTCTGCTGCTCGCGCTCTTCTCGGTCAATGCGACCCTGACCATGGTCCTGGCCGTGATGACGCTCCTGAACAATTTCGGGGGCGACCTCCGTGATTCCGTCCTGACGATCCTCGCGACGATCCGCTTCCTCGGTGCGGCGGCCAGTCTTCTCGCATTGATCATGCGCGAACCGTGGGGGCGCTACGTGCCGTTCACCTTCCTGGTCTTCGAGGCGGTCACCGGTCTCGCGCTGACCTTCGGCTGGATTCCCGACGGACGTTGGGTCGGGGGCATGATCGCACCCTTCTGGAACGTCCTCTTCCTGTTCGTGTTCGTGCGGCAGGACGTCCAGGTCCTGTTCGATCCGGGGATCCTCGACCGTCGTGCGGTCGACGACCTCATCTCCACGGTGATCGAACCGTCGGGACGGAGCGATCGGCGCGACGAGCCCTGAGCCCGATCCCTCAGTGTCATGTAACCTCGCAGGCGTCTCTTGCGTCCGGCGGGGTGTTCTACTGGTTTCCTGGCACACCGATCCTGGAGAAACGCCGCATGACCCGTCGATTACCTCTCCTCGCATCGACTCTCCTGTTCCTGCTCCCGCTCCAGCCCAAGGCTCAGGCCGAGAGCTTTCCACGCGTCGGCGGGGGCGAACCGCGCGACGGCATCCAGGAGGTCACGCTCCGGCACGAGTGGACGCTCGGTTCCGAGGACATGCTGATCGGACAGATCGGGTCGATCGCGGTCGACGACGAGGGCACCGTCTTCGTGCTCGACGGCCAACTCGGAGAGGTCCAGGTGATCTCGGCCGACGGAACCTGGCTCCGTTCGATCGGGCGCGCGGGCGAGGGCCCGGGCGAATTCCGTCAACCGAACGACATGTTCCTGACCCACGACGGGAACGTGGCCGTCGTCCAGCAGCAGCCGGCGAAAGTCGCGCTGATCGCGAAGGACGGCACGACGCTCGACGACGCGACGCTGCCCGATGCGACCGATGGTTTCCGCTTCCTACTGCGCGGCTTGCCGACGAATGACGGGTTCGCCCTCGCGACGGCGATGCTCACACCGAGCCAGGACGGCGGGATCGGGACCAAGGTCTTCGTCGAGACGATTTCTACCGAGGGCAAACTCATCGGGCGCCTCTTCGGTGTGGACAGTAGCATCGACATGGTCGAGGGCACGGTTCCCGAGCGCTCGATCGACAACATCTCGATGTACTGGGCCGTCACCACGGACGACCGCATCGCGGGCCGAGCGAGCTTCGACGAGTACGCGATCGAAGTCCGTTCCCTCGACGGCACGCCTCTCTACGAGATCCGACGAGACGTTCCGGCCCGACGGCGCACTGCGGAGGAACTCGAGAACGCGGGCGACGGATTCGACATGACGATCAACGAACGCGAGATCGAGATGATTCCCGAGCCGAACGCGCGCATGATCGACTGGATCAGCGCTCGGCCTGACGGTGTGCTCTGGGCGATGCTGCGCGAGACGGCCGAGATCGACGGCGCGGCCGGTCGCGCGATGCGCATCGACGCCTTCGACGCCCAGGGGACCTATCTCCGGCAACTCGTGGTGCGCGGAAACGTTCCTCATGAGGACCGAATCCGGATCGTCGGAGATTCCGCTTTCGTGATTCACGAGCCCGAGGACGAGGAAGACGGCGAAATCACGCTGAGCTGCTTCTCATTGGAAGGCTTACGGGATCCTGAGCTTCGTCCCTGAGTCGTTCTCTCGTTGCAACGGGGGATTCATCCCTCCTAGGATGGAAGCCCCCTTGCAGGAGGCCTCTCACCGTGATCTCCCAGACTGCTGAATATGCGCTTCGTGCCGTCGTGTGCCTGGCGCGCTCCGATCCGGAGCGGCGCTGGACCGTGCACGACATCCACGATCGGACCGAGGTGCCTGAAGGCTATCTGTCCAAGGTCATGCAGCAGCTCGCGCGTTCGGGCATCGTGCGGTCGCAGCGCGGACGCTCGGGGGGCTTCGTGCTCGGTCGTTCCCTGGACGAGTTGAGCGTCCTCGACGTGATCAACGCCGTCGATCCTCTGCAACGGATCCACGAGTGCCCGCTCGGGCTGGCCGAGCACGAGAGTGAACTCTGCGCGCTGCACAAGCGGGTCGACTGCGAACTCGAACGCGTCGAACGAGCCTTCGCCGAAGCCAGCTTCGCCGACCTGCTCTCCGACGATGGGCCGCAATGGCCGCTCGGTCTCGACGAATCCGCCCCGAAGGCCGCGCGACCGGAGGTCGTCGACACGGTATCCGATCCAATGATCAGTCGGCCGGACGCCACCGCTGGGTGACGTAGGTCTCGACCATTTCCGTGAAGTCATCGGCGATGGTTGGTCCCTGGAGGGTCGTTCTGAGTTCGCCGTCGACGAAAACGGGAGCCTTCGGGTCCTCGCCGGTCCCCGGGAGTGAGATTCCGATGTCGGCGTGGCGGCTCTCGCCCGGACCGTTCACGACGCATCCCATCACGGCCACCGCGAGGTCTTCGGCGCCAGGGTAGTCCTGGCGCCAGCGCGGCATCCGTTCCAGCAGGTAGCTCTGGATGTCGTCGGCGAGTTCCTGGAAGAAGGTGCTCGTCGTTCGGCCGCAGCCCGGGCACGCGGTCACCTGCGGGAAGAAGCTTCGCAACTCCATCGATTGCAGGATCTGCTGCGCGACGCGGACCTCCTCGGTCCGGTCGCCTCCGGGCTTCGGCGTCAGGCTGACCCGGATCGTGTCGCCAATGCCTTCGGCGAGAAGCACGGCGATTCCGGCGGTGCTCGACACGGTGCCCTTGGTTCCCATGCCGGCCTCGGTCAGGCCGAGGTGCAGCGGCAGGTCGGTGCGCCGTCCCAGGCGGCGGTAGACTTCGATCAGCTCGGGTACGGCGCTGACCTTGGTGCTGAGGATGATCTTGTCGTGTCCCAGGCCGATTTCCTCGGCCGCTTCGGCGCTGCGCACCGCGCTCTCGACGATCGCGTCGAGCATGACGTCCCGCGCCTCGCGCGGCGTTTCGCTCCGCGCGTTCTCGTCCATCAAGCGCGTCAGGAGTTTCTGGTCCAGGGAGCCCCAGTTGACGCCGATGCGCACGGGACGGTCGGTGTCGATCGCCACGCGGACCATGGTCGCGAAGTTCTCGTCGTGCGATCGGCTGGTGCCGACGTTGCCTGGATTGATGCGGTACTTGGCCAGGGCCTCGGCGCAGCTCGGGACCTCTCGTAGGAGCTTGTGACCGTTGTAATGGAAGTCCCCGACGAGGGGGACGTCGACGTTCTCGTCCAGACAGCGCTGCCGGATTTCGGCCACCTTCTCGGCCGCCCGCTTGGTGTTGACGGTGATGCGTACGACTTCGCTGCCGGAACGGGCGAGCGCGATCACCTGCTCCGCGGTCGATTCCGCGTCCTCGGTGTCGGTGTTGGTCATCGATTGCACCATGATCGGGTGCTCGCTGCCGACGGGGATCCTTCCGATCCAGCAGGTCGGTGTGGTGCGGCGCGTCGGTTTCACGGTCAGCGGTCTCCCGTCCGGGCTTCCTCGAGCATGCGATCGATCGTCGTGTAGGTCACGCTGTGGTAGCCCTTCCGCGCGCGGGAGTAGATCTCCTCGGCGCGTTCGGGGCCGTGTTCACTGGCGATCAGCGCCTCGAAGAGCGGTTGAACGAACTTGCGTCGTCCCACCGTCGTCAGGAACTCGTCGACGCGCGGCATCGCCGGCTCGTAGCCGGTGTGGAGGGCGAGTACCAGCCATGCGCTCAGGATCTCGTAGTTTCCACTGTGGGTCAGGTCGAAGGCCTGGTCGAGCGTCCGCATGTGCGCGGAGTCGAGATCCTCGGGAAGGGTGTCGATGAAGTGGATCCACTCGAAGGCGGTCCATTCTTCGGTGTTGGGCAGCGTGCGACCGGCGAGGAAGGCCGCCGACTGCGCGTCGACGCGCTCGAAGGCATTGCTGCGGGCGACGGGTGCATTCTCCGGAAAACCCGGTGCGTGCAGCCAGTGCTCGAGGTCGATGTTCGCCGCGGCGGCGCGGTCCTGCGCGAAGAGCTTCGTGTCCAGGATCTCGAGGAACTGCGCGGTGGTCATGGTTTCGAAGGCGTGCGCGTCGAAGTAGTCGCGCAGGAAGGCGTCGAAGCGCGCGCGGCCGAAAGTCTCCTCGAGCAAGCGCAGGAACAGGTAGCCCTTCTCGTAGGGAACGTTCGAGAAGGTCTCGTCGGGATGGCGAGCGCCGAGCTCGACCACGAGGCGCGTGTCGGGGCTGTCGGCGCCGAGGTCCTCGATCTCCTCGACGAGGTCGTCACGGCCGATCATCGCCTCCATCTCGCTGCGTTCGCGTCCGAAGATCTCCTCGATGATCCGTCGTTCGAGGTAGACGGTGAAACCCTCGTTGAGCCAGAAGTCGTCCCAGGTGGCGTTCGTGACGAGGTTGCCGCTCCAACTGTGCGCAAGTTCGTGCGCGATCAGCGCGACCAGCGAGCGGTCACCGGCCAGGATCGTCGGCGTGGCGAAGGTCAGACGCGGATTCTCCATGCCTCCGTAGGGAAAGCTCGGCGGCAGGACGAGCACGTCGAAGCGACCCCAGCGGTACTCGCCGTAGAGCTCTTCGACGGCTTCGATCATGCGCTCGGTGTCGACGAATTCTTCGGCGGCAGCTTCCACGACCGAGGGTTCGGACCAGACTCCCGAGCGGGGACCGATCTCCCCGAAGGCGAGATCGCCAACGGCCATCGCGATCAGGTAGCTCGGAATCGGCTGGGGCATGTGGAATCGGTAGATCCCGGTCTCGTCGGGGTCGCTGCGGTCTTCGGCGGCCATCAGGGCACGCAGCCCGTTGGGGACGCGTAACACGGCGTCGTAGGTGATCCGCACCGAGGGGTCGTCGAAGAGAGGGATCCAGCTCCGGTTGTAGATCGACTGGCCCTGGGAGTAGACGAAGGGATGTTGGCCGCCG
>JGI12109J20283_10356641_pt1 | contig 16540 bp, 13 predicted proteins | sample ElkSlonscriptome_12_FD_20283 | JGI IMG/M metagenome (IMG submission 20283)
CAATGCAGATAAAGAGCAGGATGCCAAGAAAGTGTGAAGGTGAAAACAGACGTTTAACCTCGCGCTGATACACCAGCCAGGTGAATAAACTTATACCCGTAAAAGCCACCGAGGGCAAACCTTTGGTAAGCGTGCCCAGTGCAGCCAGGAAATAAACAGAAAGAAAAAGCTTGACATACTTCTGCTTACCCTGAAAATGAAAAATAGCTAGCAACTGAGCCAGTGTAATGCATGAGTAAAAAAGGTCTATTTCGCCGGTTAGTGAGAAGTAAAAAATAAACTCAACACAGACTAGAAAAAAGAGTGCGCTATACACGCCAAAAGCTTTTCCTAGTTGTTCTTTTCCTACCAAGTAGATAAGCCCCCCCATACCTAACAGGGATAGAACAGAAAAAAAGCGTACAGCCCACTCTGAGTAACTCCCGAATATTTTAAAAGAGGTAATGAGTAGCCAGTTGTACAGCGGTGGTTTGTTGTAATAGAGCTCCCCCAGCTCAGTAGGCACGATCCAGTTGCCCCGAAAAATCATTTCCAGAGCTACCAGCGCCCGGCGAGGCTCCTCATGTTTCAAAGGATGGATGCCCAGGTGGGAAAATAATCCTACCAGTAGCAGTACCAATACAGCCAGAGCCATACGCTCTTCATGTATACTCAGCTCCCGGAGCTGTGCTTTCTGTTGATTAATGAGCCTTTTCTCGGCCATAGGGTAAGAAAACTTCTTCAGTAGATATTGTATTTTCAACGAGCAAAACTATAAAATTTACTAAGCCTAAGCCTGCCCATAGCGTATTTTATTGATCTGGGGTGCCCATCTTGAACATGCAAAGCCTGATGAGGTTAAGCCTGCATGAAGAAAGCTGTTTTTATTTTTTTTGCCGTAGTAGTGTTGGGTTTGCTGATTTATTTTTTGCTGGAAAATCGCGACGGGGAAAGTCCCGCTGCGGATACCTTCGTACAGCCGGAAGTAGAAGTTGCTACTGCCAAAATCAATAGCATAGAAAACGGAACGGTTAATATGGTGTTCTACTTGTTGGTAGAAAACAAAATGCCTACTCCTTTTGGGGTGGATTCTTTGCAGTACGACCTGTCTTTGGAAAATGCCCTTATTGCAGAAAGTACCTATGCCAAAGGTTTCTCAATAGCCGCCAGTGATAGTAGCCGGGTCAGCTTACCAGTGAGTCTTTACCAGGACAAGATTAGCCAGCGTTTACAGCAGGCAGAACAGTCGCCGGAGGATAGCATAGAACTAACGATGGATGCACGGATTTACACGGACTTATCACTCATAAAAAATCCTATAGAACTGACCATCCAACGCGGGGTTCCTTATGTGTGTCAGCCAACGCTAGAAGTAACCAATATTGATGTAGCGAGACTTAGATTGGATGATTCTAAAATAGAGGTAAGCCTGCGACTGATCAACCCCAATGCACTGGAATTTACGCTCTATCAGACACAATACAACTTTTCGGTAGATAATAAGTCCGTCGTAGAAGGGACTATTGAGGAACAAATATTGGTGAAGGCCAGCGGCACGACTACGCTTACGGTACCGCTACGTGTCAATGTAAAACAGATTGGCGGAGGTATAATAGACCTGCTTTTTAACCCAAACGAAACCCCTTTTGACTTTTCAATGACCACACGTATTAATTCGGATATGGATTTTATTAACAAGAGCAGTTTGGGACTTACCTACTCAGGAAAGCTAGACGAGCTAGTAGATTAAAAACGGATTTTGTAAAAGTGGAGTGACACTATTCGTTTCAATCATTTACGGTAGCAATAGACTCACTTCAGTTTCCAACTGAAATGGTCAAATAAGCAAAGCCTCAGACTTTGCCTGCAGTCATGCTCTCAGCCACGAAGACTGAAACCAGTTTTTCTTCAGAATAAATTTGTGTTTATACTTTTATCCTATAATTCAAAACGGACCCCTACATACAGGGTCCGGCCTATTGCCGGAATGATGCCCGGCCCGGGGTAGCTGCTGGCCCGCCGGGTAAAGTAGGCGGCATCGGCCAGATTGTTGACGCTAAGGCTAAGCTGCCACTGCCTCCACTCATAACTGGCGGATACATCCATCACCAAGTAGGCCGGTATCAACCCGGCAACCGCGTTACTCACAAATTCGCCGGGGTTGGCCCCGGAGTTGGTAGCATCTGTAAATTGTTCACCCACCGCTGAAGCCTGATAAACCAAATCAAGTGATTTCCAGCCCAGTCGCAAACCACCCCGGTACATCCATTCCGGTACATATTCCACGCGCTTTCCAATGATGGTCGCATCCTGCGAGTTGACGTAGCGTGCCCTGATCCAGGAAAGGTTAGAGAATAAGGTGGCCCTGAACTTACTCTGGTAGCCGAATACCCAGTCCGTGGCGTCTACCTGTCCGTAAGCCTCCAGGCCCATGTGGCGAGAATCCCCCACGTTGGTACGAAAGCGATAGTCCAGGAACAGAGGGGGCTGGTCGGCCAGTAGTAAAAAGCCGATGCGGTTATTGTAGCGAAGATAAAACAGGCTCATATCAAAGCTGAATCTTGACCAGGCTTTCCCTCGTATGCCCAGGTCAATATTATAGCCCCGTTCATCGGTAATAGCACTGTCCAGTACAAAGTTAGGGTTATCTATCCGCAAATCTGAAAAGGTGACCGAGCGAAAGTTTTGAGAAAAATTGGCGTAGAGTTCGCGTTCTTTGTGGTATTTGTAACTGATCCCCAGGCCACTGAGCAGAAAAGAGCGTCCTACATCAGTAGACTCTTCAAAACGGTTTTGTTGTACGATGTTGCCCGCAAAATCCGTAATGGTCTGCTTGAACTCCCCTTCTGATAAGGTACGAATGTACTCCCAGCGCAATCCGGGTGTGATGCTGAGCCGGTCACTTAGGTTGAAAATATTTTCAGCGAAGAGGGAGAAATTCTGGCTGGGAAAATCAAAATCCGAGTTTTCCAGATTGCCAGGATTGAGGTAAGTAAAGTCCGGACCACTGCCGTTACTGGCATCTCCCTGTTGTTTGCGCGTAAATCCCTGGTAGTAACGGAACCCAAGCAGCAAGGCACCAAGTTGGTTACCTGTTTTGTAATGATGTAGCAGGCGGGTTTCTGAGCCAAAGTTTTGGTAGTTGTCCCTGATCAAAGAGCGCAGCCCTCCATCATCTGCCCGGTTGATACGCTCCAGGTTGCCCAAAGCCTCACGCCCAGAGAGCAGCCCAAAATTACGAACGTTGAGTTTAGTATTCTTACCAAGCTGATAGTCCATCATCAGGGCCAGTAGATTCCACCGTACCCGGAACCAATTGCGTTCCCGTAAAGACTGCCGGGGGTTTTGCCGGAACAGCGCGTCGGTAAGCCCACCCGCCTGCTGGGCTAAATAGTGCATGTGTGTATACTCCAGCTTCAGGCTGAGGCGGTCACTGGCCTGATAACCTAGCCCGGCAAAAGCAGAGTGTAGGTCAAACTGGGTGTTGTCGCGCCAGCCGTCACTGCGTTTATATTGATAGTAGGCCTGATACTGCCATTTACCTGCGCTACCCCCCAGCCGGTTAAAAGAATTGAAAAAGCCATAACTACCGACAGTTTGCTCACTCGTAAGCCCCAGTTTCTTATCTGAAGGCGGGTCTTTGAGTACAAAGTTGACCATACCTCCAAACTGTGGCCCGTATTGGAGGGAGGCCGCCCCCCGTACCACCTCAATGCGCTCTACAGCTTGCATAGGAGGAGCAAAATAGCTCTCGGGATAGCCTAACGCATCAGCACTCATATCATAGCCGTTGAGCCGTGTGTTGAAATTAGAAGTGCGATTGGGGCTGAGGCCACGAGCGGCGATATCTAACTGCAGACCCGCCTCGTCGCTTTCCCAAATATTAAGACCCGGTACGCTGGCAAATACCTGTCGGGCATTGTTTGTAGCCTTATTGGCGGTAAGCTTATCCAACATGATCACCTCATTCTTCTTGGCCTCATAGATACCAAACCCTTCTACGGCATTCAGTTGCCTCACGATCTGTTGTACATCGGCCCTGCCTTCAATGGTTACCTCGGCAAGCTCTTGAGAAAAATCCTGTAAAGTAATATGAATGTCTAATGATGGCTGTTCTAGCTTTATCTGCAAGGTTTGGCTCTGTAGATCAGGAGCGTAAACTACCAGGTGGTAGGTGCCATAAGGTACTTTTTCAAAAGAGAACTTACCCTGCTTATCGCTGGATATAATTTCCTGTTCTTCCTGCAGGTATAGTTCTGCGGCAACAGCTTTTCCGATCGGGCTTTTGACGCTTCCGCTGATCACACCCTGTTGCGCCCATAAGGCGAACGGCAGGCACAACAAAATAGTAGCGATAAGGCGGAATGCCATTCTCTTTTTAATTGGATTGAATATAAACAAGAATGCAAAAGTACGCTTTGGGGCATGGGAAGCAAATGACTTTGGTCATAATAATAATGGAAGGAAAAGTGCAGGGTAGGGGCCTATCTAAAAAAACCTCTGAAATCTTTTGCTAAGCTAAAAAGCCTGTATACATTTGTCGCCCTTACTTAGACTAAATATAAATTAATTCGGATTAACGCATGATTGTTTCCAACAAAACCTATCAGATTTTTTCTATAGCATGGTTGAGTGTTCTGTTTCTAGCTTGCAACCAGGAAGACCCTGTACCAGAACTAGAGATACCAGACAGTTATTCATCGGCTAACTTTACCAGCAATACGGTCGCCGAGACTGAAGTCCTGGATCAGCTGGGGGGACTGGCCGATGAACTCAATGCCATGGAGGCTAGCAATATATCTGCTGAGCTTAGCTACCCCAACGCCCTGGAAGCAGTAACCTTAGATGCCTACGCTAGCAAAGTAGCTGTCTGGCTAGACGAAACAGAGAAAGCAGCAGGCAATGAGTTTGATCTGGAAAATGCCCCCAATGGAGAAGGCGGTTTACTCGGCACACGACTGTTAGACGAAAACGGTCTGGAGCTTGAGCAAATGATTGAGAAAGGATCATTTGGAGCTGGGCTTTACAACCACGCACTGGCTATACTTTCTGAGCCTGCGACTGAAGCTTCTATTGATCAACTGGTTCGTATATTTGGTGCTGAGCCTACTTTTGATCCTGAAGAGACCCGTTTTTCAGCCAACTATGCCAAGCGTCGCTCTGACAATACCGCCAGGACAGGCTTTTTGTACAACGCCGAGGTCAGCCTGATCGCTGCCAAAGCAGCTATTGCTGCCGGCCCTCAGTACAATTCAGAATTTCAGAACGCGATTTCTACTTTTCTGATCAACTGGGAGGCTTCTAATTTTGCAACTGTGATTTATTATGCCAACGCTACCAAAACGCTTATTCAAAATGCTGGGGACGATCCGGTAGCCCTAGGTAACGCTATGCATGCTTATAGCGAAGCGGTAGGCTTTACCGAAGGTTTCAAGGGTATTGCTACCAAACGAATCACAGACAATGAGATTGACCAGATATTGGCACTGTTACTTGCTGAAGAAGGCGAGGTGCCCGAGTCGTACCGTTTTTTGAAAGAGCCTGATTTGTTGGACAATATGGACCAGATTATTGACATCATCCAGGGCGTTTACGGTTTTAGTGAAGAAGATGTAGCTAGCTTTTATGTAAATAATTGAGTCCCGAAGCTCGTTTCTTTTCTTGAAAAAATAATGACCACCATTCCGGATGTGAGCCGGGATGGTGTTGGTATATAAAGTAAAAAAATATGCTACGCTATTTGAGTTTAATTTTGACGCTCGCCCTAAGTCTGGTACTGGCTTGTGATGACATGGATACAGGGCCCAGCGGTAACTTTGACCGCACACAAATGCTGGAAAACCTGGCTGATAATATGATTGTGCCCCGCCTGGAAATATTACGGCAGAGGACTGAATCCCTGGATGTAGCGATACAAGCATTTTCTCAAGATGCCAGCATTGAAAACTTAACGGCTGCCCAGGAGGCCTGGAAGGCTGCGGTAGCTACATGGCAAGCCAACTCCAGCTTTGGCTTTGGGCCGGGTGACCTGACGTTGGGGCCCATGGGCTCGGTACTGGGCACTTTTCCTGTAGATGCCTCCGCGATTGAGCAAGCCATTGACGAGCAGGAGTTTTCGCTAAACAATTTTAGGCGCGATGTACGCGGTTTTTATGCTATGGAGTACTTGCTCTTTGGCCCTTCCCCCGGTCAGAATAACGTGCTCAACCCATACCAGTCTGCCGGAGGGACTGATCGTATCGCTTACCTGACAGCGGTAAACAAGCAACTGGTAGATGATGTAGCACAGGTAGCAGAAGAGTGGACATCCAGCTACCGTACGACATTTATTGAAAGCGACGGAACCTCGGCAGGTAGTTCCTCATCATTGTTGTTCAATGCCTTTAGCCAGGATTTTGAAGTACTCAAAAACTTTAAAGTAGGGCTCCCAGCTGGCAAACGCCCCGGACAAGTGACCGCCGAACCGGACAAAGTAGAAGCTTACTACAGCGGTATGAGTCGTCAATTGATAGAAGAACATTTTGCGGCAATCGTAGAAGTATGGGAAGGAGGCGATGGACCAGGCTTTCGGGAATATTTAGAAAGTGTAGAAGGCGGGCCTGCTTTGGTAGAAGATACTCAGGCGCAAATTGCTCAGGTAGAGCAGGCCATCGGCAACCTGCCGGATGAGCCCCTGACTCAGCTTATAGCTCAGGATGACCCTTCTGTTGATAGCCTGCATACCGAATTGCAAAAACTCACTCGTTTTTTTAAAAGTGATATGTCTTCCCTGTTAGGCATCGCGATTACATTCCAAAGTGGTGATGGTGACTAAACCCCGAAGCAGATGTACACAAAGATGGGCCGGTCGTTCCAGTGGATTGTTTCTTCAGTAAAACCTGATAGGGTCTATGCCTGTTTTTACAGATAAGGTGAGATCCAGAATTAGTTTATCACAACAACTCCGCGAGTGGTTGCAAAGTCCGGTATCAGCCGCGCCATTAGCCAGTTTTCGCATGATCTTCGGTGCCTTGATGGTGTTCAGCACGATCAGGTTTATGGCACTAGGCTGGGTAGACGACCATTTTATCCAGCCCTCTTTTCATTTCAAGTATTATGGCTTTGCCTGGGTAGAGGTACTCCCTCCCTTTTGGATGTACGCTATCCACGTGCTCATGATTGTTTTCGCGTTAGGAGTGATGCTAGGGGCCTTCTACAGAATGGCCAGCACCGGCTTTTTTCTGTGTTTTACCTATACCGAGCTGATTGATAGTACGTATTACTTAAACCACTACTATTTAGTCAGCCTGGTCAGCTTTCTACTCATACTGGTACCGGCCCATGCCTATTTTTCGGTAGATGCCAGAAGAAACCCCCACATTAGCAAAGACCAGGTGCCCCGCTGGACGATCGCTATTTTTCAGTTTCAGTTGACACTGGTATATCTATACGCGGGACTAGCGAAGATCAACTACGATTGGCTCATCAGGGCCTTGCCTCTTAAGATATGGCTGCCTGCTAATGATAAGGTATGGGTCATTGGCGAACTGTTTCGCTACCCGGCTACCGCCTATATCTTCAGCTGGGCCGGTATGCTCTATGATACTTTTGTGCCCTTTTTCTTAATGTGGCGCAAGACCCGGATCTGGGCCTATTTGGCGGTCATTGGTTTTCATACTATCACCGGTATTCTGTTTCAGATTGGTGTATTTCCGGTCGTCATGATCTTTAGTACCCTGATTTTTTTCCCTTCCAAATTTCATGAGAAGCTGATCAACAGGTTGAGGTATGTTTTACAAAGTGTAGGTGTATTGCGTGTTAAAAACAGACCTGTTTTGTCAGGATGTGCCCGTTCCATCTTTGGATACAGGCCCAAGCTTATGTACACATTTTTAGCTATCTATGTCTGCTTTCAGCTTTTGTTTCCCTGGCGTTATCTGGGGTATCCTGGCAATTTGTTCTGGACGGAAGAGGGGTACCGCTTTTCGTGGCGCGTCATGCTGATGGAAAAAGCGGGCACTGCTACTTTTTTCGTCAAAGACCCGGCGAGTGGGCGGGAAGGGGTCGTGGTCAATAGTGAGTTTTTAAACCGGCATCAGGAAAAGCAAATGGCGTTTCAGCCGGATATGCTGTTGCAGTTTGCTCACTTCCTGCACGACCACTATGAAGCCGAAGGTATGCAAGATCCGATGGTGCGGGTAGAATCCTATGTAACCCTCAATGCCCGTCCCAGCCGCCTGATTGTAGACCCGGAAATAAACCTGGCGAAAGTAGAAGATGGGTGGATGCCCAAAGAGTGGATATTGGATTGAAAGAAAGCTAAGATGCCTTCCTGTGAGATGATAAAACTTACATTTTTATAGTGCTTTCACTTTCACTATGACCAATCTCAGTAGCAGCAGCCAGGGAAAGCCATGTAGTAAGAGATCAAAATAATCCATGGCCTGCATACCTTCAGCACCGCCCGCCACCCATCGGAGCTTTCCAATAATATGTGGCTCCGGAACGAAAGGGGCGAGTCCCAGCGTCAGGCAAAGCAAAATGATAGGCAAGGGCTGGTCTAAAAACGATTTTTTCATGCTGATATACGCTTATTGTTGGTAGTCAGGGTTGTAGTAGAGGCCCACCTGGCAGTGTCTCTCATAAAAATGGACGATGTCAAAAACGGTACGTACATTTTTTTGCGCTATGGCCTCCTGTAGCTCCGGGCAATCGGCAAAGTACTCAACAAGTATTCTTCTTTTCAGACCAAAAATACCTTGTGTAGCCCTGACAAAATCCCTTCGGCCTTCCAGCTTAAGGTAAGGAATGTCAAAGTAAAATTCATCATCGTCTAGGCTCTCCAGCGCGTAGTAGTTCAGCTTACCTTTTACTACGACCCTGAAGAACTGTTGCTTACCTTTGCCTGCCATAGAAACCATGCGCCCGCCCAGGAGCGGAAACTGACTGCTGACCCACATACTCTCGTACAACCGCTCGCCCGCCTTATATTCCCGTATCCGCCCGGGGCCGAACTTGCGGGCAAACAGGCCTTTATCTTTAAACCTGACACGCTTATAAATACGCGTAAAGGAACCTGTTTTGCGGTCTTTTACTCTACCGTAGAGGGTGTCTCCTTCGTTGAGTATCACGTAGCCCGGCCGATAATGTCTTTGGGCCTTTACCTGTAGAGGAAGGATCAATACGAGAAGTGCCACTCCTAGTACATAAACGATTTGTCGTATCATCTCAAGTTTGTCAAAATACACGGCAACTTAAATAATGCTAATGACAAATAAATTGCGATTCCTGGTTTGAAACAGCGGATGTAAGCAGTAGGAAAGAAGGGTTTCATTTGTAAGTACAAATACTAATTTTTCGTTACCGTTTCTTTCGCCCATTAAGCTTTATGGTTTAACTTAGGGATCGTCAATGTAAACGCACCAAACCCCTACTATGCAGAATAAACTGGATCAACTGACACAGAAAATTTACCAGGAAGGGATAGACAAAGCAGAGGAGGAGGCTGCCCAGATCAAAGCGAATGCCAGACGTGAGGCAGATCAAATCCTGGATAATGCCCACCAGCAAGCCGATGATATACGTGAGGAAGCACGAAAGGAAGCTGAACAACTGCGTCGGAATACCGAAGCCGATCTGAAGTTGGCCGCCCAACAGGCCATGAGCTCGCTTAAGCAACGGATCAAAGAGCTTTTGGCAGCTAAAGTACTGGATGGGCCAGCGCGGGAGCTGATGCTGGATAAAGATTTCTTGAAAGCCCTGGTGCTGGAAGTAACCCGAAATTGGGGAGAATCTGAGGGAGTGGAGCTACAAGTATCAGAAAAAACCCGGCAGCAGATGGATCAAGCTTTTGAAACCAGTCTTCGCAAAGAAATTAACGGCCTGGAGATCACATATAATCAACGTCTGTCACAGGGCTTCCGCATTCAACCTAAAAATGGAGCATATCAAATCACATTTACTGAAGACGCCCTGAAAGAATTTTTTAGACCTTATCTCAAGCAAAAAGCTGATCAGCTCATTTTTTCTTAAATCTGATCCTACATGGAAGATTACTATTACCTTCTTTCGGCAGTACCGAAATTGGCACTGGACGAAGAAACCTATCAGCGAATAGATTTTGACGCTGTCTTTGATCTCATCAAGGACAACATCTCAAGCACAGACGCGGAAAAGGTGCAAATACTGATGTATCAGAACGATAACTACAACCTGATATCGGCTATCGCCCGTCATTATCGTAAGCCGGTGCCTCACCACATGTTTCACTTTCCGGCTTTCTTCGCTCAGGAGGTGATGAAAAATTATGACAAAAACTATACGCTCTTCCCTGACTACATGTACGATTTTGTAGAGCGCTATCAGGAAGAGTTTTCTGCGCTGTCAGTAGCCAGGCTTGAACAACTTTTGCTGGATAGTTTTTACCAGGAAGTGACCCAGCATCAAGACGCCTTCATACGAGACTATTTCAGTTTTGAAAAAGATCTGCGTAACATCATCACTGCGATCAACAGCCGGAAATACAATGTAGAAGTTGATGAACAGCTTATTGGCGAAGCCTATGTCAATCAGCAACTGAGGCGAAGCTCTGCTTCTGATTTTGGGCTTTCGCAAGCCTATCCATTTATCGAGCAGCTCCATGAGCACATCCAAGAGCAGCAGGTGCCCGAGCTTGAGCATTTGATGGACAGTTTGCTGTGGGAGCATCTGGATAACCTGACACGCTTCTCCTACTTTGGCTCGCACCGGCTACTGGCGTACACCCTTCAGCTTTTTATGGTCAAAAAGTGGAGCTGGCTTAAGCCTGACAAGGGCAAAGAGCGACTACACCATCTCATTGACCAGATGATGGAAAAATTTGAGCTACCTGTACTGTAAAGAAACCAGATCCAACCATGACGCAAGGAAAAATAACATCTATCATCTCTAACCTGATCATGATTGAGGCCGACGGGCCGGTCGGGCAAAATGAGATTTGCTACATACACCACCAGGGTACTAAGTTGATGTCCGAAGTGATCCGGGTGGTAGGAAATGTAGCCTCAGCACAGGTATATGAGTCTACCCGGGGCGTGCGAGTGGGTAGCAAGGTGGAGTTTTCGGGACGTATGCTGGAGCTTACCCTAGGCCCGGGCATCCTGTCCAAAAACTATGATGGCTTGCAAAGTGATCTGGAAAAAATGGAAGGGCTCTACCTGGAGCGGGGTGAGTATACCTTTGCCCTCAACGAAGATCAAAGCTACTTTTTTGAACCCCTGGTGCAAAAAGGCGAAGTGGTAAGTGGTGCCGATTGGTTGGGAAGTGTCAAAGAAAACTGGATTGACCACAAAGTGATGGTCCCTTTCAAATATACCAGGCAGGGTAAAGTCACTTGGATCGCCGAGGCAGGCGACTATACCATCAAAGATACGATCGCCGTGATAGAAGATGAGGAAGGGGAAAAGCTGGAAGTGAACATGATACAGAAGTGGCCCATCAAGGTACCCATCACCGCCTATGACCACAAGCCCCGGCCTGCCGCTATTCTCCAGACTGGTGTGCGTGTGATGGATACCTTCAACCCCATGACCGAAGGGGGTACTGGCTTCATTCCCGGCCCCTTTGGCAGCGGCAAAACGGTGTTGCAGCACGCCATTGCCAAGAATGCCGACGCTGATATCATCATCATGACCGCCTGTGGTGAGCGTGCCAATGAGGTAGTAGAAATTTTCACAGAATTTCCTGAGTTGGAAGACCCCCGTACCGGGCGCAAGTTACAGGAGCGGACGACCATCGTCTGTAATACTTCTAACATGCCGGTGGCCGCTCGCGAAGCATCTGTTTATGTGGGCATGACCCTGGGCGAATATTATCGTTGCATGGGTATGAAGGTGCTGATCCTGGCTGACTCTACCTCACGCTGGGCACAGGCTCTCCGTGAGATGTCCAACCGACTGGAAGAACTTCCCGGCCCGGATGCTTACCCCATGGACTTGTCGGCTATTATTGCCAACTTCTACGCCCGGGCAGGCTTTGTTTACCTTAACAACGGTAACACGGGTTCTGTCACTTTCCTGGGAACGGTTTCCCCGGCCGGTGGTAACCTCAAAGAGCCGGTGACCGAAGCTACCCGCAAAGTGGCTCGCTGCTTCTACGCGCTTTCTCAAAAAAGGGCCGACTCCAAACGCTATCCAGCCGTTGAGCCAATTGATTCCTACTCCAAGTATCTGGAATACGCTGAGTTTGAAGAGTTTGCCAACGAACACATACAGGACGGCTGGATCAAACAGGTAAACCATGCCAAAGACCTGCTGATCAAGGGAAGTGAAGCCAAAGACCAGATAGATATTTTAGGCGATGATGCTGTACCATTGGAATATCACGTGCAGTTCTGGAAAGGCGAAGTCATTGACTTTATCGTATTGCAGCAAGATGCTTTTGATGATATAGATGCCAATACGCCTATGGAGCGTCAACGCTACATGCTTAACCTGGTGCTGGAGATAGGTGATGCCGACTACGAGTTTGATAGCTTTGAAGGCATAGGCGATTTCTTTAAAAAACAAATTAACATGATGAAGCAGATGAACTATTCGGAATTTGAATCGGAGCAGTTCAAAAAATACGAGTCTACGCTCAGGGAAAGCCTGGCAGAAAGGAGCGGTATCCATGCAGGCTAGGGCATTTCAAAAAATATATACGGAGCTATCGCAGATTACCAAAGCCACCTGTTCGCTCAAGGCAGAAGGGGTAGGCTATGAGGACATGGCGGTAGTGGATGGACGTCCGGCGCAGGTAGTACGCATCGCGGGCGATACCGTCACTTTACAGGTTTTTCCCGGTACCGAAGGTATTGCCACCGACGCTGAAGTCGTCTTCTTGGGGCACCCTCCCCGGGTTAAAGTAGGTGACGACATGGTGGGCCGTTTCTTTGACGCTTACGGTAATCCTCTTGATGAGGGGCCGGAAGTAGATGGGGAGCAAAGGGAGATTGGTGGCCCTGCCCTCAACCCGGTGCGCAGGCACAAACCTTCGGAACTCATCACCACGGGTATTGCCGGCATAGACCTGAACAACACCCTGGTCAGCGGCCAAAAAATACCCTTCTTTGCCGATCCTGATCAACCTTACAACCGCGTGCTGGCAGAAGTCGCTATGCGTAGCGAGGCCGACAAAATCGTGCTGGGCGGGATGGGCCTGTCCAACGATGATTATCTTTTTTTTCGTAAGACTTTTTCCGATGCGGGGGCATTGGACAAAATTGTTTCTTTCATCAATACCATGGAAGACCCACCGGTGGAACGGCTCCTCATCCCGGATATGGCACTGACCGCCGCCGAGTACTTTGCTGACGATAAAGCTGAACGGGTGCTGGTCTTGCTTACAGATATGACCCTCTTTGCGGATGCGCTGGCTATCGTTTCTAATAAAATGGATCAGATTCCTTCCAAAGACTCCATGCCTGGCTCCCTGTATTCTGACCTGGCCAAGATATACGAAAAGGCTGCGCAGTATCCACACGGTGGTTCTATCACCATCATCGGTGTGACTACGCTCAACGAAGGCGATATTACCCACGCTATACCGGATAACACGGGCTACATCACCGAAGGACAGCTTTTCTTGCGTCGAGACCCGGATATTGGTAAAGTTATCGTTGACCCTTTTCGGAGCCTATCGCGGCTCAAGCAAAACGTACAGGGTAAAAAAACCAGGGATGACCACCCTCAGGTAATGAACGCCGGGGTGCGCCTCTACGCTGATGCCATGAGCGCCCGCACCAAAAAAGAAAATGGCTTTGACCTGACGGAGTACGACCAGCGTACATTGGACTACGCGCGTGCTTATTCCAGCCGCATACTGGCTATAGACGTAAACCTGGGGGTAGAAGAGATGCTGGATGCTACCTGGGAGTTATTCAGCGAACACTTTGAGAGGCATGAGGTGGGAATTAAGGACGAGATGATGAACAAATACTGGAAGGAGAGATGAGTTCCAGGTTTCAGATTCATTGTTGGTGTACTATCCAGGCTTACAGTTTGCCACCTACTATTTTTTTAATGACTGTTTATGGCTATAAAAATCCAGTTTAACAAAAGCGCGATACAACAATATCAACGCCAGTTGGAAATTCGTGAAAAAGCCTTGCCCACGCTCAAGAGTAAGGAGACAGCCCTCCGTATGGAGGTGAAAAAAGCTGGCAAAGGGTTGGAAGATAAAAAACGACAACTACAGGATGAGATGACCAAAATGGAAAAGGTAGACAAGTTTTGGGTGGAGTTTCCAGGATTGATACAGATTAAAAACGCCGATGTGCAGATCAAAAATATTGCGGGTGTTAAAATCCCCGTTTTATCCGGCGTTAATTACGAGGTAGCGGACTATGCCCTGTTTGGCCAGCCAGCCTGGGTACCTACCGGCGTGGAAATCCTGAAAAGAATGGTCAAGCTTAGAGTAGAAATCAAAATCACTGAGCGGCAATTTATGATACTGAACCGAGCCAGGAAGAAAACCACGCAAAAGGTAAACCTATATGAGAAAGTACAAATACCACAGTACCAAAACGCGATACGGATGGTAAAGCGTTTTCTGGAAGACAAAGAAAACCTATCCAAAGCTGCTCAAAAACTGGTAAAAAAACGCCACGACAGAAAGGAGGCTGCTGCATGAAAGCCAGGATGAGAAAAATATCGCTGCTCGTCTTCTACAAGGAGCGCAAAGAGATTACGGAAAAGTTGCAGGAACTTGGAGTGATCCATCTGGAAACTGAAAAGCAGGAAGATGAGCATCTGAATTTTTTGTTCAAAGAAAAAGAAAAATACCAGGAGGCGCTTGAGACCATCAACCAAGATTGGGACATAGAGGAGGAAAATATCCGGCAGGAAGAAGAACAGTTGCCTAGCTACGCCGAGGCCCGCCGTGACCATGTGCTAAGCCTCAAAAAGGATATGGATAAGCTGAACCCACTGGAAGATGAGCTTCACAAAGAACATAAAATACTTAAACCCTGGGGAGAGTTTCAGTGGGGGGCTATCACCAGGCTCAAGGAAAAAGGCGTGGAATTTCATTTTTTTGTCGCGCCCCGTGCCAATTATCATGACTACGACTTTGAAGAAAACACCTATCAGTTTCTTATCAGCGAGACCAGGGCTACCGCCCAGTTTGTAGTTTTGGAGTGGCGGCGTACCATAGAAGAAATCCCTTTTGAAAGAGCCCACCTGCCCACCAAAACCCTAAGCCAGATAAAGCAAAACTTAGCGGAGGTAGCCGAAAAAAGAAAAAGCCTGCAACAGCAAATTGCCGAAGAGAGTAAACATCGGGCGGCCTTTGAGCAGGCACTGCTGCGGGTAGAAGATCAAATCAGCTACCACCAGGCCCAGCTTAGTTATAAAACTTACGCTGAGGGCAAAATCCTTCACCTGCTTGGTTGGATACCCGTCAAACAAGAGGGAGAGGTGACCCAGTATTTGGATAGTATAGGGGCAAGCTTTGTAATCGAGGAACCGGAAAAAGGCGAGGCTATACCGGTGATCCTCAAAAACCGCAAATATCCAAAGCAGTTTGAAGCGATCACCAAATTATTTCAATTGCCCAATTACTATGAATTTGACCTGACTCCCTTGGTAGCGGTCTTTTACCCCATCTTTTTTGCTTATTGCCTGGGTGACTCCGGCTACGGACTGGTCATCTTGCTAGGGGCATTGGTCGGGCGGATCAGTTTTTTGAAAAAAAGCCCGGCTATTGCTCATTTGGGCATTATTCTAGGCGTAGTTTCAATATTTTTAGGCATTGTCAAGTCGGGTACAGTCTTTGGCATACCCATCGTGGATAACCAGGACGTCCCTCTTTTTGCCTGGCTTTCGCAGTATATGTTCATTCCAGACGGGCAAGAGTTTGCTTATAATGCCTTTAACGTCTCTTTACTAATTGGATTGTTTCAAATTATCGTGGCTATCATCGTGGCTATCATTAGTAAGGTGCGCTTTGCAGGCTTCATATATTCGCTGGCCACCTTCGGTAAGCTTTTTATGGTCATAAGCCTGGTGACCCTTTTTCTCGGTGAGATGCAGGGCATTGAGGGTTTGAAGCCCTACGTACAGCCCTCTTATTTACTGCTGGGATTGGGTACATTGCTGGTTATTTTCTTCCACGATCCAGATATTTCATTAGGTAGGAGAGTCGGAGGGTCTATCTTACCCATCTACTTTATCCTGACCGGCCTGCTGGGTGACACGCTTTCTTATATCAGGCTGTTTGCCCTGGGAGTAGCTTCCTCTATCCTGGGGCTGGTGGTCAATCAGATCGGCAATGAGATCATGAGTGGAGGCGGTTTTATGATCGTGGTTGCAGTACTGTTTTTACTCTTTGGTCATTCGCTTAATCTGGCAATGGCCTCTTTGGGCGCCTTCGTACATCCGCTCAGGCTCACTTTTGTGGAGTTTTACAACAATGCTGAATTTCAGGGAGGGGGGCTGCCCTACGAGCCGTTTCGGAAGAGGGTAAAAAGTTGAAATTTCTTGGCTAAAAGTTTAAAATAAAAACAATAAACATAAACCATGCAGGTAGATAGGATCAGAAACCTGTAACCTTAAACCTGCCACAT
>JGI12109J20283_10967353_pt1 | contig 16540 bp, 20 predicted proteins | sample ElkSlonscriptome_12_FD_20283 | JGI IMG/M metagenome (IMG submission 20283)
GGTCACCGAATCGCCCTTCGGCGGCGGCGCCGCCGCCTTCCGCCTCGATCGCACCCCGTGCGACTTCGGCGCCTGCCGGGCCGACTTCGACGGCGACGGCACGCTGACGCTCTTCGACTTCCTTGCCTTCCAGAACGCCTTTGGTTCAGGCAACCTGTGCGCCGACTTCGACGGCGACGGCAATCTCACGCTCTTCGACTTCCTCCAGTTCCAGAACGAGTTCGCCGCTGGATGCTGATGCTCCCCAGCTAACCTGCGGATGATGCGTAGCCCGCGACCGAGCCATCGGTCGCGGGCGTTTGTGCTCGTTGGCCAGGGACAATATCGCTTAGAAGAAGTCAAACATGCACGGCCCGCCAGTGGCCGTGAAAGCGGCATCGGCGAGTTCGATCATGTCACGGCATCCTTCAAGACGACCCGCCATGACGAGCTGAGAGGCGCTGTGCATCCCGGTGTATAGCGTCGCCAGATCTCGCATGTGGAGATCAAGCAGCGGCTCCTGTCCGGTTGGCTTGCGCAGGCGCCCACGGCCACCGGAAACTTCGAGCACGCACGTCAAGACCCCGTCTTCGAGCACGTCGCCATGGACGCGAAGTCCCACGGTGGCTTGCAGGCCAGTTGGATATCCACGCAGCGTGAGCGCGTCGAGGCTCACCACGCGCAGCATCCACGTATCGTGCACCTCGATGCCAAAGCGACGATCGTCGAGTCGATCCAGCAGCGGTGCGTTCGGGCCCTCGGCAAACCGGACCTCTCCGACAACCGATGAGAACCCCTGTAGAAAGCCCAGCAAACGGTCAAGACCACGGCCGCCGGCGTACCCGAGATCGACCACGTCCATCCACCATCCCGCGGCGCTGCCGAGCCGCTCGCCACCGGGCGTGCGATCGATTCGATAGACGCAGTACGCCTCGATCCCGCCGTCCTCCGAATCGGCCACGAACACCTCGACCAAGCCCTGCTTGGGCTCAAAAACGCGTTGCCAGACGTACGGCCCGCGATCGAGCGCGCCAGTCACATGTGATGCACGCGCCCCCGCACACGACTTGAGCGCCACCTCGTCGTTTGGTGTGTACGGCCGCCATCCCCGGCCGCGATCGTCGCTGCGGATCATGCCTGCGGGCAAGCGGACCTTGTAGAGGTGCCCCCCGCTCTCATAGCCGATCGATCGATACAACGGATGCGCCGCAGAGTACAGCGTGCTGACGTGCTCTCCGCGAGAACGCATGTCGCGCAACGTCTCGGTCATGATGCGTCGAGCCAGGCCTCGTCCGCGGGCCTCGGGTGCCACTGCGACGCCCGCGATGCCGACCTGCGGCACACTCACACCGCCCACGAACATCCCCATCGGCACACGAAACGCCGTGGCGACGACCTCGTCCCCGAGCCGCAGTACGCGGGCCTCGGCCATGGTGACTCGGTCGCGGAGCCACTGCTCGGCATCTGCCTGCGAGTGGCCGAACGCCTGCGCAACGACCCGTGTCAACGACGGCACATCGGTCTCGCGCGGCTGTCCAAACTCAAGCTCGTCGCTCATGGTTCATAGCCTCGCAAGCCGGGCTGTTCGCGTATCACCGCGTGGCGTCCAGCAGACGCTGCTCGGACTCGGTGATGGGTTGTGTCAGCCTATCGACGAATGCACGGAGCTTGGACTCGGTCGGAAACACGAGGCCGATGCCCAGAACGGCCATAGCCGGCGCAATCAAGAACAACAAGTGCCCAGTCAACAAGGCCGACACGGCGCCAAGCAGACCAAAGCCTTCGAGAGTCGCCACCCGCAGGAGGGATGCACGGGCAAACGCGTCCTCGAACGCCGCAACCCCCTCGGACTCATCGGGATCCGGCGCTCGCAGCCATCGCAGCCGAGCCTGCTGCGCCAGGCTCGAGCCCACCGCAATGCCCAGCAACACGGCCGCGGGGAATGACAACGCCACGAAGCCCGCGAGCGGTGGTGTCAATGCACCGTTGGCGGGCACCACGCCGGCGTACGCCAGCCCACCACACACCGCCGCGGCCGCCAGCATGCCCATCGCCAACGCCGCGCACACGATCTGGATCTGGCGTAATCGCATCAATCCGTCGCGGCTCGGCGCGGCTCAAGAAAGGAAAGGTGCAACGAAAAGTGCTTGAGCTGCAAGACCATCCACTCCTCGTGCGTCAACGGCCCAAGGAGCGGGCTTGGCTGGGTCATGCGCTCGCCCGCCAGCACCCGATCGATCTGCGTGCGAAGCTGCTGCAAGCCTTCAAGATCGGCAATGCCTGGCTTGGGGAGCAACTCGGAGGCCGACTTGGGCAGCTTGAACCCCGCCGGCAACGGATCATCGCTGGTCGTTGCTCGATTCTTGAGCATCATGCGGGCAATCCAACGCACCGGCGCTGGCGCCTTGGATGGGAAGCCATCGATCGCAAACTGAAAGAACTTGCGGAGATGATCACACACCTCGCCGGGGCTCCAATTTCCGGTATGTGTCAGTGTCCCCGCGTGCAATGCGGCCTCGATGGCGTCGAGGTCCGTGATAACCTCGTCGAGCGATTGGAACCTCAGCGTGCGGCGGTGGACCGTCTTGGTATCAACCGGCTGGACGGATGAACGACTGGAATCAGAGACTTGAGTCACGAAATGCTCCTTTCGCTCCCCTACGGCCAGTATAGAGCGCCCTACCGCGATCAACGACGATGCAATGCCGATGCCCACCGGACGTTGAGCGTGCGAGAGGATCCAAGGAAATCTCCAGGCCGATATCCCAGTAACCCACCGGGGGCAACGAGCCTCGAGGTGTTTGGGGGAACAGTCATGCCGCGATCACGCTTTCGACCAATCCATCGGACACCCACTTCGCTCGGCGTCGCGGCCGTGCTTATGAGCGTGTGCCCCGCGGTAGCCTTCGCAAGTCATTCCCAGGATGAAGAGCCAACCGACGCTCTGCTCGCAGGACCACCCGTGGGTGCCGATGCGGCCAAATCAACGCTGGTTCGGCGTGGTTTCTCCGGAGAGTTCGAGCGTCTGCGCGGCCATCCGGCCGAGGCTGCGCTCGAGCTGATCCTCGATCGCTACGCCGTCGATGAGGCGTCTCGCAATGCGATCTCCGCTGTTCTCCAGGAACGCCGGCGTGTGCTGGACGACCTGGTGGTCGACCGCCTGGACCTGCTCGTGAAGCTCGCCAATGGCGCAAGCGAGCATGATCGAGCACAAGCCATCAACGCCCTGCGGCGTGCCATGGCACCAATTGCCAAGCAGGGCTCGCTCGGCGATCGCATCCGCCAGCACCTGCCTGCCGATGCGGCAACCGAGCACAACCGGCTCGAACGCGAGTACATGCGCGCCGCCATCGACGATCGCGTCGCCATGCTCGAGGCCGAGAATTCCGAATCGCGGCAGCGCGGCCTTCGGCTGCGAGCGCGGGCCATCGAGATCCTCGTCTCGCTTGGCGCCGAGGTGCAGCAAGCCTACGAACGCACGCTGGTTCAAGAGGGCGAGCGGCTCGACGAAATCGTCCGCATGCTGGACCTCACGCCCGAGCAAGAAAGAACCGTGCGACAGATCGTCGGCCAGCACGCAGCAATAACACGTCTCGACAAGGAAGCCGAAGACTCTGACCACGGCAGATTCGAGGTCTTCGTGAAAGTTGCCGCCGAACTCTCGCCCGAGCAACGTCGCCGATTGGTTGCCCACATCCGCGGCGAGCAATAACCGTCTGCATGTAGCTCAGGATCGCATGACGGCGTCGACCTGTCGCCGATCGCGTTCACCCATGCCATCGACCGGCGTGTTCGTCAAGAGGTCTTCGACGATCGCATCGGTGGTGATTCGATCGGCTTCGGCGTTGAAGTTCGTCAGAATGCGGTGCCGCAGCACGGGCTGGGCGACCGACCGGACGTGGTCGACCGTGGTCAGCATGTCGCCGTTGAGCAGCGCCTTGGCCCGAGCCGCCAGCACCAGATACTCGCTTGCACGCGGGCCGGCGCCCCACGCAAGATACTCACGGACCAACGACGGTCGCTCGACCTGATTGTCCATGGGTTCATTGATGCGCGTGGCGCGGACCAGACGTAGGGCGTAGGCGATCACGTGCTCGGTCACGGGGTGGTGCTCAACCATCCGAGCGACACGATCCATGTCTTCGGCACTCAAGACGGCATCGAGCTGCACGGCGTTCTTCTCACTCGCGCGGCGGATGATCTCGGTCTCTTCCTCAAGGCTGGGGTAGGCAATGCGGATCTGGAACATGAAGCGGTCGAGCTGCGCCTCGGGAAGCGGGTACGTGCCCTCCTGCTCGATGGGGTTCTGCGTCGCAAGCACGAAGAAGGGCTTGGGCAGGTCGTGCTTCATACCGCCCATGGTCACCTGCCGCTCCTGCATCGCCTCGAGCAACGCGGCCTGAGTCTTGGGCGGGGTTCGGTTGATCTCGTCGGCGAGCACGACGTTGGCGAAGATTGGCCCCTGCACGAAACGCAGCTCGCGATGGCCCGTGGCGCGGTTCTCCTCGATCACCTCGGTTCCCGTGATATCACTGGGCATGAGGTCGGGGGTGAACTGAATACGGCTGAAGTCCAGGCTCAGCGTTCGCGCGATCGTGGAGATCAGCAGCGTCTTGGCCAGCCCGGGCACACCAACCACCAGCGCGTGCCCGCGGGCGAACATGGCCAGAAGCATCTGGTCGACGACCTCGTCCTGGCCCACGATGACCTTGTGGATCTCGCCCTTGAGCCGCTTGTACGAGTCCTGGGCAAATGCGATATCGGCCGGGGTGGTGGTGTGCTGCGTGTCGGCCATGTCGGGCCCTCCGTGACCACCGATGGTACGCCGCAGAACCGATGCTGCACGTCAACGACAGCCAGCATCACACGCGTTCTGGAACGCCAGGAGGTCGATTATGGTCAACGATCGACTCCGCTCGAACTCAGCTCGTAGCTCCCCATCGTCAAACGTGTTCTCAAAGACCAAAAAAACGAAGATTGTCAAGCCGTATCTTGCGATCCAGATCGACAAAGCAGGCTCCAACGAGGTCGCGCAATGCTCGTGCATCGCCCGCAAGCAAGGCTGCAGCCCACACAGGGCGAAGTCGCACAAGATTGGAGAACCCGTATACACGATCTGACGTGGACGTGGTCACCCGGGCGCACAGACAGGTATCGATATCTTGTGAACTCCAAGAAGGACCGCCGGGCCCGGATCCTGCCCGATCCAAGGCCCGGCGTAGGGGAGATCTTGATTGTGGCCCAGCCGTCGGGTCGGGTCGCTTCCCCGAGCTCGGCCACATCGCGTGAGATTGCTCCCCGGTTTCTTCCGCTTCACGAGCCGAAAGTTGCACCCGGTGGAGACAATCTGCTGAAAGAACCCTGACGGATCATCGGCCTCGGCGGTGTTCCTCGTCTTCGTCGCGCTCGATGACACGCTCCAAACGCTCGATGAGCCGCTCCATCATGGCCTCGGTGCGGTCCTCCAGCCGATCCATCGCGCGTTCCACGCTTTGCTCCAGTTCGTTCAGGCGAGACTCGAGCTGCTCCAGACGCTGTGCCCATTCGTCGGAGGCCCGCTCCTGAACGCCGGGGAACGTCAGCGCAAAGCCTTCACGACCGGGAACGCCCTCGGCCCAGAATCGCTGGACGTTCTGGTTGTCGGCCAGATCACGCCGCAAGCGCTCGACCGCTTCTTGCTGAAATTGGCGCATCTCTTCAATCTCCATGCCTGCAAGGTCGCCCTGCTGCATAGCTTCGATGGCCTGACGAATGGCTTCGGACGCTTGGTGGCGTGCATGCTCGGCGTGCTCTCCCACCTCGATCTCCATGCGAGCGAGCACCTCGGCGGCCTCTTCCATCGCCTGATGGGCCCGGGCCAGGTGCTCCTGGCGATCTACGGCGTCGCCCCCACGCATCCTCGCATGCAGATCATCAAGCCGCTCCCATCGAGCGGCCTGGCCTTCACGCCCGGCACTGGCATCGGACGCCATACCGGGCAGGGGTGCTCTCCCGAGCGCGGCGGCGTCGAATGCCTCGAGCTTCAGTTCGAGCTTGATGGGCTCGCCCTTGCGGATGACCTTGAGCTTGACGACCTTGCCCGGCTCGGCCTTGGCCAGCACCTTGCGAATGTCGTCGGCAGAACGAGGCTCGGCCTTGTCGCCAAAGCCCACGATGATGTCCTTGACCTGAAGCCCGGCCTTGTCGGCTGGTAGCCCGTCGACGACGCGTTCGAGCACGACGGCCTTGCTCGCGTCGAGCCCCAGGTGTTCGAGCACCACGGGATCGGGCTGGGCCATCACGACGCCCAGCATGACCCTTGGCTGGCTGCTGGAGGGTGACGCAGCGCCGCGGCTCCACTGGCTTGGCATGTTCAGGCCGGTGGCCCGGGGTGCCGCAGCCCCAGCTGGTGCTGGGAATGCGCCGACGCGTAGATTATTCTGGTCCATGCTGGGCATGCGGACGTGGTGCGTCTTGCCGGTCTTCGGATCACGAATGATCACGACGCTGTTCTCGACGTCGTAGTGGTCAACCGAGATGACCTTGCCGTCGACCTTCACGACGATCGGCTCGCTGTTCACGCGGCGGACTGAGATCTCCTTGCCGTCGACGATGCGGTTGATTTCGACCACGACCTTGGCGTTCCCGCCGTCCTGCTCGTCGGCCCGTGCACGCCCGATGGCACGCCCTCGAGATTCGGCGCGTTCGGAGGCGCGCCGCTCTTCATCCGCGCGCTGGTCGTGCTGAGCCTCGTTCTCGCGATCTTGCGACTCGATGATGACCTCGTACACACGCCCACCCATGCCACCCTGCTGGGCAAACGCCGCGCCGGCGATGATGGTCAGTGCCAGGGCGGGCGTAACCAGCCCGGCCCGGAGGATGCGATCGAGTGCTGGAGAATTGCTGCGGTTGTTCATGGTTGAAGCCTCCTGTCGGTGCCCAAGGGGAATGCGGGTAAATCACCCGACTCGTCCCCGTCCAGAAATGGTGACGCGCTCCGGGGGCAGGCCCGTCGCTCCAAAGAAAACCCGAGCGGCCTTTTGACAGCCTCCCCACGAGTCGGCCGCCGCCGGGTCGTGGCAAACATCAAATCGGACCCGACGATGGCCGACGCTGGTGGTACGGCACCGTTCGCTGGATGCCCGCGTCGTCGGGTTTGACCTGGTATAGGTCGTGCTCGTCGACCACTGCCCGCTCGATCAGTCGGCGGACATAAATCAATTCAAGCTTGCCATCGGCTCGGGGGCGAACTTCCAACAACACGCGATCGGGCATCTCGGCCAGAGGCTGGGGCTCGGACCGATTCGTGACCTCGGATTGGGTCGAAGCCATCCGGAAGGGATCGTTCAAGTAGGGCTGGGTGTTGGTCGGGCTGCCGAACAGCGGCTGCTGGCTTTGCTCGCCCAAGACGTACTCATTGCGCTGGGTAGGGGTTTGGGCTTCTGGCGTGTTCTGGCCGCCCAATGGGTTCGAAACACCGGCCTGGTTGCCGGCCAAGGGCGCCGCAGTCTGGCTCGTCAGGTTTGGCGCCATCCAGAAGATGGCCACGCTCGCCGCGACCGCCCAACCGCCCCAAGAGGCCACCTGGCGAAGACCGAGCCCCAAGCCCGCGCGCGGCAGGTGTTCGACGGGCGCGTCAACCTCATCGGCGATGGCGATCGCCTGTTGCACGGCCTGCGTCAACTCGGCCTGGGCACGCTGAGCCTCGAAGAGCTCACGCCACACGCTGGGGTCGTACTCGGCCAGGGACCGCAGTTCATCCCAGTCAGCGGCCGAGGCCGCGTCATCCACCACCCGGCTCACAAGCAAGTCTCGGTCGGGGGGCGGCGGTCCGCCACGTTCAGTATTCTTGTGATCCATCGGACTCATGCGTCCATGCCTCCATCCTTACGCCCACTCTCGGAACGCCCACTCTTGGATGCGCTTGTGGCCCCGGTCTGTCGGGCTCGCTCGATCGCCACTCGCTCGCGGAGCATGCGTCGGCCCCGGGCGATTCGAGTCTCGATCGTGGTCTCGGGAAGACCGGTCAGTTCGCTGATGGCCTTGTAGTTCATGCCGCGCACGCAGCGGAGCACCAGCGGCTCGCGGTAGCTCTCGGGCATCTGCGCGATGAGGTCCAGCAGCCATCGGGCCTCGTCGGCGTCCTCGGGCATGCAGGCCGTCTGATCGGGCACCTCGTCTCGCTGGAACGTGCCCGGGTCGGTCGCCGCCTGGCTCTCCAGCGCATTGCGTCGACGCGTCTTCTTGCGGCCTTCGGCCCGGGCGGCGTTGATGGCCACCGTGCGGAGCCACGGACGCAACGCACCGGGCGTGCGCAGCTCCTGCACGCTGCGCACGAACGTCGCTGCGATGTCTTGCAGCAGATCGTCCAAGTCGGCCTCTCGCGGCATGTGCGCGAGCACGATCGCCGCCACCCACCGCCGATGGCTCTGCCACAACTCCTGCACGGCCTCGGCCTGGCCGGACGTGGCGCGCACGACGAGCGCTGGATCGACGCGATATCGATCAACGGACGCGGCCCTGGACTGACCCTGCTGCATACGCCCTCGCTCTCGAAGCGGTACCCGAGCCCTGGGATGCGCCGCGCTGACGTGCCCGGCAGTGCCATTGACGCTCAGGGCAAACCGGTCGACCAAACGTACCGTTATACTTCGGATTCTCGGTCCGGCGGGTTCACGCCACTGCCTATCAGGATCCAAGCAAATTGGCCCACACGCCCGCCACACGCCGACGTCAGGACCACGAGTTTGTGGCGGCGATGCCCCTGGGCGACCACATCGAGGACCTCCGCGGGCGGCTGATCGTCGCACTGCTGGGCTTGGCACCGATCCTGATCGTCTCGCTGATCTTCGGCCGCCAGATCATCGAACTCATGCTCGTACCACTGCGCCACGCGCTGCAAGCTCGGGGCCTGCCGCCGGTCGTTCAGGTCACCGGACCGATGGAGACGTTCGGGGCATATCTGCGTGTCTCCATCGCCGTCGCCGTGGTCGTCGGCCTCCCCTGGCTGCTGTACCAAGCCTGGAAGTTCGCAGCGCCTGGGCTCTACGCATCCGAGCGCCGCTTCGTGTACGTGCTGGCACCAATGAGCGTGCTGCTGACGCTGGTTTCGGTCGCGTTCTTGTACTTTGTCATGATGCCCATTGTGCTGACGTTCTTCATCGGGTTCGGCCAGGCCCTTGGCGGACCCAATCCCGGTGTTGCCCAGCCGTCGGCGGCCATGGTTTTTCCTGAGATTCCCAGCCTGCATGGCGACCCACCCAGCCCCCAACCCGGGCAGGTGTGGATCAACACGAGATTGCAGGAGCTGCGCATCGCGGTTGCCACGCTTCCACAGGTCGAGGTTGCCGACCCCGAGGAGGTCATCCAGGATGACGGGCCGCCACCGCGCGTTCGTGTGCTCGGATCGCCCCTCGCGCTGACGGCCGGGCTGAGCCAGCAGTTTCGCGTCAGCGAGTACATCAAGCTCATGTTCCAACTCACGCTGGCGATGGCGGTCGCGTTCCAGACGCCCGTGGCCGTGCTGCTGTTGTGCTGGTCGGGGTTGATTGACCCGCGAAAGATGGGCAAGCACCGCAAGTACGCCCTCTTGGTGGCGGTGCTGCTGGGCGCATTCCTTACGCCTGCTGACCCGCTCTCGATGATCGCACTCGCCGTCCCGCTGTACACGCTGTATGAGCTGGGCCTGTTCATCGCGCGTGTGCTGCCGGCCGAACGGCTGGTGGGCCCCGCCGGCGAGGGCAATGTGGACGACGAGAGCCCGTAGATGCTTGCCCGATTCCTCAAACCGAGGTCGCCAGCCGATCAACCACCGCAGCCGCTCGGGCCCGAGGCGGCCACCCCCCTGGATCGCGCGATGATGGAGCGTGCGCTCGATTTGGCTCGAGAGGCCGCGCAGGCCGGCGAAGCGCCCATCGGCGCGGTCATCTACGAGACCAAGACGAGCCGCGTGCTCTCCGAGGCCCGCAACACGCGCGAAGGCGACGTCGACCCATGCGGCCACGCCGAACTGCTCGCCGTCCGGCAAGCTGCCCGGACTCAGGGAGACTGGAGGCTGAACCACTGCACGCTGGTGGTCACTTTGGAGCCCTGCTGCATGTGCGCCGGCACGCTGGTCAACGCCCGCGTTGGCCGCGTCGTGTTCGGGGCATATGACCCTAAGGCGGGGGCGGTGGGCAGCCTCATGAACTTGCTGGCCGACCCCCGGTTGAATCACCGACCAGAGACCATCGGGGGCGTGGAGGCCCAGGTGTGCGGCACACTTCTTCGGACCTTCTTCGCGGACCTCCGCAAGCGCCGGTAACCCGTGTTCGGGCTCCCTCGGTGAAGACGGCAAGGCGGCGACCCGATGAGACCCCGCAGCCATTCTTTTTCTCGAACCGCTCCGCACGGGCCCCTACCCTCGATGTCCATGATCCACCCCTGGCACGACGTCACTCCCGGCTCTTGCAGCCAACCGCTCCCGGGCCACTTCCGCGCCGTGATCGAGATACCCAAGGGAAGCCACAACAAGTACGAGCTCGACAAGACCAGCGGCATGATCAAGCTCGATCGTGTGCTGTCCAGCGCCGTGTACTACCCGGCCAACTATGGCTTCATACCCCAAACCCTGGCCGAGGACGACGACCCGCTGGACGTGCTCGTCTTCAGCGCCGAGCAGGTGGTACCCATGTGCCTGGTGCAGGCTCGGGCTGTCGGGCTCATGAGCATGATCGACGACGGACAGGCCGATCACAAGATCATCGCCGTGCTCGAGAACGACCCAATCTACGACGACTATCGCAGCGCCAGCGATTTCCCAGGCCACACCTTCAAGATGCTCAAGCGATTCCTCGAAGACTACAAGGTGCTCGAGGGCAAGGGCGTGGAGGTCGACGAGATCATGCCTGCCGAGGCCGCCCATCCGATCATCGAGAACGCCCTCAACCGCTACAGCGACGAGCGCCGCCAGGGCAGGATCCCCGGCCTGCACAGCTGAGCTCTAGGCATCGGTTCCCTGGTGGAACCGCAGCCTCCACGCATCATCTTGCTGTACCCATAGCGAGCTACGCATGGTCGAGCGATCGGTACTCGCGTCGTGCGAAACATAGTGCACCAGCGCGACACCCGGGGCGACGTGCTCGACCCGCGCGTCGAGCATGCTGATCGCCCGGGATCGCTGGGTCGGCAAGGCAGCCACAACCTCGTCGCGGGTCCATCGGCGGCCCGAGCGCCCGATCTCTGCAAAATCGGCATGCAGCAGCGCGGCCACACGATGCGGATTCGAACGCGAGGACGGCTCAAGAAGCTCTCGCTCCAGCGCGATCAGGTGCTCGTCAAGCAAAGCATCTCGCGGGTTCATCGGCCGAGAGCGTAGCCCGAAGATCGGCGAAGACTTGGACATAGATGCACCACGATCCGGTCTGAGGACGTTCGATCCAAGACAAGCTCGCCGGGGAGCACGACCGAGCCGGCAACTCGTATCATCTCACGAGGGGAGTCGCGGCAATGGCCTTCGAGTTTCAAATTGGGACGCCCGTGCAACGCGAGCTCCGGCGGATCGCGGTCGAACGCACCGATAAGGCGATCCGCACCATCGAGGGCGTGGAGCACGCCCAGATCGCCCGAGCCGTGCATGGTGCTCGCCGCCGCTGCAAGGAACTGCGGGCGCTGCTTCGGCTCGTCCGCCCGGGCTTCAAGGGCTATCAGCGAGAGAACGTCATGATTCGAGACGCGGCCCGAAGCCTCGCCGATCTGCGCGACGCCAGGACCGTGCTCGACGCGTTCGATCGATTGCTCTTGGACTGCAAGCTCGAGCCCGATCGCTTCGAGGGCATTCGTGAAGGCCTGGCCAAAGAGCATGCAACCCAAGCCCAATCGTCTTCGGCTTCGCTCGAAGAATTCCTCCGTGTGATGCATGGCGTGCGAGCCCGTGCCGAGAAGTGGGCGCTGAAGGACTCGCAGTTCGAGGCGTTGCGTGGCGGGCTCGAGGCAACCTACGCCAAGTGCCAGCGCACGCTTGCCGACGCCAAGCGAGAACCTTCGATCGAGGCGCTGCACGAGTGGCGTAAATACGTGAAGTACAACCGCGCACACTTGCGTCTGCTGCGCGAATTGTGGCCGCCGATCATCGAGCCCATGCGCCAGGAGGCCAAGCTGCTGAGTGACCTGCTCGGGCAGGACCACGACCTCGCCGTCCTCGCCGAGGCGCTGAAACTGCAGAGACAGGCGCACGATGACCAAGCCAGCACGAGCACCGAGTTGCTCGCGCAGATCACCCATCGCCGGCTCGAACTGCGCGAGCACGCGTTCGGCATCGGCCCAAGGCTGTATGCGCACAAGCCCCGAGCCTATGGACGGTTTGCCCGAGACCTATGGCGGCTGGCCTAGCCCCCACCACATCTCGGCAGACTCGGGCTCCGCCCGCAGCGTGCCGGCGTCCATCGGCTGATCATCGGCGTCGACGCGCACGATCTCGATCGCCCCGGGCTTGCCGGTGATCCGCAGCCTATAGGGCCCCGGCGGCGGCATGCGGACGGCGAATGCCGTGGAGAGTGCAGGCGAGCGAAGCAGGCCCGCACCCGCACCGGCACCCGGGGCCGGGGCCGGGGCCGAGCCAACTCGCATCCGCATCACCACGCCGAGCCTTCGCTGAGTGAAGATTGAGCCACCCGGTTCAAGCTGCTGCTCGAAGCGAGCACCGGGCGGCACACCGAAGGTCAGCGACGCGTCGCCGTCCAAAGGCCCGACAAGCGAGGCTCGACGCCGATCGATCTCCGAGGCCGCCTCGAATCGCAGCCATGCGGCCGATTCGTTGATGATGACCAGCCGCGGGCCGCCACAGCCCGAAAGCACGGCGACGATTCCCACAAGAAAACAGCACAGCGCCACACCCGCCAGCCGACGAGAGACCCCATGCCCGACGCGCCGATCTATACCGAGACCCAACGCCTGCACCAGAACGCCATCGTGCGGTACGTGGTCCCGATCTCGTGCCTGTTCTCGGTTGGCCTTGCCGCCGCAATCACGCTGTCGCAGGGCTCCCCAGGCACCGACCTCGCACTGATATTGGCCATCGGGCTCGGCGTACCGCTCGGCCTGTCCATGCTGGCGATGCACACGACCGTGACCGAACGATCGCTGTGCGTGCGCACCCTCGTGGCCTTCACCAAGACGATCGATGTCGACCAGATCTTCGACGCCCAGGCCATCCGTTACAACCCGCTGGCCGACTGCGGTGGATGGGGCGGGCCGCGACGATCTCGAAAGTACGGCGTGGTCTACAACATGGCCGGCGACCATGGCGTGCTCGTGCATTACCACGACGCCGGACGAGAACGTTCGATGCTCATCGGCTCGCGGCGTGGCGAAGAGCTCGAGCGTGCAATCCGCGTGGCCGCCAATCTTTCCAAAGTCGGCTCGGCGCACGATTCGCCCCCTGCCTGATGCAACGGTTCGACGCGTGGCGCGTCAGTGCTCGTTGCTGGCCGCGCCGGGGCTCACGCCTTCACGTCCGGTCGCCTCGGGCGGACGATCGCCCGATCGCATCTCGCGTGCCAGCTCGGCCGCACGCTCGGGCGTGAGCTGCTCGTGCAGCTCCTCATCGAACAACGCCACCGGCGCCGTGCCGCACGAGCCCAGGCATTCAAGTTCTACAAGGCACACCGAGTCGTCGTCGGTGACCTCGCCCACGTCGATGCCCAGCGTCTGCTTGATCGCCTCGGTCACGTCCGGCTGGCCGCAGAACTCGCACGCGATCGACCGGCAGACGCCCACGACGTGACGCCCGCGGGGCGACAGGGCGTACTCCTCGTAGAACGTGGCCGTGTCCATGACGTCGGCCGGCGAGAGATCCAGGGCTTCGGCGATCTCTTCCATGGCCTGGGGAGGGATCCAGTTGTACTCGTGCTGGATCATGTGCAGCGCGGGCAGCAGGGCCGCCAGCGTGTTCTCGAAGCGCGGCAGGTATCGCTCACGCAACTCGTCGCGCATCGCCTCGGTCAGGTAGGGCTCGTCGCGCCGCTGAATCTCGGTCGTCGCCGAGGGCTTTGGGATCCACGCCATGCTCGCTGCTCCCGGGGGCGTTCGGGTCGTGAAGTGGCCATGATAGCGCCCGGCTGATGGGCATCGCCCGTATCGGTCAAGGCATGTTCGAGGGCTTCGTGACCGCCACCGGGGGCGTGGGAAACGCCACCCCAGGGCTGCACGTCTGGCGATCGATCCGGTCGTGCGGCCGCATGGGTTCGGCCGGCCCGGTCCGCTGCACGCTGCATCGAGGCGTACCCATGATCGTGTCGGTGTGGTAGACCTGAGCCGGCGGAGCCTGATCGGGATCGCCCCAGACCACGACCTGCACGGGCACGCCGAGAGAATTCTCCAGCAGCACGAAATCGGCGGTGTTGGCCAGCGCCACGAAGCGGTTGGCCACATCGGCCGTGAAGATGAACGCGCCCTCGAAGGCCGGGTTGGGTCCCGGCGGTGCTCGGTGCGTGTCGCCCACCGGCCCACTCCACTGGGCGTCCAGACCGTTGAACACCACGGCGGTCTGCCCGGGCTTGAGCACGAGTTCGGGAAACACGAACGCGAATCGGCCCACGTCTCCCATGTGACGATCGACCAGCCGGTAGCCCGCCAGGCTAATGGGCTCGGCGTGTGGATTGGTCACCTCGATGAACTCGTCGCCCGTGGCGTGCCGCCGCCCATCGCGATTGGCGTCGCCGCCGCTGGTGGGCACCGCGAACAGCACCTCGGTGATCATCGGGTGCGGATAGGGCACGAGCGGGCGGGCCGAGCCCTCGACATCCGGCACGCTCTCCACCGTTGGCTGGGCCTGGGCCGAGTCCGGGTCGGTCACCTGCACGGCAGCCCACACGAGTAGCATCGCAGCGACAATGGTTTCCCCCATGCAGATAGGCTACCCGAAGCCGTTCGCAGACGCAACACGATTCTGGGTGAAACTTTGGAGAAATTCGCCGTGCGCGTCGCAAAGTTCTGGGCTCGATCACAGGCAGAGGACGGCTACGGCCGGGGAGCCTGGGGCGCTTCGGACCACAGCCTTGAGCAAGCCAAGAGCATCGCCGACCGCCTGGCCCAACAACGGCTGGCCGAGGTCATCGCCGCCGACGACAGCAGCCTCCACCATTACGAGTACGAGCGGCACGACATGCCCGAGCCGATCGTGCAAGACCTGCACGACCGGTCGGGCCAGCGCATCGGCGCGGTCACGATCAACCGCTACGGCGCTCGTGTGCTCAACACGGTGAGGCTTGCGTTCGTCGACGTCGACCTGCAACCGCCCGAGGCACCGCCGGGACTCATCGGCCGGCTCCTGGGCAAGCGCCGGCAGACGCCCGACGGAACTGCACAGGCCATCAATCGCTTGAGCAACTGGGTCGGCCAGAGCGAGCAGCACGCGGCCCGTGTTTATCGCACGGCTGCCGGCCTGCGCTATCTGCTGACCAGTCCGGCGATGGACCCGACCAGCGAACAGACACGCCATCTCATGGCGCAGCTCGGGGCCGACCCGCTGTATGCTCGCTTGTGCCACGCTCAGCGGAGCTTCCGCGCCCGGCTGAGCCCGAAGCCCTGGCGTCTGGGCATCAGAGGAACGCCCAGATTAAGCTACGAGAAGCTCAGCGACACCAATGACGAGATCGCAACGTGGCTACGCACGTATGAGCACGCCAGCCGAGGACATGCAACATGCGAGCTCATTGATGAAATCGGCAATACGCGGCCACCCGACGACGACACCGCCCGGCTCATCTCGATCCATGATGAAATGTCCGGCGTCGGACAGGCCTTGCCGCTGGCATAGGGCCAGCTAGTACACCTGTATCACCGCTCCGTCGACATCAATCGGTTCGCCGGCGCGGACGCGAAGAGAGGTGCTCCCGCCGGAGTCGACGACGATGGCGGTCTTGGCGCCGTCGCGGCGCAGCTCGTATGCCTCGGAGGAGCTGTTGGTGATCACCACGGTGCGCATCTGCGTGCAGCCGGCCATGCAGCTGAGGACCACCAGAATCGCGACACCACGCCCCACCGCCGTTGATCGTTGATTACGCATGACTCATCCCCTGGCCCGATGGCCGTCATAAATCCTGGCGGATCTCCCAGACTTCGTCCTCGCTCACCGCACTCGCGCTATTGCCCCACGAACGCCGGATATAGGTCAGGACCGCCGCGATCTCGGCGTCGGTCAGCTCCGGAAAGCCCTGCATCTGCTGGCGGTACTGGCCCGAAGACGGCAAGGCACCCTCGTCGTCGCCCATGCCCAGGACGGTAACCTCAACCAGGTAGCCAACGTCGCCCGTCACCACACTTGAACGGGCCAACGGCGGCTGCATGCCCATGACGCCCTCGCCCTGGGGCTGATGGCACATCATGCAGTGGGCCACGTACAGCGAACGCCCCTCGGCCAGGCTCGCGACCGAGCCGGCCGAATCGAGCACGGCCCCGGGCGTGGAATTCTCGCCGCAGCCGGTGAGCCACGGGGCGGCGCACGCCAGCACGATGGGCAAGATAGTCGAGTTGGGCACAGCGGTCTTGCGTTCCATGTCCGATGGTACCCGTGTGCTCCACGCCTAAGCCGTCTACGTTGGGG
>JGI12109J20283_10011021_pt1 | contig 16539 bp, 13 predicted proteins | sample ElkSlonscriptome_12_FD_20283 | JGI IMG/M metagenome (IMG submission 20283)
CCAGGTTGTCCACCACGGTCACGTCGTGGCCGGCGTTCAGCAGTTCCAGGCAGGTGTGGCTTCCGATATAACCGGCCCCGCCGGTCACCAGGATATTCTGGCCCATGCTATCTTCTCCCGGGTATCAGGCACAAAAAAGAGAGACGGTATTCCCGAAATTGTGCACGGCGACTCCTGATTCAGTGTCAAGTGATGTCAGGACATGTTGCAGGAATTTGCTCAACCCCAGCAGCCATGCACAATTTCCGAAATACCGATCTCTCTTGGAATTTTTGTCCCCCGAAGCTTCGCGATATCCAGGCAACTCCAAAAATGCAGGGGCCTCTCTGGAAGTCATGAGTATTCTAACCGAATCCCCAAATCGCGCCAACCCCTTTTTCGGTTTATCACGAAAATTTTAACTTTTACTCGCTTTTGCAAGTTCGGTCGCGAAATCGAAAATCAGGATCGGCCCCCTGGGGACCGACTTAAGTCATTATACAACAATTGACCACGGGGAGGGGAAAAAATTCCCCCTCCCCGCCAAAAAAACCTAGTTCCGGCCCACTTCATAGGCGGACAGGGCGGCCATGTTCACGATCTTCTCCACCGAGGATCCCGCCGAGACCACGTTGATGGGCTGCTTCAAACCGTACAGCAGCGGACCCAGGGTCTCGTTGCGGCCCATGTGGCCCACCAGCTTGTAGGCGATGTTGCAGCTCTGCAGGTCCGGGAAGATCAGCACGTTGGCCCGGCCCCGCACCGAGCAGTCGGGCACCGCCAGATTGCGCTGATCCGGTGTGATGGCCGTATCGGCCCGCATCTCGCCGTCCACGAGAAGATCCGGGTGGCGTTCCTTCAGGATTTCCACGGCGCGGCGCATCTTGCGGCTCTTGGGGTGGTTGTTGTCCCCGAAGTCCGAGAAGCTGAGCAGCGCCACCACCGGCTCCATGTTGAAGTGGCGCGCCACGGTGGCGGCCATCAGAGTTGTTTCCACCAGCTGCTCCTCGTCCGGATCGAAGGTGATGGTGGTATCGGCGAAGATGTAGGGTTGCCCTTCGGCCAGCACCAGATGCATGCCCACGACCCTTTTTACGCCCTGGCGCACCTCCGCCATGGTCAGCACCGGCCTGAGGGTGTCCACGTAGGTGCGGTCGGCGCCGCAGACCATGCCGTCGGCCTCGCCGGTGCGCAGCATCATCACGCCGTGATGGATGGGCCGCCGCACCATGCGCTGGGCCTTGTTGTAGTTGTACCCCTTGCGCGCCCGCTCCTCGAACAGCTTGCGGGCCATGTCGTCCAGGTTGGGGCAGTCTGCGGGATCCTTCACCGTCATGCCGCGCAGATCAATGTTCATGGCCTCGGCCTTGGCCTCGATTTCCGCATGCCGTCCCAGCAGGATGGGATGGCAGAAACCCTCGTCCCGGCAGATGCGGCAGGCCTCCAGGACCCTATCCTCGTGACCCTCGGCAAAGACGATGCGGCGTTCGATGCTCCGGGCCTTGCTGCGGATGGCCCGCATGACCTGGCGGCTACGGTTGGTCAGGGCCTCCAGGCTCTGGCGGTAGGCCTCCCAGTCGCTGATGGGCTCCGAGGCCACGCCCGTATCACAGGCCGACCGGGCCACGGCCAGGGCCACGTGCGAAAGCACGCGGCTGTCGAAGGGTTTGGGGATGATGTAGTCGGGGCCGAACTCGAAGCTCTGGTCGCCGTAGGCCGCGGATACCTCCGCCGGCACCGGCAGGCGGGTCAGATCGGCCAGGGCGTGGGCCGCGGCCAGCTTCATCTCCTCGTTGATGGCGGTGGCGCGCACGTCCAGGGCGCCCCGGAAGATGAACGGGAAGCCCAGCACGTTGTTCACCTGGTTGGGATAGTCGCTGCGGCCGGTGGCCATGATCACGTCCGGGCGGGCCTCCATGGCCTCGGGGTAGGTGATTTCGGGATCCGGGTTGGCCATGGCAAAGACGATGGGCTTGTCCGCCATGCTGCGCACCATCTCCTTGCTCACCAGGCCGGCCACCGAGCAGCCGAAGAATACGTCCGCGCCCTTCATGGCGTCGGCCAGGGTGCGGCACTCGGTATCGTTGGCGAAGTACTCCTTGTACTTGTTCATGCCCTCTTCGCGGCCCTTGTAGCAGACGCCCTTGCTGTCCACCAGCAGGAAGTTCTCCCGCGGCACGCCCAGTGTCTCGGTCAGCTTGGCGCAGGCAATGGCCGCGGCGCCGGCGCCGCTGACCACCACCTTCAATTCCTCGATCTTCTTGCCCTGCAGTTGCGCCGCGTTGATCAGAGCGGCGGCCGAGATGATGGCCGTGCCGTGCTGGTCGTCGTGGAAGACCGGGATGTTCATGGTCTCGCGCAGCTGCCGCTCGATCTCGAAGCACTCCGGCGCCTTGATGTCCTCCAGGTTGATGCCGCCCACGGTGGGCTCCAGCAACTGGCAAAACTTCACCACCTCGTCCACGTTCTCGGTGTCCACCTCGATGTCGAACACATCCACGTGCCCGAATTTCTTGAAGAGCACACCCTTGCCCTCCATGACGGGCTTGCCCGCCAGGGCGCCTATGTTGCCCAGTCCCAGCACCGCGGTTCCGTTGCTGACCACGGCCACCAGGTTGCCCCGGTTGGTGTAGAGGTAGGCGTCGTGCGGATTTTTCTCGATGGCGGTGCAGGGCACGGCCACACCCGGTGAGTAGGCGAGGGAAAGATCACGGGCGGTGAGGCAGGGTTTGGTGGGAATGACCTCGGTCTTGCCGGGGCGACCTTTGCGATGATAGTCGAGAGCATCCTGATCTCTGTGGGCCATGGGACACGCCTTTCGAACGATGTCGGCGGACACCCCTGGATCATGTCTTGCGCCGGGGGCGCCCTCGGGAATATGCTCGGCCCCGATGGAAACACACCCGCGGCGGTTGTTAAAGGATAATCAGCATCGTTTCCGCAACCAGAGCACCATGTTCATGGCCGCCTTCGTGGGGCTGCTGCTGATCATCATGCTGATGCCCATCGGCACCGAGCCCCGCGGCCAGCTTTTGCAGCTGACCGGTATCGTCATCTCGGCGGCCATCGCCCTGAGCAGCGGCACCTTCATTGCCAACGCCATGGCCGGTATCATGCTCAAATCCGTGCGCAACTTCCGCACCGGCGACTGGCTGGAGGTGGAGGGTGTGTGGGGGCGTGTTTCCGAGCGCGGTCTTTTCCACACCGGGGTGCAGACCCCGGACCGCGACCTGACCACCCTCCTGCTGGCCACCCTGCACGCTGGCGGGGTGGAGATCGTCTCGCCCCTTTTCAACAACCCGCGCGCGGTGAGCCCGGACAGCCGTTTCATCCCCCGGCCGGAACGCCAGAGCAGCCAGCCCGCCGTCGCGGAGGCGGCCAAGGCCGACCGCCTCACCACCTAGGACCGAGTCAACCAGCCCGATTTTGTCCTGATTTAATGCCCACTCTGGCGGTATTTGTGGTATAATCATAAGGTGAGAGTCGTGTAGGGTGGCGCAACCCGGCCTTTTGCGGGCCGACGGGTTGGGCTGTTTTTCTTACCCCCCCGGGGGCACCCGGGCACCGCTGTGTTCCGTTCCGTCGATAAGGAGATCCCGTCGATGAAATACCTTTCCCTTGCCCTCGCCCTGCTGGCGACGCTTGCCCTGACCGGCGGGACGGCCCTGGCCGAACCCTCCGTGATGTGGTCCGAGCAGATCGACGGTGGCGGCAACTACATAGACCGCGGTACCCTGCTGGCCCTGGCCCCGGACGGCAACCTGATCATCGGGGCCGAGAGCACCGAGTCCACCGGCGGCATCGATCTGTTCCTGCGCAAGGTGGACCGCGCCACCGGCGCCGAGATCTGGAGCTTCCGCTACGACGGCTACGACGGCAAGGACGTCCTCCTGCAGGACGTGACCTGGAACTCCGCCGGGCAGATGGTCGTGGCCGGCTTCATCGCCGCCTGCGCCGGCTGAGGCGAGGGCGATGATGTCATCGTGCTGAAGCTCGATGACATGACCGGGGAGGTTCTCTGGTCTCAGCATTATGCCAGCCCTGAGGGTGTCAGCGAAGCCGTCATGGCTCTGGTGGTGGACGATAACGACGATGTGATCTGCGCCGGACGGGCCGCCGTGGGCTCCGCCCAGAACGAGGTCATGACCATGAAGCTGGACGGCACCGACGGGGACATCCTGTGGATGGAGACCTTCGGCGGCACCGCCGACCAGGACGATCTGGCCTGGGATATGGTCATCGGCAGCGACAACCAGCCCATCCTGGCCGGCATCGTCGTCAACAGCGACGATGTGGCCGAGTTCTTCGTGCAGAAGATCCGCCCCTCCGACGGCAGCGTGGTGTGGGAAGAGCGCGGCCCCGAAGCCCAGACCAACACCGCCTCGCGCGGCACCTGGCTGGAACTGATGGACGACGGCGACGCCGTCATCTGCCAGCGCGTCTTCGGCAGCAACGGGTACGACGTTTTCATGGAGCGTTTTGACGGGGCCACCGGCAACAGCGTCTGGGCCACCACCTACGACGGGGAAACCCACGGCGGGGACGACCCCCGCGCCATGAAGTGCGATGCGGACGGCAACCTGCTGGTCGCCGGCGTGCAGGATGTCCTGTGGAACTACAACTTCATGGCCCTGAAAGTGGACGGCAATACGGGCGAGCCCATGTGGGTGGCCAACTACGACGGGCCTCCGGGCTGGTACGACGTGGGCACCGCCGTGACCGAGTCTTCCGAAGGCAGCGTGGTCGTCTCCGGTTTCAGCGACGGCAGCGGCACGGCCTGGGACTGGGCCACCGTGGCCTTCGACCCTGCCGACGGCACCCAGCAATGGGTCATGCGCCACGACGGCGCCGCCGGGCAGAGCGACGAGCCCTACCAGGTCCTGGCCGGCCCCGCAGGCGAGATCATCGTCACCGGCTACGGCTACGGCGAGGGCACCAACCAGGATCTCATCACCCTGTGCTACCAGACCAGCGAACTGAGCGCCGCCGGGCAGACGCCCCTGGCCGCGGCCATCGACCGGGTGTGGCCCAACCCCTTCAACCCGCGGGTGAATTTCCAGTTCAACCTGCCCACCGACGCGCACACGCGCCTGGCCGTATTTGATCTGCGCGGCCGCCACGTGGCCACCCTGGTGGACCGCAACCTGGACGCCGGTCGGCACACCGCCAGCTGGGACGGGCGCGGCCCCGACGGCCGCAGCGCCGCTGCGGGTGTGTATCTGGCCATCATGGAAAGCGGGGATCAGCGGGAAAGCCGCAAGATCATCCTTGCCAAGTAGTCCCGCCTGCGGGGGCACAATAAAGGGCGGCGGCCATGGGCCCCGCCCTTTTTCATCCCGGAAGGTGCCGGCTAGGGAAGCATCTCCGCGCCGTAGATGTTCACGTCCATCTGCATCTCCATCTGCATCTGCTGGGTCATGCCCATGCCGTCGATGACGGTGTCCATCAGCATGTCCGACACCATGCCCGCCTGGGGCACCAGCCGCAGGAAATCCACCGTCATGAAGCCCTGGACGCTGCTGTCGCAGTTCTCCAGGCTCACGGTCGTGCCCTCGGGCAGATCCGGACTCTGGATGCTCTGGGCGGGGAAATCCTGCAACAGGCCCAGGGAGAGGCGCACGCCGTCCTTCATCCACTCCATCAGCTCGTAGGTGGCCGTCTGCGAACCCTTCAGGTTGTTCACGTCCACCGGCATGAAGACGCTCCACTGCGCGCCCAGGCCCAGCGCCTCCTGCGGGAAGGGCACGGCCATGTTCTGCATGGACTGCTCCATCTGCTCCAGATTGCCCTGCAGATCAGGGGGCATGCCCTCGGGGATGACCGTCTCCAGTTGCGGCTGATGGCCGCGCGCGGTGATCACGCCGTTGACCTCCAGGCCCACCATCTTGCGGATCTCCGGCTCGTAGACGGCCATGAAATTGGGGTCGGTGTCCTCGTCCGGGATGACGTCGATGGCGAAGTAGCGGGCCCGGTAGCGGCAGGATCCGTCCCGGGCCACCTCGGCGATATCCAGCGCGGCTTTCATGCGCGTCAGCGGCATCTTGATGTCCATCAGGCTCATGCCCGCCATGCTGGTCTTCATGTTCATGATCATGTCGAAGACCATGGTGTCCGCCTGGCCCGGCTGGAAGACATAGCGCAACGCCCGGCGCGGCTCCGCGCCCTGCTCCAGAACGGTGATCACGGGCCCGCCCTTGTCCGGATCGGCAAACACGAATGTCTCGGGGGCGTCAACCAGGGCGGCCTGGCGCAGGGCCGCAGCATCGTCTTCGACCTTGGGCCGGCTGGAACATCCCGCAATGAGCAGGCCGAGCAGCAGCACCCCGAGAATCTTCTTCATGGTCTTCCTTTCGGATGGAGACGGGGCGAAGTCCATTCCACATACCACATGTTAGTGCAGGGGATGGCCTTTGTCCTGTGGGAATATCGTGGTCTTTCGGCGCGGGTTGAGGCATAATGACCGGGCCCGCTATCCGGAGGTGATTGCGTCCCATGGTCCGCTACGCGCTGCTCCGCACAGTCCTGGATCCCCTGCTGACGGTCGCCGGTCCGGAGGGCCTGGTCTCGCTGGAATTCCTGCCGGACGCCTGCTCCTATCACACGCGCGCCCACGCCGTCGGCCGCCGGCTCTTTCCCGGCTCCGGCGACGATCCCCGCCCGCCGGAGATGCGCGAGGATCCCGAACACTTCGCGGAACTGCGGCAGCAGCTGGCCCTGTACTTCACCAACCGCCTCAAGGCGTTCGATCTGCCCCTGGACCTGCGGGGCACAACCTTCCAGGTGAAGGTCTGGCGCCAGCTCTTGATGATCCCCTACGGCAAGTTGCGCACCTACGGCGAGCTGGCCCTGGCCCTGGGCAATCCCCGGGCCACCCGGGCCGTGGGCCAGGCCGCCGGACACAACCCCCTGCCCATCCTGGTGCCCTGCCACCGGCTGATCGGCAAGGCGGGCGACATGGTGGGCTTCGCCGGCGGCATCAGCACCAAGGCGCGACTGCTGCGTCTGGAAGGACACTACCTGGGCCCCACCGCCCATATCGAGGAACCGCGGCTCTTCTGATGAAATTCCTGGACTGGACGATCCTGGCGGCCATGTACATCGGCATCGTCGCCACCGTTGTCGTGACCCGACGCTACATGCGCGGCGTGGCCGGTTATCTGGCCGCCGGGCGCAGCGCCGGGCGCTACCTGCTGACCATCGGCTACGGCATTGCCGGCCTGGGCGCCATCACCGTCATCGCCAACCTGGAGATGGGCTACGAGAGCGGTTTCGCCCTCTGGTGGTGGAGCCTGACCATGTTCATGGTGCACGTGCTGGTGACGGTCAGCGGCTGGGTGGTGTACCGCTTCCGCCGCACCCGCGCCCTGACCCTGGCCGAATTCTTCGAGCGCCGCTACAGCCGCCGCTACCGCATCTTCGCCGGCACCGTGGCCTTCGGCGCGGGGCTCATCAACTTCGGCATCTTCCCGTCGGTGGGGGCGCGCTTCTTCATCCATTTTCTTGGCCTGCCCGAGACCTGGCACGTCCTGGGTCTGGCCATCCCCCTGTTTCCCCTGCTGATGGCCGTCCTTCTTATCACCGCGGTATTCTTCGTCTTCGCCGGCGGGCAGGTTGCGGTGATGATCACGGATTTCATCCAGGGCACCTTCACCAACATCGTCTTTCTGATCATGGTGCTGTACCTGCTGGCGGTGATCGGCTGGGGCCCGGTGGCCGATGTGCTCGCCGACGTGGCCGCCGGCCACTCCAAGATCAACCCCTTCGACACGGGTTACGTGGAGGACTTCAACTTCACGTACTTCATGATCGGGGCCATCGGCCTGTTCTACGGGGCGATGAGCTGGCAGGGCACGCAGGCCTACAACAGCTCCGCGCGCACCGCCCACGAGGCCAAGATGGGCCAGGTCCTGGGCCTGTGGCGGCTGCGCACCCAGGAGCTGTTCATGACCCTGGTGCCCATCCTCATCTTCACGGTGATGCACCATCCGGACTGGTCCCAGCTGGCGGGCCAGGTCACCGCGCGGCTGGACACCATCGACAACCTCTCGGTTGCCAACCAGATGCGCGCGCCGCTGGTGCTGGCCCGGCTGCTGCCGCCCGGTCTACTGGGGGCCTTCGCGGCCCTGATGCTGGCCGCCTTCATCAGCACACACAATACGTACCTGCACAGCTGGAGCAGCATCTTCATCCAGGACGTGGTGCTGCCCCTGCGCGGCAAGCCGCTGAGCCAGAAGGCGCACCTGCGGCTGCTGCGCGGCGGCGTCGTGGGCGTGGCGATCTTCATCTTCTTCTTCAGCCTGCTCTACAAGCAGAGCCAGGCCATCATGCTCTTCTTCGCCCTGACGGGGGCCATCTTCGCGGGCTGGAGCGGGGCGGTCATCATCGGCGGGCTGTACACGCGCTGGGGCACCACGCCGGCGGCCTGGGCAGCCACCATCAGCGGCGTCACGCTGGCCCTGGGCGGCTTCGTGCTGGAACAGGCCCAGCGCTCCTGGCGGGAGACGGGCGTGGCCTTCTGGGGCCTGCTCGACGGTTTCGGCATGGAGACGGCGCGCGGCTGGGCCGCCTGGACGCAGATGCATCTGCCCAACGGCCAGGAGATCTGGGGCTGGGCCATGTGGACCTGCGGCCTGATCTACGTGGCCGTGTCCCTGATCCAGCAGGCCCTGCGGCCGGGGCGCTACAACCTGGACCGGTTGCTGCACCGGGGCGAGTGGGCCATCGCCGGCGAGGTCGAAGAGGGCAGCGGGAACGTGGGCCGCGGCTGGCGGGCCATCGGCATCACCGGCGAGTTCGGGTTGCGGGACAAGGGCCTGTACCTGGCCACCTGGGTGTGGCACCTGGCCTGGCTGCTGGTTTTCGTGGTGGGGACGGTGTTCTTCATGACGCGCCATGTACCGGATGGCGACTGGTCCCGGTGGGACGGCCTCTGGCTGCGCTTCTGGCACACGCGCATCGGGATCGAGCTGGTTGTCTCGGTGGTGGTCATCGTCTGGTTCACCTGGGGCGGCATCCGCGACCTGCGGCGACTGCTGACCGCCCTCGGGACCCGCGAGGTGGATGAATCCGACGACGGCATCGTCGAAAAAGGGGACGGCTGATCAGCCATCCCCCCTGAGCTCTCACCGGTACAGTCCCCCTTTACCGGTCGAGAGTCTTGAGCTGTCTCTTGAAACTATGGAATCGATACCCCCAAGACAATAGCCTGACAGAAAACGGCCCCCTTTCCCTGCCATCATGGGAAAGGGGGCCATATTTCTGGTAAAAGCCGATCCTCCGGGACCTTGATCAGCCTCCGAAGCCGATCTTCGGATCGTAGCGGCGGCCCTCGTCGTGGCAATCGTCACACGACGGCGGCACGCTGAAGTCCATGTCCCAGTGGCAGTCGCCGCAGTCCATGTCCATGTGGTCCTCGTTGAAGACCACACCGGTGACGGAATGATCGAAATCGCCGTCTTCCCAGTGGATATGGCATCCGGTGCACTCGGGTGCCGGATGCCGGAAATTCTTGGCCTCTCCGTGGCACGTGGCGCACTCCACATGCGTATGGTACGGCTTCAGCGGCCAGCTGGTGCTGACCTCGTGATCGAACTTGGGCTGGCGCTCGTCCGTGTGGCAGAAGTCGCAGCCCTGGTCCTGGTGGCACTGGAAGCAGGCCACCACATGGTCCAGCCGCTTGGCCGTCTTGCGCTGCTGATCGTGGCAACGACCGCAGCTGTCCCCGCGGTGGCAGTCCACGCACTCCAGACCGAACATCTCCACGTGATCCTCGTGGTGGAAGGAAACGATGTCCCCTTCTTCCGCGCCGGTCTCGTAGAAGTAGCTTGCCGTCGCCTCGATCAGGGGGTGCGGGATGCCGACGATGTCGGTGCTGTCCGGCTGGGCCAGAGGCGTATTCTCGTCGTGGCTCTCGTGGCAGAAGCCGCAGGCGTTCTCGTGGCTCCAGTCCATGTGGCAGTTCATGCACTGCCGGTGGTAGGCGCCCTTGAGCGCGGGCTGCCGCAGGTCCACGGCGTTGCGGTCCGGATCATGGCACTCACGGCAGGAGGGGATCTCGCCCGACTGCTCGGAGTAGTGGTGGCAGTTGACGCAGCCNCCGGTCATCTCCGACATGCGGGCGTGCAGACCGTGGGCGAAGACCACGGGTTCGTAATGCTCGGCCAGCTGGTCGATGATGACCACATCGGGGCCGTCGTCGGCCTGCTGGTCGCTGTGGAAGTTGTTCGCGTGCCGCGGGCACGGCGCCATGCACGGATCCTCTTCGGTGGGATGCGCACAGTCGTGGCAGTCCACACACTCGAAACCGCGGACCGGGGGAACCGTACTGGTGAATTCCTTCGGGTGGTGGGGATCCACCACCTGCCCCTTCTCCGCGGCCATGGCCGCCAGGCCCAGCATCAACACCGGGACCATCAAAAGCAGGAAAGACTTACGCATGGTGCTCTCCTTCCTCGCGCGGCAGCACGGGGAAGACCCACACGTAGGACCGGTACAGCAGCACGATGATGGAGATGAAGCCGATGGTCAGCAGCGCCTCCGGAATGGCCGGCACGTACGGCCCATGGCCGAACTGCGGGCTGTATCCGATGATGAAGACGTTCACCCGGTTCAGGGCCACACCGAAGACCACCAGAGCCGCCGCCGTGAAGAGCCACTTGGGCTGCCGCCGCAGGCGGTGCGCCATGAGGATGAAGGCCGGCAGGAACAAGCCTCCGATCACCTCCACCAGCCAGCTGACGGACTGCAGGGAGCCGTCGTTCAGGTACACGTAGGTGCCCCGGTTGACCATGTCGATGAGCTTGCTGCCGAAGTAGACCATCAGCAGGAATGGAATGAGGCGGCCCAGGGGCGCCAGCACATCCAGCTCGAATTCCCGCTTGAAGGAACGGCTGGCCAGGTAGGACTCGAAGATGACCATCGACAGGCCCACCGCGAAGGCCGACAGCAGGAACTGCAGGGGCAGGATCTGCGTGTGCCACAGGGGGTGCACCTTGGTCGGGGCGATGACCATCAGCGTGCCCAGACTGGACTGGTGCGCGCAACTCAGGACCACACCCAGCATCAGGAAGATGGTGATGGTCTTGTCCAGGAACCGGTCCGCCACCCGCAGGTAGGCGTTCAGCGGGCCGTTCAGGAGCTTCAGGGGACCGGGCAGGTTCACCTTGTTCTTGAAACGCTCGCAGACGATGGGCAAGAACTCGATGTAGAGGACCGTGACGTACATGGTCACGCACCAGCCCACCTCGAACAGGGCCGAGTTGCCCTGCCACATGCTGGGCACGAAGATGTGCCAGATGTTGTAGTAGCGGCCCAGATCGATGGCCACGCCCAGCCCCACGAAGGTGTAGCCGAACATGGCGGTCAGCAGGGCGGGCCGCACCACGGCCTCGTACTTGCCCTTGTGCAGGATGTGCGCCAGGAAGCTGGTGGTGAAGCCACCGGCCGCCAGGGCCACGCCCGTGGCCACGTCGATGCCGATCCACAGGCCCCAGGGATAGTTGTTGTCCAGGTTGGTGACGCTGCCGACGCCGAAGGCCAGACGCCAGGCCAGCACCGCCAGGGCGCCTGCCGCCAGCACCATCAGCACCACGACGCCGCGGGTGATGAACGGGACCTTGCCGTTGCCCCTCAGGGGCACGGAGTCCACGTGGTGGTCATGGGTGGCAGTGGACACGGATGCATCCTCCGGTTGTTTCAGGGCAATCTCGTTCATGACTCGCCTCCGTTGCGGGAAGGCAGATCCTTCTCGGGCGGCACCTTGCCGCTGCTCTTGATCAACACGCCCAGCAATCCCAGGATCATGGCCGGGCCACTGAAGCCGCGGAAGATGCCGTGCTGGATATTTTCCGTCACGTGGGCCGGGCTGCTGTCCGGCACGTCGGGCAGGTCCACCGTGGCAAAGTCCCGGTCGCTCAGGTACAGCCAGCTGGTGCCGCCGGCATCGTGCTCGCCGTACACCTTGTTGATGTAGCGTTCGGGGCTGTGGCGGATACGGTTTTTGGCCACTTTCAGCAGTTCCGACCGCTTGCCGTAGAGCAGGGCCTCGGTGGGGCAGATGCCCACGCAGGAGGGAGCGCCGCCCTTGAGGGTCTGATCCGCGCACAGGTCGCACTTGACGACCTTCGGCGTCAGGGCGTTGTCGTACTCGTAGGCCGGGATGGAGAACGGGCAGGCCACCATGCAGTAGCGGCAGCCGATGCATTCCCAGGCGTTGTAGGTCACCGGGCCCTGCGGCGTCTTTTCCAGGGCGCCCACGATGCAGGCGGACACACAGGCGGGTTTCTCGCAGTGCAGGCAGTTCACCTTCACCGTCAGGGCCTTTTCCGAGCTGGCCGGAGGGTCGTAGGCGTTGATGACCGTCAGCTGCTTGTCATCGGGACGCCGCATGCTCTCCATGGGCGTGGGGTCGTCGTAATCCTTGATCTTGCCGTGGGGCAAGTCGTGAGAGGAGGAGCACGCCCACTCGCAACTGCGGCAGCCGATGCAGAGAGTGAAGTCGGCCAGAACCCCGAACCGGTCGGGGTCGAGGTGCTCTTCAGAGGCCCGGGCCTTTTCCACCCCGGCGAGGGTGAGGGCCGCCGTGCCGCTGATTTTCAAAAAATCCCTGCGGGAGACCATGGGTTACCTCCAATCCAGCCGGTGGGCCCACAGAAAAGCCAACCGATTGGGTCTGGTTTGGTTGAGGGGACGGATCGAGAGAAAGAGCTCTTGGGGAGTTCCGGTAAGGGGAATTGCGGGTCCGTTCCCCAGGCATGAAAGCGAACCGTACCTGATCATATGGCGGCCCCTTACTCCTCAGTGATGAGATCCTCGGGGTCCAGCTCCAGAGCGATCTCACCACGATGCTTGAGGCCGTCGACCAGAACGGTGCGAATCTGGGCACAGGCCTCGATGATTCGCTTGTCGGCAGCCTCGTAGAATACCTTAGTCCCCTCGTGACGGGACACCACCAGGTTGCGGTTCTTCAGCAGGGTCAAATGCCGGCTGACGGTGGACATGGGGCAACCCAGGGCCTCCGCCAGTTCGCCGACACTCATCTCCCTGCGATCCAGGCAAGCGAGGATGGCCAGCCTTTTGGGGTTGGCCAGGATGCTGCAGAACGCGGCATGGATCTCGAAGATTTTCATATTCCGCACTTTCATACATTCGAAAGTACGGCACATCCCCAAAAACCTCAAGAAAAATTTAACAGCTGTCGCCAAAAATTTAACGTAAGTCCAGTAAAATGGTAGGAAAAAGGAGGGGCCAAGCCCCTCCCCTAAACCTATAAACACCTTGTCTACTTGCGTTTATCGGCAAATTTCTGGCGGAATTTCTGGACCTTGGGATCGATCACGGCGCGGCAGTAACCGGCGGAGCGGTTGTTCTGGTAGTAGTTCTGGTGGTAGGCCTCGGCCTTGTAGAAATGCTCGAACCTGTCCAGCTGCGTGACCACCTGGTTGCGGAACACCTTCTCCTCCTCCAGCTGGGCGATCATCTTCTCGGCCTGCTCCTTCTGCCGGTTGGAGTGGTAGAAGATGACGGAGCGGTACTGCGTGCCCACATCCGCGCCCTGGCGGTTCAGGGTGGTCGGGTCGTGCACGGTGAAGAAGACGGCCAGGACCTCTTCGAAGGAGGTCACGTCAGGGTTGAAGGTGATCTGGACCACCTCGGCATGCCCGGTCTGCCCGGAGCACACCTCCTGGTAGGTGGGCGTGCCCGAGCCGCCGGAATAGCCGGACTCGGCCTTCATCACCCCGTCCAGCTCCTCGAAGACGGCCTCGATGCACCAGAAGCATCCTCCGCCCAAAGTGGCGGTCTCGGTGGCGGCTTTGGCGTTCATGGGTTGGGCTCCTGCTATGAAAAGGACCGCCAGAAGGGCGATCACGGTGGTAATGCGGCGGGTCATGGTTTTCACCTCTCGTGTTGATGCGCGTCCGAAGGTATTCAAACCGGGCCCGGTTCCAGAGTTCCGATACAGGATATTAAAACTCAAGATTATGGGCCAATCCTTCGCTGTGCAGGCAAGTACGAAGAGGAAAGCCGGGTGTGACCGCCTTCAGGCCCCCGGAGCCGTTCCGGGGGCCTGGCCGATCCCAGCTACTGGTCCAGCACGCTGACGTTGTCGATGTAGAAGGTGCCGGCGCCATCGTTCCAGCTGGCGAAGCTGATGTGGCTGATCTTGTTGGGGGTCTTGCCCTTGGTGTAGAAGGACTCCACCTCGAAATAGTCCACCACCCCGTCCACGGACACGGCGTACCAGCCCTCGGGGATGTTGGCCTCCACCTTGATGGTGTACCAGGTGTTCAGGTCCATGTTCTCGGCCACGATGGTCTTCTCGTTCCACTTGGTGCTGCCCTCGCGCACGAAGAGGTTGATCTTGCCCTCTTCCTTGGCGTTCTCGAAGCCCAGGAAGGCGAAACGCTCGCGGCCGGTGCTGTTGGGCCCGCCCTTCTTGTCCGAGATGCGGCCCAGGAACATGAAAGCGCTGCGGTTGTCGTCCGGCAGGATCTCCTTGACCAGGATGTCGTACTGCGCCGTCAGGCTGGTGGTCTGGGCTTTCTTGAAACGCCAGCTGAGATAGGTGTTCAGCTCCGGATCGGCCAGGATCACGGCCTTCTTCGTCTTGTTCCCGTGGATGTTCTTCGTGCTCATCTTGAGCTGGCCGCGGCCGGCGTCGGTGTCGTGGCGGCTTTCGTACCAGTCCAGGCCCTTGCTGTCCATGCGCAGGGCGTCGCCGTTCTCGCACTTGTTGAACTTGCCGTCCTTGACCAGCTCGGTGGCCGAGGCCGACAGCGCCGTGGTCAGCATGAGGATCACCAGAACGATACCCGCGTTGCGAATGGACATTTTCGAGACCTGCCTTGGGATTGAGGGAGGGTTCCTTTGCGCCGCCCACTATAGCATCCCCGTGATCACAAAACCCTCACAATATCTGGGTTGTGCCTCGGAAAATGTGTCCGGCCCCGAGGCGGAAAACATCCAGGTTGAGGATTCCGGATGGATTGTGTTACTTATGGCGCAAATCCAGCCCACCCCAACCCACCGGGACGGTCCCATGAAACCCACTGCCCAGCACGACCGCATCGCCGTCGTCGATTTCGGCGGCCAGTATGCCCATCTCATCGCCACCAAGGTGCGGCGCGCTCATGTTCTGGCCGAGATCCGTCAGCCGGAGGATGCCATCGAGGATTTCGCGGGCTACAAGGGCATCATCCTGTCGGGCAGCCCTTCGCTCAGCAGCTTCGGCGAGGACAGCGGCTACACCAAGGGCATCTACGAGCTGGATATCCCCATCCTGGGTTTCTGCTTCGGGCACCAGGAGATCGCCAAGCACTACGGCGGCAAGGTCGTCAACGGCGCGCAGGAATGGGGCCATGCGGATCTGCACCTCAACCGCGAGCATCCTCTCTTCCATGGGCTGGACAGGGTGGAGCAGGTGTGGATGAGCCACTTCGATTCGGTGGTCGCGGTGGGCCCCGATTTCGAGGAACTGGGCCACACCGTCCTGGGCGAGGGCAGCCCGCCCCATCGCTACGCGGCCATCGGCAGCGACAAGCTGCGCCGTTACGGTTTCCAGTACCACCCCGAGGTGGACGATACCCTGCACGGCGACGAGATGATCGCCAACTTCGTGCTGCGGATCTGCGAGTGCGCCCCCACCTGGACCATGGACAGCTATGTGGCCGACCAGGTGGAGAAGATCCGCGCCCAGGTGGGCGACGGCTCGGTCTTCCTGCTGGCCAGTGGCGGCGTGGACAGCACCGTGGCCGCCCGGCTGTTCGGCGAGGCCCTCGGCCCCGACCGGCTGCACCTGCTGCACGTGGACAACGGGCTGATGCGCAAGGACGAGTCCCTGGCCGTGGTGGAGATGTTCACGAAACTGGGTCTGGACAAGAACTTCCACTTCATCGATGCCACGGACACATTCTTGAAGGCACTGGAGGATATGGTCGAGCCGGAGCAGAAGCGGCGCGCCATCGGCGATACCTTCATCGAGGTCTTCGAGAGCGAGGCGCGGCGGCTGGGCATCGAGGACCACCTGCTGGGCCAGGGCACCATCTACCCGGACACCATCGAGAGCGGCGCCACCAAGCGGGCGGACACCATCAAGACCCACCACAACCGCGTGCCCATCATCGAGGAGATGATCCAGGCCGGCAAGATCATCGAACCTTTGGCCGATCTGTACAAGGTGGAGGTGCGCGAGCTGGGCGAGATGCTGGGTATTCCCCACGATATGATCTGGCGGCACCCATTCCCCGGCCCCGGCCTGGGCGTGCGCCTGCTCTGCAGCAGGGGCCGGAACGAGGACGACGACGCCCTGGCCCGGATCCGGCCCGGCGTTACCGAGGCCCTGGCGAAGTACGGTCTGGAAGGCACCCCCCTGCCCATCAAATCCGTGGGCGTGAAGGCGGACCTGCGCAGCTACGAGCACCCCGTCCTCATCCACGGCGAGGCCGACTGGGACACCCTGGCCACCGCCGCGGGCACCATCTTCAAGACCGTCGGCGGCCTGAACCGCGCGCTGTGGAACCTGGGCGACAAGTTGCCCGGCTCCATGCGCTCGCTGCCCGCCAC
>JGI12109J20283_10045107_pt1 | contig 16526 bp, 16 predicted proteins | sample ElkSlonscriptome_12_FD_20283 | JGI IMG/M metagenome (IMG submission 20283)
CATACCAGTTTCTGCGGGCGTGTTTCGGCGTTTTCATAAGCGCGTTCAACGGATTGCGCCAGCGCCTCGATATAAGCGGGGTCTTCATAATAGGGTTCTACCACGCGGGCGATGGGCTGCCATTTCTCATCCATCAGGGCACGGAAGAACTGGTCGTTCGCTGTGGCCGATGTGGCCCCGGCGTAGTGTGGATAGAGCGGGAAGAAGACGATCTTGGTGCAGCCGTCCTCGACCATTTGGCGCACTTTGGACTTGGTCGACGGATTGCCGTAGCGCATGCAGAAATCGACCCGCACGTCGTCGCCATACCGCGCGACCATGCGTTCCTTGATGGCGGCGGTCTGCGCCTTGGTGATCGTCATCAGGGGGCTTTCATCCGCCTCTTCGTTCCAGATCGATTTGTAGGCGGCGCCGGATGAAAAAGGGCGTTTCGACAGGATCACAAGTTGCAGGAGCGGTTGCCAGATCCATGCCGAATAGTCGATGACACGCTTGTCCGACAAAAACTCGTTCAGGTAGCGGCGCATGGACCAATAATCGGTCGCATCCGGTGTGCCCAGGTTCGCGATCAGGATCCCGACGCGGGCGGGTTTGATCGGCGGATGGTCGGGTTGCGCATGAACCGGGCAGGCCGCCGGGCGCTCTTCGGTGTTTTTCTGAGCATCGAACATCTTCATCGCCCCTAGGTACTGTGATTTCGGTTGGAGATAAATATCATACGCGCGAGGTCAATCATTGGACCTATCAAGCGGCTTTTCCTCGGTAGCGAGGGCATCGGCCAGTCGGGTCGTCGCACTACCTGGGCGCAGCGGTTTGGGCTGACTGTCGGCCGGCGCCCAGCCTGTGAGCGTGATGAACTCAAAGGTGGCATCGACACGGTTGTCGGCGTTGCGGAAGTTGTCTGCATATATTTTGGACGCCTCGATCAGGATATCCCGCCGTGTCGCGTGTTTGATCCGGCCGATCAAGGCGTTGTTTTCGCCCATCTTGCGCAGGTCGTGCATCAGGTGAAACGCGTTGGCATAGCTGGCGGTCAGATCAGCGCTGTCGGCCACGGGTAGCGCAAAGCCGGCCCGTTGGAGCAGACCGCCCAAATCCCTGATGTCACCCATCGGTGCGATCCGCGGTGACAAACCGCCTGTTACCTGCGCCTCGGCCTGTCCGAGCGCGGCGCGCAACTCGTGCAGCGTCTGCCCCCCGAGGAAGGTGCACAGCAGCAATCCATCCGGCCTGAGAGCATGGCGGCATTGCACCAGTTGTCCCACGGGGTCGTTCGCCCAGTGCAGGACCATCGCATGGATAACCAGATCATGCGCCTGAGGCACGAGATCCAGGGTTTCTTCATCGGACACGATTGTTGCTTCGGGGAACCGTGCGCCCCAGAAATCGGGAAAACCGGTGACGATCGCAACTGACGTAAAGGTTCTGTTAACCTCGTTCAGTCTTTCCTCAAGCTCGTCCGCAGCCTGCTCCAGCAAGAACAGCGCATCGGGTTCGGCGCGAGCGCGGTTACGGGCAAGCGCGTCGCGGTCAGTGATCCGGGGTGCATTCATGCGCTTCATCTAGGGTGTCCTCATGCGGTTTCAAAGCGTCGTTCGTGCCATCTATCCGCTGTCCTGCGTGTCTTGCGATGCGCTGGTGGAGCAGTCCCAAAGCCTGTGTCCCTCGTGCTGGCGCGATACAGGTTTCATCGTGGGCGCGGCCTGTGACACCTGCGGCGTGCCTTTGCCGGGCGTGGAGGACGGCACCGCTCTTCAATGCGACGATTGCCTGACCATCGCCCGGCCTTGGGTGCGCGGGCGCGCCGTGATGACCTATCAGGGCGTCGGGCGACGATTGATCCTGGCGCTGAAGCATGGTGACCGGACCGATCTGGTGCCGACCTTTGCAGGGTGGATGGCGAAGGCCGCACGCGATCTTGTGTCGGATGATCCGCTTGTCGTGCCGGTGCCGCTACATTGGTCGCGGTTGTTGCGCCGGCGGTACAATCAGGCGGCACTCCTTGCGCAGGGCGTGGGCGGGGCGCTCGACCTGCCTGTCTGCGTCGACGCGCTCTTGCGGCCGAGGCGCACGAGGCCGCTTGATGGCCATAGCAGGCAAGAGCGGTTCGCGGCCCTCGACGGGGCGGTGATCGGCAACCCCAAACGCCGCGGCGTGCTGGAGGGCCGTCCCGTCCTGCTGGTGGACGACGTCATGACCTCGGGAGCGACGCTCGCCGCCGCGACAGAGGCGCTGAGTGCGACCGGTGCGGGCAACGTGTCTGTCCTGACACTGGCAAGAGTGGCCAAGACGCCTTAAATGAGGTTCGAAGACTATTCGAGGATCATCACAATGGCGCACGTCGAGATATACACAAAGCCGACCTGTGGCTTCTGCCACATGGCCAAACGCCTTTTGTCGTCGAAAGGTGTGAGCTTCGCCGAGGTGAATATCTCGGCCCAGCCCGAACGACGCGCCGAAATGATCCAGCGCGCCGACGGCAGCACGACCGTGCCGCAGATATTCGTGGGCGACCGGCATGTCGGTGGGTGTGATGATCTGATGGCGCTGGAGCGTGGCGGGAAACTGGACGCGCTTCTGGCCACATGAAGGCGGCCCTGCTGCAGCTGACGTCGGGGGATGATCCGGCTGAAAATCTGGCAGCGACCACGGCATTGATCGCGCAGGCGGCGCAACAGGGGGCGGGCTTCGTACTGACGCCCGAGGTCACGAACTGCGTTTCGCAAGACCGCAGCCACCAACAGGCGGTACTGTCACGCGAGCCGGGCGACCCGACCCTGGCGGGGCTGCGTGACTGCGCGCGCCAACATGGTATCTGGTTGTCCATCGGGTCACTTGCGCTGCAGACCGGGGATCGGGACGGGCGTTTCGCGAACCGGTCGTTCCTTGTTGATCCTTCCGGCCGGATCCACGCCCGCTACGACAAGATCCATATGTTCGACGTCACCGTGTCGGAAAGCGAAAGCTATCGCGAGTCCGCCGGCTACCGTCCCGGCCGAAAGGCGGTCGTGGCCGAGACCCCATTCGCGAAAATCGGACTGAGCGTCTGTTATGACGTGCGGTTCGCTTATCTCTACCGCGCACTGGCGCAGGCCGGCGCTGAGGTGCTGTTGGTCCCATCCGCGTTTTCGCCCGTCACCGGTGCCGCCCACTGGGAGCCGCTTTTGCGCGCCCGCGCGATCGAGACGGGATCATATGTGCTTGCCGCAGCACAGACGGGCAGCCATCCGGCGACAGCCGGTAAGCCGCGAAAGACCTACGGACACGCCATGGCGGTATCACCCTGGGGCGAGGTGCTTGTCGACATGGGAGAGGAGCCCGGCGTCGCAGTAGTTGATCTGGACCTGTCGGAAGTGGCAAAATGCAGGAACCGTATCGCATCCCTGCAACATGACCGCCCATTCGAAGGCCCCTGATGTCGAAACCGCCGGACAGTCTTGCCGTGACGCTCTTCAGCGAGATCCTGATGGTGGATCAGCTTGCCCGCGCCAGCGTGGCCAAGGCGATGCCGCGCGGTATGGAGCTGTCGCATTTCTCGGTCCTCAACCAGCTTGCGCGCGCGGGGGCGGAACGTTCGCCCGGGCAATTGGCCCGGACATTTCACCTCACACGTGGGGCCATGACGAATACCTTGCACAAGCTGGAATGGGCGGGCTGGGTTCATATCCGGCCCGACTGGGACGATGCACGGCGCAAGATGGTCTCGATCAGCCCTGCCGGACAAGCTGCGCGGGACGCCGCCCTTGCCGCGATCGCCCCCATCATCGCCGAAGTCGTGGCCAACGTGGGGGACGACAAGGTGCGGGCGATCCTGCCCGTACTGCGCGAGATGCGTGTCAAACTGAGCGAGTTCGACAGGGACGGTTAGACCGGATTGGCGGTCGCTGTCAGGATCTCCTGCAATCCGTCTTGCAGGCTGATCCTCGGTTGCCATCCCAAAAGGCGTATCGCCTTGCTGATGTCGGGGCAGCGCCGGACAGGATCATCTTGCGGCAGGTTGGAAAAAACCAAGGGCACGTCAACTCCCGTGATCATTTTGACACAAGCGGCGATGTCGAGAACGGATTGTTCCCGCGGGTTGCCGATGTTGACCACTTCGCCCCGCGCCTCGGGTACGGCCGCCATCAAAAGCAACGCATTCACCGTATCGTCGATGAAGCACAGGCTTCTGGTCTGCTGACCGTCGCCGAAGATCGTCAGCGGCATTCCCGACAGGGCCTGATGGATGAAATTCGGTATCAGCCGCCCGTCTGCAGGGCGCATCCCCGGGCCGTAGGTATTGAAAATACGCGCGATCCTGATGTCTGTTTCGCGTGTTCGGAACGCATCCATCAGCAGGGATTCGGCAGCCCGCTTGCTTTCATCGTAACAGGACCGCAGTCCGATCGGATTGACGTGACCCCAATCTTCCTCCTTTTGGGGATGTGACAAGGGATCGCCGTAGACCTCGCTCGTGGAGGCTTGAACCAGGGTCGCATTGCAACGGATCGCATGATCAAGAAGGTTGAGTGTTCCGAGAACATTGCTCTTCCATGTCTGGATCGGATCTCGCTGATATATCGGCGGAGAGGCCGGGCTTGCGAGGTTGAAGATGATATCGGCGGAAGGCAAGTCTTGGATGATCGCGATATCGCACCTGAAAAACTGTACCTGATCGCAGCCAACGTCCTGGCCGGATGAGAGATCATCGGCGACGATGACGCTAGCGCCCGACGCCAGCAGACGGCGGACAAGATGCCGACCGATGAAACCTGCCCCGCCGGCTACGAGAACGGTTTTGCCGCGCAAAGACCTCACGTCTGCATCTCGTTTTCTTCGATGATTTGCGCTGCGCGCGCCGTTTCACTCTCCAGAGTCATCGATCTCGCGAAGGCCTGACCCGTCATGGCAATCTCCTCGGCCCGCCCTTGATTGGACCGGACCCATTCGGCCTTTTCCGCGAGGTCCGCCAGATCGGCCCGCACTGGCACAAAGTGTTCCCACGGCTTCAGTTCAGGATAATACCACTGGTAGAAGCCATGCTGGCTTTCGACCTTCAGGATGCAGCACCCCAAAAGCAGCCTTTGCATGAAATTGTTCCATGCGTTGGTAAAGCCGTCGATATCAATCGCGTATTTCATATTGAGCCATCGCTCGGGCGGAATGAAGTCTCCGACGAGACCGGCCGTCTTGATCAGGTGGCGGACTTGCGGATTTCCGCCCCCGAAAAATTGCGCGTCGATATCGAGGTTCCGGCAAGCAAGGACAAGCCGTAGCCGCTGCATGACAGCGGGATTGGATGCAAGATCCGGATCGAGGGAAAAGAAACCTGTGTTGTTCGGTGCACCTCGCCAGACAATCTCGTCCGTGCGATCCCGCCACGGGGCCGACTGCTTGGTCGCGGTCTCTCTGATCCGCTGATAGCCGCGGGTCACGAAGTAGTAGGGGTCTGGCACAGGCGCGCCGACATTGGGCGTGGTCGAAAAACGGTAGGTTGCCTCGCTTGGCTCGTGACCGTCAGACAGGTTGACAGAAATCCTGCGAATTTCTTGCCCTGTCCGGGAAAACCAACGAACGAACGGTGCAATGCGCGGGCCGAGAAACCGAAGCTGAGACGTCGATGTCTCCTGCGAGATATGGACGACGAATGCCGCTCGTTCCCGCAGGATGAGCGCGTCGGATCGGAGCCGAACCTGACGCGAATACACAAATCGCACCTTGGGTGGCGTCACGCCGGCCTGCGTGAATTGCTGGTCCAGCAGCCGTCGCAACAAGAGCGTGCGCTCGAACCTGTCAACGGGTTGCCGTATAACCCGTTTGAGTGTTCTCAGGGGGTTTTTCAAAGCTCACTCTGTAACTGTAAATGCGACAAGCTCGCTTCGTCAGCAGAGCGTATACCGACTAGCTAGCAGGCCGTGTCGCGGCTGTCACGTAGTTGACCGCGAGATCGCTGTCCGAGATCGCCCATGTGAAACTTGCGGGGTTGAAGACGAACCCTTTCCTGTCCACCGGCGCCATGCCCGCGGTTTCGAGAAGGCTGAACAGTTCGTCGGGTGTGACGAACTTGCTCCACTCATGCGTGCCCCTTGGCAGCCAGCGCATGACGTATTCGGCACCGACGATCGCCATGGCAAAGCTTTTGGCGGTCCGGTTGATGGTCGAACAGATGTGCAGTCCGCCGGGGTTCAGCAGGCCGCAGCAGGCGTTCAGAAACGCCTGGGGATCGGCCACATGTTCGATCACTTCCATGTTGAGGACCACGTCGAATGCCTCGCCCGAAGCGGCCATCGCCTCGGCGGTGGTATGGCGGTAATCGATGGCGAGGCCGGATTGTTCGGCATGTATCCGCGCGACGGGTATGTTGCCTCCGGCGGCATCGGCTCCGACCACGGTGGCCCCCAGACGCGCCATCGGTTCGCACAACAGCCCGCCGCCACATCCGATGTCGAGGATGCGCAAGTCGCGCAAGGGTGCAGGTTCGGACAGGTCGCGGCCGTATTCCGCTGCGATCTGGCGCGTGATGTAATCGAGTCGGACGGGGTTCATCATGTGCAGTGGCTTGAACTTGCCGTTCAAATCCCACCATTCCGCCGCCATCGCCTCGAATTTCGCGATTTCCGAAGGGTCTACTGTCTGGGTCGCCGACATTTTGCGCCTCGTTCATGGTCAGTGGCTTCGTTTGTCGATATAGAGTGCCTATGGATAAAGTCGTAGGACAAAAGCGCCCCGGCGCCCACCTTTACCCGCCGCTCGATCCTTACGACCAGCGGATGCTGGACGTCGGCGACGGCCACAGGATCTATGTCGAGCAATGCGGCAATCCCGATGGCCTGCCTGTCGTGGTGTTGCATGGCGGGCCGGGTGGAGGTTGCAGCCCCGCCATGCGGCGGTATTTCGACCCAAACGTCTTTCGTGTGATCCTTTTCGATCAGCGCGGCTGCGGCCGGTCACGCCCCCATGCCAGCGTCGAGGCGAATACGACATGGCATCTGGTTTCGGATATCGAGCTCATTCGTGAGACACTCGGTATCGGCCGCTGGATCATCTTCGGTGGCTCGTGGGGGGCCACGCTTGCGCTCATTTACGCGCAAGCGCATCCCGCGCACGCCGCATCGCTTGTTCTGCGCGGTGTCTTCCTGATGTCGAAGCGCGAACTGGACTGGTTCTATGGTGGCGGGGCCGCGAATTTCTGGCCGGATCTCTGGGCAAGGTTTGCATCCCTCGTCCCCGAGGACGAACAGGACGACATGATCGCGGCCTATCATCGCCGCCTGTTTTCAGGCGACCGCATGATCGAGACACGGTATGCGCGCGCATGGGCATCCTGGGAAAACGCTCTGGCAGCCATGGACAGCGACGGCATCACCGGTGAAAGCCCTGCCGAGTACGCCCGCGCCTTCGCCCGGCTGGAGAACCATTATTTCCACAACATGGGTTTTCTGTCTGAAGATCAGCAGATCCTGCATCCTGACCGGATGGCAAGAATCGCCGACATCCATGGTGTTATCGTGCAGGGTCGTTACGACATGATCTGCCCGCCGCTGTCGGCGCATCTTCTGTCGCAAGCATGGTCAAAGTCACGCCTGACGTTCATCGGGCGGGCGGGCCATGCCTTGTCCGAACCGGGCATAACTGCCGAACTCGTCCGGACCATGGACATGTTGGGGACCCACCGGAAGTCGTTCGGGCTTTAGCCTTTACAGTCGTCTATCTGTCGTTAAGCTTAGCCCGACCAACCGGAGTATCCTCACGTCTTGGGCAGTGTCCTAAAAATAATCCTTCAAAGACTGGCACTTGGTCTCCTTACCCTTCTGATAGTGTCGATCGTGATCTTCGTCGCGGTCAACCTGCTGCCGGGTGATTTTGCTGAATCCATATTGGGTCAGGGTGCGACGCCTGCCGCAGTGGAGGCCATCCGGCAAGACCTCGGTCTGAACGAGCCGTTGATCAGCCGCTACTTCAGCTGGCTTGGTGGGGTTGTGCAGGGAGATCTGGGCACAAGCTTTGCGCAGGCGAATTTTGCCGCTTTCACCGGCACGGATTCCGGGGCAACGACAGTGGCCGCGCAGATCGCCCCACGCTTTGCCAACACGATGTTTCTGGCGATGATCACCGCGGCGATCGCAGTGCCGTTGTCGATCATACTCGGTATTCTGGCGGCGCTTTACCGCAACACCGTTTTCGACCGGGCCACGAACATTTTCACCTTGTCCTCGATCTCGAGCCCGGAATTCTTTCTGGCGTATATCCTGATCCTGTTTCTCGCGGTGCTGAATCCGATCTTCCCGTCCTTGTCGAATATCTTCGAAGGCATGTCGTTCGGAGAACGGGTCGAACGGTCGATGCTTCCCGCGTTGACCCTGACGCTTGTGGTCATGGCCCATATGATGCGGATGACGCGTGCCGCGATCATCAACCTGCTGTCATCACCTTATATCGAAATGGCGCGGCTCAAGGGGTTGTCTCCCATGAGGGTTATCGTCCGACATGCGTTCCCCAATGCGCTGGCCCCGATCATCAATGTCGTTGCGATCAACCTGGCCTATCTGATCACCGGTGTGGTCGTGGTCGAAGTCGTGTTCGTCTACCCCGGCATCGGCCAGCTTTTCGTCGACAGTGTGCGGATCCGTGACATTCCCGTGGTTCAGGCGTGCTGCCTGATTTTCGCATCCGCGTTCATCCTGCTGAACCTGACTGCGGACATCATGTCGATCCTGTCCAATCCGCGCCTGAGGCATCCCAAATGATCTGGTGGACCGCGATAACACTGCTCGCCATGCTGGGAATTGCCTGGGGTTTCCGCTTTGCCGGACAGGCGGCCACGGGCAATGCCCCCCGTTTTCGGGACATGCCACTTGGCGTGGCCTTCGGATACGTGCTGGGGGTTTCGGTGCTGGCATGGCTGATCTGGGCCTATATGCAGGGGCGCAGTCCGGATCCCGCGATCGCAAACAAGTTCTTCTTTCTGCGGATCGCGATCGAAGGCCTGATCGTCGCTGCGGTTGCCGCATGGCTGTTCCGGTTGCTGGGACGGTCGGTCGGCACAGCCTGGACCAAGCGGCTATTCCGGTCGATGCCGCTGACGGCTTCTTTCGGGATCCTGACGATCATCATCTATGCGATAGTCGCGATCTTCGCCGGCGCGATCGCACCCTACGGACAAGAGCAGATCATCCCCGGCGTCGGTGCGAACATCATGGCGGGCGGCGATCCCGCCATCGGCGGCGATCCCGATTTTCCGCTCGGGACCGACCAGATCGGGCGCGATATTCTCAGCCGCCTGATTTACGGGGCGCAGAATACCGTGGGCATCGCCTTTGCGACGACCTGTCTGGCCTTTCTTCTTGGTGGAACGCTCGGCTTTCTCGCCGCGACGCTCGGAGGGTGGCTCGATCAGATTCTGTCGCGCGCGGTCGATGTCCTCATGGCAATCCCGTCGCTGATCTTTGCGTTGCTCTTGATGACGATCGCCAGCGTCTGGGCGCCGCGACTGGGGATTCCGTTGACGGTATTCATGGTGATCATCATCGCCGTGATCGACAGCACGCGGGTTTACCGGCTGGCGCGTGCCGTCGGGCAGAATATCGTCGTGATGGACTATATCGAAGCCGCAAAGCTGCGCGGAGAGGGTCTTGGCTATCTGATCTTCAAAGAGATCCTGCCAAATGCCACCGCCCCCCTTCTGGCCGAGTTCGGGCTGCGCTTCTGCTTTGTCTTCCTGACGATTGCGGCGCTGTCGTTCCTTGGCGTGGGTATCCAGCCGCCGCTTGCCGATTGGGGCACCATGGTGCGCGACTTGTCGAGTTTCGTGAATTTCGCCGCCTTCGCGCCTCTGGCCGCCGCTGCCCCGCTTCTGGCGGCAGGCGCCATCGCGTTGCTGACCGTTGCCGTCAATTTCGTGGTGGACTGGATGCTGCACAAATCATCCGGACTGAAAGAGTGATATGAAGGACGCAAGCGAACAGCCTCTGGTCAAGATGCGCGGTGTCACCATGGAAGGGCGCAGTGACGAGACGTGGACCCCGATCATCAATGGTGTCGACCTGACGTTGCATCGTGGTGAGGTTCTGGGTCTGATCGGCGAATCCGGTGCGGGCAAATCGACCCTCGGGCTTGCCGCGATGGGGTATACCCGTGACGGTGTCCGGATCAGCAGCGGAACCGTAGAATTCGACGGGATCGACCTGTTGCAGGCCTCCGCCGCTACAAAGCGCGACCTGCTGGGCAAACGCATCGCCTATGTCGCGCAGTCGGCCGCGGCCAGTTTCAATCCTGCCCACAAGCTGATTGACCAGCATGTCGAGAGCCCTGTTCAGCATGGTGTTATGGGGCGTGCCGAAAGCGAAGCTGACGGCATCGAGCTTTATCGCAAGCTGCGTCTGCCGAACCCCGAGGAGATCGGCTTTCGTTATCCGCACCAGGTCTCGGGGGGGCAGTTGCAGCGCTGCATGACGGCCATGGCCATGTCCTGCCGTCCTGATCTGATCATCTTCGACGAACCCACGACCGCGCTTGATGTCACCACCCAGATCGAGGTGCTGGCGGCGATCCGCGACATCGTGGACCAGTTCGATACAGCCGCGATCTACATCACGCATGACCTTGCGGTGGTGGCGCAGATGGCCGACCAGATCAAGGTGCTGCTGAAGGGCGACGAGGTCGAGACAGCCGACACGCGCCAGATGCTTGCCGCGCCCTCTGCGGAGTACACCAAATCGCTCTGGGCAGTGCGCAGTTTCCAGCGACCGCCCAAGCCGGTCGTGCATGACAAGGCCGTTCCCGTCGTCAGCGTGCAGAACGTCGATGCCGCTTATGGTGTCGTCCCGGTCCTGCATGATGTGAGCTTCGACATGCACCAGGGCCGCACCGTTGCCGTCGTGGGCGAAAGCGGCTCGGGAAAATCGACGACTGCTCGCTGCATCACCGGGCTTTTGCCACCGCGGGCGGGGCAGATCGTGCTGGATGGCGAAACGCTTCCCGCCGATTATCGCAAACGGTCCAAGGATCAGTTGCGGCAGATCCAGATGATTTACCAGATGGCCGATACCGCCCTGAATCCAAGGGTACCCATCGGCCAGATCATCGCGCGCCCCGTCGAATTCTATCTCGGGCTCAAGGGCAAGGAGAAGCGGGACAGGGTGAACGACCTGCTCGAAAAGATCGAGCTTGATCCCGCGACCTATTACCATCGCCTTCCCGGCGAGCTTTCGGGCGGGCAGAAACAGCGGATCGGGATTGCGCGCGCACTGGCCGCCGAACCCAAGTTCATCATCTGTGACGAGGTGACATCGGCGCTCGACCAGTTGGTCGCCGAGGGTATTCTGCGACTATTGGCCGACCTTCAAGATGAGCTGTCACTCACGTATATGTTCATCACGCATGACCTTGCGACGGTACGCGCCATCGCGGATGAGGTTGTCGTGATGAAAGACGGGCGTGTTGTCGAGCAGGGTGAAAAGCAGGAAATGTTCACCCCGCCACACCACCCTTACACCGATCTGTTGCTGTCGTCGGTCCCGGAAATGGACCCCGACTGGCTGACGCACCTGCTCAAAGAACGCGGAGTTGATAACATCGGCGATGCGGCAGTTGATAAGATGTAAGGCGAATCATCCATCACGTGATGAGAAAAACAGGGCACCCAACGCCCATTTGGAAAACTAGGGAGAAGAAATATGCATGGAATAAGTAGACGCGGTCTTTTGAAGACGGGTGCCGCCGCAGGTGTTCTCGGCCTGACCGGATTGCCCCTGCGGGCGCAGACGCGCGGCGGGAAACTGACGGCCGGGCTTTCGGGTGCGAACAGCTCGGACAACTGGGACGGGCGCACGCACTCGGACCTGTACATGATCGCTTCGGCGCAGGGCGCGGTCTTCGACAGCCTGACCGAAATCGCCGCTGATGGCTCGCTCAAGGGCGAATTGGCCGAAAGCTGGGAAGCCTCGGCGGACGCCAAGACCTGGACGTTCAACCTGCGCCAGGGTGTGACCTTCCACAACGGCAAGTCGTTCGGCGCGGATGATGTGATCGAATCGCTCAACCTTCACGTGGCCGAAGGGTCGCAGTCGGCTGCACAGCCGATCGTCGCCGCGATCACAGAGATGACGAAGGTGACCGAGCATCAGGTTCAGTTCGTATTGGAAAGCGGCAATGCCGATTTCCCCTACCTGCTGTCCGATTATCACCTGCTGATCTATCCCGCCGGCCAGATCGAAGAAGGTATCGCAAACGGTATCGGGACCGGCCTCTATCAGGTGCAGTCGTTCGAACCCGGTGTACGCATGGTCGCCACCCGCTATGCCGACCACTACAAGGGCGACAGTGCGGGCTTCTTCGACGAGATCGAATACATCGCGATCAATGACAACACGGCACGGATGAACGCACTGATGACCGGTCAGGTGGATGCGATCAACCGCATCGACTTCAAGACCGAAGCCCTGCTGCGCGCGAACCCTGCGCTGCGCATCCAGGAGGTGACGGGCAACCAGCAGTATACCTTCCCGATGTTGACGGATGTCGCCCCGTTCAATGACGTGAATGTCCGCAAGGCTCTCAAGTACGGCATCAACCGGCAAGAGATGGTCGACAAGATTCTGCTGGGTCACGGTGCTGTCGGGAACGACACGCCTATCGGGCCTGCGAACCAGTTCTACCACGCCGAGATGGAGCAACTGGAATACGATCCGGATCAGGCGAAGTTCTATCTTCAGCAGGCCGGCCTCGACAGCCTCGACATCGACCTTTCCGCGTCGAACGCGGCATTCGAAGGTGCTGTTGATGCGGCCCAGCTGTTCCAGGCGTCGGCTGCCGAGGGTGGTATCAACCTCAATGTCATCCAGGAGCCGGCAGATGGCTACTGGTCGAACGTTTGGCTGAAAAAGCCGTTCTGCGCCTGCTACTGGTCGGGACGTGCGACCGAGGACTGGATGTTCTCGACTGCCTACGAGGCCGGGGTCCCATGGAACGACAGCCAGTGGGACGAGGACGACAGTGCCCGTTTCCAGGAACTGCTCCTGATGGCACGTGCCGAGCTGGATAGCGACCGCCGTCGCGAGCAGTATTTCGAGATGCAGCAGATTCTGCGTGACGAAGGCGGTGTCCTGGTGCCGATGTTCGCCAACTATGTGCAGGCGGTGAACAATCGTATCGCGTCCCCTGATACGGTCGGTAACCTGTGGCAAATGGATAACGCCCGCATGGCCGAGCGCTGGTCGGTCGCATAGCGGCTGTCGATCGGGAAATGAAGGAACGCCCTGCCGCAAGGCGGGGCGTTTTCATTTGCACGGATGAGAGGGCTTGCAGAACCGCCGAGGTCTGCGTATATGCAGTGGCATAGCGGCGGTTTGGCCTCCACCCCCAAGCCTCCACCGGAAATTTCCACGGGCCGCGCGCCCGTTTTTTTGTGCCCGCAGACAGGGCTTTGAGACCATGAATGACCTGATTGCCAAAGCGGCGATTGACCGCCGGATCGCCGAGATCGTGACCCCAGTCGTCGAAGACATGGGATTCGAAGTCGTGCGTGTCCGCCTGATGTCCGGCAAGGATACCATTTTGCAGATCATGGTGCAGCGACCCGACGGCCAGATCGAGGTCGATGAATGCGGGCGGATCTCGACCGCGCTGTCCGCCGTTCTCGACGTGGAGGATCCGATACTGGATGAATACAACCTCGAGGTTTCCAGCCCCGGCATCGACCGTCCGCTGACGCGCCTCAAGGATTTCGACCAGTGGCAGGGTTTTGAAGCCAAGGTCGAGACGGATGACCTGATTGACGGTCGCCGCCGCTTCAAGGGTGAACTGGCCGGCATCGAGGATGACGAGATCCTGATTACGATTCCCGAGGGCACCATCGGCCTGAAATTCGACTGGCTTTCCGACGCAAAGCTGGTGCTTACGGATGACTTGATCCGCGACGTGCTGCGCGGGCGCAAGGATGCGGGTCAGATCGACGAGACCCAATATGATGAAATCGAAACGATTATTGACGGTGAGGAGAACACCTGATGGCATATACATCTGCCAACCAGCTTGAGCTTTTGCAGACGGCCGAGGCCGTGGCGCGCGAAAAGAACATCGAACCCGGGCTGGTGGTCGAGGCGATGGAAGAATCCCTCGCCCGTGCGGCCAAGTCCCGCTACGGGGCGGAAATGGATATCCGCGTGTCGATCGACCGCAAGACCGGCCGTGCGACCTTTACCCGCGTGCGCACCGTGGTCGAGGATGAAGAGCTTGAGAACTATCAGGCAGAGTTCACCGTCGAACAGGCCAAGCAGTATCTCGAGGATCCCGCCGTAGGCGATACCTACGTCGAAGAGGTTCCGCCGGTCGAACTGGGCCGGATCGCGGCACAATCGGCCAAGCAGGTCATCCTGCAAAAGGTCCGCGAGGCCGAGCGTGACAAGCAGTACGAAGAATTCAAGGATCGCGCGGGCACCATCATCAATGCGCTCGTCAAGCGCGAGGAATACGGCAATGTCATCGTCGATGTGGGTGCCGGAGAAGCCGTTCTGCGCCGCAACGAAAAAATCGGCCGCGAGGCTTACCGCCCCAACGACCGTATCCGTTGCTACATCAAGGATGTGCGCCGCGAGCAGCGCGGGCCTCAGATCTTCCTCAGCCGCACCGCGCCCGAGTTCATGGCCGAGCTGTTCAAGATGGAAGTGCCCGAGATCTACGAGGGTATCATCGAAATCAAGGCCGTCGCCCGTGACCCCGGTTCGCGCGCGAAGATCGCCGTCATCTCGTATGACGGGTCGATCGACCCCGTGGGTGCCTGTGTCGGTATGCGCGGGAGCCGTGTTCAGGCCGTCGTGAACGAATTGCAGGGCGAAAAGATCGACATCATTCCATGGAATGAAGACATGCCGACCTTCCTTGTGAATGCGCTACAGCCGGCAGAGGTGTCCAAGGTGGTCCTGGACGAGGAAGCAGGCAAGATCGAGGTGGTGGTTCCCGATGAACAGCTGTCGCTCGCGATTGGTCGCCGCGGTCAGAACGTGCGCCTTGCCTCGCAGTTGACCGGTCTCGATATCGACATCATGACCGAGGAAGAGGAAAGCAAGCGCCGGCAGGCGGAATTCGAGGAGCGCACCAAGCTCTTCATGGATACGCTCGATCTGGACGAATTCTTTGCTCAGCTTCTGGTCTCGGAAGGCTTCACAAGTCTTGAAGAAGTGGCCTATGTAGAGCTGGACGAACTGCTGGTCATCGAAGGCGTTGACGATGACACCGCAAAGGAACTGCAAGCGCGCGCACGCGATTATCTCGAAGCCGAAGCGGCAAAAGCGATGGAAGCCGCCCGCGCTTTGGGTGTCGAGGACAGCCTGGTGAACTTCGAAGGGCTGACGCCGCAAATGCTCGAAGCGCTGGGCAAGGACGGCGTCAAGACACTGGAAGACTTCGCGACTTGCGCCGACTGGGAACTGGCCGGTGGCTGGACCACGGTCGGTGGCGAGCGGGTCAAGGACGACGGTGTTCTCGAGCCGTTCGATGTGTCGCTCGAAGAGGCGCAGGACATGATCATGACCGCCCGTGTCATGCTGGGCTGGGTCGATCCCGCTGATCTGGAAGCCGAGGGCGAGGCCGAATCCGGTGAAGAAGAGCTTGCCGTGGAGGGCGAGGTCTGATCCCGGGCCTCGCGGAGGGCCGAGACATGGCACGTGGTGGCCAAAGCAAGGATCGGGACGATGCGGAACGAAAATGCATCGTCACCGGTGAGACGCAGCCGAAGGCCGGCTTGATCCGATTTGTGATCGGGCCGGACAATCAGGTGGTGCCGGATGTTCTCGGCAAATTGCCGGGGCGCGGTATGTATGTGACCGCTGACCGTCGCCTTCTCGACGAAGCTGGTCGGGGGCGGTTTTCGCGCTCGGCCAAGCAGCCGGTCACGGTGCCCGACGGTCTGGTGGACGAGGTCGAGCGCCAGTTGGTCCGTCGCGTGGTTGATCTGATCGCTTTGACGCGAAAGTCGGGACGCGCGGTCTGCGGCTTCGAGAAGGTGAAGGGCTGGCTCGCCGGAGGCGAGAGGGTCCGTGTTCTGCTACAGGCCTCTGACGGGTCCGAGCGGGGCAAAACGAAATTATGGACGCCTGAAGGGGCCCGGTATTTCGGGTGCCTGTCTGCCCGGGAATTGGGTTTGGCATTTGGGCGGCAAAGTGTGATACATGGCGCGCTTGCGACTGGTGGACTCAGCGATCGTGTTGTAGAGGAAGCCACAAAGCTACGCGGGATGCGCGAAAGCATCGGGGACAATGCGGTCCTCGGGAAGGAAAAGAAAGCTAAATGAGCGATAACGACGGTAAGAAAAAACTCGGCCTTGGTGGTTCACGTCCCGGGAACGTGAAGCAGAGCTTCAGCCATGGACGGACCAAGAACGTCGTGGTGGAAACCAAACGTAAGCGCGTCGTGGTCCCCAAGCCGGGTGCTGCCAAACCAGCGGGCGGCGCGGGATCCAACACGGCGCCGGGCGGTGATCCGTCAAAGCGGCCTGCCGGTATTTCGGATGCGGAACTCGAACGCCGGATGAAGGCCCTGGCGATGGCCAA
>JGI12109J20283_10026143_pt1 | contig 16510 bp, 11 predicted proteins | sample ElkSlonscriptome_12_FD_20283 | JGI IMG/M metagenome (IMG submission 20283)
GCATGGACGTAGACGCCCGGCGCGCGAATGGCGACGGAGTCCACGGCCACGGCGCGTCCTCCGTCCCAGGTCAAGCCATGGAGATCGACGTCCGCCAGGTCGGGAATTCGTAGCGCCGCTCCCGCATGCGCATCGGACACGGTGCCTCCCCGAAGCCTCGCATCGACGTCGGCGGTCAGGCGCACGGCATCTCCGGTCACGGGCCACTCTCGCAGGACGCGGTCCACGGCGTCCGCCGTATTCGAGTCGGCTTCGGCCAGGAAGGCTTCGATCCACGTCGGCGCGGCCTGGAGCGCGAGATCGACACCCGCACGCACCGCCCCGTCGGGACGGCACTCCGCGGCGAGCCGCAACGCGACAGGTGAGCCGTCGAGAAGCACGCCGTGCAGGCTCAGGGGTACGACATCCACGTTCCCCGCGAGAACGCGCAGCAGCAGATCCCGGGGCGCGACCACTTCGAGGCCTTCGCGCACGTCGAGTGGTTCCACCTCTTCGTCCGGCGGTGTCCAATTCCACACGTCGAACTGGGCACGTAGTGAGTCCCCTTGCGCGAGAGCCACCCCACCGCGCAATCGACCGTACGCGGGCGTACCGACGTCGACACCGATCCATGCGAGCTCGGAGCGCCCGGGCCGCACATCGATCCGGACGCTCACGTCGTGCACCTCGAGCGTGGTCTCCGCGCTCGCGATCGTCACGTCACGCAGACTCAAGGTCTCCAACGCGAAAGAAGGCAGTCCGTCGATCGATCCGGGCCGCAACCAGGGGACCTCGATCGGCCCTGCCCTGCCAGTGGACGTGCTCGCCTCGGGCACCGAATCCTTCGACGCCATGGCCTGCGAGATCGCATCGACGTCGGCCCACGCCGCTTCCACCTCGAATTCTCGAACCACGGCATCGCGATCGATCAGGGCGCCGAGCCGCAACTCCAGATCCATGCGGCGCGCGCGCGCCACGCTGGCGTCGTCGATCGTCCAACGCAACCGACGCACCTCGATGCGGCCGAGCGCAGGCCATGCGACGTCGGCCGACAAGTCACCGGGAAGCGCCTCGTCCAGCGCCGCCAGACCTCGCTCGAGTCCGGCACGCCGCACGTTGGGTAGCGCAAGCAACGTTCCCAGGATCAGCAACACGCCGAGCACGACGAGTGCAGTCACGCGCAGTCCGATCACGACCCCGCGCCGAATGCGCCGTGCACGCGTGGGCTTCGAGGACTCAGTAGGCATGACCGATTCCGAAGTTGAAGACCCAGTTCGATCCGTCGGCCGGGCGCTCAGCCACGTTCCACGCGAAGTCCAGGTGCAGGGGTCCGATCGGCGTGCTGATCATCGGACCGCCCCCGACCGCGACGACGAGATCGTCGAAACCCATGTCGTCGGCGACCGCCCACACCTGCCCCGTGTCGACGAAGAGGGCGAGTCCGGCCCAGTCGTTGAATCGTTGACGCAACTCCACGCCGGCCAGGCCGCGCCACTGGCCACCCAACGGATCGTTCTCCGCATCGGTAGGACCGAGCCCACGGCGTGGCGCGCCTCGGTGCGTGTTGAAGCCACCGCCGAACCAGCGCTGTGTCGGAAGGAGATCGACCGAATCGCCCACGGGCCGGGCGGAGGCCAGATCGAGACGCGTCGCCAGTACCGTCGACTGCCCGAGTGACATGATTTCCGCCCAACCACCGCGCAGGGAGTAGAAGGTCGCATCTGCGAAGGAGAAGGGCGGCGCGAACCAGGCTTCGAACTGAAGACGCCGACCGTCGGTCGGATCGAGCAGGTCGTTCACGCCGTCCATGATCCATCGAACTTCGAGCAGGGCCTGCTGGCCCGGCACGGTCTCGAACGCGGTGGGATCGTCGGTGCGGATGTCGAGCGTGGTCGTCGTCCACGACGTGGCGACGCTCCAGGAAGTGCGGTTACCGACTCGGAAGCGATGGTCGAGGGAGAGGACGAGTTCCTCGGAGCCGTAGGCCTCTTCGTCTTCGATCCGGTAGCGCGTGGCGATCCGGGATTCGGACCTGCGACGGAGGAGCAATGGCCAGTTCACGAAGCTGTATGCCTCGCTCCGATTGAGCGCGAACTCCCCACCGACGCCGACACCACGCCCACCGCCGAAGAGGTTCCGATGCCGCCAGCTCGAGGTGAGCTGGATCGGGTGATCGGTCCACGTCCCCACCCCGAAGGACAGGGTCTGCATGTCGCGGGGCGTGAGTTGGGCGATCAGCCGGAGCGTCTCGGGGCCGCTCTCGTTCGCGCGCACGCGGGCCTGGCGGAAGACGCCGAGTTCTCGCAGATCGCGACGCGCGCTCTCGAGGATCGCCGGCGTGAACGTTCGATCGGTGGGGTCGGCCACGGCACGCCGCGCGAGATCGAGCAATCCACCATCCACGCCCCGGGGTTCGAAACCGTCGAATCGATAGCGCGCGGTATCGGTCACCTCGAAGATCACGCGCACGGAATCCTGCGCAACGCGCTCCAGACGACGCTCGATCCGAGCGCGTGCGTAGCCTCCTTCGGCCAAGGCGCGTTGGAGAGCGCGTCGCGTCGACGCGACGTCGGCATCCCGGAAGCGCGCCCCCACACGGAGCGCAGTCTCCGGGCGCTCCAGACTCTCGGGGTATCCGCGCACGGGAACCCCGGCGACGACGACCGGCGAGCCGGTGTCCACGGTCAGACGAAGTCGAACGCCGTCGCTGCTCCGGTCCACGACCTCGGGAGTGACGCTTGCCGAAGGAAAGCCGCGACGCGCCATGTAGAGCAGGATGCGATCGACGTCACGACCGACGGCCGACCGTTCCAGTCGCGCGCGGTCCATCCCGAGAAGGCCGCGCCGCGGAATCAGTTCCAGACCGGCGCGCAGGTCCGTGCGCACGGCGTCGCCGATTCCGTTGATCTCGACCGACAGGACCGAACGGCCGACGTCACGGGATTCGATCTCCGCGTGCACGGCGGTGGATCCCAGCAGCAGCGCCAGCAGCACCGACGAGAACGCGCCCTTCGCCAGGAAGGACGCGCGGTCGAGCCGGGCACGGAGCAGGTAATGCACGATCGTCGATCAACCGCCGAACTGGTCGAGGACGTGGCGGGCGATCACGAGCTTCTGGATCTCGCTCGTTCCCTCGTAGATGCGCGTGACCCGGACGTCTCGATAGTAGCGCTCGATGTCGTAGTCCTTGCTGTAGCCGTAACCGCCGTGAATCTGCAGCGCCTTGTCCGCACACCGTCCGGCAGTTTCGCTGCACGCAAGCTTGGCCATGGCGGCGTGCTTGCCGTAGGCCTTGTCGTTGTCCTTCAGCCAAGCAGCCTTGTCGGCGAGCAAGGAGGCCATTTCGATCTCCGTCGCCATCTCGGCGAGTTGCCACTGGATGGCCTGGAGCTTCGCGATCGGCTTGCCGAACTGCTCGCGCTCGAGTGCATACCGTGCGCCCACGTCGAGACACGCCTCGGCAATCCCCAGCGCCTGGTAGGCAACCCCGATACGCCCGCCGTCGAGAGCACTCATGGCGATCTTGAAGCCGATGCCTTCGTCGCCGATGCGGTTCTCCTCGGAGACGAACACGCCGTCGAGAACGAGCGAGATCGCGTCGCTCGAGCGCAGTCCCATCTTGTCTTCCTTGGCGCCGATCGTCAGGCCCTCGGCCCCGCGTTCGACCAGGAAGGCACTGATCCCTCGTGCACCGTCGTCGCTCGTGCGCGCCATCACCACGTAGAAGTCGGCGTGGTAGCCGTTGGTGACCCAGATCTTCTCTCCGGTGATGCGGTAGCCTCCGTCGACGCGCTCGGCACGGCTCGTCATGTTGGCGGCGTCGCTGCCCGCGCCGGGCTCGGTCACGCAGAAGCTGGCGATCCTACCCTCGGCCATCTGCGGCAGGATCCGACGCTTGAGTTCGTCGCTGCCGAAGCGGAGCAAGGGGAAGCTCCCGACACTGTTGTGCACGCAGATCATGATCGACACGCCCGCGTCGACCCTGGCGAGCTCGCGCACGACCAGTCCGTAGGTCTGGGTGTCGAGGCCCACGCCGCCGAACTCCTCGGGGAAACTGAGCCCGAAGAAACCCTGCTGCTTGATCTTCTCGAGCAGACCGGCGTCGATCAGCCCCTCGCGATCCATTTGTGTGGACAGCGGAGCGATCTCACCGCGCGCGAAGTCACGCACGCCGCGAACGAACAGTTCCTGGTCCTCGCGCAGTTCGAAATCCATCGCGTTCCCCTAGGCCATCACCGCGGCGGCGATCACCATTTTCTGTACTTCGTTGGTGCCTTCGTAGATGTCGCAGATCTTGGCATCGCGCATCAGCTTTTCGACGGGGTACTCCTTCGAGTATCCGTTGCCACCGAAGATCTGCACGGCTTCCTCGGCGCAGAAGACCGAGTTGCGTGAGGCCATGAGCTTGGCCATGGCGCTCTCCTCGGAGTGACGCGCGCCGCTGTCTTTCACGGCCGCCGCCTTGTAGGTGAGCAGGCGCGCGGCCTCGGTGCGCGCGGCCATCTCGGCGATCTTGAACTGGATCGCCTGGAACTTGCCGATCTCACGACCGAACTGCTTGCGTTCCTTGCTGTAGGCCACCGAGTGATCGATCGCGGACTGCGCGATGCCCAGCGCCTTGGCGGCGATACCGATGCGCCCGCCGTCGAGCGTCTGCATGGCGATCTTGAAGCCGTCCTTGATCTCGCCCAGGAGCTGGTCGCCGCCGATCTTCACGTCGTCGAAGGTGATCTGCGCAGTGTCGCTCGCACGAATACCCATCTTGTGTTCGGTGTGCGCAATGGCGATTCCGTCGGCGTGCGCATCGACGACGAAGGCGCTGATGCCGTGATGACCCTTCGTGAGATCGGTCATCGCGAACACGATGAAGGTGTCGGCGTGCGCGCCGTTCGTGATGAAGTTCTTCGTGCCGTTCAGGACCCAGCCATCGCCGTCCGGATTCGCGGTGGTCTTCTGAGCAGCAGCGTCGGTGCCGGCCTGGGGCTCACTCAGGCAGTAGGCGCCGAGCTTCTGTCCGCTCGCGAGCGGCTTCAGCCACTTCTCTTTCTGTTCGTCCGTGCCGAACTTCTGCAGCGGCCAGCAAGCGAGCGAATTGTTCACCGACATGATTACACCGACCGAACCACACCCCCGACTGATCTCTTCGATCGCCAGGATGTAGCTGACGTTGTCCATGCCCGCGCCGCCCCACTCGCTCGGCACGGCGATGCCCATGAAGCCGAGATCGGCCAGCTTCTTCACCGTTTCAGCCGGAAACTCCTCGTTCCGGTCCCACGCGGCGGCGAAGGGAGCGATCTCCTTCTCGGCGAACTCCCGGGCGGTCTTGCGGATGAGCTCCTGCTCACTGGTCAGCTCGAACTTCACGTCGGTTCTCCGGGTGGATGGTCGAAAGCGGATCCGGGGCGGGTCGTCGGACAGAATAGCGAAAGAGAACGGGCGATGCCGGGGGATTCCCGGCCCCACGGACCCGCGGCACGGGTGGCGAGCGGGAAGAGTATCCCCGGGACCCGACGTCGATTCAAGATTCAGAACTCCGAATAACTGATCGCGCCGGCACGGCCTCAGTTCAGGGTTCGGAGGTATGCGACCACGGCCTCGGCATCTTCCAGGCTCATGCGGAACTGCGGCATGGGCGACTTCGGAATCGATCCGTCCGGTCGCGCGCCCGTGGTGAGCAACGTGATGACGTAGTCTGCGCGTCCACGGGCGAAAGTGATCGCGTTGGGCGCGTGATACGCCCACAGGTCGCCGATCCAGGGCGGACCGTCCATCTCGATCGGAGCGCCGTGCATGAGCTTGCTCGGAGCGATCCGACCCTTCGCATCACGCGGAGAATGGCATTGTACACACTGTGCGACGTCGTTCACGAGATAACGGCCCCGTTCCACCGTCTCGGACGGAGACCGGTCTCCGGATTGCGCGACCGCATCGGACACGGGATTCGCGACCACGAGACCGAACGCGAGCGAGGCCGCGACCGCGACCAGGACCCACCACTTGAACATGAACCGAAACTCCTCGTCTGAGATCGTCGGGGATCGTCGGGGATCGTCGGGGGCGCAGGGACCGGCCGCGCCGAGCCCTCGAACCCGCGTATGGTCGCAAGGAACGGCGTCCCCCACAAGAGCGGACCAGGGGTGGACTCGCCAGCACGCACCTTCGTATCCTCCGGCGGTTGCTCGGCTCCTCTTCCCGGAAACGATCTGCTGTGGACCCCGACCGTGTTCCGCGCGCCTCTGCCGGCCGCGTCCTGCTTCCCCTGCTGGTCCTGGTGCTCGTGGCCGTCGGCTTGCGTGTCGCCGTGATCACGTGGCGCGCGCAGAACGACCCGCTCTTCCACCATCCGCTGAACGACGCGGCGCTCTACCTCGACTGGGCGCAACACGTCGTCGACGGCGAGACCTTCGGGCCCGAGGGCGCGCCCTATCTCATGGCGCCACTCTATCCGTGGTTCGTGGCGGGACTCCTCACGCTCGGCGGAGGATCACCCTGGGCGATCACGGTCGCACAGAGCCTCTTGGGGGTGCTCGTGATCGTCGGGCTCTTCGAGATCGGGCGCCGGCTGTGGGATCTGCGCACGGGACTCGCCGCCGGAGGACTCGCGCTCCTCGCCGCGCCCCCCCTGTGGTTCGAGGGTTGGTTCCTGTCGAGCACGCTCGACCTCTTCCTGCTCGTGTCCACCGTGCTCTTGACCGTTCTGGCCCTACGACCGGGAAGTGCACGCCGTTGGTTCCTCGCCGTCGGTCTCGTCGTGGGCCTGGCTGCGTTGAACCGTCCGCAACATCTCTTGATCGCCGCAGGTCTGATCGCCTTCTTCGCACGGTGTGCACGCGGCGACGCGGGTCGACGGTGGAAGGTGCCCGCGCTGACGCTCCTCGGTGTCGTCGTCGTGATCGCACCGGTCACCGTGCGCAACCTCGTGCAGAGCGGCGAGTTCGTCCCGATCTCGTCGAACGGCGGCGTGAACTTCTACCTGGGAAACCACTTCGGCGCCGACGGACGCTTCGGAATGCCGAGCGACTGGCCGCCGCGCATCGAGGACCAGGCGCGTTTCGCACGCTCGCGTGCGTCGGAGATCCAGGGTGAACGACTCGACTGGTCCGGGACGTCGTCCTACTGGTTCGGGCGCGGGCTGAGCGAGCTCAGTGACCAGGCCGGGCCGTTGCTGCTCGAAAAGCTGCGCCTGCTCTTCGCGTGGCGCGAACAGGAGAACAACTTCGACGCCACGTGGGTGCATCGACATCTCGGGCCCGGCCGCGTGCTGCTGCCCTCGATCGGTGTGTTGTGGATCCTCGCGCTGCCCGCTTTGGTCGTGTTCGTCCGTCGGCGCGACGGGTCCGTGACGCCACTCGTGATCGTTCTCGTCGCGACGGTCGCCGTGTGTCTGCTCTTCTGGGTGGGCACGCGCAATCGTCTGCCGCTGTTGATTCCGCTGGCGCTCTTCGGCGGAGTGACGTTGGCGCATCTCTCGTGGCTGAAACGCCCGCTGGGAATCGGGGTCGCGGCGCTCGCGTTCGTGCTTGTCGTGTGGCCGACGGCCGATCGTGAAGGCCCGGCGTTCCTGACCGACGTCGCGAGGGTGTACGCGCAGCGCGGCGAGCCGGCCGAAGCGCGGCGCGTGTTCGAAGAGGCGCTTGCGATCGATCCACAGCACCTCCCGGCGTTGAACGGCGTCGCCTTGACCTACATGGAACAGGGACGCACGGAGCAGGCGATCCGCATGTTGGAGGACATCGTACGGCGCTATCCGGGATTCGAACTGGGGCGGCAGAATCTGGAGAGGATGCGGCGGGTGCAGCGCGGTGAGCATTGAAAAGCGTCGGCCACACCCGATCCGAAGGACGTGATCGCCATCCGCCGACCCGAGAGCTTTCGCCCCGCGCGACGTCGTCTGGCAGATCATCTCCGACATCGACGGTGCCGTGTCGACCGTGCAGGGAATCGAAAAGGTCGAAATCCTCGAACGACCCGCCGCGGGTCTGGTCTGACTGAAGTGGCGCGAGACGCGCACGATGTTCGGCAAGACCGCCGTCGAGGAGATGACGATCACCGAAGCCGAAGACGGCTCCCACTACTGCACCGAAGCGCACAACCACGGCGCGATCTATCGATCGAAGATGGCGGTCGCCGACGCCGAGGGTGGCACGCAGCTCAGCATGTCGTTCCGCGGCGAAGCGCAAACGCTCTCGGCCAAGGTCATGTCCGCCGTGCTCGGTCCGCTCATGAAGGGATCGACGGTGAAGGTCATGCGGCAGGATCTGATGGACATCAAGGCGAAGGCCGAGGCGCGGGCGGACCAGGACTAGTTCACGCCGCGCGCCGGGTCCTTACTCGCCCGCCGCGGCCACGTCCTTCGGCAACAAGAGATCCTCGAGGAAGAAGGCCGACAACTCGGCCCGGCCTCCCAGTCCGGACTTCCGGTACACGGCCACCGCGTGCTGGCGCACCGTGCGTTCGCTGCGCTCGGTGAGCTGCGCGATCTCCTTGTGGCTGAATCCCTTCAACAGGAACAGAGCGGTCTCCTTCTCGGCGGGAGTCAGTCCCCAGTCGTCGAGTTGGGCGTCGAGCGCTTCGCCCAGACCGCGAAGCAGGGTCTCGGCGCGCGCCTTCCACGCGTCGCGTTCCTCACGGTGATCCTCGAGCGTCGAGCGCATCGCGGCCAGGGAACGATCCGAGCGCTGCCACGATCGGCCGAGGAACAGCGCCGATCCGATACACAAGAAGATGAAAACCAGTTCCATGATCCCGTGCGCATCGCGCCACGCGCCGGGGCCGTCGAGGGCGAGATCGACGAGTCCGAGCACGCCGATCACGAGGAGAATCCCGGAGACGAGCACGGGAATCGGGACCGGGCCTACTCCGTCATTTGCTCTACTCATTGCCGCAAGCCTTTGCCATGGAATCTCTTGCGTGGAATGCGTCATTTGTCGGATGTCGAAATCGGGATCGATCGGCCAGGTTGGGGCTCGTCGACGGCGCGATCTTGCGCCGCCAAGGCCCACTCCCCGCAGGAGGATCCCGTGAACGCTCCGAACCTCGAATCTACCCGCTCCCGCCGTGGGACGCTCGCTCGTCGTGTCCTGATTCCGCTCGCCGTCGCCTTCGTCGCGATCCAGTTCGTACCTTACGGTCGCGACCACGAGAATCCGCCCGTCACGGGATCCCCGAAGTGGGACTCGGCGCGCACGGAGGCGCTGGCCCGTCGGGCATGTTTCGATTGCCACAGCAACGAGACGAACTGGCCGTGGTACGCGTCCGTCGCGCCGCTTTCGTGGCGCGTCCAGAGCCATGTCGACGAGGGGCGCGAGCACCTGAACCTCTCGACCTTCGACCGCACGCAGGGCGAAGCGCACGAAGCCGCCGAAGTCGTGGCCGAAGGTGAGATGCCCCTGTTCGACTACGTGCTCGCGCACCCGAGCGCGCGGCTCGACGACGCGGAAACACGAGCCTTGATCGACGGCTTCACTCGCACCTTCGGTTCCGAACGCGCCCGCCGCGACCATGACGACGACGACCGTTGACGACGTCACGCGGCGTTCGACATCGCGCCATGGAAGCCGAGGGTCCGCGAGCGACATCAGCCGACAACGGGAACTCGTCGTGGGTTCTCGATGGAAACCGAGCCGGCGATCCGATATCGTTCCGAGGCGCGGCAGGCTTCCGCTAGTCTCCGGCGCGTCGACTGGAACTCGCCTCGTCGTGGAAGTGCCTCATGATCTCGAGCATTCTGCTCGCCGTCACGCAGCTGCCCACGTTCGTCGAAGGGTTCCACGACGGATACTCGGATGCACGTGGAGACGCCGCCAGCGACTGACGGCGCACACCCACCCCCGCTGGAGCCGACCCGTTGGCCGACGAACTCGAACGGCTCCGGCGCGAGATCGACCGCGCCGACGCCTCCCTGATCGAGATCCTCGCCCGGCGCGCGTCCCTCACGCGCCAGGTCGGGGACGTCAAGCGCGAGCGCAGCCTTCCTCTCTATGATCGTGATCGCGAGGCATCGCTCCTCCGCGCACGACGTGACGAAGCCGAGCGCCACGGCGTCGACCCGGGCCTCGTCGAAGACCTTCTCCGCCGCATGATCCGCGATTCCTACGCGGCGCAGGAAGAACGCTTCCCCGCCACCGGGAACACCACGAGACCGATCGTGATCGTCGGTGGTGCGGGCGCGTTCGGTCGTCGACTCGGGGGATTCTTCCGCCGCTCGGGCTACGTCGTACGCGAGCTCGAACGCGAAGATGGCGAGCGCGCCGCGGAGATCTGCGCGAAAGCGAGCGCCGTCCTCGTGTCGGTCCCGATCGACGTCACCGTCGACGTGATCTCACAGCTCCCGGACCTGCCCGAGGACTGCGTGCTGGCCGACGTCACGAGCGTGAAGGCCGCGCCTCTGCGTGCCATGCTCGATCGCCACCTGGGACCGGTCGTCGGACTGCACCCGATGTTCGGCCCCGACGTGCGGAGTCTGGCGAAGCAACTGGTCGTCGTATGTCCCGGCCGCAAGGTCGATGACGCCCACTGGCTCCTCGACCAGTTCGTCCTCTGGGGCGCGGCCCTGCGTGAAGAAGATCCCGCCGAACACGACCGCGCCATGGTCACGATCCAGGCCATGCGTCACTTCACCACGATGGTCTACGGCGCCTTCCTCGCCCGAACCGAAGCCGACCTGGATTCCCTGTGGCGACTCAGCTCGCCAATCTACCGCCTGGAGCTGACGATGGTCGGACGCCTCTTCGCGCAGAACGCCGAACTCTACGCCGACATCATGCTGGCCGCCGACGGTCTCGGCGAACAAGCGGACGCCTACCGCGACGCCTTCGATCAGTTGCTCGCGGCGTGGAAGGCCGGCCGTCGCGAGGACGTCGTCGCGATCTTCGACGAAGCCCGCGCGCACTTCGGAGCGCGCGCCGGAACCCTGCTCGACGAGAGCGCGGACCTGCTGCGAAGGGCGCACGACGCGCGTGATCCCGGGGCCTGAGCCGCGCGCCGGCGACCGTGTTTCCACGATGAGGCACGTCGCGTGCAAGCGAGGTCGGATCATCTCCGGTGGGGCGCAGCCCCGCCGATCCAGGAGGGAACCGACACCATGACCCGTGCAACCTTCGCACTGACCGCCGTCGCCCTGATCGCGGTCGTTCTGGCCCCTACGGCCGCTTCTGCGCAATTCGACGGCAATTGGGCCGAGCTCGTCGTCCAGGGTGGCGCCAGCCAGCCGATCGCCGAGGACGGCACCACGACCTCGTACACCGTGGGCAGCGGCATTGCATTTCGCACGACGCCGCACCTGCGGATCGGGGCCGAGTTCGCCTACAACGGAATCGCCATCAACAGTGATTCACAGGCACTCCTGCAGTCCCTGGGAATCGACATGACGAGCTCGATGCTCGAATACGGTGCCTTCGCGCGCTACCACTTCGACGAGGGCCTTCAGGGTCTCTACCTGAAGGGCTCGGTGGGCGCCCGCCAGATGAAGGCGAGCATCAGCGGCATGGGCCAGAACGCCTCGAACTCGCAGAACGTTCTTGGCTACGGCCTCGCCGTGGGATGGATGCTTCCGGGCTACAGCGACGTCGCGACCTTCTTCGAGGCCGAGTACGGACACGCCTTCCCGCCCGATTTCGAGGATGCCGCCGCGGCGCCGAACAACGCCGTCGGTTTCGACGTGTTCAAGCTCAGCATGGGCGCGATGTTCGGTACCGGATTCTGATCCGCATGTTCGGGTGGACGCCCCGACGCGTCCACCCGGTCAGCGCCTCCTGAATTCGACGCGGATCCGTCGCCCGACGGTCCCGTCTCCGGACCCGTGTGCGATCATGCTGTCCGGATTCGTCTATCCAGAACGTGTAGTTCGGTGAACCCGTGGGTCGGATCGACCCGCGGATCATCTGCTGTCCCTTGCACGTTCTGAGGAATCCCGATGCCCTGCTCCGTGTTTCGTGGTCTGCCCCTGTCCTTCGTGTCCATTCTCCTCCTGGCCAGCTCGGTCGCGGCGCAGAGCACCGACCTCCGACCGGTGGAATTCGCGATCACCGGGACGGTCACCGACGCATCGGACGACGCGCCGATCGAACGCGCACGGATCATCGTGACGGACGACGCCACCGGACTGGTCCTGCTCGAGCGTGCCTTCACCGACATCGCCGGCGACTACGTGGCCGTCTTCGAAAACGAAGTCGAAGTGACCGTCGGCATCGACGATCCTGACGACCCACAGGAGACCGCGTCGGACGGACTGTGGATGGGCGCCATCGGACCCAATCCGGTGCACGGCGGTGGCGACGTCCAGCTCGTTCTGCCCTACTCCGCGCGCGCGGACGACGAATCGGCTCCCGTGGTCGAACTCTACGATCTGCGGGGCCGGCGCCTGGAGACGGGCGAGACCCTGGGAAGCGGCATCTACCTGTATCGACTCCGATTCGACGAGCGCGCGGTCGATGCGCGCAAGATGATCGTGCTCGGTCCGACACGTCCGCGCATCCAACTGGTGCGTACGTCCGGGCCGGGCCGGATCGACGACGTGCCCGGCGGTCTCTCCCGGCGCGTCGACGCCACGACGAGCGTGAGGGTCCGCATCGAACGACCCGGCTTCGTGCCGGAGGAATCGACGATCGTGGTCGCGGCGGAGACCGGCGCAGTGGTCGACGCTGCACTGGATGCCGAGGCACCGCCAACCGCCGACCTGCTGACCGGCGGTTCCACGCAGGCCGGCGAGAGCACGCTCTTCGACGCCACCGGCTCCACCGCGAGCGACGGCGGCGATCTCTTCTTCGCATGGGACTTTGGCGACGGCCAGCGCGGAACCGGCGGCGAAGTCGCGCACGTCTACGCCGCTGCCGGCAGCTACGACGTGACCGTCACCGTCACCGGGAGCCACGGCGCCACCGCGACCGCCAGCACGCAGCTGACGATCACCGCACCGGAAACGCCAGCCACCGTCGATGCGCAGCTCGTCGGATCGATCACCGACGTCGCGGGCAATCTGCTGTCGGGCGTGCGCGCTTCGCTCGTCGGATTCGCGCCGGTCGACAGCAGCGACAGCGATGGCGCCGTCACCCTCGAGAACGTTCCGACGGGCGTCCCGCTCTCGATCCAACTCGAGAAGGAAGGCTACGCGGAACAGGTCGTCCGACTCACGCTCCCGGCCGACGTGGACTTCGGCCATTTCGAATCCACGCTCGCGCGGCGGGCAGCATCGGTTCCCGTGCGCAAGGTCGAAGACGGAGGCGCGATCCGCGGACTCGACGGTGCAACGATCGACCTCCCCGTCGAGGCACTCGTCGACGGCAACGGAACGCCCGTCACCGGCGACGTCACGTTGAGTCTCACGCCTCTCGACGTCGCCGACGCGAGGCAGTCGCTCGCCTTCCCCGGCGGCTACGAAGGTCTCACCCCGACCGGCACCCGCGGCTTGATTCTCAGCTACGGAACCATGGAGATCGAGTTCGAGCAGAACGGAGAGGCACTGCAGCTCGCACCGGGCCGCGCGGCGACGGTGGAGATCCCGCTCTACGCCACGAACGCGAGCGCGGGCGAAACGATCGCCCTCTGGTCGATGGATCCGTCGACCGGACTGTGGCGCGAAGAAGGCAGCGGCACCGTGGTCTCGAGCCCGAATTCCCCCACCGGGCGTGCGCTGCGCGCCGAGGTCTCGCACTTCAGCTGGTGGAACGCCGACAAGTTCGAGGACGAACCCTATCGCGTCATTCCCGAGTGCAAGATCAACGACGAGAACGGACTGCCGACCCTGGAGATCCCGCCCGGCGAGTCGTGCTACATCAACGGGCGCACCGTCGGCGGCGGCGGACCCTTCGGCAACCCGAACACGAACGTCCGTCCCGGCACGCCCCAGGTCCTCGCGATTCCCTCGCGCACGAGCTTCGCGCTGAACGCCAGTACGTCGGGCGGAACGGTCGCGGGTTCGGTGGTCGTCAACGGGGAGCCCGGAGACGAGGACACGATCGTCATCGGCCTCGACCCCGTCGACTCAGGTGGCGGCGCGCTGAGCTTCCCGAGCGATCTCACCGCGTCGATCGATCCGGCGGACGAAACCGACACGTACACGATGGAACTCGCGGCCGGGCAGCGCTTCGCCCTGTCCGTGGTCGCGAACGCACCGAGCACCGTGCAGGGCGAGGTCCGGGTCTTCGACCCTTCAACCGGACTCTTCGATTCGACGACCTTCGGTCCCAACGCACCGGGGGTGATCTTCCGCGAGGTTCCGGCGACCGGGACGTACACGATCGAAGTCGAGGGCACGAACGCTCAGGTCGGCGCCTACGATCTGCGCATCGAACTCATCGAGATCCAGACCCTGACCGTCGACGTTCCCGTGACCTTCGACACCGACCCCGGATCGATCGACAGCTTCGTCTTCTCCGCCACCGAAGGACAGTGGATCTCACTCGGCCAGCGGCGACTCGAAGGATTCAGCGGAGGCAGCGGACGTCTGACGTTGCAACGCCCCGACGGCTCGGTGGCCCGCGAGTGGAACTTCGGCTTCAGTGGCTACGACCTCGGTCTCTTCCAGATCGACACGACCGGCGACTGGACCGCGACCGTCCGCATGACCGATCTCGACGGCCGCCTCTATCTCCTCGTCGGCGCCGTACCCGAGATCGCACTCGATCAATCGCTGGAAGGCGTCCTCGAGAGTCGCGGCACACGCTACTACCGCACGACCGCGGGGGTCGGAACCCCCATCCGCGCGGGCCTGCTCCGTGGAACGGGATTCAGCGGCAACGTCAGCATCGTCCGGTCCGACTTCGGCGGGCTCGACGTCGGCATCGACGTCCAGGACGGATTCCAGGACGCCACGGCGGTCACCGTCTCGACCCAGGAAGGACCGGTCTTCGTCCGCGTCGGCGCGACCTTCAACACGAACGACCGGACGACGCGCGACTACCGCGTCATCCTGCACCGTGTGCGCGATCCCGGGCAGCCGATCTTCGATGCAGCCGGCCGCGCTCGGTTCACCGAAACGATCGACCGCTTCGCGCGGATCGACCTGCACACGATCGACCTCGAAGCGGGCGATGGTCTCGTCGTCACCCTGCGCGACGACGGCTCGAACGGTCCCGGCGTCAATGCCGTGGCGCAACTCCGACGCATCGGATCGGGGACCACTTTCGTGCCCGACTTCGATTTCTCGCTGGTCTCGGTCGCACGCTCCTCGGGCGATGCCGCGAACGGAGTCCTCGAGCAGGAAGTCTTCACGGTCGGCACGAGTGGAACGCACGTGCTCGCCCTGGCCGCCCTCGACGGCGCGACCGGGTCCTTCGAGGTGACGATCGATCGCGTCCCGTCTCTGTCGACCATCGTCGTCGACGACGATCTCTCCCAATGCGCCTCGGCCACGACGCGTTCTCTCCTGGGCGCAATGGCCGCCGTGCCCGACGGCGGGACGATCGAGCTCTGTGAAGGGGAATGGAGCGGGATCCTGACCTACCTCACGCGCGCGACCGACGTCACGCTCCAGGGTGCAGGTCAGGGACTGAGCGTCGTGTCGCTGCTCGAGCGCGGCGCCGTGCTCTTCTTCGACGGCAACGCGACCGCGGTCCGCGACCTCGAGATTCGCACCACGCGCGGACAGAGCAGCGACGGGATCTACGTCGCCGACCCCGCGGGGACGGTGATCGAACGCGTCACCATTGGCCCCGCGCCGGGGACCGATCCCGTCGACCGTGGCATCGAGATGGGGTCGGGCCAGGACGTGCGCGTGTCCGACGTCACCTTCGACCGCAACCGTCGCGCCGTGTACGCGACCTTCGCCGACGACGTCGTCGTCGAGGACTGCACCATGGACGGTTGGTGGGGAATGGTCGAAGTGCGCGGCGCCGACCGCGCGATCGTTCGTCGGAACACCTTCACCAGCGATGCTCTCGGGCAGGTCCTGAAGCTGATCGACGGGGCCGCGCACCAGGTGTTCGACAACGTCGTCACCATCGCCACCGGCGACATCGGCGCGAACCTGAACACCCAGGCCTTCTCCGTCTTCGATCGCGACGACGACGACGACAAGCCGGCGACCATCGTGCGCGACAACCGGATCACCACCAACGAAGCCGGCCTGGAGCTCACGGTCGAGGTCGAGGGCTCGGAGCTCGTCTGCGAGAACAACGTGGTCGTATGCACCGATCCGATCGGACGACAGGCCCTGAAGCTCGGAACCAGCCGCCAGGAGCCCAATCAGACGCTGGTGGTACGCAACAACACATTCGACGGCGTACGCCTCTTCGACACGGTGACGATGTTCGGCGCCGAGTTCGTCGAGACGGATGTCATGAACAACAGCTTCCGCATCGCTCCGGGAACGAACCTGCAGCCGACCTACGTCTTCCTCGAGATTCGTCCGATCGGGTCGAACATCGGCGCGGTGCCCTTCCGCTTCGTCAACAACGTCGTCGACGGCGTGGGAGGAGGCATCGCGGTCGAGACCCTGAACGGCGCGACGATCATCACCGACTACAACGTCTTCGGAAGTTTCGAGACCTACTTCGCCGGAGCGCAGACGACCGGAGGCGCGAACGACCTGACC
>JGI12109J20283_10052823_pt1 | contig 16507 bp, 12 predicted proteins | sample ElkSlonscriptome_12_FD_20283 | JGI IMG/M metagenome (IMG submission 20283)
GCGCCCGGATTTATTGATGATCGGACGATTCAAGTCTGGTTTAACCCGCCTTTCTGGCGGGTTTTTTGTTTCAGGCGGGAATTAACTATCAACCTTTGCAGTGTCTTTGCCATATCTTTGCCGTATCAGCTCTCCTTGGGTATTGGATTTCATAAATAAGGAGGGTGAGCTGTGAATAATCCTGGCGGATATCGGAATGTGCTGGTCACACGCACTGGGCAGGCCGGTGCACGATTATGCTCGCATCTTGAAACTCTTGGATACAGGTCACTGCATCTGCCTCTGATCGAGCTGCAAGCTGTTCCCGATGCTGATGACGTGCGTTCGCAATTTGCACTAATTACAACAATTGATGGATTGATTTTGACTTCGCAAGAAGGCGTACGCCAGGCTCATGCCTTGGGTTTTTTCTCGCGACTGAAAGACATTCCGACGATTGTGCCGGGTGCCGCAACCGCCGAGATGGCCGCTCAATTCGGGCTGCGTCGATTGTGTTATCCGACCAGCCGCGGTACCAGTGAAGCGATGTTGGCGCTTGATGAAATAAGACTGGTCGCGGGTCAACACTGGTTGATTCTGGCTGCCAGCGAAGGCCGGCGATTGCTTGATCGGACATTGCGCCGACGGGGTGCGCAGGTTCATCGATTGAATGTCTACAGGCGATGCACGAAAACGCCGACGCGCGCTGAGCTGGCCCTCTTGAACGCGTCATCAGACTGGGTGACCCTGATTTACAGTGGCAGTGCCCTGGAGCGGTTAGAGCGAGCCTTGCCTCATGCGAGCTGGCGTCGTTTGCAGCAAGGCACGTTCATCGTGCCGTCTGATCGACTGGCCAGAATGGCTCAAGACCTCGGGGCATCACGATGGCTTCTGAGCCAGGGCGCTGATAATGCGGCAATGTTGGCTGCACTGAGTTGTGCGTAAGTTCAGGGGACAAGCTCGGATAACGCGATGCGCGAAGCCGGCGAGATCGCGTTTTGTACAACGTTTGGGTCATATTTGGGTTAATCTCAGCAGTCGGTGGATTATCATCAAATCTCTATGCTTATGAATAAAAAAAATACCTCGAATCGAGTTTTGAACGAAATACTTGCATCTAGCTGCATCAAGAAGGATTCGAGGTTTGCCCCCTTAATCGCAGATGATCGGGCGGGTCCAATCAATTCCAGGTTCAACAGGTTGGGACCGGGCTCGGGTACATCAGGTTTGCACGGCTCAGGAAATCCACTGATCGGCCTTGGTTTCGCTGGCTGGTTTCTTTTTCAATCTTTCGCTGTAGTCGCTCAAGACCTCGACACGCCTGCTTCCAACAACGCTGAGGAAAATGCTGACGCTGCCGCCCTCGTTGCGACAGAGCTTGAACAGGATCAGTCGGCGATCAATCAGCAGCTAGCCGACATGGATCAACGCGTTAACGAGCTGGCCGCCAGTCAGGCCGACATTGAATCGCGCATTGAGCAGCTGGCGCAAACATTCCAACAGCAACTCCAACAGCAACAAGGCGTTCAGCGCGAGGCTGAACGTGACTTCGCGCTTGAATTAAGTTTGATCGAAAGTTCGGCGCTGTTGTCCATGGCCAAAGCACGTTTGGAATTAGGCGGCGCAAAATCCGCTGTGTTGAATCTCTATGAACAGGTAAATCAGCAGCTTACAGCTATTAACGATAGTCGTTTATCACGGCCGCGCGAGTTGATTGCCGATGAAATTCGCATGATCCGCGATTTGGAGTCGCCAGACTGGACCACCATGGGTGCGAACCTGGCCGGTTGGGAGCGCCAGGTCGATACGTGGCCAATGCTGACAGAAAATGCAGACCCGAACGTTGAGTCCAACCAATCTGCTGCAGCGGATGCAGGCGATACCGCTGCGACTGACGATGAACAACCGGGTTGGCTGGGTGGCATGCGCGAGTCGCTCGGAAAACTTGTCACGGTTGAGCGTCGCGATGGAACAAGTTTAGATACTGAAATGGTGGTGGCGATCAAAGAGCAACTGCGTTTGAATCTGGCTGCAGCGGGATTGGCAGCTGAGCGCCGTGATCTTTCTGCTTTGAAAATGCGTGTGGGTCAGATCAGTGCGCTGATCGATGAGTATTTTCAGGTCGACAGTGAGCCGCTGGTCTCGGTGCGTGCTGAACTGAATTCGATTGATGATTTGAGCGTCGCGCCTGCGCCGACAGAACTCGGACAAACCGCTGGTGCGTTGAGCCGGCTCATCGACTCGTTGTGAAGCGTTTAATCCTGATTGCGCTTGCGTTGGTTGCGCTCATTGCCACTGCATTGCTCGCTCCGCGATTGCTATCCGACCCCGGCCTGGTCTCGATTGATATTGGTGACTACCGGCTGCAGATGTCGCTGCTGACCCTGGTCGGCGCGGTCATTTTGCTTTGGATTGCCATTAACCTCGTGGTCGGGCTGTTTCGTCTGCCCGGCCGAATGATGCGCCGCCAGCGTGAGTACCGCGCTCAACGCCAGCTTGAGAATGGGCTGTTGGCGCTTACTGAGGGTGACTGGCAGCGGGCTGAAAAATCGCTTGCCAAGTCCTTGTCTCATCACGGCAACACCGCCGGCTACCTGGCGGCTGCCCAAGCAGCCCAGGGCCAGTCTGACGTGCAGGCTCGCGATCAGTGGCTGCAGCTTGCAGATAAGCGCTTTGGGCGCAAGCATTTTGTCACCGACCTGGCAAAAGCACGCATGCTGGCGGCTGAAGGCCGGATTGAAGAAGCGGTGCCGATCCTGGAGTCATTGCACCTGAAAAAGCCCAAGCACGCAGGCGTGCTGCGGCTTTTGCTTCAAGACTACCAGGAGCTGGATCGCTGGCGTGATGTGCGATTGCTTACGCCCGCGCTGCGAAAAGCCGGTATTGTTGATGAACAGCGCGAAAAAGACCTGGCAGTCCTGGCGGCGTGCCGTGAAATGGCGGCAGCGAGCAGTTTAGAATCGCTGGATAAGGCATGGGACGCGCTTCGCTGGAAACAGCGCAGCCTGCGCGAAATTGTACTCGCCTATGCTCGGCGAGCCTCCGAGCTCGGCCATCCTGAAGCCGGCGGCAAACAGCTTCGGAAACTGCTTAAATCAGGCCCCGATCGCGATGCTCTGCGGCTGTATTCGCAGGTCAATGAGGGCGAGCGCGCGCAGCGCATCAATGATTGCGAGGCCTGGCTTGAAAAACATCCCGGCAATCCATCCATTCTCCTGGCTCTAGGTTTTCTGTATCTGCAAGACCGTCAGTACGACAAGGCCCGCGAGTACCTCGAAAAATCGCTGGATCAAACTCCCGACGCTGAAGCCTTCGCTGCCCTGGGCCGAATCCACGACCGATCCGGCAGCCTGGAAGCAGCCTCACAAAGCTATCGCAGCGCACTGCGCTTGCAGCAAGGTCGAGGGCTGCAAGCCCTGCCGCCGCCGAAAAGCGAGTAGTTGGGGGCACGGGAAGACGAAAGACGGAAACCCTACCGTTTCCCGTCTTTCCGTCTTCCCGTACCACCGTCTCCCGTCTCCCCGTATAATGTCCGGCCGCCTATCATCCGCACCGAGTGCAAACGCATGAAACTCCGCAATATCGCGATCATCGCCCATGTTGATCATGGCAAGACCACGTTGGTCGACCAACTGCTGCGGCAGTCTGGGGAATTCGCAGCGCACGAGCGTGTTACCGAACGGGTCATGGACTCTGAGGATCAGGAGCGCGAACGCGGCATCACGATTCTGTCGAAAAACACCGCAATCACCTGGCGCGACTGGCGAATCAACGTTGTCGATACCCCAGGCCACGCCGATTTCGGGGGTGAAGTTGAGCGCGTGCTGTCGATGGTCGATTCCGTTTTGCTGCTGGTTGATGCTGTCGATGGGCCAATGCCGCAGACCCGGTTTGTGACTCAGAAAGCCTTTGCTATGGGCTTTCGCCCGATCGTGGTCATCAATAAGGTAGATCGCCCCGGCGCGCGCCCGGATTGGGTGCTGAATCAGACTTTTGATTTGTTTGACAAGCTCGGGGCAACAGACGACCAGCTCGATTTTCCGGTCGTCTATGCCTCAGGCCTGAACGGCTATGCCGGGCTAGAGGACACTGTTCGCGATGGCGATTTCACCCCGCTGTTCGAAACCTTGATCGAGCATGTGCCCGAGCCGCCGGTCGATCCGGACGGTCCGTTTCAGATGCAAATCACCAGCCTTTCTTACTCAACCTATGTCGGCTTGATTGGTATTGGGCGGATACGACGCGGGGCGGTTAAAACGAATCAGTCGGTGGCGGTGATTGATCGCGAAGGCAAGAAACGATCTGGTCGCGTGCTTCAGGTGCTGGGTTTCAGTGGCTTGAAGCGCGAAGAGATTCCAGAGGCCCGTGCTGGCGATATCGTCGCCATTTCGGGGATTGAAAAAATCAGCATTTCGGACACCTTGTGCGACCCGGCGAATGTTGAAGCGTTACCGCCGCTGTCAGTCGATGAACCGACTATTCACATGACGTTCCAAGTCAACGATTCACCGTTCGCGGGTCTGGAAGGAAAGTACCTGACCTCGAGGCAGCTTCGTTCGCGGCTGTTCCAGGAAGCAACTCATAACGTCGCCCTGCAGATTGCTGATACTGCTGACCCTGATCAGTTCGAGGTCGCAGGGCGCGGCGAGCTGCATTTATCGGTGCTGATTGAGACCATGCGGCGTGAGGGCTTTGAGCTGGCAGTGTCGAGACCGCGCGTGCGAAAACGCGAAATTGACGGTGAGATCCAGGAGCCCTGGGAAAGTGTCGTGCTTGATATGGAAGAAAATTACCAGGGCGCGGTGATGCAGGCGATGGGCGAGCGCAAGGCGCAGCTCAAGGACATGGTGCCTGACGGCAAGGGCAGGGTGCGTCTGGACTACATTGCACCGGCCCGTGGTTTGATCGGCTTTCAATCCAGTTACCGAACCATGACCGCCGGCACCGGCTTGTTCTTTCGGGTATTCGATCATTGGGGGCCGGTCACCGAAAAAATAGCCGCGCGCATCAACGGCACCATGATCAGTATGGACAAAGGCACCACCGTCGCCTATTCCTTGTTCAACCTTCAGGATCGCGGAAAGCTGTTCGTAGGTGCCGGAGAGGATGTCTATGAAGGCATGATCATTGGTCTGCACAGTCGTGAAAATGATCTGGTAGTTAATCCGCTGAAGAAAAAGCAGCTCACCAATGTGCGCGCCGCCGGTAAAGACGATGCGTTGCTGTTGACTCCGCCCATTCGCATGAGCCTGGAGCAAGCGCTGGAATTTCTCGCTGACGACGAACTGCTCGAAGTCACCCCGGACAAAATTCGGCTGCGCAAAAAACTACTCAAAGAACATGAACGCAAGCGCGCCAGCCGCGAAGCAAGTTGATTCGAAATGCTCTGGTCGAACAACTCTAGTGCTGGCTCAGCGACCGGACATTTTTCGCCACTCTGGTAAGGGACGATCAAATAACGCTTCGAGTGCTGCGATATCCGGCTCAAAACGTTGTGTCAATTCTGCCCTGAGCGCAGGGTCGAGTTTGGGCCAGGGCGCGATCGACGCGTTTTGTTCACGGCGTTTTTGCTTTCGCTCCAGTTGCCGAGCCTGCCACCAGAGCGGCGATAAACGTCGTACCGTATGGCGCCAGCTCCCGCTGCGCCAAATTCGACGCCAGAGCTTGCTGCCGGTGGGCGCGCAGCGGTTCAGAATCTTGAATTCAGGCCTGAACGAGTTGTCCAGCGATAAAAAATTGAGAACGTCGGTATACGCCTTTTGCGGATTATCACGTAAAGCTTCCAGCGTGATGACTTTTACTTGCTCAGTACCGAAAGCTGCGCGGAAGCGCTCAATGCCGCTGGAATAGTCCACTAGCTCTGAATACAGAAATTTTTCCCTGAAGCGGCTGTTGCGCGGAATGTTGCGGCCGGCGCGTCGGTCTGGTTCAGCGGCCAGCGCTTGTTTCAGATCGGACAAGGGCTCGCGCCCGCCACGCTGGCACAAATGAGCGTGCAGCGAGTGCAAGAACTCTGCCGGTTGACGAATCAGTATCAAAATCCTGGCGTTTGGATTGGCTGCATGGATGGACCTGGCTGCCGCCTTTGAATACAGATACCAGGTTGATCTCTCGCCTAGCAACTGGCTATCACCCGCCTGACGACACAACGCTGCGTAACGTCGCTTGGGCATGGGCGGCTGGTTGTAGTTCAAATCGTGCGAATGATAATGCGGCTCGCCCCGTATCATGTGGATATCAGGGTGTTGATGCAGCCAGTGATGGAGCGAGGTGGTGCCACATTTGGGTGCCCCGGCGATAACAAAGTCAGGAATCATTGATAAATCGGCTTTTGGTGTATCCGGTCCAGCTTTTAGACCGCTATTATAGTTTGCCCGTATCACTAGTCTTTACTGAGAGCGTCATTTTGATCAAGCTTGCCCTGGTGGATCGAATCAAGTTTCTGATCGAACGCCAGTTCGTCAAGGGCGCTGGCTTCCAATTGCTTGTGGTCGCCGTGGGGATTGGCCTGATTACTCTGTTCGGTGGCCTCGCAGTGGCACTGACAGGGTTTGATGGTAACTTGCTGGAGGCTCTGTGGTGGGCGTTTCTTCGCTTGACTGATCCTGGTTATCTAGGCGATGACGATGGCGGTTGGAAACGGCTGGTCTCGACTCTGCTGACAATCAGCGGATATGTCGTGTTTCTGGGGGCTTTAGTTGCAATCATGACGCAGTGGTTGATTGCCCGAATGCGCGACTTCGAGCGTGGGCTTACGCCGGTGTCGATGAAAGATCACGTCGTAATTGTTGGATGGAGTAACCGCACCATTCCCTTGCTGCGCGAACTGTTTGGGTCCGATCGATCAAAGAAGCAGTATCAGAATGCGTTTGAATCACGTCGACTGCGTGTTGTGGTGCTGTCTGAAGGTGTCACCGCTGCGCAAGCTCAGGCGCTTCGAACTGACTCGACGATTGGCAAGCATGCGCGCGACATCATTCTCCGGGATGGGTCACCGCTTGAAGATGAGGCCATCCATCGCGCAGGTTGCCTGAATGCCGCGCTCGTCATCATGCCAACCGACTTCACGCGGATCAATCGACGAATCAGCCTGGACGTTGAAATGATCCGATCGCTGCTTTCAATTGATTCACGCGCCGTGCAGTCCGGGACCCGCCCGCCGCTGATCATTGCTGAACTTCAAGACGTTCGGCGTGCGGACATGGCGCGGAACGCCTACAACGGATCACTTGAATTGCTGCCGTCGGACGATACGTTTTCGCGTCTGTTGACGCAGAACATTCTGCATCCGGGTTTATCGAGTTTCTATCGCGAGGTGCTCACGGCAGAAGATGGTAACGAAGTCATGCTTCGATCTGCCAAGGACTTGGCTGGTGCCAGCCTGAGAGATATTGCGGTCCGCTGCCCAAAGGCACTGGTTCTTGGCTTGATTCGGGATTCTCGTGAAGGACGGTCAGCGCAGCTGAATCTGAGTTCAGATACCCGTATTCTGGCGTCCGACGCGATCATTTTTCTGGCCCGTGAACTGGCCGATATCGAGCCTGCGGGTGCCAACGCTTCAGCAACGCTTAAATCGTCGCGGCACGCGGCCACACGATCTCTAAAAGAGGGCAAGCGGCGCTACAGAATACTGCTCCTGGGCTGGAGTCGACGTTTACCCAATCTACTATCTGAAATGGCCGCGTACTCAGATCGACGCTTTGACATCGACCTCGTGTCGACTGCCAAAATAAGCGAGCGCAATGCGGCACTTCAGGATTACGGCGTAACGCTCAAGAACATTGAACTGCGCCATCATGAAGCCGATTACCTGCTGGATGGCACCATGGAACGATTTGATTTGACGTCCTATCAAACCATTTTCTTCCTTTCCAGCGACCTGATGGCCAGCGAGGAAGAGGCCGATGCCCGGGCCATTGTTGGCCATCGACTGGTAGAAGGCCTGCTCAGCAACCTGCCAAAGCGCCCACAGGTTTTGCTCGAACTGTCCGATGCTGCAAACGAGGGCCTGGTTCGACTTCCGGGCGCGGAAATCGTTATAAGCCCGCTGGTCATCAGCCACCTATTGGCGCGGATCGCACTGCAACCCGAGACACGTTTGGTGTTTGATGAGTTGTTCGGCCCCGACGGCGTAGAAGTGGAATTTCGAAGCGTTTCCGACTACGGGCTAAGCGGAGATCTATCGATGGAGCATATTGAGACTGCGGTTGCCGAGCGAGGCGACCTGCTGCTTGGCCTTGAATGCGGGCAAGACAGTTTTTCGAACCCATCCACCCATGGTCATAGTGCCGGAAGTGGCGAAGGAAATCACGCGCGTGAACTCAAACTCAATGTGGCGCGATCTGAGACCGTCAAACTCGGGCAGTCTGATCGTCTATGCATACTAACTGGACAAACAAACGTCTGAACTTTAAATGCCAAGCTTCTAAGACTTGCAGAAAAAGGATATTCAATGGACTTAACACCGTCGAAAAAAGGCCAGGAATTGGCGCACAAACTCCGCCATTTCATGCGCGAGCATGTGGTTCCGGCTGAACCACAATGGCACCAGGATATGGCAGCATTGGATAATCCCTGGGTTGTGCTGCCGGTCATACAGGAGCTGAAAGAAAAAGCCAGAGCCGCCGGCTTGTGGAATCTGTTCCTTCCTGATGAAGACCTGGGGCAGGGCTTGAGCAATCTTGACTATGCTCCTATGGCTGAGCTGATGGGGCGCTCGTTTATCGCCCCGGAAATCTTCAACTGCAACGCGCCGGACACCGGCAATATGGAAGTGCTGTATCACTATGGCAGCGAGGCGCAAAAGTCTCAGTGGCTGACACGTCTGCTCAACGGTGAGATTCGCTCAGCATTCTGCATGACGGAGCCTGACGTGGCCTCGTCCGATGCCACCAATATGGCGGCAACTGCCGCTGTCGATGGCAACGACATTGTTCTAAACGGTCGAAAATGGTGGTCAACCGGGATCGGTCACCCTGATTGCAAGGTCGTTATTTTTATGGGCCTGACCGACCCCGACGCCGATCGTCATCAGCGCCACTCTATGGTCCTGGTGCCGCTGGATTCGCCGGGGGTCAAAGTCGAACGCATGCTGACGGCGATGGGCATGCTGGATGCGCCCTATGGGCACGGTGAGGTCAGTTTCAGCGACGTGCGTTTGCCGCTGGATGCTGTTATTGCCGGCCCCGGCCGCGGCTTCGAAATTGCCCAGGGTCGGCTGGGTCCTGGAAGAATCCACCACTGCATGCGCTTGATTGGCCTGGCGGAAATGGCGTTGGAGCTGGCCTGCAAGCGCTCGCTCTCACGCCAGGCTTTTGGTCGACCATTGGCCAAGCTTGGCGGCAACGGTGAACGTATTGCTGAGGCTCGAATTGCCATTGAACAGGCCCGCTTGCTGGTATTGAAAGCGGCCTGGAGTCTGGATCAAAAAGGCATCGCTCGCTCAATGAGTGAGGTATCGCAAATCAAGGTCGCCGTGCCAACCATGGCCCAGAATGTGGTTGATATGGCGATGCAGCTGCACGGCGGTGGTGGCGTATCGGGTGACTGGCCGCTAGCAGCAGCCTGGACAGCAGCTCGCTCGTTGCGCCTGGCCGACGGACCAGATGAAGTTCATCGCGGGCTGGTGGCACGAATGGAATTGAAAAAGTATCGCCAGTGAGCTGGCAGGTCCAAGCCGATTGAGCCTAGTCGCTCGATCCCTGGGCGGCGGTTGCGAAGCTGGCAGCGCGACGAGCCGGTGTTCGCTGGCTGAACTGCCCGATCACCGGATCAATCTCGAACTGGTCTCTGAACAGCGGCTGCTCTTCATCAACCGTAATCTGAAGTTCGATATCACGTGTCCAGCTCTGCGAGCCGTCGTGAAGCCTGAATTTCAGGGTGACGGTCTGGACGCTCGCCATCAGCTCGACCGGTGGGGTGATTGAAAGCTCAAGAGTCGCTGCGACCGTGCTGATTTCACCAGCAGCTGGCGAGACTTTAATCCAGTTGATGGGGCGTTGGGCCGCATCACGAACATCGATATGGTAGATCGCATTACCAAATTCATTCTGTTCGAAGGACACTTGCAGGTTGCTTGCCGCTCCTACAGCGGCAGTCAATTGAATCCGCTCAATGGTGCCGGTCGGGCAGATCGTTTGCAGCTGCCTTTCAGCCACGGCTTCGACAGCGGTTACAGCCAATGGCCGGGCGTGTTCGTTTGCGCAAGCTAATTGCGGTGAGTCGGCATCTGGTGTTTGAGCGACAGTATGGCCGTGCCACAGACCGAATACGCAGGCTACAACGCCTGCGAGGCCAACGCTTTTCATTGCTCGGCTCTGTAGCAAAGATATTGCCACTTTCAAACCGCCATTGGTTGCAAGGCATACATTGCTATAGTGTAGCGTCTGCGGGATTAGAATGGAAATGCGGGTTTGAGCTTTTTTCAGAGTCCGAGGTTTCTAGTAGGATGTAGCGCATTGAACGATCTTTCTCCTTGAGGTTTATACGCTACTGCAATGAGTTCCGACAAAGTAAGCGATGTCACCGATCTGCTCAAGCGCTACAGCGATCAGGGCGACCAGGACAGCCTCTATCAGATGCTGCCCATGGTCTATCAAGAGCTGCGCGCGCTGGCGGGGAGGCAGTTGGCGACTCAGGGTCGTGACCACACACTGCAGGCAACAGCGTTGATCAACGAGGCCTACCTGCGACTGGCCGATCAATCACACCATAACTGGGAAAGCCGCCGTCATTTTCTGTTGGTGGCCTCGACTGTCATGCGTCACGTGCTGGTGGATTACGCGCGCCGCCGCTCAGCCGGAAAACGCCCCGATGGCCGCCAGCGGGTGCTGCTGGATAACACTCATCTTGGCCAGGAATTCGGTTCGGATTTGATCGCACTTGACCAGGTGCTAGAACAACTATACGAAGTCGATGAGCGACAGGCCCGGATCGTTGAGCTGCGCTATTTTGCTGGCTTGAGCGTGCCCGATACTGCCGAGACCCTGGATGTTTCCGAGAGTACTGTCGTGCGCGAATGGCGCATGGCGCGTGCCTGGCTGGAACGTAAATTGACGGAATAGCGGGAAAAGGGGAAAAGGGGAAAAGAGTTAGCCTCCGCTGCGCCGTTCAACTTCGGTCAGGCGGGCGCGGATTGACGTGCGCAGGTCGTCACGGGTGCCGGCGGGTTCAGGGGTCAGTGCGTCAATCGCTTGTTGGTAGATCACTGCCGCTTCAGGGTAGCGCTGTTGCAGGCTGAGTGAGGTTCCGAGGATATCGAGGGCTGAGGCGTAATAGCTGACTTCAACACCGCCTTCCGTGGCTGCACGCCGTTCCAGAACGTCCAAAATATCGCGAATCAGTGTTTCGGCCTGCTCGGGTTCATCTTCGCGCAGATGCAGAGCGGCCAGGTTCGAAATTGACAGACGATAGAGGTAGTGGTCGCGGTCGGCCACCGATGAAATCATGGTTGCTGCGCGCTCAAAGGCGGCCATGCTCTGACGGGTTTGGCCGATCCGCGACAGAGCGACTCCCAAGTTGCCAATGGTGTTGGCCAGGCGCTGACCGGGGCCAATCAGGCGTTCATGGTCGGCGACCAGATTGGTGTAGACATCGACTGCAGATTCGGGGTCGTCCAGCATTAGCGCGGTGGCATAGACAAAGCGACCGCGAAGCTCGCGCGGGTCATCAACATCCCATAGGTCGGTTGCCAGATCGCGGGCGGCACTCGCAGTCTCGATAGCGCGCTCGGCGCTGCCTTGAATCACGTAGGCACCGACCAGGGCTGCTTGTGCTTCAAACAGGAGTTCGGCTTGATCAGCCGGGCGCGACTTCAGCTCGTTGATGATTTCTGCAAGGTCTGCAATCGTTTGATTCAGTGGAATATCAAGCGCGTTGGCGTGGTTGCGCAATTGTCGAATCCGGAGTCGAAGAATTGCCGCTTTGTGATCACCCTCAGCTTGTCGGTACAAGTCAATTGCACTCTGGTCGGCCGCGATCGCGTCGATCGCGCGTCCGGCAGAATCCAGCGCCGAGGCAACTTGACTTTGAATCAGCGCCAATTCTTCAGTACTGGCAGCCGACGACAGTGACTGATCGGCCTGGGTCAGCAAAGGCAGGGCCTGCTCGCCCAGCCCCAAGGCGTTGTAAGCGCTGCCCAGAGCGAGATGAATGGAGCCGGTGAAGGCCGGGTTGACCGATTCGTTTCGTTCGAGCTGGTTGGCTCCGAGGTCCAGAATTTCACGCACTGTAACTTCGTTGCCGCGCGAAGGCAGGGAGTCGGCGCCGGCGAACAGCTCATTCATGAACTCGGTCACGGCCTCAGCACGATCGCGCTCCCAGGCAATGCGCTTGAGCTGGGATTCTCGATCCAGCATAAAGGTCGCGATCAACAGGATTCCAGCCAGGCCGATGATAAGTCCCAAGCGATTGCGACGCGCAAAACGGCGCGACCGATAGAGCAAATGACCGCGTCGGGCGGTAATCGGCTGATGGGCCAACAGGCGATCCAGATCGGCGCTGAATTCGCGAATCGATGGGTAGCGCTCGGCCGGTTCACGCCTGAGTGCTTTGAGCACGATGGCGTCAAGATCGGCACGCAGCGCGCCAGGTACGGCGATGCCTGCTGTGCGCGACGGTGGCGCGATATCACCATTGAGGATTGCTTGCGGCAGCAAATGCACTGATTCCAGGTCATCAAACGGTCGTTGGCCGGTGATCAGTTCGTATAGCACCACGCCGAGTGAGTAGACATCGGTCGCGGCCGTCAAACCGTCGCCTTCAATTTGCTCCGGGCTGGCATAGATCAGCGTCATGGTCGATTCTGCCGAGTCCGTGGTGACGGATTTTGCGCTCGGCTCATCAAGCAGACGGGCGATGCCGAAGTCCAATAATTTGGCTTCGCCTTCGGTGCTAATCAAAATATTGCCGGGTTTCAGATCGCGGTGGATCACCATGTGTCGATGGGCGTAATCGACCGCTGACAAGACATCCTGAAATAATTGGATGCGCGCCTGAATGTCAAGCTTCTGCGCAGCGCACCAGTCATCAATAGTGCTCCCATCGACATACTCCGTGGCCAAAAAAGGCCTTCCTTCAGAAGTCAGGCCGCCGTCGATCAGTCGTGCGATATTGGGATGGCTAAGACGCGAGAGAATTTGCCGCTCGGTGGCAAAACGCCGGGCCAGCGTTTCATCGGGCTCTGAAGTCAATTGAAGCAGTTTGAGCGCTACGGGCTGGCGCAGATCGCCATCAATACGCTCAGCCAGATAAACCGTGCCGCTACCGCCATCGTTCAGGCGTTGAATCAATCGATAATCGCGCGGTAATGGGATTTTGAGCGAAACCTCGCGAACGACTTCGCGGGCCGCAACCTGGAATTGCTCCGGCACCTGGTCACTGGAATCGTCCTGGGCCGCTTCCAACAACCATTTCACTTCAGACCAAAGCGCCGGATCTTCAGCACATTGCGCACGCGCCCAGGCTTGAGTGTCATTCTTCGGTCGATCCAAGGCATCCAGCGCGATCGCCTTGGCCCGTCGATAGCGCGACTGCGAGGACGATTTTTGCGCGTCGGACTTGGTATGCTCGCTATTCATTTCTTGCGAAGTCTACCAATAATGTCTGCCAAGTCGTTGATTGATCAACCGCGCGCGCTGCGCGACGAAGACCGTTTCGATATTGAAGCCGTTGATCAATGGTTGAAAGACCAGATCGACGGGCTTGAAGGCGCCCCTGAAGTCGAACAGTTTTCCAAGGGTGCCTCCAATCTTACCTATCAATTGCGCTATCGGAATAGTGACAGAAAACGCGACCTGATTCTGCGCCGTCCCCCGCCCGGCACCAAGGCCAAATCGGCCCACAATATGGTGCGCGAACATGACGTCCAAAAGGCCTTAAAGCCGGTCTACTCCAAGGTGCCAGAAATGATCGCGCTGTGCACCGATCAGTCAGTAATCGGCTGCGATTTTTACGTCATGGAGCGGATTGAGGGCATTATTCTCAGAGCCAATCTGCCCAAGGACTTGAGTTTAAGTGCCGACCAAGCCAGAACGCTGTGCACGCGCGCGATTGATGGCCTGGTAGAACTGCATTCGGTGGATGTTGAGGCGGCAGGTTTGCAGTCCCTTGGCAAGGGCGAAGGCTACAACCGCCGCCAGATTGACGGTTGGTCAGAGCGTTTTCGTCGCGCTCGAACGTGGAACGTGCTCAAGGGCGAGCGGGTCATGCGCTGGCTGGACGCGAACGTGCCTGACGAAATTGGCATTCGAGTGATCCACGGGGATTACCGCTTCGACAATATTGTGCTCTCGGCGACCAACCCGATGCAAATCGTCGGTGTGCTGGACTGGGAACTGGCCACGCTAGGCGATCCGCTGATGGACCTGGGTAACTCACTGGCCTATTGGGTCCAGGCCGACGATGATTTCTTTTTGCGCGGATTCCGACGCCAGCCGACGCATATAAATGGAATGATGACTCGTCAGCAAGTTATTGAATATTATTGTAATAAAATGACGATCAGGCCGGAAAATTGGGCATTTTACGAAGTCTATGGCTTGTTCAGGTTGGCCGCCATTGTTCAGCAAATCTACTATCGCTATCATCACGGCCAGACCCGCAATCCGGCCTTTAAAGGCTTTTGGAAAGCCGCTAATTATTTGCTATGGCGCTGCGGCCGTATCATCTCCAAGCAGTGACCCCCAAATACTGACCGCAATTAGTGACGAAGGGCACTGGGTAAAATTCGCTTTCCGTTGCTATCCTGTAGGTTGCTGAATCGATCGCCAACCAACCGCTTTAACCACTAACCAATCCATCGGGACGCTTTTTCATGAACGAACCTGTCGAGACGTTCAGTAATCAGCCGGTAGCGCCCATGAGCCTGCCGGATTACCGCGACGCGAAGCTCAATCCGGTCGTGCCAGCGTACCTGCGCCATAAGATCGCAACCACGGTAGCGTTCTGGGGTGTTTTTATTGTTCTGTCGCTAGTCTCGCCCTATCTGCCGTTCATTGACTTCAACTTATCGAAATATCCGGCCGCAATAGCGGCTGTCATCATGCTCAGCTCGTTGCTGTTTGCGCGCTGGGATGCCCACCGTCGCGGTTGGGCTTTGCGCGAGCACGATCTGATTTATCAGTCCGGCGTAATTTTTCGTAAGCAGGTGATTCTGCCGTTTGCTCGAATTCAGCACGTCGAAACCTTGTCTGGACCAATTGAGCGCCATTTTGACCTGATGCGGGTCAAATGTTTCACCGCTGGCGGCGTATCGGCTGATTTGGTCGTCGAAGGCCTGGCCACTGAAACCGCCGGGCAAGTGCGGCGCTATCTGCTCGAACAGATTCGCGATGACGAGAGTGAGCCGTCATCAGGTCAGAGCACCGTGACACTGGATGAAGACGATGACTGATCAAAATGACTGATCAAACTGAGTCGTTGAAGAGCGAGTCTGCCGAGGTGACCGACTGGGAGCGTCTGGCGCCCATGGCGTTGGTTTTCATGCTGCTGGCGACGATTCAAAAATTTGTGCGAGAGAATCTGTTCTTGTTCGCCGGCGCGGGTTTTGGGGTCGCCGTATTCGACTTCCTTGATGCCTGGAAGCTGGCCCTGTTGGCATTTGCACTGTTTTTGATCGGGCTGGTTAGCACGATGATCTACCACCGTCGCTTCCGTTTCCGTATTGAAGACGATGCCGTGCGAGTGCGGCGCGGCTTGCTGGAAAAAAAAGAGCTGCGCGTTCGCTTCGCACGCGTTCAGTCGGTGCAGATCGGGCAGCCGTTTTATTTCAAACCATTCGACTTGGTTCGATTTACTTTGGAAACGCCTGGCGGGCAGCAATCTGAAGTTGAACTGCCGGGTATTCCTAAAGCGCTGGCGGAATCAATGCGCGATCGCATTATTGGACTGCAGGACGTGCCGCCGCCGGTCAAAGAGCATCATGATGATCAGATCGAGCAAGAGGATCAGCGGCAGAATCACCTCATCGGTAGCAGTCTGTATTCGGCTTCTGCCTGGCAGTTGTTTCGCCACGGGCTGAGCAGCAATCAAATCTGGCTGCTGGCCGGGCTTGCCGCCTGGTTCTTTGGCTCCTTTTCCGAGCGATTCGGCGACTGGGCCAGCGATCAAGGCTGGTTTAATTGGGTCACTAGCCATTTTGACCAACTTTGGCTGTTCGCCGGCGGCGCTGTCTTGGCTGGGCTCGCGTTCTTGCTCGCGCTGTCGGGGCTGCTAGCCATTGTCCGTTTCTACGGTTTCCGTCTCAGTGATCGCGGCGACCGCTTGGTCGGCGTTGGCGGCTTGCTTGACCAGCGCGAACAAACCGTCAAGCGCGAGAAAATCACCGGGCTGACTGTCAAACAGTCGGCTTTGGGCCGACTACTACGCTGCTGGCAGATCGTTATTCGCCAGACCAGCAGCATTGAAGTCGACATGCCAGGCCAAAAAAAGTCGTTTATCGTGCCCGGGTTGTACGATCGGGATCGCGCATTGGTCAGCGATCTGGTGCCCAACTGGACCTTTCCCGGTCAAGATGACAATGGTGACGACA
>JGI12109J20283_11086087_pt1 | contig 16500 bp, 6 predicted proteins | sample ElkSlonscriptome_12_FD_20283 | JGI IMG/M metagenome (IMG submission 20283)
TTACGAGGGTTTTCCAGATGATAGTCCGATCCTCCAGCATGGACCGTCAAAGGACGGTTCACTCGAAGCTTGAGTGCTAACCAATTCATGATCGCAGGATTGCCAGAGCGGCCCTTCGCGGCATCGCAGAACTTCAGTAGAAAGGGCTCGTGGCTGCCGTTCGCCACAGTTGGTCCCAAGGTCCGGAATAGGCCGGAAGCAGCATGTCTCACCAGCAAGCGTATATGACTGCTTAGCGGGAGAAGCCGCCGACACGGGGCAAAGGGATCCGGCCAGACATCAGCGCGTGATGCTCCAAGAAGTGGCGACAGTCGGACACACAAGCGCGCCGATCAAGGGGTTGCTGGCTGTCAAGTGCCTGATCTTGGTATCGGACCTTCCTGTTGGGGCAGTTGCGCGCGGTCGAGCGGATGCGCTGTCGCGGTGCCGATCCGGATCCTGCAAGTTGATATATGGCGTCAATAGTGCCGCGTGACATGTTTCCAGTGATCCACGAACTGCCGGACGGGACGACCGCATGCGTCGGACCAGGCACGATGCTCTTCAAACGGATCGATACCGCGCATCTGTGTGGCCGGTCACGACAGCGGTGCAAACAGGCGGCCCGGATTTTGCCTGCCACTCGAGACTGAAGACCTCAAGCTTAGCCCGTGTGCGGTCGTCTTGATCAAGCCGATCTCGCAAGTTTTACTGTCGTGGATATGGCCCAACCTCAAAACTGCACAATGTCAGTTCGTTGAGTTTGTACCGCTCGTCGAACCACCCCCGCCACCGGCGGCGGCCAAGAGACCAACAACAAGAACAACGCCCGCGACCCCGCCGACACCAAGCCCGCCCAGACCAGTGTTGAACGGCTCCGTGGCAACAGCGGTCTGAAAGCCGGCTTCGTTCGCGGCATCTTCCAGCGTTTCCACGGGAATACCTGTCGATTCTGACAATTCGGTCAAATTCGCGCCAAGGCTGATTTGATCAAGGACAGCCTGCGGTACCGCCTGGGCCGATGCGGTGCCGACCACACCAAAGGTGAGGCAAACGGACAGCGCGATGGGAATTAATTTTGTCATAGCTCGAAGATCCTTAAAAACATTCTGCTTTAAGCTCCATAGATATCATGAACTGGCCCGAAATCCAAGTTCGGATCCGCGCGTGTCACTGTCAGACTAGTCGATGATCCTCTCAATGCGGAAGGTCCCGTTTGCTGGTCCCAACCATTGCCGCGAAGACAAGATCACACCGTCTGTGTCGCGCCAATATTCGTTGGTGAAGCGCATCTCGGCATTATGACAGGATTCCGTCAAATGCGTTGTGGGGTACAATATCCCCTCAAGCTCAACGTCAACGGGTCCGACTTTCTCTACGGAACAGTCAAAACGGCGCACAACCTCCTGATCGAGACCATCCAGATAGATGTGGGTACGAACGGCCCGGCCACCTTCGCTATCGAGAGCCGCAACCACATCTGCGACATCGGCACGCAGCAAATCCGGGGCGATTCCACGACTCGCGGTGACGACACCCCTCAGCGTGGTGAGTGTTGCGCCGTCAATACCGGCCCATGTTTGATAGGGGCCGTTTCTTTGTATTGGGACCGCCCCCGCGAGACCACCGGTCGTTTCCCGGGTCACGCGGAGTGCAGGGCGCCGTGTAATGTCGATCTGCGCCTCAAGCGTTCCAATCGACGCAAGAAGCCCCGCATCAGGTTCGTTTGACCTTATCAGGGCACCTGGGGTTGGGCCGCGTACCGCGGCTGCGAAGGAAGATGCAGATGTGACCGGCGCGTCATTGCAGGCCACGAGCACTATCCACGCAGCTACGACCCAGAGGCTTGTCATCCACCTCATCGCCAAAACCTCCCGATCTGGTCTTGCAATGCGCTGTCGTGGTAGTCTCTGACGCGATCGTAGAGGCGCCCTTGCACAAAAAGACGCGCCCCACCGTCGCGGAGGATGGGTCGCAGGGTCTGTGAAATGTTCCGGCGGCTAGGCTGTCCGGTGAACCACGACAAAGGGATCGAGACCGTGATGCCTTTGTCGAAAGACCCTTCGCCAAAATCTTCGAAAGACACATCGGTGAGTGTCGCATAGGCACCGACATTCCAGCCGTTTTCGAATTCCCGTTTGAGGGTGACTGTGGCTCCGGTATCACCTGCGAGGTAACGTCCCACGTCGAGTTGGCCCAGATACCCTTCGCCCAAATCGACATAGGCAGAGACATGCCCGGTCACGACCTCATAGTCCCGAAACCCTAGGTCCTGTTCAAAATCGCGCTGCCGCGCGTAGGCGAGCTCTGCGCCGAAAGCGAGCTTGCCGGAAACCGGCTTCCACAAGACTTCTGTTGATACGCCGCCAAATTGTGCTTCGAGGTATCCGGCGGTGATGCGGGTATAGATGTTTTCGATTGGGTGCGCATAATAGGCCAACGTCAGGTGCGGGAGCGTCAGGTCGGCCTTGTCGTAAAGATAGCTCTCGGAGCGGACGCGCGGCAGCACAGAGTCCGACGGTCGGTCGGCCTCGTCGCGGTTGCCGAGGACCCTCTGGCGTAGAGCGCCAGAAACAAACACACCGGGAGCGATGTCGTAGCGGCCGGACAACTCCAGCCCCACATCGGCACGCAGCGGGTCATCGGGATCAAAGAGCGCAGTGGACACGTATGGCCCGATGCCCCAGCTCAGCCTGGGATAAAGGCCGTCAAGGTGAGCATCCCGGCTGGGCTGCAGGCCGGCAGCATCGTGACGTCCGATACTGTCAAAGATCGCCTGGCTTGCATCCCGGCTGTGTTCGAGCCGCGCCAGCGCATCGCGATCGATCGTCAGACGGCTGGTCGCCACGCCATCGATCACAGGTATGATCTCGAATGTATCGACCGAGGCCGGCAGAACGACCGTCATCACCCGCGCGGCGCGGCCGATTGCTTGCGCCTCTGCCGCATAGGTTTGGTTGTCGAGCCAAAGGGTCGCGGTTTGCGCGGTCAACTCGAGCGCGTTCAGCCGCAATCCCTGGTCTCTCAGCGCCGCGGCCAGCATATTTCGCAAGGCCGGGGTGCGCGTCGGCTCCAGTGACCTTGCAGCGTCGATGTCGCGTGATATGCGCGGTCTCACGGGGACAGGTGCGCTTTCCAATCCTCCTTGCACAGCCGGGCGGGCAGGATTGAGCGCAAAGCTCAGAGAGGCCCCCAGCGTGTCGCCGTACAGGTAATAGCCGCTCAAGAACGCCGCCTGAGAAATCTGGTACTGTGCGCCGATGTTGACCGGAGATCGGCGCTCAAAAAGTCCGTCAAGCTGGGCCCGGGTGTAATCATCAGACGCGTATTCGCCGACGAGGGTCAGCTTGTCCGAGACAGCCCAGCTCAGACCCCCGAAAGCCGCAGCATCGCCACGAAACCACTCTACACTTTCTATCAATCCGCCTTTCCCGACATCGCGCTGCGGGCGTGTCTCAAAGCTCTGATCGATAAAGCCCAACGGGTTCGCAAACCCGCTGTAGCTTCCCAGCCGGCCCCATCCGATACCTCCGGTGATGGCAAGTCCGGGGGCCAGATGCTTGGTCGCAACGATATATTCGCTCGAATAAACGCCGGTGCCAATGAAGTCTCGTAGTCCGATCGCAACTGCCGGCCGATATCTGCCTTCGGTGATGAGTTGGTAACTCAGATCGAAGCTGCGATCATACAAGGATCCGCCGGTCCTGAAATTGTCGATGACGCTGTATCGGAAGCTCCCTGATAGCCTTGGGGTGATCTGGAAGGACAACGTGTTGCGAAGCGTGCCGGCAAAATAACTTGTGGTCAGTCCGAGCTCGCCGTCAGGCGCCGATTGGGCTGCTGGCATATCGATCAGTGAGGAGTGGCCATTGAGACCAAAGCTGAGCGTGGGAGCCCATCGTTCAGCATCGATATTGACCCCGGACACAGGCGTCTCGGCCAGAGCGTAGGTTGCAACTGTGAAGCAAAGCGCTGTGCCCACCTGTTGTACCCCGCGTGCTAGTCGCCTCGTACTCTTGCTCTGACCCGGTTTCTTCACCTGACAATTCCGCCTTCTACCCTCACAGATCTGGCCCTGACCAATCCCACTTTCTTCGTTCACATGGAAGGCTAGTGCATCATCGGCCGGGGTGCCATCAAGATAATGTCGCGCGCCTCCAACGGGTGTTGGCCACCAACACCTTGTGGCCAAGGGGCAGATGGTGATGTCTGCACGCCTTTACCAGGATCTGACCATCCGTTGGCGGGTATGATATCCCTGCATCTGACCGGTCAGTGCGACAACCGTCCTGCCCGCTGTGACCCGACGGGTTCTGACAAGCCTCCCGCCGGGGCTGACGCGGGCATCGGTCTGGGATTTATGGAGTGGTCGCTGTCCCTCTCACGGTCGACCAAAAATTTCTTCTGCCGGAGACGCCCTCATCAGACAGCATCGACGGGGCCAGCAGTCCTCCAGAGCATGGTCCAAGGCAATCCTGTCCCTTTCAAGCCCCTGCCGTAGCGAGTGGCATTGCGTTTCAAGGCATCAGACGATGCAGACGCAGAATTCTTCAAGCACAGGCGGGCCGCCTCATCAGTTCTTCCAGGTCTTGGATTGACTGAAACGATCAAGTGTCCCTTGGAGGTAGGTAATGGTTTCACGCATCATTTGTTCTGGCAGGACCATATCTTGATACTCGCCAGACTCGTACCACGTGCGGACCAGCGCGACCTTCTTTTCTTCATTATGTCCGAACTCGATCCGCTTGACCTTTGTTTGGTGCGAGACCTGAAGACTTGGAAGACCTTTCTGGAGGCGGATCTCAGTGAATCGCCCTAGGAGCTTCTGCAACGCTAGTCGTATCTTCAAGATCAAGCTTTCCTTGAAGATCAAGCGGACCCGCGTCTTATCTTCAATGTGGAACTCTAACCAAGCTTTTTCCTGATCAAAATCAACGTCACCTGCGTAGATACGCTCGACGTTGATACAATATATCTTTGCCATTTTCTGCCTCATCCAGCTTGCCGCTCATGATGTATTCATCATGCTCTTAGCGCAAATAGCATCTTGCGCAAAACGTCCCCAATCTCCGCCACGGCCTGTGAGGAGACACCCGCTGCAGCACGGGATGACATCGGGACCGTAGCAGCGAGGGTGAATTGGGATTTCCCTACCGCTGGTGGCAAGGCGTGGTGGTATCAAACCAAAGCAACCTGCGCTCAGTTTATCAATTCGTTACGAAAAGACAGGTTTATGTCTGCCCATCCTTGATTACCAAAGCTCAGATGAAGCCAGTGAGACGACTGTATGTCTGGGTATGGCGGCATCTGTGAAACGCTGGCAATCCAGTTGGAGCGACGACAAGAAAACCCACTGAGATCCAGCTATCATGCCGTGGTCTGGATGATGTCACAATTCGGTCAGACTCCAGATGTACCAGCCGGGCACAAGAGGCAGAATTTAGGTTTAGAAGTTGTAAATGTTAACAAGTTTGTTTGCTTCGGCACGGCGCAGCCGTTCTTTCGCTGTGTGCGACCTCCGCATTTTGGGTGCCTTTCTCGGCTTTCTGTCACTTGCAACCAGTGTTCATGCCCAGGGCACGGAGATCGACTGGATTTCCAACATTGATCAGGAAGTCACCGAAAGTGTGGTCAATCCGGACACAGGACTGTCTGAAGACGTAACAACGAACTATGCGACATCAAACGCTGGAGCAGTAATCAAGTTCGTTCTTTCCGTAACAAACGACGGGCGTGCCACCGGGCCAATCCCCACAACTGTGCAATTCAATGTGCCCGCCACGACCACGCTCATCACACCATTGGTCGGAGATATCGCAAGCTGTAGCCCCGATGGCACCAACGCCGCAGGTGAGACACTGATCACATGTGACGTGCCGCCGCTCGATGTGGGTGATACCGCTGAGTCAGTCGTATCGCTTCAAACGAGCGACGATATTTCGCTTTTGCTAGAAGTCGATGTCCCGGATGCGCCAGATGAAAGCGACACAGCAAACAACTTCAGCGAAGCCAACTTCACAGTGAACGCTGGCACAGATCTGGAGGTGACCTTTCCCCCGATTGCACCAGTGACCGCGGGGGCATTTTTTGATTTCCCGGTCGAAATTCGCAATGTTGGCGTCAATACCGCAAACAGCTATCGCGTCGACGTGCCGAGTCCTGCAGGTGTCACCAACATTACCGCGCCAACAAATTGCACGCTTATCGGCAACAACTATCAGTGCGAGGTCACGCAAGATCTCGCACCCAGTGATGCCCCGTTCGTCCTCGATTTCCGTGGTCAGGTTGCGGTAGCAAGCGGCTCTGGCATCGGGACGACGGCAGATGTGCTGAATGCCTCGCCGACCGATGTGAACCCGGCCAATGACCAGACATCCTTTGTCGTGCCCGTTCGCGCTGGCACGGACGCCTCGATCACCAAGTCGCGCACTTTTGCCGATGGCAGCACAGGGAATACCCTTCTGGTCGAGGATGAGGTGATCTTTACCCTTTCCAGCCAATACATTGGTGATCAGCCAACAACGGCGACCGTCACCGATACTCTGCCGTCGAATTACCAAATCGAGTCTGTCAGCAGCTCCGGTGCTTTTAATTGCGGCCCGCCGCCGGGTTTCATCGGCCAGACCGTCAGCTGCGTCAGCGACGGTTCGGGCACCGGTGCGCCGGGTGAGGCGCAAGACCTTGGTGACATCACCATCCGCGCCACAGTAGTTGATGACGGCGTCGCCATCCAGAACCGCGCCGACATCGAAATCACCGGTGTTGATGACGTCGATCCCACTAACAACTTCGATGAAGACACCGCCGCGACGATCGAGGCGCCGTTCATCGATCTTCTGGCTCTCAAGAACCAGTCTTTCCCGGCACTGGCGGTCATCAATGACGATGACGATTACGTTTTCCGGATCCGCACACGTAATGTCGGCAATGCCGACTTTGTTGGCACCATCACCATGCGGGACACCATTCCAGAAGGTCTGACTGTGCGCAGTCTGGGGCTGAACGGTTGGACCTGTACGGTGCCGGATGGCGGTGGTGCCGAGGTGGCGCCAGCGTTTCCGGTCGCCGGGCCGGTCGTCTTCACCTGTACACGTGAATACACCGATGCCAGCCCTCTTGCGGGGGGTGCGCAGACCCCTGTTGTTGCTTTCAGAACCGTCGCCACTGCCGATCCTGATGACTCGGGCGATGTATCGCCGGATTATGTAAACCGCGTCGATGTCAGCGGGTCGGGCGGGCCCCTGGCTGACGGCAATGCCGACAACGACTTTGCCACCGTCGGTTTTGAGGTGGAGGCTGCCGCAGCTTCGGCTGATATCAGCGCCGCGAAGAGCGCGGCTGATCCTGATGCCGCAGCAGGTGCGACCGCGGATGAGTTGCGGACGGCGATCGCGGGGGAGCCGTTCCGGTTTGACCTTGAAGTGATCAACACGGGGCCGGTTGCCGCCGAGGACGTGCGCGTGCGCGACACCATCCAAAACCTCGTCAACGGCAACACAGACTTCGTCTCAATCACCTATCAAAACCTGCCGCCGGATGCCGTGAGCCAAGGAAGCACCGGAGCTTGTCGTCAAGATCAGCGATCTTCCACGCAGGCCCGCCTGAACTGCCCGGACATCGGCACCGTGCCGATCTGCACGCCCGGAGTGAACTGCCCCGTCATCTCGGTCACCGTGGTGCCGGGCCGGAACTTCACACCGATCTCCGGTCGGGCTGACAACGAGCGGTCAAACACGTTCGAGGCCATTTCACTGACAACACCGGACCCGGATCTCGACAACAACGATGCGACGGCGTTCTACATCTTTGAGCGGCGCAATGACCTGACGGTCACAAAAGATGCGCCAGCAGAGATCGCGGCCGGGCGTGATCTAACCTACACGATCACGGCGCGGAACCTGAACAACGGGCTGAGCCGGGCCGAAAATGTCATCATCACGGATACGCTCCCCCCTGATGTGACATTCGTTTCGGTCACGCCGCCGTCGGGGCAAAGCTGCCCGGTGCAGCCTGCCGCAGGTGCGGTGTCAACGACGACGACAAACAATCAGATCGTCTGTACCGTCGGTGATCTTGGTCTCGGCCAGCAGAGGCTGGTTTCGATCACCGTGCGTCCGAACTTTGCCAATTTCGCATCCGGCACGCCGACCGCGATCACGAACGAGGTGCGCGTTGATCAGACCGACGATGGTGGCGATATCGTCACGCCAGCCTTCGACATCAACGTCGACAACAATGAGGATGATGCTGTCACGACCGTCACGGCGCCGAGCTTTGATCTACAGGTCAACAAGTCCGACGATGTCGACCCGCTCCCCTTCCAGACGGACACGACCTATACGGTCACGGTTTCGAACAACGGGCCATCGGTAGTCGAGGATATCATTGTCACTGACACCTGGCCTTCGACAGACATCATCGGCCTCGTGGGCGTGAACCCACCGCCCTTGGGCAGTTGTGATTTCGACGCCACGACACCGCGCTACGGCGGGACGGTGACCTGCACCTACCCCAGCCTGAACGTGGGAGAGTCCTTTGACATCGAATTCATCGGAAGAGGTGATTCGAAGGGGTCTGCAACGAACCGCGTGAGCGTCGCCGCCGATGGTGCCACCTTTGCCGGGCTTGACCGCCTTCCCGGGAACAACAGCACCTCTGAAAACACGACCGTCAAGACGGTCACGGATGTATTGGTCGTAAACAAAACGGGCCCTGCAACACCTGTCGCTCTAGGTGATTTTTTCAACTATGTTGCCGAGGTTACAGTAAATGACAACGGCCTCTTCGATGAGGCCGACTTGGTCGAGTTTTCCGATACCCTGCCGTCAGGCATGGTATTGACCGGAACGCCGTCTGTTTCTGGGCCAGCAGGGGTGCTTCCCAACTCATGTGACCCTGCCACCGCCGGTGACACCAGCTTCACCTGCGCGCTGGGGACAGTTCAACCCGGTGAGGATTTCACCGTTACAATCCCCGTTGTGGTGACTAGCGTCTCATCGCGACCACAGACACTGACAAATACTGCAACCGTGACCACTGATTCGATCGAGCGGGACCCACAGCTGACGAACAATTCTAGTTCTGGCGATGTCACGGTTCTTTCATCCACAATCGCCGGCAATGTTTTTCGAGATTTTGCCGATGACGTGACGAAGCAGGTCACCGACACCGATATTGCCGGAACCGAAATCACGCTGACCGGCACCAACAGCCGGGGAGAGGCGATTAATCCGGTTACCGTGCTGACGGATGCGAACGGCAATTTTCTTTTCGAATTCCTGGAGGAAGGTACCTATACGGTTACCCGTGGTGACACGAATGAAGACTATCTCACAGACGGGACAAACACCGCAGGTGAAATTGACGGTGGCGGGCCAACAGGCATCGCACCTGATGATGGCTCCAACACGATCACCGGCATCGCGTTGCCTGATGATAGCGACAATATCAACAACATCTTCCGTGTCATCCCGGAGGCCCGGATCGGGATTGCCAAATCCGGCACAATTGATGCGCTGAATGCGGACGGCACTTTTGACGCGACCTATTCATTTGTGGTGGAGAACTTCAGCCTTGAGACGCTGAATGATGTCACAGTTTCCGACACGCTCGCTGGGGTTGCACCGGAATTGGGCACGCTCTCGACCAGCTTGCCAATGACTAAAGGCACCTATCGGATCATCACGCCGCCATCTGATGGCTGTGGGACCGGAAACACCAGCTATGACGGTGATACACAGTTCGATATCTCCACCGGGGGAAGTCTGGCCTCGGGCGCGTCCTGTACTGTCACGTTTAGCGTGCAGGTCTTCCCAACCGATGACCGGGTAGAAGGCAATTTCAACAACCAGGCAAGCGCGACTGGCACGGGTGAACTGTCTGGTCAGACACCAACAGACCTGTCCGACGATGGCACAAACCCTGATCCAAACGGCAATGGTGACGCGACTGAGACGGGGGAGAACGATCCGACCATCCTGACACCGGGGGCGGATCGCGCCATCACGCTTGTTAAGACGGGCGACACCTCTGCCCTGACCAGCCCGTTTCAGGAAGGGGACATGATCACCTACAGCTTTGCGGTCACGAACACCGGTGACCTGACGCTGACCGCAATCGTGATCAGCGACCCGCTGATCGGTGACGCAAACATCCCGACCATCGACACGCTGCTGCCGGGTGAGACGGAGACGGTGCAGGCAACCTATCCGATCACGCAGCCAGATCTGGACGCGGGAGAGGTGGAGAACACGGCAACCGTCACCGGAGATGATCCCTTTGGGCGGGAAGCCACGGATACATCCGGCACCGCGCAGGACAATGACACACCGACAACAACAAACTTGCCGCAGGAACCGGGGGCCGCTGTGACCAAGACGGCGGCGATCTCGGGCGACCAGATGCCGACACTGGTAGGTGACGTCATTACTTACACGTTCACGGTGCGCAACACTGGCAACGTGACGCTGACGGATATCGACCTGATCGACACCATTGTCGTGGGCGATGACGCCAACCTGACTTTCAGCGGAACAGTCATCGACTCCCTTGACCCAGGCGAGGAGGATTCGACCTCTTTTCAGGCCACCTACACCGTCACTTTGGATGACATTCTCGCGGGTCAGGTGACCAATCGCGCCACGGTCAGTGGCTCGCCGCCTGTTGGTGACGATGTCCGCGACGTCAGCAGCCCGGATAGTTTTACCGAAGATGAGGACACGGTCGTGAACCTCGTGCGGATGCCTGCACTGGAAGCAGAGAAGGTCATCGAAGACTTCGAGGACACCAACGGCGACGGCTTCAACAGCATCGGCGATATCGTCACCTATGCGATCACGGTGACAAACACCGGCAACGTGCCGCTGACGAATGTCAATATCGTCGATACCCTGACCGATTTCGAAGACGGCAGCCTTGATCTGACAACCGGACCGGACTTTGACCCAGCCCGCTCTGACACCGTCGAAGGCGCATTGGGGCTTGGTGAGGCGGCTACTTATACCGCGACCTTTGTCGCTGATCTGCAAGCGATCAATGCGCGCGGCATCAGCAACACCGTCACTGCCTTTGGCGATGGTCCCGGTGGTAGCGGTCCTCCCACTGGGAATGAGACGGTCGATGATGTCTCTGACGACGGGAATGACTTCGACGGCAATACCGAGGATGACCCGACCGAACTGGCATTTGGTGCTGGCGTCCAGTCGCGTGAATTGGCGATGACAAAGACAACACCGCTTGACCTCGTGAACCGAGGAGACGTGATCCCCTTCACCATCACGGTGGAGAACCTCAATATCTTCGTCGAAGGCCCGTTCGACGTCGTGGACCGCCTGCCGGAGGGCATGATCTACATCCCCGGCACTGCCACAATTGACGGTGCGCCAGCCGATGTGACCTACACGGCGGGGCGTGTGACATGGTCAGACCTGACGGTGGACGCGCTGGGATCGACCGTGCTGACGCTGGACGCACGCATTCTGAACGGAGCCCGGTCCGGCATCCTGACAAATACTGTGTCGCTCATCGACAGCGTCACGGGTGAGCAAGTCGTCGAAGACGCGTCAGCCTCTGTGCGGATCGAAGCGGACACATTGTTCGAGTGCACGGATATTGTTGGCAAGGTGTTCAACGATGTGAACGGAAACGGCTATCAGGACGCGCCCGAGACCATTGGACGCGGGACGATCACGGATCAGAGTTACGAGGGTGGCAAAGGCAATGTGTCGGCGGCCCTCACTGAGCCACGTGATGAAAGTGGCCTACCGGGAGTGCGCTTGGCAACAGTCGATGGCACCGTCATCACCACCGATGAGAATGGTTTGTTTTCTGTGCCTTGTGCCGAACTTCCGGCCTCGAGCGGGTCGAACTTCATCCTGAAGGTGGATGAGCGTTCGCTGCCAGCAGGCTACCGGATGACGACGGAAAACCCACGGGTAACCCGGATCACTCCCGGTACGATGACCGAGATGAACTTTGGCGCCGCTGTTGCGCTGCAAGTCGTGCGCGTTGACCTGACTGCGGCCTCGTTCGTGCAGTCGGAGAACGGCGCGGTGCTCTCCCCAGAGTTGCGAAGCGGGTTACGGGCCGTGTTGGAACAGATCTCCGGATCGCCGAGCACGCTGGTGCTGTCGTTCTTCGTCGCTCCTGATGCGAACGGTGAAGATGTGGCCCTTGCCCGCCGCCTGATGGAACTGGTCGAGGATCAGGCCGGCGCAGACTGGCGCGAGGTCGGACAGGTGCGATTGCGGATTGAGCAATCGATTGTCCGGACCGGGCAATAGGGGGCTGAGCAGATGAAAATGAGTGATTTGATGTTGAACGGTACCCTTTCACGCGCGGCCCTGTTGCGCTCCACGGCATTGGCGGGCGTTGTAGCTGTCGGCCTTGCCACCCCAGCTGCCGCGCAGGTTTGCGACTATACGGTTGTCCCGCTCGCGCCGGGCTGCGAGGCGCCCAATGCCGGTCTCGCGGTCAGCGTGCCCACGCAGCCCAACAAAGAGGTTGTGGATGGCGTGCCCTCCGCAGGTTTTGGCCCGTCGGGTTTCTCGATTTCCATCGATAATGAACCCTTTGCCGGTGGGCCTGTTCCAGAGGTGCCACAGCGAAGCGACGATCTGCGCAATGACGCGGCAGAGCTCGATGTCCGATTTGATGGGCTGGATACGCGGCGCCTTCTGAACGTCGCTACGCTGGACCAGCGCAATGCCTACCGCGCTGGTGAAACGATCACCTTCCGCGCCTCAACGAATTACCCGGCTTACCTGACACGGGCGGAGGTCCTGATCCGTGATCGTGCGCGTATCGGTGCACCGGTCGTGGCCCGTGTGCCGATTGCGCCGAACGGGACGGCAGACTTCACTATGCCGTCTGACGGCGAAGGCGATCTCGCCTATACCCTGCGCGTCTATGACCCTGCCGGGCGTTTTGATGAAACGAACCCACTGGCCCTGACACGGGTCAGCGGTGTGGACGGCGGCTCCATTGGCCTCGCTCCCTTCGCCGCAGTCGGTGAAGGCGATGACAACACCGCGCGGCGCGCGATCCCGGTCCGCGGCGGTGTGATTACGACCTCTGGAACGGGCACTCCCGGCGGGACTGTCGCCGTCATGGGCGAATTCGTGCCTGTTGACGGCAACGGCCGCTTTGCCGTCAGTCGCGTCGTGCCACCCGGCGATCAGATTGTCACCGTCACCATCAATGGGCGCGACTATGTCCGCGATGTGGAGATCCCAGCCTCTGAATGGTTCTACGTCGGCATCATCGACCTTACCGTTGGACTGCGCGAAGGCGGGAATGACGACAGCGATTGGGAAGGATACGACAGCGGGCGCGCCGCGGCTTATGTCAAAGGAACGACCGAAGGCGGCTGGACCATCACGGGGTCCATTGACACGCGCGAAGGGCCGATCGAAGAGATGTTCGACCGTCTGAACGACAAGGACCCGCGCCGCGTGCTGGACCGGATCCGCGAAGACGGCACAGACATTTATCCAACCTATGGCGACGACAGCGTCGCCTTCGATGACACCCCTACGTCCGGTGCATTCTATTTGCGTGCCGAGAACGACATCTGGCGCTTTACGCTCGGTGATTTCCGTACCGGGATCGCGGGGCCGGGGCTCATCAACACTGCGCGTGACCTCTACGGAGTCGAATTAGCTTACCGATCGCGCGCCGTTACGGACAACGGCGATGCGCGTGTGACCGCGATGGCCTATGGCGCGCAACCTGAAACGGCAGCTCAGCGCGATATTTTCCGCGGCACCGGTGGCTCCATCTACTTCCTGTCACGACAGGACATTACCGGCGGCTCCACCACGGCAACGGTTCAGGTGATCGATCCTGACACCGGCTTTGTTGTCGACAACAGGCTGCTGACCGAGGGCGCCGACTACACGGTCGATCATGTCCAGGGCGTCATCATCCTTGCCGCACCGCTGACATCATCCACGGGCGATGACGGGTTGATCAACGACAGGGTTGGTGAAGATGATGTCAATCTGGTGGTGCAATATGAATATACGCCGGTCGGTGGGGTCGAAGACCTCACTGCTCTTGGCGGCCGAGCCGAGGTTTGGGTCACTGATGAGCTGCGCTTTGGTGCCAGCGTGATGAACGAGACGACCGACAGCAGCGACGACCAGCGTGTCAGTGGCGTCGATCTGCGCTATCGCCTGGGCGAAGTCAGTTATGCGGAGCTGGAAGTTGCGCGTACCGCAGGCCCCGGTTTCAACCGATCAACCTCGACTGACGGCGGTTTGACCATTGCGTCTTCCGGCGGGGCCGGCAACGACGCCGCACAAGCGGTGCGCTTTACCTCTTTTCTTGATCTTGAAGAGATGGGACTGAGCTATGTGGGCAATGTCGGCCTGCGATACGAGGCCAAGGAAGCCGGTTTCAGCACGCTGAACGAGGATGTTACAGAGGATCAAACCCTCTTTGGCATAGAAGGCGAAATTGGCGTCAGCGATCGCGTGACACTCGCGTTCGACTACGAACAATTCGAGTCCGACGCGGGCAACGACAAGACCGAAGGCGAGGTTTCTGCCAGCTACGCGCTAACGGAGGCTTGGGAGGCCGGAGTTGGTTTGCAATACACCGACAAGACAACCGCCGGCGATCCCGATGAAACGGGCACACGAACCGATCTGGGCCTGCGCCTGACTTATAGTCCCGGCGACGACTGGTCTGTCTACGTCTTTGGCCAAGGCACGATCGAGACCACTGGCGGCCTCTCCGACAACAACCGATTTGGCTTTGGCGGCAGTGCGACAATTAGCGAAAAGATGACACTGTCCGGGGAGGTGTCGGACGGGGACACAGGACCAGCAGGGAAGCTGCGACTTGCCTACGCTCCAAGTGATCAGAACGAAGTGTATCTAGGATACACTTTGGACCCCACCAGGTCTGGTGTGGGCAGTGCGTTGTCTGACAACGGACGTGCCGTGCTCGGCGGGCGATATCGCTACTCGGAGCAGCTGACGAGCTATGCCGAAAGTATCTTTGACATGCCNGGTAATCAGCGAACACTGACCCAAGCCTATGGTGTGATGTATACGCCAAGCGACATGTGGACATATAGCCTTGGCATGGAGACGGGTCGAGTACGCGACAGTGCCTCCGGCGATTTTGATCGCTCGGCCGTGTCTTTTGGTATGGCCTACACGCGAGATGAAGATCTTGCGATGCGTGCTCGTCTGGAATATCGGACAGAGGATGGTGATGGCACCAATCAAGATCGCGAAACGTTCGGTCTGACTGCAGGTTATTCCAACAAGATTGCACGCGATTGGCGCGTGCTGGGAGACCTTGACTTGCTCTTTTCTGATAGTGCCGAAGGTGATTTCCGGGATGGCGAATACCTGCGTGCGAGCCTCGGTTATGCGTACCGTCCCATCGAAAATGAACGGCTCAATATGCTCTTCCGTTTAACCCTCTTGAACGATCAGCCAAGCGAAGATCAGCGTGATGCCAACAACAATGACGACGGGCCTAAGCAACGGAGCCAAGTCGTTTCTGTCTCTGCGAGCTACGACCTGAATCGCGAATGGACAGTTGGCGGCAAGCTTGGTTATCGCAACAGCGAAGTGGCAGATCGCGGTACAACCGATTTCGAGGCGAACACCGCAACGCTTCTCATCGGACAGGCCGAATGGCACGTTATCGACGCTTGGGATTTTTATGGTGAGGGGCGCGTTCTATACACTGACCAGACAGGAACATTAGAAACGGGTGCGCTTGGCGCTGTATACCGGCACATCAACGACAACGTAAAGGTCGGTATCGGGTATGAGTGGGGCAGTGTCTCGGATGATGAAACCGACCTGAGCTACGAAAGCCGGGGGCTGTTTCTGAACCTTGTTGGAAAGTTCTGACGACTTTTCCAAGCTGTACGCTCCAGCTTCCTGACTGTAGATAAAAGAGCGCGCCGCGCAATGGTCGCCGCGAATCTTCCCCGATGGTAGGCAGAGAGGGATGCAGTCCGGCTAGGCTCCTAACTAGCCGTAAGATACCATGGCGTGCGGCTTGATGCGGATACCAAAAAATATCAGATTTTCCCATTCACTCCGGCGATGGTCGCGCGTGATGTGCATAGCGACGGGGACTTATTTTTAACATAACCCGTATTATGCGTCTTTATACTTAGTGTTGTGATAGTATATTATCGTATATATGCTGAACTCCTCTCACGGAGGTTCCGCAGCATGCGCCATTTAATCAAGAAGTTCCTCTCCTCGGTCGCTGTCACTTTAACTGTGACAAGTCTTTCACTGCCGGTACCCGCCCGCGCGCAGACCTACCCGATCGATTGCGCGATCCTCTTGTGCCTTTCTGGCGGGTGGCCCGCTTCCGTCCCTTGTGCTCGGGCTCGCGCCGAATTCATCCGGCGGATTACGCCCTGGCCGGTGGAACCGCCGCTGCAAATCTGGCGCTGTCCCATGGGCGCCTCCTATGAGAGCGATCGGCCATCAAACAACGCTGGCCGCATCTTTGAAGCCTTGTACCAGGCGGACAGCCGTC
>JGI12109J20283_10445937_pt1 | contig 16485 bp, 16 predicted proteins | sample ElkSlonscriptome_12_FD_20283 | JGI IMG/M metagenome (IMG submission 20283)
CCTGCACCCGGTCGCCGCGGGTCACGACCTCGACCTCCTCGACCTCGATGTCCGGGTGGGCCTCCCGCAGCTTCGCGGCGACGTGGCGCGTCTGCCAGAGCGCGAGGTTGCTGGCCCGGGTCGCGATTCGGACTTTCTTCATGGGCCGGGAGCCTAATACATGCGCGCCCGCGGCTCAGCCCTCGTCTGGCACGAGCTCGTTCGTGCGGGTGGACGGGTCCTCCGCGGCCTGCGGGTGTGCGAGCTCGAAGAGGGATCGGGTCGCCGCGATAAGGGTGGCGTTCTCCGGTCCGCCGGCGGTCTTCTTGAGCGTCGCCAGCGGCGGATGGAGGAGCTTCTTGACCATCGCTTCGCCCATGCGTTCCAGGGACTTCCGCTCCTTGGCGCTCAGGTCGAGCTTCTTCGCCGAGCGCTCGATCTCGCCGTGCACCACCTCGGCGAAGCGCTGGCGCAGGGCGACGATGGTGGGCGTGAGATCGAGGGTGCGGCGCCACGCCTCGATCTCGGCGACCTCGATGTCGACGATCCGCTCGGCGGTGAGCGCGGCGTTCCGTCGCTGGGCCAGGTTCTCCTGGGCGACCTCCTGCAGGTCGTCGACGTCGAAGAGGAAGACGCTCTCCATCTCGCCCACCCGGGGGTCGACGTCCCGGGGCACGGCGATGTCGATGAGGAAGATCGGTCGGTGGCGTCGGCCCCGGAGCACGTCCTTCATCAGCTCGGTGGTCAGCACGTAGCGATCGCTGCTCGTCGAGCTGATGACCACGTCCGCCTGGATCAGCTCGCTGGCGAGCTGCTCGTAGCCGCGCGGCTCACCGCCGCACTCGGCCGCCACCCGCCGTGCCTTCTCCGGCGAGCGGTTCACCACCCGGAGCACCGCGCCCGTGTTGGCCAGGCTCCGCGCGGCCGCCTCGCCCATCTCACCGGCACCGAGCAGGAGCACCCGCCGGCCCGAGAGCTCGCCGAAGATCTTCTTGGCGAGCTGGCTCGCGATGGAGCTGACGCTGACCGTGCCTTCGGCGATGCCGGTCTCGGTGCGCACCCGTTTGGCGACAGCGAAGGAGCGGCTGAAGCAGCGCCCGAGGAGACTGCCGAGCGTCCCCGCCGCGCGGGCTGCGTCGTAGGCTTCCTTGACCTGACCGAGGATCTGCGGCTCGCCGACCACCATCGAATCCAGGCTGGACGCCACCCGGAAGAGGTGCCGGATGGCGTCTTCGCCGTCACGCACGTACAGCACCTCGGCGAGGCGGGCGCGCTCGCCGTCGCTCAGCTTGCCTTCGAGGAGGGCGCGGGCCTGCCGCTCGGCGGAGGAGGCGTCGTCGGTGGTCGCATAGAGCTCCACCCGGTTACAGGTGCTGATCACCACGCCTTCACCGGCGGCGCTCTCGCTCCAGGTCTTGAGGAGCTCGGCGCGTGCGTCCCCGTCGATAGCGAGCTTCTCCCGGAGCTCGAGGGGCGCCGTGTGGTGGGAGAGCCCCACCATGACCAGCTCCTTCACCATGGGAGCACCCCGCGCATCACGACACCCCCGTGTCGCGGACGACATAGCCGATCAGCACGCCCAGCGCGCAGATGAAGCCCATGATGGTGCCGTAAGCCGCGCGGCGGCCGCGCCAGCCGGCGGCGAGGCGGAGCAGGAGCACGCCGGCGAAGAAGACCCACGAGGCGAGGGCGAAGCCGTGCATCGGCGAGATCTCGAAGCGGTGCACCGGGTCGACCCAGAAGGCGCCGCTGAGGATGCCCACGGTCAGCAGCGGGAAGCCGATGGAGACCGAGCGCAGACCGAAGGTGTCGAGCACGTGCAGCGGCGGCAGGCGCTGGAAGATCCCCCCGAGCTTCTTTCGTCGGAGCATCCGTTCCTGGATGACGTAGGCCGACGCGGCCCCGAAGGCGAGGGCGAAGGCCACGATGCCGAGGGCGTTCACCGCGATGTGGAAGGGTAGGAGCGTCGAGCGGACCTCGGTGGAGACCGCCTCCACGCTCCGGCCGACGCCCGCCCCCATCAGGAAGAGGAGCGCCACCGGGGTGAGGAAGGCCCCCAGGATGTCGATGCCCTTGCCGCGCAGCCGCGCGAGGAGAAACGCGAGGACGATCCCCAGCGAGAGGAAGGTCAGCGTCTGCGCGATGCCGTGCATCGGCGGCTTGTCGCCGAAGGTGTCGGCGGTGAGGTAGGCGATGTGCAGCGCCGCCGCCGCCATGAGCACGCGAGCCGCGTAGCGCCCCGGCCCCTCCGTCCCGCGGACGAGCGAGACGAGGTAGAGCGCCGCGGCCAGGGTGTAGGCGATCGCGGTGCCCAGGAAGAGTCCGCCGACCAGACTGTGCATCGTCGGCTCCTAGGAACCCTTGCCAGGGAGTTGGTCCAAGAAGAACTGCGCCAGCAGGTCGATCTCGGTGGATTCCGCCTTCTCGCCGAGGGCCGCGCCCATGGCGGAGGCCATGTCACTGCCCGCGCCGTCCACCGGCTCCACCGGCTGGCCGAGGAAGCCCTCGACCACCGTGTAGGCGTTGTCGCCCAGGAGCACCGAGTCGGAGACGTGCTCGCCGCCCAGCTCCGAGAGGGTCTCGAGGTCCTTCACCCGGCCGATGAGCTCGTGGGGATCGCCCTCACCAGTCAGCTCCTCGGTGAAGCAGACCGCGCTGAGCAGCTTGAAGCGCTGGTTTCCGTCCAGGGTCATCACGTCGCCCTCGACGGAGACTTGCTCCTCGACCATCCAGCGGTCGAGCACGTCCTGGGAAACGAAGAGGCGATGGGGGGTCATGGGGGTGAGTTGGAAGTGGCCGGAACCGTTGAGCTTCCGCCAGCTGTTCGCTCAGGCTGACAGTCGCCGGCGTCATGGCGCGGAGGATACCACGGGGACCCGGCCGGTGCAGCCAGGCGCCCTCGCCCCCGCCGGGAGCGGGGGTAACCCTCGCGCGTTGACAGCGTCTCTTTGGCCATCTACCTAACCCTATCGCCCGAAGTCGGGCAGCCATCATTTGGAGGTGCGCGTGGGACAGAACGTACGAACCGTGAACGATCTCAACTTCGACGACGAGGTGCTCCAGTCGGACGTGCCGGTGCTCGTCGATTTCACGGCCACCTGGTGCGGTCCGTGCAAGCAGATCGCTCCGTTCGTCGACCAGCTCGCGGACGAATACGAGGGCAAGGCGAAGGTCGTGAAGGTCGACGTGGACGAGAGCCCCGGCACCGCGGCCAAGTGCGGCGTTCGCGCCATGCCGACCCTGAAGGTCTTCAAGGGCGGCGAGGTCGTCGCCGAGCACGTCGGCGCCATCCCCAAGGCCAAGATCGAAGAGCTGATCGGCCGCGCTCTGTAGGCCATCCGCCGCGTCGGCGCGACGCCCTCGCCCGACCTCACCCTCGCCCGGTCCCTCCCCCGAGGGCCACGCGGGCTCCGAAGAGGATCGCCCGCCCGGCGGTCCTCTTCGCAATTGGGGCATATTGACTTGACGCAGTCCACCGTCGTGCCTACATCTGACACCATGTGTGCCCATCGGGGTTTGGTGGTTCTGGCGCTCTTGCTCGCGGCGACCGCGGTGGAAGCGCAAGAACCCGCCCCGACGACCGCGGGCGCCGGCTTCTACCTCCGGAGCGACTACCTCGCCGGCGTGGGCCGGACGCGCGGCGCCCTTCATCGCGGCCGCGTGGACATGGGCATGCGCTTCCTGAACCGCACCCGCCATCTCGGCGTCGACGTCGGCGTCGGCATCGGTGGGGGAACGCAGCGGCGCCTGCTCGATCCGAGCGATCGGGTCGTCGACTTTGGCCTCTCCCTCGACGTCCGCGGCTACCTGAACCCGGGCCACCGGCTGCAGGTCTTCGGCCTCGGCGGCGTGGCCCTCGGCGTCCTCGGCGGCTCCGAGCACGACCCCGAAGAGGCCGTCCCCGCCTCTGCGGAGGACTGCCCGAGCGACGCCATGTTCTTCGCCGACGTCTCCGGAGGCGTCGGCCTCGAGCTCCGCCTCTCCCGGAACGCTGCGCTCTCGGGCACCTTCCGGGTTCTGCGTCGCACGCACCTCTTGGGCGATCTCGTCTTCGTCGAGGGCGGCGAGAACCCTCCGGGGGGCACCACCGACCACCTCCTCGGCGTGGCCATCGGCGTCGACTTGGTCGGCTACTTCGACGCCACGCCGGGGTCCTGACTCCGCGAACGCGGGGGTGCATCGTGGCACGGCGCCACGTTCTCAGCGGATTTCTTTTCCTCCGCTGTCCGTGGATCCAGCACCCTCACGATGTCCCTGCCCAACGACTTCGCTCGCCAGCTCGTGGAGAATCTGCACGAGTCCGTGGTGGTCACCGAGGCCGATCTCGAGGCGCCTGGTCCGCGCATCGTCTACGTGAATCGAGGCTTCGAGAAGATGACCGGCTACCGCGCGGCCGACGTCATCGGCCGAAGCCCGCGGATGCTCCAGGGGCCGGCGACCGACCGCCGGATGATGTCGCGGCTCGTGCGTCAGCTCGAGGAGGGCGAGGCCTTCGAGGACGAGACGATCAATTATCGGCGCGACGGCAGGGAGTACCTCGTGCGCTGGTACATCGAGCCGCTGCGCGATGCCGAGGGCGAGACGACCCACTTCCTGGCCGTTCAGCGGGACGTGACGGAGGAGCGGCGCACCCAGCGTGACGCCAGGCGGCTCGCGACGGCGCTCTCGCAGCTCAGCGACGGGGCGTTGGTGCTGGACGCCGGCGGGCACATCCGCCACGCCAACCGGGCGCTCTGCGAGATGCTCGACCTCGCGCCGGAGGACCTGCTCGGGCGGCAGCTCGTCGGAAATCGCTTCGTGGATGCCCGGGTGGTCGCGCGAGGACGCCGGGCGCTGCTGGCCGGGGGGGCCTTTCGGGAGGAGCTATCCCTCGACGTCGGGACGGGGCCGCGCTTCGTGGAGGTGGCGGCGTCTCCGCTGCGAGACTCCCACGACGATCTCACGGGCTTCGTGCTCGGCATCCGCGATCTGACCGAGCATCGCCGCCTCGAGAGCGTCGCCTCCGCCCTCAACGCCACCGAGAACGCAGGATTCATCGTCGCCGGTATCCGTCACGAGCTGGGCAACCCGATCAACTCGATCAAGGCGGCGCTCAGCGTGGTGCGAGCGAATGTGGACACCTTCGAGCGGGACAAGGTGCTCCGCTACCTCGACGGGGTGCTCGAAGAGGTCGGCCGGGTCGAGTACCTCCTGCAGTCGCTGCGCTCCTTCGGCATGCTCGAGCGCCCCGAGGTCGACCGGCTGACCATTGCCCCCTTCCTCGCTCGCTTCGAGGGGTTGGTGCGCCGCGACTTCGAGCAACGCGCCATCGGCCTGCAGATCGAAGCCGACGATTGCGCCGCCCGGGCCGACGGCCGAGCGCTCCACCACGTGCTCCTGAACCTCCTCACCAACGCCGCCGAGGCGCTGCCCGATGAAGGCGAGCGGCTGGTGCGGGTGCGCGCGTCCCGGAGCCGAAGCAGCACCGACCTCGTGGTGGAGGACTCGGGGCCCGGCGTCCCGGACGCGTTCCGCAGCCGTCTCTTCCAGCCCTTCCAGACCACGAAGAGCCGAGGCTCGGGCATGGGGCTCGCCATCACCCAGCGCCTCGTCGCGCAGATGGGCGGCACCATCGAAGTGGGCCGCAGCGAGCTCGGCGGGGCCCGTTTTCGCGTGTCGCTGGAGGCCGCATGAGCGGAGAGCCCGTGGTCCTCTTGGTCGAGGACGACCCGCTCTTTCGGGAAGCCGTGTGCGATCACTTCGCCGCCGCCGGCCTTCGCGTCGACGGCGTGGGCACCCTCGCCGAAGCGCGCGAGCTCATGGCGGAGATGAGCTACGCCGCGCTCCTCCTCGACGACCAGCTCCCCGACGGCAAGGGGACGAGCCTCCTCGACGCCACCGGGCTCAGCGCCGCGACTCCGGCGCTGGTCGTCACGGCCCATCCAGCGCTCGACAGCGCGGTCGCCGGACTCCGCCATGGCATCGAGGACTACCTCGAGAAGCCCGTCGACCTCGACGCACTCCGCAGCCGGGTCATCGCGCTGATCCCGGACGAGGCGCATCGCGAAGAGCACGAGCCGCCCTCGAGCGCCGGTCGCGTCGTTCGGGAAGCGGTGCGCCGCGCGAGCGGGAGTCGCTCCCCGGTCCTGCTCACCGGCGAGACCGGCACCGGCAAGACCTTCCTGGCGCGAACGATTCACGAGGGCGCGCACGTCGATCGGCCCTTCGTGCACGTGAACTGTGCAGCGCTGCCGGAGACGCTGATCGAAGCCGAGCTCTTCGGCACCGAGGCCGGCGCGTTCACCGGGGCGAAGGCCAAGGCCGGTCTTCTCGAAGCGGCGGGCCGCGGCACCATCTTCCTCGACGAGATCGGCGAGATGCCGGTGACGCTGCAGGCGAAGCTCCTACAGTGCCTCGAGAGCGCCGAGATCCGCCGGGTCGGCGGTCTCGAGCCCCGGCCGCTCCGGGCGCGAGTGATCGCGGCGACGAACGTGGACCTCGACGAGGCGGTGGACGGGGGACGCTTTCGGGCCGATCTCCGCTACCGGCTCGAGGTGCTCCGAATCCGCGTGCCCCCGCTCCGCGAACGGCGCGACGACATCCCAAGGCTCGCGCGCGTCCTGCTCGAGGGACTCGCGAACCGGGCTGGCGTCCGCGTGCCGGATGCGGAGCTCGAGTGCCTTCGCGACCACGACTGGCCGGGCAACATCCGTGAGCTCCGCAACGTCCTCGAGCGCTCGCTCCTCTACGCCGAAGACGGCGTCGCTCGGCCGAGCCGCATGATCGTCCCAGGCACCGACGAATCCACCGTGGCCCAACGGGCCACCGCCGAGCCATCGACGAAGCCGACCATCCCACCGATGCCTCTCGACGCGCTCGAGCGCGAACAGATTCTCCGAACCCTCGAGCGCCTCGGCGGTCACCGCAAGCGCACGGCCAAGGCCCTGGGCATCGGCGTGGCCACCCTCCGGCGCAAGCTGCACGGCTACCGCGACGAAGGCTTCGCCGAGCGGATCGCTCGGATCGATCGTTCCGAACGGAGCGGCGCTCGATCCGAGCGCTCGATGTGAGCGCTCGACCCGCTCGAGTCGCCCTTTCTGCCGCTCACGACGACAATTCAGCCTGGCACGGCCTTCGCATCACCTTCTGCCGTGCCCCAAGACAGCCCGACCGTTCTCCTCGTCGATGACGAGCCTCTCTTCCTCACCAGCGTGGAAGACGCGCTCAGCGCTCGTCTGCCCGACGTTCGGGTGCTCCGGGCGGAGAACGGGGTGGAGGCGCTCGACCACATTCGCGATCGCTCGGTGCAGCTCGTCGTGACCGACCTCCGAATGCCCGAGCTCGACGGTCTGCGACTCCTCGCCGAGATGGCGAGGCTCAAGGTGCACGTGCCCACCATCGTCGCGACCGCCCACGCCGGCGCCGAGACCGAGGCGCACGCGCTCAGCTTGGGGGCCCTGGCCTTCGTGGAGAAGCCCGTCGAGATCGACGAGCTCGTCGGCCTGGTCGAGACCCGTCTCTCCCTACCGGAGGCGGGCACCCTCGAAGGGGTCTCGCTCCCAGGCTTCCTCCAGCTCCTCTCCATGGAGCGGAAGAGCTGCACCGTACACGTCACCTACGACGGCCAGTCCGGCGTCATCACCTTCGTCAACGGCGAGCTCGCCGATGCACGGGTCGGAACGACTCGTGGGGACGAGGCCGCGATGCGGATGATGAGCTGGAGCAGCGCCGCCTTTCACGTCGAGCCGACGCTCACCGACGTGGAGCCAACCGTCGCCATTCCCCTCGAGCACATGCTGCTCGACGCGGCCCGTCAGCACGACGAAGGCCAACTCCCGGAGCGGAGCTCCGAGGAGCTGCCGCGCATGCAGGCCGTCATCGATTCCGTGTGGCCCGACGCCACCCAGGGCTCCTCGGAGCCCGCTCACTCAACCAAAGGAAACAACAACATGAGCAACGTCAGTGAAAGCCTCTCCACCGCCATGGACATCGATGGTGCGATCGCTACCGCCCTCGTCGATTTCGAGAGCGGCATGACCCTCGGCACGGCCGGCGGCGGCGACCAATTCGACATCGATCTCGCCGCGAGCGGCAACACCCAGGTGGTGCGCTCGAAGATGACCGTCATGGACTCGCTGGGTATCGACGGGACCATCGAGGACATCCTGATCACCCTCGACGACCAGTATCACCTCATCCGGCCGCTGAAGTCGGTGGGGACGATCTTCCTCTACCTGGCGATCGACAAGCAGAAGGGCAACCTCGGCCTCGCCCGTCACAAGCTCTCGGCCATCGAGGGACAGCTCCAGATCTGAGCGTCCTACTCGCCGCTGCCGCGCATGCGCTCGATGCGATCCTGGATCCGCTGGCGGCGCTCGTCTTCGGCTCGCGACTTCTGGTAGCGGGCGTAGGCGAAGCTGCCGATGATGATCGCCGCGCCGAGGAGTAGCGAGACGACGATGATGATCGCCCCCCAGTTGCGTTCCTTGCGAGCAGAGGCCAGCGGGCGCTCGGTCGGTCGACCTCGCCGCCGCGGCGGCTGCTCGGTCGGCTCCACGTGCACCGCCTCGTCCAGTTCGACGCGAGGCGTGCGGGGGGCCGCCGGCACCGGCGCGACCGGGGCCGCGTGGACCTGCGCCGGCGGATAGGGCTGCGCCTGCGCGGCATGCACCTGCGCCCGGAGCGCCTCAGCCCGGGCCGGCTGGGGCTGCGGCTTCGGGCCCGAGCTGTCGTCGAAGAGCACCGGCCCCTGCGCGCCCACGAGCGAGTCCTTCCGCGGGCGGGGCATCGGCTGAATTCCATCCGCTGGCACGGCTCCTCGGCGGCGGCGCATCTCCTCGAGGTCGGCGAGGCCCAGGTCGCGCGCCGGCGCCTGAGGCGCGCGCACCGCGATCTGCTCGTCGGCCTCGTCGACCTGCATCTCGAGGTCGTCGAGGCGAAGCTCCTGCGTTCCCTCCTTCGCCGGCTCGGCGGGCACGGACGGGTCGAGGGGTACGTCGCCTCCTTCCACCTCGAGGTCGTCGAGGCGAAGCTCCTGCGTTCCCCCGGTCGCGACCTCCGCGGGAACGGCAGGGTCGAGGGGGACCGCGTCGTCCGACCCGGCGAGCTCGATCTCCTCGAAGCGCAGCTCCTGGGTCCCATCGGACGCCGGCGTGGCCGATACCGCCGGATCCCGCGGCACGTCTTCCTCCTCCAGGTCGATGCGCTCGATGCCGAGGGCCGCGCGGACCAGGCGCGGGTCGATCGAGTCCGGCACCTTCGACGGCGGCGGGTCGTCGACCTCTGCGTCCACGTGTCCCGAGCTCGCGCTCCGATCGAGGGCCGCGCGGACCAGGCGCGGGTCGAGGCCGGCGGACTTCATCCGCGCCTCGAGCTCTTCCCGTGCACGCTTCTTCGAGAGCGGGGTGACCTTTGCGGTCTCGAAGGCGGATTCGTCCGAATCGGGCTCCGCATCGGTCGGCTCCCGGGGGAACCGCCGGGTGCGGAGCTCCTCGGAGACCGCGGGTGGCGGTGGCAGCCCGTCGTCGTCCTTGGCGCGATGGCTGCGGGGGCTGCCGGGAGCCGTCTCCGATTCGAGGAGCGACTCCGCCGCCGCCGCGCTCACCGCGGGCATCTGCTGGGTGTCTCCGGTATCGGCATCCGCGCCCGGCCCGGCCGCGTCCGGCGGCACCGGCGAACGCCGAGCCGGCCTTACGGAGCCCGCGCGGGGCACGCTCAGCCGTTTGGGCGCGCGGAAGGTTCCCGGGTCGAGCTCCGGGACCGCGAGCCCGCTCGCCTTCGAGAGCGCCTCGACCAACGGCTCGAGGGACTTGGCCCGGAGCCCCGGGTCCGGATGGATCAACGAGCGCACCTCTTCGCCGACCGGGGTGGGCGGCAAATCGCCGGCCTCGCCCGGCTCCGGTGGGGTCTGCAGCGTCAGCGCCTCGTAGACGATGGCGCCCACGCCGTAGCGATCGGCGGCGTCCGACGCGATGCCTCGGAGCACTTCGGGGGCCATGCGCCGACGCAGTCCCGAGTCCTTCTGCAGCAGCGCGGCGACGGCACCGGTGGGCAGCGCGGGCACCACGAAGGCGCCGAGCAGCCAGAGCCGATGGGGATCGATCCACACGTGGTCCGCGCGCACGTCCCCATGGCGGAGCGGCGGTGGCACCGCGGCGAGGGCCGTCTCCATGTGGCTCACCAGCGGCAGCAGCTCCCGCTCGTCCATCGGCTGGTCGCTCGCGATGCGCGCGTCGAGCACGTCGCGCAGCGAGGTCCCCTCGGGCACTGGCTCTACGGCGAAGACGGATTCGCCGTCCTTGTCCACGTCCAGGAGCCCCGGCAGGAAGCGCCCGCCGGTCCCCGACGCCTCTCGCAGAGCCCGATAGGCTTCGGCCCGCCCGGTCGCGTCGAGGAGCTCGGGCCGGATGATGCGCAGCACCACCCGTTCTTCCGTCTCCTGATCGAAGGCGAGCATGCCCAGGCTGAAGACGTCGTTCCGTAGCTGGGCCCGGATCTCGTAGCGCTCGGCGATCACTTGCCCGCGCAAGGGCGTCGGCGTTCGCGAGGGCGAGCCGGTGACCATCGTCCGATCGGTCACTCGCCTCGCTCCGACCCGAAGCCGCCGGTGCTCCCGAAGCCCCCCGCGCCGCGAGCGGTCTCCGGCGCTTGCTCGGCGGTCTCCTCCACGGCGACCCGGAGCACGGGCTGCACGACGAGCTGGGCGATGCGATCGCCGCTCTCGATGCGAAAGGGCTCCGCCCCGTGGTTGACCAGGATCACCTTCACTTCACCGCGGTAGTCCTCATCGATCGTACCGGGTGCGTTGAGCACGGTCACCCCGTGTCTCGCGGCCAACCCCGACCGCGGCCTCACCTGGCCTTCGGTTCCGCTGGGCAGATGGATGGCGATGCCCGTCCCGACGATCGCGCGGCCGCCGGGCGGGATCGCCACCGGTGCGTCCAGGGTGGCGGCCAGGTCGAGCCCGGCTGCCCCCTCGGTCGCGTAGCGGGGGAGCTGGGCGTCCGGTCGCAAGCGCCGGACGCCGAGACGCGAAGGGCGCCCCTTCTCTTGCTCCCCCGACAGCTCAGGACTCCGGCGTGGGCTCCGAGCCGCGCGACTCGCCGCCCTCGCCCTCGGGCCGGCGGCGACGGCGGCGTCGGCGGCGACCGCCATCGTCACTGTCTCCGTCCCGGTCCCGGCCGCCGCGGCCTCGCCCGCGGTCTCGGTCCCGACCGCCACGGCCGCCGCGGTCGTCCCGCCGTCCGCGACCGCCGCGGTCGCGGCCACCGCCGCCGCCCCGACCGCCGCGGCCACCACGATCGTCGTCCTTCTCCTCATAGCCTTCCGGCTTCTCGAGGAGCGGCTTGCGCGAGAGCTTGATGCGGCCCTCCCGGTCGATGTTCGACACCACCACCTCGACCTCGTCGCCGAGCTTCATCTCGTCCTCGACGTTGTCCACGAAGCCCCACGCCATGTCGGTGATGTGGAGCAGGCCGTCCTTGCCGGGGGCGATCTCCAGGAAGGCGCCGTAGCGCTCGACGCGCCGGACGGTGCCCGTGTACTTGGTGCCGACCTCGGGCTCGGTGGTCAGCCCCTCGATGATCGCGATGGCCTGCTTCACACCCTCCGGGTCGGAGCCGGCGATGGAGACGGTGCCGTCGTCCGAGACGTTGATCTGCGCACCGGTCTGCTCGACGATCGCCTTGATCATCTTGCCGCCCGGGCCGATGACGAGGCGAATCTGGTCCGGCTTCACCTTCACGGTGGTGATGCGCGGCGCGTACTTCGAGAGATCGTCGCGCGGCTCGCCGAGGACCTCGTTCATCTTCTCGAGGATGTGGAGCCGGCCGGCCTTCGCCTGCTCGAGCGCCTCGGTCATGAGCTCGGCGCTCAGACCTTCGATCTTGATGTCCATCTGGATGGCCGTGATGCCGTCGGCGGTGCCACAGACCTTGAAGTCCATGTCACCGAGGTGGTCCTCGTCACCCAGGATGTCGGTGAGGACGGCGTAGTCGTCGCCCTCCTTGATGAGGCCCATGGCCACGCCGGCCACCGGCGCCTTCAGGGGCATGCCGGCGTCCATCATCGCCAGGCTGCCACCGCAGACGGTGGCCATCGACGAGGAGCCGTTCGACTCGGTGATCTCCGAGACGATGCGGACGGTGTAGGGGAAGTCCTCCTTGGAGGGGACGAGGCGCTTGAGGGCGCGCTCGGCCAGGTTGCCGTGGCCGATCTCGCGCCGACCCGGGCCCCGAAGGAACTTGGTCTCGCCGACCGAGTAGGGAGGGAAGTTGTAGTGGAGGTAGAAGGGCTTCCAGTAGGGGTCCTTCAGGCCGTCGATCTTCTGCTCGTCCTGGGCGGTGCCGAGGGTGGTGGTCACGATCGCCTGGGTCTCACCGCGGGTGAAGAGCGCCGAGCCGTGAACCCGCGGGAGCAGGCCGGCCTCGATGGCGATGGGGCGGACCACGTCGTAGTCGCGGCCGTCGACGCGCTTCTTGGTGCTGAGGGTCAGCCCGCGCATCGTGTTGTAGCGAAGCTCCTCGTAGGCGTCGCCGATGTCGCCTTCCTGGCCCTCGAACTCCTCCGCGAGCTTGGCTTTGGTCTCCTTCTTGACCTGCTTGAAGGCGTCGTAGCGGTCGAACTTCGTGGCGACCTTGCAGGCCTCCTCGATGCCGGCGAGGGCGACTTCCTTCACGCGCTCGTCGATCTTGGAGTCGCGCTCTTCCTTCTCGAAGACCCACTTCTCCTTGCCGACGGCCTCACGCATCTGCTCCTGGAGCTCGAGGGCGCTCTGGACGGCCTCGTGGCCGAACATGATGGCCTCGATGAGCTCCTTCTCGGGAACCTCGTCGCCCTCGCCTTCGACCATCACCACCGCGTCCTTGGAGGCGGCGATGAGCAGGTCGAGGTCGCTCTCGGCGAGCTCGCTGTTGGTCGGGTTGGCGATGAGCTCGCCCTCGACGCGACCCACGCGAACGCCGGCGATGGGGCCGGCGAAGGGGATCGGCGAGAGGCCGAGGGCCGTGGAGGCGCCGGTCATGGCGAGCACGTCGGTCTCGTTCTCGCCGTCGTGGCTGAGCACGGTGGCGATGACCTGGATCTCGGCGCGGTAGCCGTCCGGGAAGAGCGGACGGCAGGGCCGGTCGATGAGGCGCGAGGTCAGCACCTCGTGCTCGCGGAGGCGGCCCTCACGCTTGAAGAAGCCGCCAGGGATCTTGCCGGCTGCGTAGGTCTTCTCGACGTAGTCGACGGTCAGCGGGAGGAAGTGCTGGTTGGGGCGCGCTTCCTTGCTGCCGCAGACGGTCACCAGCACCACGGACTCGCCGCAGCTGATGACGACCGAGCCTCCGGCCTGCTTGGCGATCTTGCCCGTCTCGATGGTGATCAGCTTTTCGCCGATCTTCACGGTCTCACGAATGATGGTCATGTCTCTCTCTCTCCTTCATCCAACGGGGCCGGCCGGTGCGGGGAGAGAGCTCGTTCCTCGGTTCCAGGGCTCCAGTCGTGAGCTGAAGCCTTCGAAGCGAAGAAGGAGATCTCGTCTCGCCGCCGCGGGGGCCCGAAACTGAAGCGGCGACGTGGCCTGAGCCACGCCGCCGCGTTGAATCACTTACGAATGCCGAGCGCTTCGATGATCTTCCGGTACCGGTCGACGTCCTTGCGCCGGACATAGTCCAGCAGACGGCGGCGGCGGCTGACCAGCTTCAGCAGCCCGCGCCGCGAGGCGTGGTCCTGCTTGTGCGTCTGGAAGTGCTCCGTGAGGTAGATGATCCGCTCGGTGAGGAGCGCGATCTGGACCTCGGGGGAGCCGGTGTCGCCTTCCTTGGTCTTGAAAGCCTCGATGAGCTCGAGCTTGCGGTCTTGCGTCAGTGCCATCCGAACCTCCCGTGGTTGGGGGTGACTCGCGCGTCCCCCTGGTTGGCGAGGGGGAGCGTGGTTTCCTAGTTGAAGCCGGCGGACCATGGCCGATGGCAGCCCGCCGGTCAACTCCCGGATGTGACCGCACCTCACCGCGTCATCGGCCGGAGACCTGGTTCGCGGCTGGTGCTATGGTTGGCCATGGCTCGATGGCCCTTGGCGCTCGTGGTGGCCGCGCAGGCGTGCGCCGTGGACGCGAGCGGCCTACCGGGCCCGGGCCCCGACGCGGGGGGGCCGACCGAAGACCTCGGCGCGAGGGATCTCGGCGGCGAGGACGCGGGGGGCGATCTCGGTCCGCCCCCGGACATGCCCGACTGCGTCCCGAGCCCGAGCCCGGAGATCTGCAACGGCATCGATGACGACTGCGATCGCGGCATCGACGAAGAGGTGACCGTGAACGAGCCCTGCGACGGGGACGGCGACGGCTGCCTGGATGGGCGCACGGCCTGCCTCGACGACGACACCCGGTGTCTCGAGGACGGTCCCGAACGCGCCGGGGACAGCTGTGACGGACCGGACGCGGACGCGGTCCCCGAAGGGACCTGGGCCTGCGAGGATGAGGTGCTCCGCTGCGCGGACGACTGCCTTTGGATGCCCGAGTTCTGCAACCGCCGCGACGAGGACTGCGACGGGATCATCGACGAGGCTCCGGCCTGCAACGAGGGAGCGGACACCTGCCGGCCGGTCCGCCGCGGGGACTCCATCTACCTGATCTGCACCGAGCCCCCGGGCGGCGGCGACTCCTGGGGCGAGGCTCGGAGCGAGTGCGCCCGGAGGGGCTACGCGCTGGCGCAGGTCGACGACGCGGCCGAGCGAGACTGGCTCTACACGGAGGCGGGCACTGGCGAGTGGTGGATCGGGGCGCGCACCGACCGGGGCGACATGGCCGGACGGCAGGATAAGGGCACCTGGACCTGGCGGCCGAGCGGAGCGTCGGTCGATCCCGGGCTCTGGGCGACGGACGAGCCGAGCGGGGATGGCTCCTGTGGCCACCTCGCGTTCGGTTTCGGCGGGCAGCTGAACGACATCCCCTGCACGGCCATCTTCAACTACATCTGCGAGGGCGTCATCGTCCCCTGACCAGGGAGAGCGAGAGGGCGCGGTCTTGCCCGAAGGCGCGGTCGGTGGAGTAGCGTCGCTCGGCGGCCCGCGATAGACCGAGGCCATGAGCCTCGTGATCCGTCAGCTCCTCGTGGGGCGCGACATCGGCCAGCAGAACCCGGCCGGCGCGCAGATGCAGAACTTCGTCTATCTGGTCGGCGATCGCGCCGCCGGCGAGTGCGTCGTCGTCGACCCGGCTTGGGACATCGCGGGTATCCTCGAGCGCGCCGGCGAAGAGGGCCTCGCCATCACCGGCGCCCTGGCAACCCACTACCACCCCGACCACGTGGGCGGGCACGTCTTCGGCATCGACATCGAGGGCCTCGCCGAGCTCATGACCCAGAACCCATGCAAGGTGCACGCGCACGAGCTCGAGGTCGACGGCATCAAGCAGGTCACCGGGCTCAGCGAGGGCGACTTCGTTCGCCACTCCGGCAGCGACAAGATCGAGGTCGGCGCCATCGAGATCGAGCTCCTCCACACACCGGGTCACACCCCCGGCTCGAGCTGCTTCCGGGTGAAGGACAACCTGGTCGCCGGCGACACCCTCTTCCTGCAGGGCTGCGGCCGGGTGGACCTGCCCGGCGGCGACCCCGAAGAGATGCGTCGCACCCTGACTCAGCGCCTCTCCAAGCTCCCCGACACCATGGAGCTCTACCCCGGCCACGCCTACGGCGGCGAGCACGCCTCCCTCGAGGTCGTCCGCCGGACCAACCCCTACTTCCCAGCGCAGCCCTGACCATGACGACTTGGGAGTATCGGGTTCTGAAGGTCGAGATCGGTCGCTTCACCGGTCCGAAAGTCGACATCTCCAAGGTCGAAGCGACCCTCGACCGCCTGGGCGCCGAGGGCTGGGAGCTGGTCTCCACCCTCGACACCAACATCGCCAAGGGCGCCAGCGACGAGCTGGTGCTCTTCCTGAAACGGCCGCGTAGCGAGGGCTGACGCCAGGCTGGCTTCGTCCCGAAAGGGGGCATCTGTCAGGGGCGGCCGACCCCGTCGAGCAGATCGGAGGCGCACTCCTCACCGTGGAGCACCGAGATGTCGCCGGTGGTCTCGAGCACCACCGCGCGCACCTCGCTCAGATCGAGGACGTTGGCCTCGCGAAGCTTGGCGGTCACGTCGTCGCGGGCGACGCGGGTCTTGGCCAGCGCGCCATCGAGCATCTCGCCGTCGCGCATCAGCATCACCGGCTCGTTCTGGATCACCGACTCGAAGGCGCGGGAGGCGTTCCGCAGGTGGGCGACCACGCGCTGCAGCACGAAGAGCCCGAGGATGGCCGCGAGCGGCTGCACGAAGGAGGGCCAGCCGGTCGCCTGCGAGGCTCCGGCGAGCAGTGAGCCGGTGGCGATGGTGGTCACGAAGTCGAAGTTGGTCATCTTCGAGAACGAGCGCAGCCCGTTCGCCCGCACCAGGAGCACGACCCAGACGAGCCCCAGCATGGCGAGGATCACGCCCCGCAGGAGGGCATCGAGCAGCGGCTGGTCGGTGAAGGTCACGCGCTCCCTCTAGATGTGCTCGGCGGAC
>JGI12109J20283_10902988_pt1 | contig 16483 bp, 16 predicted proteins | sample ElkSlonscriptome_12_FD_20283 | JGI IMG/M metagenome (IMG submission 20283)
GTGGGACGGCAGTCGCGCCGTTGCCATCAAAACGCTGGACGCTCTGCCGCTTGAAACGCTGCGCGGCATCGATCGACAAAAGGCTGCGTTCCTCGAAAATATCCGGCGGCTCGCTCAAGGGGCAGCATCGCACGACACCCTGCTATGGGGTGCGCGGGGCATGGGGAAATCTGCGCTAGTTCGCACGGTGATTGCGCATGTGCAGTCAGAAACAGCAGGAGCACCCGGGCTTGTTCAGATTCACGGCGGTGCCCTCGCCTCTGTGCCCTCGCTCTTGCGGAACCTGGCACAGCAAAGCCGCGCATATCTGGTCTACATTGACGATTTAGGCTTCGGCCCCGATCAACAGAGAGAAATGCTTGCATTGCGCAGCCTGCTCGATGGCGGCGTGGTGCCTCGCCCTGCGCATATCCGGCTTCTCGTTACCTCTAATCGCCGGACGATTGTGGAACGTGGCAGATCAGAGGAGGAAACCCTGCACGAACGCGATGCGCGCGATGATGCGCTCGCGCTGGCAGACAGGTTTGGGCTTACTTTGGGGTTCCACCCGTGCGACCGCGCAACATATCTGGAGATTGTAAAAGCCTACACCGATCCCGTCGGCATCGAGATTAACGAGGAGGAGGCGTTGGCGTGGTCTGTTGCGAGAGGCAACCGGTCTGGGCGAACGGCACACCAATTCGCGATCGAGATCGCCGGGCGCGCCGGAAAACCGATGGCTTAAGGGTCAAACGGCGCCAATTGCAGAGGCGCCATCAATTCACCTGCTGGCCAGCCTGTTCGCGCAAATATTGTTCTTCAAACCGGGCGCGCGGATCGATCAATTCGGGGCGCGGGGGGATTTTCTTTGTGGCGATGCGCTCAATCCCCTGACCAGGCTCTGCCTTTGGCGCGAAAGTGCGCCAGATGATGCCCGCTGTATCATCGGAGACCAGCAACGAGCCATCGCCGGCCCATTCAACCCAGGTTGGGCGCCCTCGTGTTGTCCCGTCATCCTTCAGAAATCCCGTAAGCACCGGGACCGGCTTTCCGACAGGCGAGCCGCGCTCATCAAACGCGACATAGACCACATCATAACCCGAAGGCGGCTTGCGATTCCATGAACCATGCCGCGCCACGAAAGCGCCGCTGGCGAGATCATCGCCCATACGGTGCCCTTCAGCGGTGAACACAAGGCCAAGCGCGGCAACGTGCGGGCCCATCGCGTAAACGGGGTTGCGGGTGTATTCCATCAGGAAGCGTGGCATGGGCGCTTCGACCCGGCGATCGATATTGTCGCGATAATACAGCCATGGCCACCCATATTGGACGCCGACGGGCACATTGGTGAGGTAATCGGGCACAAGATCAGAGCCAAGCATGTCGCGCTCGTTCACGGTGGCCCACAATTCGCCCGACCAGGGGCTGAAATCCATGCCGTTTGCATTGCGCAAGCCAGCGCCGAACGGGCGAGCCGTACCGCTTTCAAAGCTGTACTCCCAGATCATGGCGCGGCCCTCTTCGATTGCCATTCCCCGCTCACCAATATTGCTGGCAGATCCGACTGCGACAAAAAACCGTTCGCCATCAGGATGGAGTTCAAGGTTGCGCATCCAATGATTTCCGTCCGCGGGCAGATCCATCAGCTTGGTGGGCTCAGACGTCACAGCATCCGCGCCCAGCTCATAATCGAACGCCAGCACTGCATCATGATTGGCGACATAGAGCTTGCCGTCCTGCCATCCCATGCCTGAAGGGGAATCGAGCCCGGCGGAAAGAATCGTTTTTTGTATTTCGGCGCTCCCGTCACCATCGGCATCGCGCAGCAGCACGATTTCGTTGGGAGACGTGCCCGAAGCGCCAGCCTGATCGAACAGATATTCGGCAACGAAATCCTCTACAGCGGCCATGAACCCGCCTTCACCCTGATCCGTTTTGGTTGCCGGTGCCCGGGTAAGGGTGACCAGCACATCGCCATTGGGCAGGGCATACAGAATGCGGGGGTGATCAAGCCCTTCGGCAAAGCGGGTAACGGTAAGTCCGTCTGCGGCCATGGGAACCTCGTCCGCTGCCCAACCCACCGGCTTCGCGATCGCGACCGTGGGCACGCTTTGCGGATCGGGCTCGGTCAAGGTCGGCTCGGTCCCGGCCACGGCCTCGATCGAGAGTTCGGCTGTATCCCCGCGCGTAATCCAGTAGAGCCCCACCCCGACAACGAGGATAAAGACTGCGAGTGCGATTGCGAGCTTGCGTATAATTCCCATAAAGGCCGCGATAAAGCAGGCGTGCGCGTGAGACAATACAGTGCGACGCCGCGCAATGTCGGTAAGTCATCCAATCATCGCCACTCAGGATAGCGCCCATGTTCGATTTCTCTCCCCAGCCCGGCACCCCGACGCAGGAACTCTACCGGCAACTTGTCGATGCAGCCAAAGCGCTGACCGAGGGCGAGCCTGATGCAACGGCCAATATGGCCAACGTGGCATCGCTAATCGGGGAATTTCTTCCTGACCTGAATTGGGCGGGGTTCTATCGCATCGCTCCCGACAAATCGGGAAACGCGGATGAATTGGTGCTTGGCCCGTTTATCGGTCGCCCCGCATGCATCCGCATTCCGCTTGGCGCGGGTGTTTGCGGGGCTGCGGCGGCCAGCGGGGAAACGCAATTGGTTGACGATGTTCACACGTTTCCGGGTCATATCGCCTGCGATGCGGCGAGCCGATCCGAACTGGTGGTGCCCATCAAGCGCGCAGGGGAAGTGATTGCGGTAATCGATCTCGACAGCCCCTCGCCTTCGCGATTTGACGAGGTCGATGCCCGCGGCGTTGAAGCGCTTGCGGCAGTTATGGCCGAGGCGATCTAGCGCACAGCAATATCAAGCGATCACGCTGTCACGCATAGTAGCCCGATGATTGGGCGGGTTAGCCTGCCGCACGGCTTCGCCCCGAAACGAGACACAGGAACCAGCGGGCTTGGTGGGCCGATGCCCGAAGTGGTATCCAAACGCGAATTTGCTTCAACCGGAAGACCGTGCCTGTCCGCACGCCGCCGGCCTTACCTATCGGGGGATTTTGAATGCCAACATTTCGCACCGCCCTGCGCAGCGCACCCGGCTTTGCCGCTATCGCGCTGGCCCTTTCGATGGCTCCAGCCGCTTATGCTCAGGACGATGCTCTCCCGGCATTGCCCGAATTGCCGCCGGTTGGCTCACAGGCATCACCAATGCCTGCTGCGCCCGTGCTTCAGAGTGAGGCAATGAGCCAAGTTGAGGTCAACAGCCTTCCAGCCGAGTATCGTCGCCTGCCCGTTGCCGAGGAGACCTCGATTACCTCGATTGACGAGGACGGCGTTGAAACCGTTACGCGCACGCGCCGGATCACGAGCACCGCGCCGTCTGCAATGCAATATACGCCGGCACCCCCGCAGGTGCAGTATGCGCCCGCTGCCTACCCCCAGCCCGCCTACAATCAGGCTCCCTATTACCAGAACCCGTACTATCAGGCGGGTTCTCAGACCGTTGTTCTCGATCAGGACCAATGGCTTGAAGAATGCGAGCGTCGCACGAGCGGCCGCAGCCGGAGAGACCGAGGCGGCATTATCGGCGGTCTGCTTGGGGCGATCGGCGGCGGTATTGGCGGCAATCTTATCGCTGGCGCGGGTTCGCGCCTCGGCGGCACACTAATCGGCGCGGGGGTTGGGGGCATTGCCGGGGTTCTGCTCGGCAATCTGTTCGATGGCGATGATGACGAACGGCGCTACGATTGCGAAGGCGCACTGAATGCCTGGCTCAATCAAAACAACACGCAAGGAACACGTTTCGCGAGCAGGGTTATCCCTGCTCCCGTAGCGCCCGCGCCGCAATATGCGTATCCGGCAACGGGCTATGGATATGCGCAGGCCCCCGCCTATTATTATCCGCCGCAACAAACCATGGCGATGATCCCGGTCACCACCTACCAGCAACAGCGCGTGATCGTTCGGGAGACAGTGCGCGAGGAAATGGTTCCGGGGGCGACCCGCTCGATCCCCCGTCCTGCACCCGTTCCCGCACCCTCCCCGCTTCCTTCGCCAAAAATGATCAAGCAGGCCCCTGCGCCCTATTACGCGCCGGCTCCCAGTTCCAAGATGATCAAGGAATAAGCGCTACAAACAGGGCCGAAAGTTGCGCAGCGCAACTTTTGGCTGTGTCTGTGCTGTGTCAGATTGCGCTTTTCTAGATTTCGCCGCCCGTCAGACGCTGGCAGACCAGATCAAGTTGATCGAGGGTCTTGTAGCGGATGGTCACTTGTCCCGAGCGCGGATCAGCGTCGGCCTTGATCCGGACCGCGAGCCCGAGAAATTCCTCAAGGTGATTCTGGACAGCTTCGATATCCGCATTACCGGAGTGCGTTGACACCGGCACTGCGTTGTCCGCCGCACCGTCTCCGACCGCCGCTTTCGCTTGCTTGCGCACCATTTTTTCGATCTCGCGGACCGAAAGATTATCGGCGACAGCCTTTCGCGCGATCTCGACGGCATCATCCTGCCCGATCAAAGCCCGTGCATGACCCATGGAAAGCGCGCCAGCCTCAACCAGATCAAGCACTGCGTCTGGCAGGGCGAGCAAACGCTGAAGGTTGGCGACATGGCTGCGCGACTTTTCGACCATGCGAGCAATCTCGGCCTGAGTCATCCCTTCGTCATCAGACAGGCGCTGATAGGCGCGGGCCTCTTCCACGGGGTTGAGATCTTCACGCTGGAGATTTTCGATCAGCGCCAAGGCCATCACTTCGCGCTCGCTCAATTCGCGAACAAGCGCAGGGATTTCATGCAGTTGCGCCTTTTGAGCAGCACGCCAACGGCGTTCTCCGGCAACCAGCTGGAACTTCCCTGCACCCGTGGGCCGCACGATGATCGGCTGGATCACACCGCGCGCCGCAATCGAGGCCGCCAGTTCTTCGAGCGCACTTTCATCGAAATGCTTGCGCGGATTGCCCGGCAACGGCTCAATCGCGGCGATGCTGATCGATTGGAGCGCAGAGCCTGCTGTTTGGGGCGTTGACGGGGTAGATGCCACTCCCGCGCTAGACTGCTCCCCATCGGACGCAGCGCCCTGGACCAGTGGTTCTTCGCGCTGAACTTCACCCATAAGAGCACCAAGGCCCTTGCCGAGCTTTTTCATACCCTTGCGGTCGGCAGCCGAACGCTGCGGAACTGAAAAGCGGATCGGATCGGTGTTTTTGCTCATGCTGCCTGCCTCTCAGGTGGGAATCGTCCGATCAGTTCGCGCGCCAAGGCGATATACGCCCGGCTACCGGTGCAGGAATGATCATAGACAAGCGCCGGCAATCCATGGCTGGGTGCCTCCGACAGCCGGACATTGCGCGGAATTACTGTTTCAAAAACCAGCTTGCCAAGGCAATCGCGCACATCATCCGAGACCTGATCGGTCAGGCGGTTGCGCCTGTCATACATGGTCAACGCCACGCCGATAATGTCGAGCGAGGAATTGAACCTTTGCTGCACAAGGTCCACCGTCTGCAAAAGCTGGCTGAGACCTTCGAGAGCGAAAAATTCGCACTGCAGAGGGACAAGAAGCGTATCGGCCGCGCACAGAGCGTTCAAAGTGAGCAGGCCGAGCGATGGCGGGCAATCGATAAAGCAGATATCGTGCCCATCATGACCCGAAAGCGCGTTGCGAAGCCGGGCGGTGCGCTCATCAGCCGAAACCAATTGCACCTCTGCGCCGCTCAGATCAACCGTCGCCGGCACCATATCGAGGCCAGGAATAGCCGTTTCAACAATGGCTTCTCGCAAAGGCAGATCATCAACCAGCAGATCATAGCTGGAAAACTCGCGGTTCGCTGCAGCAACACCCATGCCTGTCGAAGCGTTGCCTTGTGGATCGAGATCGACCAGCAGAGTTCGCCATCCCGTCGCCGCCATGGCTGTGGCGACATTGATGGCGGTTGTGGTTTTGCCCACGCCGCCTTTCTGGTTAGCAATGGCAATGGTCAGCATGGGCGCCTGCCCTCCTTCGTCCGTAGCGCGACCCAAAAGGCTCGCTTTTCCCCTGTATCCACGCGGTTATCGGCTTACGATGATACCTGCGTCGCGATCGGTCAATGAGTGTTTCACGTGAAACATGGCTCGAATCGCCTTGGTTTGCGAGTTTAATTCGTGCGCTGCAGAGCGGCCCTTGGGCAAGAGGTAGCGGGTCTGCTTTGTGGAGAAGGGTGCGGATAACATCAGGAGCTTTTCCAGCGGCGCAAAAGCGCGTGCTGATATGATACGGGCCGCAAACGGCTCTACCTGCTCGAGACGTTCACCGGCAATGCGGCAATGCGACAACCCCATACGCTGCACCACTCGTGCCAGAAACTCGACCCGTCGAGCCCTCGATTCCACCAGCACAACCGGTGTTTCGGGACAAAGCGCTGCTATGACAAGCCCAGGGAACCCTGCGCCTGTGCCCAGATCAAGCCAAGGGCCCTCGTCAGATGTTTCACGTGAAACATGCTCGAGCAATTGCGCGCTATCGGCGAAATGTCTCAGCCATAGAATTTCTTCAGACGCCTTGCTGATGAGGTTCTGGCGCTGATTTTCCTCCAGCAACAGATGCGCGAATAGGTCTAGTCGCTCTATCGCCGCTTCATCCGCGCGTTTCGCTGCCCATTGCGCAACATACGTTCTCGCCGAAAGCTCGTCGGCAAGTATGGGTTTGTCTGCGGGATCGGCGGGGTTCATGCAGCCCTTTGCGGTTTCGCCGAATTCTTCTGCGCACCCTCTGCCTCCAAGCGACGCGCATGGACCAGCAACGCGGCGAGCGCAGCGGGCGTTACGCCGGAAACCCGGCCGGCTGCTGCAAGAGTGGGCGGTGTTGCTGACGAAAGCCGCTCCACCATCTCGTTCGAGAGGCCGGGAATGGTTGCGTATGGAAAGTCGGGTGCCAAAGGCAGGTTTTCACTCGCGCGCAGATCCCGCAATTCCGCGTCCTGACGGGCCAGATACGGGGCGTAGGCAGCATCTTCCGCCATTTCCTGCGCAAGCTCGGGATCGTCATTCAGTTGATCGCCGATCCACGGAGTCAGCGACGCAAGGTCTATCCCGTCATGCCGCAACCATTCCTCAATGCGCTTTGCGCCGGCGTCGCGCCTGACATGAAAACCATGATCGGCAAGAGCTTTTGCAGGTACCTCGCGGCTCAACACATGCTTGAAATCGCTCCGACGGGCTTCGCGCTCGGCAAACCATGCGCGGCGCTGTTCACCCACGCAGCCCGCATCAATGCCCAGCTGCGTCAGGCGAGAGGTGACATTATTTGCCCGAAGGCGCAGGCGGTACTCCGCACGCGAGGTGAGCATACGGTAAGGTTCGGTCACGCCCTGCAACGTCAGATCATCCACCATTACGGCGATATAGGAATTGGCGCGATCCAGTTTTGGCGGATCCTTACCCAGATGCGCCGCTGCCGCTGAGAGCCCGGCCAACAGCCCTTGCGCGGCGGCCTCTTCGTAACCGGTGGTTCCGTTGATCTGGCCGGCGCAATAAACGCCCGGGATGGCTCGCAGCTGCAAATCCGGGGTCAGCGCCCGCGGATCAATGTGATCATACTCAACGGCATAGCCTGGCTCCACAATTGTGGCCGCCTCTAGGCCTGGCATGGTGCGGATCATGGCATGCTGAACATCCACGGGCAGCGATGTGCTGATCCCGTTGGGATAAACAAGGTGTGTGTCGAGACCCTCAGGCTCAAGAAACACCTGATGCCCATCACGATCCCCAAAGCGGTGAATCTTGTCTTCGATCGACGGACAATAGCGTGGGCCCGCAGCGCCGATCGCGCCCGAAAAAAGCGGGGATCGATCAAGGTTTGCGCGAATAATCTCATGCGAGCGCATTGTGGTGCGCGTGATGGCGCAAAACACTTGTGGATTGGCTCTCTTCGCCCCTCCAGCCGGCGGCAAGGAGGACATGGTCCAGTCTTCCGCGTCCGAAGGCTGTTCTGGCAGACTGGCCCAATCAATTGTACGACCATCAAGGCGCGGAGGGGTTCCGGTTTTCAGACGCGCCATGGGTAGATCAGCGCCGCGCAATTGCTGGGCGAGGCGAATGGCTGCGTTTTCGCCCACGCGCCCGCCCTCAAAGCGTTCCTCACCCCGGAAAAGAATACCGCCAAGAAATGTGCCGGTGCACACGATTACGCGCGGGGCTTTGAGCAGGTGACCGTCAGCAAGCTCAAGCCCGGTTACTCGCCCGCCCGTCAGGGAAAGCGCCGCCGCTTCCCCCTTGATGACCGTCAGATTGCTTTGGGCCCCTATGATGCTTTGGACTTGCGCTTTGAACCGTTTGCGGTCTGCCTGAACCCGCGGACCCCAGACAGCGCTTCCTTTGGACCGATTGAGCATCCGGTAGTGAATAGCGCCTGCATCGGCAGCACGTGCGATCACCCCATCAAGCGCGTCCACTTCCCGCACAAGATGGCCCTTGCCCAATCCCCCGATTGCAGGATTGCAGCTCATCGCGCCAATCGCATTCACATCGAAGCTGACAAGGCCCGTGCGCGCACCCATGCGCGCTGCGGCGCAGGCCGCTTCCACACCGGCATGTCCACCGCCGATAACAAGAACATCAAATTCATGCATGACGCGTCAAATAGGGACTCGCTCACGCGCGGTCAAAGGTGTTTCACGTGAAACAACGATTAAGCGCCATTAGCGCTCACTTGCCAATGCAAAACCGCCCGAACAACGCATCAAGCATGTCTTCGGTTGTGCTACGCCCGATAAGCCGATCAAATGCCGCTCGCGCATTTCGCAATTCTTCTGCGACGATAAGCATATCTTTCATCGCGGAAACCCCGGCCAGCGCATCACACGCTTCAACGATGCGTGCATGTTGGCGGGCGTTGAGAGCCGCCTCACCCGACTTGGGCAAAATGGATTTCGAGGCATCTACCAGCGCGTTTTTAAGAGCAGCCATCCCCTCGCCCGTCATGGCCGAAACTGTAAATTTCGCATGTTCCTTCGCTACAAAATCCGGCATGTCGGATCGCGGCGCAATTTCCCATGCGCCCCCCGGTCCATTTCCCTCCGGCCCCAGCCAAAGCACGATGTCAGCGCGCGCAATGGCATTGCGGGCGCGCTCGATACCGATCTGCTCGATCTCATCGGTGGTCGCGGCGCGCAGCCCCGCAGTGTCCACAAAACGGAACGGAACACCGCCAATCGCCACCTTGCGTTCAATCACATCCCGTGTCGTCCCGGCGATCGATGAGGTAATCGCGGCCTCGCTTTCCACGAGGGCGTTGAACAGCGTCGATTTTCCGGCATTGGGCGGACCAGCAAGCGCGACCTGAATGCCCTCACCCAGTTTCTCTGACCGGGGCCGGGAAATCCAGTCTTCCAATTCCTTTTGCAACGCTTCAATGTTCCACGTGAAACTTTCGGGCAATTCAGAGACATCGTCCTCATCTGAAAAGTCGAGCGCGGCCTCAACCTGCGCGCTAAGCCCCAGCACTGCATCGCGCCAGCCTTCGACACGCGCCGAAAGCACGCCTTGCATATTCGCCAATGCCGAAGCACGCTCGATCTCGGTCTCCGCTGCGAGCAAATCACCGAGCCCTTCGGCCTCTGCAAGATCAATCCGGCCATTCGCAAAAGCGCGGCGCGTGAATTCACCCGGTTCAGCCGCCCGGATGTGAGGCAATGCCATCAATGCAGCCTGAACCGCGCCGATCACCGCTCTGCCCCCATGGCAATGCAGCTCCGCCAGATCCTCACCCGTCGCTGTATCAGGACCAGGGAACCACAACACCACCGCTTCATCGAGCATGCGCCCATCGCTGGCGCGCAAATGTGCAAGCGAAGCGCGTCTTGGCCGGGGACGGCGTCCGGCGAGCGCTTCTAACGCCGCACCGGCCTGTGATCCGCTGATACGGATGATCCCGATGGCAGCAGGCGGCGCACCGCTCGAAAGCGCGACAATTGTCGAATTGTGCTGCATATCACCGCCAGGTTTCGGCTTATCCTTTATCGTTCGACGTCTTCGGATCGCCGTTTGAGCGATCAGTCGAGCGCATTCCCCCTTCGACAAAGCTTTGAAACAGCTTGAGCCCCATCTGGCCCATGGGCGCAAGATTTTCGGCATATTTGCCAAGCTGATCAGGGCTGCTCGCCGCCATCATCGCCTTGCTGACATTGTCGACATAGATTGCGTTGGCCTCGCTAACATCGGGCAATCCCATAAATGCGCGTGCCTCTTCCGGCGTGCAATCCACTTCAATGGTAATTTTCATAGCGCCGGCACCTTCCTGACATGTCACTTTCTGCAAAAGCCATTTGGGTTTGCCACAAAAGATTGGCAATAGACAGGGTTACAAAGAAGCCCGCTTGGCAAAGCAGGCATCCCATTGAACGGAGCTAGTATGACAACCACCGTGACCATCCCCGCACTTTCAGATGGCGAAACATTTACAGCCTATGTCGCGCGCCCGGCGACTGAACCCCAAGCGGCTATCGTCGTTATTCAGGAAATTTTCGGAGTGAACGACGGTATCAGGCAAAAATGCGATAAACTGGCAGCGGAAGGCTATCTCGCTATCGCCCCAGATTTGTTTTGGCGCATGAAGTCGGGCATTGAGCTCGATCCCGATATCGAAGCGCAGTTTAACGAAGCGCTCGATTGGATGGGCAAGTTCGATCAGGATGCCGGGATCAAAGATATTCAGGCCACCATCAATCACGTTCGCACAGCTGAAGGTGTCACCAAGGTTGGATGTGTCGGTTATTGCCTGGGTGGGCGCCTCGCTTACATGACCGCCGCCCGCACAGACGTGGATGCATCGGTTGGATATTATGGCGTAGGGATCGATGGCTTGCTCGGCGAGAAAGAGGCAATCGCCAATCCGCTCATGCTGCATATACCGACACAAGACAGCTTCGTTTCAGCCGAGACACAAGCCGCCATGCATAAGGGACTGGACGATCACCCCCGCGTAACCCTGCATGATTACGAAGGGCTAGATCACGGCTTTGCCACCGAAATCGGAAAGCGCCGGGATGAAGACGCCGCCAATATCGCTGATGGCCGAACCTCCGCTTTTTTCACGCAGCATCTGCTGTGACGGATTAGTTCAGCACCGCAAAATTCATCACGATATTGCGTAAGTCATCGTCAAGCGCCGCTGGCAATTGCTCGTCCAGCAACTCCCGGCGCTTTTCGATATTGTCCGAAATCCTGATGCGCTGCATGTTCCAATCACCACAAGCGCGTTGATCAACCAGGCGGCGATCAATCATCGAAATGCCGGTATGGCGTGGATCGTGGCTGATCTTCACCATCAGTGAGACCAACTGCGATTCCTCTCCTTCCAGCAATTGCAGGAAGTTGCGGCCATTATAGAGCAGCATGCCCGTTACGTTTATCTCGGGATTATTGCGCTGGCTGGACGCGAGAATAGCATCGACATCCTCGCGATTAAGATCGGGCGCAGTGCTGATGTAGAGATATTGACTGATCAAAGTCTTCGGCCCCTCCCCTAAGATGCCGTTCTATTGGTTCATTGTATCGAAAAAGTCTTCGTTGGTCTTGGAATCCTTCATCTTGTCGAGCAAAAATTCCATGGCATCTACGGTGCCCATCTGCATCAGGATGCGGCGCAGCACCCACATCTTCGACAGCTTGTCCTTTTCGACCAACAATTCCTCCTTGCGGGTGCCGGACTTGCCGACATCGAGCGCGGGGAAAATGCGTTTGTCAGAGACCTTGCGATCAAGCACGATTTCCGAGTTGCCCGTGCCCTTGAACTCTTCGAAGATAACTTCGTCCATTCGGCTGCCCGTATCAATAAGGGCTGTTGCAATGATCGAAAGCGAACCGCCTTCTTCAACGTTGCGCGCAGCGCCAAAGAAACGCTTGGGCCGTTGGAGCGCGTTGGCATCCACACCGCCGGTGAGCACTTTGCCCGAGCTGGGCACGACTGTGTTGTAAGCCCGGCCAAGCCGCGTGATCGAATCGAGCAGGATCACCACGTCATGCTTGTGTTCCACCAGACGCTTGGCTTTTTCTATTACCATTTCAGCGACTTGAACGTGCCGATTGGCCGGTTCATCAAAGGTAGAAGAGATCACTTCACCCTTCACGCTGCGCTGCATATCAGTGACTTCCTCGGGCCGCTCATCAACCAGAAGGACAAGCAGGAACACTTCGGGGTGATTGTCCGTGATCGCCTTGGCGATGTTCTGCAAAAGCACGGTCTTACCCGTGCGCGGCGGCGCCACGATCAGGGCCCGCTGGCCCTTTCCCTGCGGAGCGATGATATCGATTACCCGAGCTGACTTGTCCTTCACCGTGGGATCGAGGGTATCGAGCGACAGCTTACGCTCGGGATAAAGCGGGGTGAGGTTATCGAAATTCGTGCGCAGGCGCACAGCGGCAGGGTCTTCAAAGTTGACCATGCTGAGCGTCGTCAACGCAAAATACCGCTCCCCATCCTGCGGAGCGCGAATTTCACCCTCGACCGTGTCGCCGGTGCGCAAACCCCAGCGACGGATCTGGTTGGGCGAGACGTAAATGTCATCGGGTCCGGCTAGATAGTTCGCCTCGGGACTACGCAGAAAGCCAAAGCCATCCTGCAGCACCTCGATCGTGCCGATCCCCATGATCTTCTCTACATATTCCTCATCTTCCGCGAGTTCGCGAAGGATGCTGAACAGGAGATCCTGGCGGCGCATAGTCGAGGCGCCTTCAACGCCAAGCTCCTCTGCCATCTTGACCAGATCGGCCGGCGCTTTTTCTTTCAGTTCTTTGAGATGCATGAGTTCTAAGTCCAAATTTTTGCGCGCAAGGAAACATTGCGCAAAGGGGAGCCGGACGTCAGTACCCCCGAATTGACAGGGGCGCTCTGACACCGTGTGTCGAAATCAGAGCTGGGCTTGGAGAAAGCAGACGAGGTGAACGCTGGACGCGTAAACCCGAACCGGATTGTTGATGACGAGAATTAGGCCTGTGAACGAGCAGGGTCAATCCACAAAACGCTGGCGGCAGGGGAACCCAAACCAGTCAGCGATCAGAACGGCTTGATGTAAACCAGGACCACAATCAGAAGCAGCAAAATGCCGGGCACTTCGCCGACCATGCGCAATGCCTTCTCGCTCAGGGGCCGCTCACCGCGCGACATTTTCTTGCTCTGTGCAACAAGCCAGCCGTGATAGCCCGAAAGCACCACGACGAGCGTAACCTTGGCGTGCAGCCAGCCAGCCCCGGAGAAATATTGCCCGGGGATCGCAATCGCGAGGCCCAGAACCCACACAAGGATAAGGCTGGGTGTAAGGATGATCTTGCGCAGTTTGCCCATGCGATCCGCCCATTTCGCCTCTCCCTCGGAGGCCGGGGCATGATCGAGCATATAAATACACTGGCGAGGCAGCATGAACAAACCGGCGAGCCAGAACACCATGAAGATGACATGCCCGGCACGAAGCCAGTCGCTGATTGAAAGAAGCATTTCCATAGACTGTCGCCCCGCCCTAGCCTCTTACCGCTGCAAGCAATTGATTGACATGATCGATCGGTGTGAACTGGCCGATGCCATGGCCAAGGTTGAAAACATGCGGGCGATCTTCGAATGCGGCAAGAATGGCTTTGCACCGCTCCGGCAGATGGGGCCCGCCAGCTTCGACCAGCAGCGGATCAAGATTACCTTGCACCGGCATCCCTTGCGGCAGGCTTGCATGCGCCCAGGCCGGATCCAGCGTCTCATCAAGACCCACCGCATCAACGCCGGTTTCGCGGGCATAAGCGGGAAGTTTTGCACCTGCCCCCTTGGGAAAGCCGATCACAGGGGTATCGGGATGTGTTTCCTTGATCGCCGCGGTGATCTTTGCATTGGGCGCTACCACCCATCGCTCAAACTCGTCAGGCGCAAGACTGCCAGACCAGCTATCAAACAATTGCACCGCCTCAGCGCCCGCATCGATCTGCCCGCGCAGATAAGTGATCGAAACCTCGGTAATCGCATCGCAGATAGCCTGCATACGCGCTGGATCGCGATAGGCCAGCAGCCGCGCCGGGCCTTGATCCTTCGATCCCTCGCCCGCGATCATGTAAGTCGCCACCGTCCATGGTGATCCCGCAAAACCCAGCATCGTGACGTTGTCCGCGATCATCGACCGTGTCAGTCGCACCGTTTCGTAGATCGCATCGAAGCGTTCATATGCGGTGGTGAAATCGGCCAATTCCGCTTCAAGCAGCGTGGGGCTCATCTTCGGGCCTTCGCCAGCCAGGAATTGCAGGCCCTGCCCCATTGCGTGCGGGACAATCAGGATATCCGAAAACAGGATCGCGCCATCAAAGGCAAAACGCCGGATTGGCTGAACAGTGACTTCGGCCGCCGCCTCGCTATCGTACACAAGCTCGAGAAAGCCGCCTTTATCGGCGCGCAATTCGCGATATTCGGGCAGATACCGCCCCGCCTGACGCATCAGCCAGATGGGAGCAACGGATTGTTTTGTACCCTTGAGGGTATCGAGCAAAGGACCAGGCATGCGCGTTCTTTAAACCATATAAATGTAATTTATAAAGAGATGATGGAGTCTGTTGGACCTGTGGAAATCGGGAATTCCCGGCCTCTGCCCGATTTGATCGGTTATGAACAGCGTTTGTTCACAGGGACGACTCTGCATGGATCCTGTGTCAATCGTAAACTGTCCCCGATCTTGTTAGCCTGTGCGCAAAACGCGAGCCATGTCGATAAGCCATGAGAAAAATATGCGCGTTGCGGTGATGATAAATCCTCCCCAGCTTGTCGTCTGCGTTCTCCCGTGGTTTATGCAGGCATCTGTCCACAGGCCCCGCATCCCAATCCGGAGTGCTCGCGCAATACGATTCGCATGAACCGGCTTAACCTCCACCTTGTCTCCGATTCCACCGGAGAAACGCTAGAGATGATTGCGAAAGCAGCGCTTGCGCAATTCGATGATCCGCGTGTGTCGCGCTATTTCTGGCCGATGGTGCGATCGCGCCAGCACCTTGATCGGATCGTCAGCGATCTTGCGGATAATCCGGGACTGGTGCTGTTCACGCTGGTAAACCCCGAAACGCGCAAACGGCTGGAAGAACACTGCCGCCATCTCGGCCTGCCTGCCGTGCCGGTGCTCGATCAGGTGACCGCCGCGCTCGAGGCGCAATTGGGACAGGAAGCCCATGGTCGCCCCGGCCGCCAGCACGCCATGGATGCCGATTATTTCGCCCGCGTTGATGCCATTCAATACACGATTGCCCATGATGACGGGGTGAATTGGGAGGAGTGGGAAGAGGCGGATATCGTGCTCGCCGGCGTATCGCGAACCTCCAAGACCCCGACCAGCATCTATCTCGCCAATCGCGGCTACAAGGTGGCCAATATTCCGCTGGTTGTGGAAAGCCCGCCGCCCAAGGCGCTGTTCGGGCTTCGAAACCCGATGGTTATTGGCCTCACAACCGCGCCCGAGCGCCTCGTTCAGATCCGTCGCAACCGGCTTCTTTCGATGAATGAGGGGACGGAGACATCCTATGTCGACAATGATCGGGTGCGCGATGAACTCCAGTTCGCTCGGCGGATGTTCGCCGATAATGGCTGGCCGGTGATTGATGTCACGCGCCGTTCGATCGAAGAAAGCGCAGCGGCGATTATCCGGCTGGCGCAGGATCGAACGCGCAGGGTTAAGCCTGTCGATGACGGGGTAGCAAAGCCGATATGAGCGAGATTGAAAGCGCTCTACCCATGATCCTTGCATCAAAATCCGCCTCACGCCGGGCGATGCTTGATGCTGCTGGCGTTGAGTACGAAGCCATTCCCGCCAATGTGGACGAACGCGCGATCGAAGCAGGTTTGGCTGGTGCAACGCCGCCCGAAATCGCCGAGGCCTTGAGCGTTGCCAAAGCGGCAGACGTGGCGCGCACACACCCCGATCGCCTGGTTCTGGGCAGCGATTCACTTGTTGTCGTCGATGGGCGCCGGTTCGATAAGCCGGCATCGCGCGAAGAAGCGGCCGAACATTTGCGGTTCTTTTCCGGTCAAACGCTGGAGCTGCACAGCGCCGCCGCTTTGGTGCGCGATGATACATGCATGTGGAGCGAGCCTTCGCAAGCGCTGCTGTATGTTCGCGCTCTCTCCGAGGCATTTATCGAGCATTATCTTGCCCGCGAATGGCCCGACGTTGGCTTTACCGTCGGCGTTTTCCGGATCGAGGCCATGGGCGTTCAATTGTTCGAGCGGATCGAGGGTGACCAATTCACCATTCTCGGCATGCCGCTGCTGCCGCTGCTGGAGGCACTGCGCGAAGAAGGCGTGTTGCGGGCATGAGCAACCCTGATGCCGTTTATGCGGAGGTGATCGGGGATCCCATCGCGCAGTCGAAAAGCCCGGCTATCCATAATTTCTGGCTCGCCAAGCTGGGGATCGCGGCCGAATACCGCGCCTGCCATGTGCAATCAGGGGAACTGGCGGATTATCTGGCCGCACGGCGCGAGGACGCGAACTGGC
>JGI12109J20283_10001482_pt1 | contig 16482 bp, 11 predicted proteins | sample ElkSlonscriptome_12_FD_20283 | JGI IMG/M metagenome (IMG submission 20283)
CCAGATTCTGATGTAACGACCATTTTACCATTTTTCGCTTGCCTCCTCAGCGCTACCTAAGAGTTTCCTAAGACCAACTTTGCATAGTTACATAGCACCTTTCTTTCGCTCTTCGGGCCACTCTGGCTTGAAGAACTTACAACTTACCAGGAGGAATCTCGATGCAACGAACCTACACACCTTACGACGGGCGGTATCTGATTGTGGGTGGCCTCATCTTGCTGTTGCTGGCGAGCGCGCTCTACCGGCCGGCTGCCGTCCACGCAACTGAGATGACGGTCAGCATCACACAGGATCTTGTCACCACTGCTGACCTGAAATGCTCGCTGCGGGAAGCGATTCTGGAAGCCAACGATGCCGGGGCGCTGGGGCTTGCCGGCGAGTGCCCCCAGGGCAGCGACACCCAGACTGACACGATTATCCTGGCAAATGGCGAGGTTTACGCCCTGACGATTGCCGGCGATGACAATAGTGCAGCCCAGGGCGACCTGGATATTGCCAACAACACGGCTGAACTGGACCTGATCATCACAACGGTCAACCCGGATGGTGACCCGGCGGTGATTAGTGCCGGCGGGAACAGCGGGATTAATGATCGGGTGTTGCAGATTTTGTCGGGCGCAAATGTGCGGATCGAGAATGTGATCATCAGTGGCGGCTACGTGGCACTCAACGGTGGTGGCATCTTCAACAATGGTACGCTGGAACTGAGCAGTGTCACGGTGAGCAACAATCAGGTAACGGATGCGACGTTCGAGGGCGGCGGCATCTATAACCTCGGCAGCCTGATCCTGGATAGCAGCAGCGTGGAGACGAACCGGGTTACCGGCGTCGGTGGCGGCGAGGGCGGCGGCGGTATCTCCAACCGGGGCGGTACGCTGACGATCCAGAACAGCAGCAGCATCAGTGACAATATCATTGATGGCAATGGTAACGGCGCGGGCCTGCTGAATATTGGTGGCACTGTCAACATTGCCAACTCAGCCGTGGAGACCAATTGGATTACGGTTGACGGCAACGGGAGCGGTATCTTCAATCGCACGGAGGGCGAAGATATTGGTCTGCTGACGCTTAATACGGTGACTATCGACAACAACACCATTGATGGTACCGGCAGCGGCGTAGGGCTCTACAACGATAGTGGCAGTGTTTCCGGTGAAGCGGTGACGATCAGCAACAACACGGCCGGTAACGGCGACGGTGGCGGTATTTTCAACCAGGGCAATACCGAGGGCAACGGGAGCCTGGCCCTGACTGCCGCCAGCATCACCAGCAACAGTGCCTCGGGGGTCGGCGGTGGCATGCGTAACCAGGGTGGCAGTGTCAACCTGACCGACACGAGCGTCCGGTTGAATACGGCGGCGAGCGGCGGCGGGCTGTACAATGACGGCTTTATCGGCGCGAACGGGCAGATGACACTCAACAATGTCGTTATCGAAACGAACACGGCCGGCAATGGCAACGGCGGCGGGTTATTCGGCAATGTGCTTGGCAGCATCAGCCTGAGCAATGGCAGCCGCATCAGCGAGGGCAATAGCGCGCAGGGAGCCGCGCCCGCCGGCAACGGTGGCGGTGTCTACATTGGGGGTGGCACGCTCAGTGTTGACAACAGCTCTATCTTTGGCAACAGTGCGCAGCAGGCGGGTGGCGGCATCTACATCAACGCTACTGGCGCAGTGACAATTGAGAACGGCAGCGAGATTGGCCGGGCAAGCCTGCCCAATGTTGCCGGCAGCGGCAGCGGCGGCGGAATCCACAATGAGGGTACCCTTGCGGTCCAGAACAGTGTAGTGCAGTATAACGGCACGAACCCGGCAGGCGATACACTTGAAGCCACTGGCGGCGGTATTCACAACGCGGGCAGCCTTGAGTTGCGCAGCAGCACCGTCACTGGTAATACCACCGGCGACGGCACCCTGGGCCACGGCGGCGGGCTCTACAGCGCCACAACCAGCAGCAACGTGGTAGTCAACAGCACCATCAGCGGTAATCGTACAGGTGCGAATGCCGGTGGTGGTGGTATTTATAACGTCAGTACCAGTTTCACGCTGCTATTCAGCACTATCACGAACAATGAAACCTCAACAATCGGTGGCGGCTTTTTTGCAGTACCGAACTCATCGGCTGTGCTGCGGGGAAATATCCTGGCCGGCAATAGTGCCAATACCAACCCGAACTGCGCTGCACAGCCAGGGGGAATGGTATCGGCGGGGTACAACCTGGTCGCAAATAATACGGGGTGCAGCGAGAACTTCCCGATTGATGTTGTCACCGATCTGGTAGGTACCGCCGATGCGCCGCTTGACCCGCTGCTGGGCGAACTGGCAGACAATGGCGGCCTGACGCCAACCCATGCGCTGCTGGAGGGGAGCCCGGCGATTGACACCCTTACCGACATTGGCCCGCTCGAAATCGAAGTATGTGCCGCACTCGACAACAGTCCCATCGCGCAAGACCAGCGCGGCATTGAGCGCCCGCAGCGCAACACTTGCGACATCGGCGCGTTTGAAGCGAAGCCAGTACGCGTTTACTTGCCGTTGATCAATAAATAACCCGAGGTACGCAGTAGGAGTTTGGACCACAAACAGCACGAAACGAGCGAAAAGCGCGAAACGGCCAATGCCGGCATTCAGCAGCCGATCCCGCGTTTGACGGGGGATCGCGCCTCCGGCAGGGAAGATGCCCACACTTTGCACAAAAACGTTGCCCTAAGAGCAACGTTTTTGTGCAAAGTGTGGATGGATTTCCGTCAACTAGCCCAGCGTGCGGCGGCGCAGCAGCAGCGCGCCCAGCCCGACCAGCAACAGGGCACCCAGCGCCAGCAGCGTCAGCGGTGATGTTGTACCCTCGGAGGTCGTCGGCAGCGTCGAAGGTGCGCCGGCGGCGGGAGCCGTGGTGGGGGCCGGAGCAGCCGTTGCGGCCGGAGCGGCTGTGGCGGCCGGCTCTTCCGTAGCGGCCTCCTCAGGTGCTTCGGTCGGCTCCTCTTGCTGGGCCGGAGCAGCCGCACCCACCGGTGGCGTGAGAACTTCCGGCGTAATCGTATCCAGGGTGTTGGTCGCCGCTACATCGTAGATCGTCCCGGCATCCAGCGCTGTACCCGTCAGATCAATCACAACCGTGTCATCACCGGACGGAGTGACAACCAGATCGTAGGTGTCCGCCGGAACCTCCAGGTAGTCACTGGCGTTCGGGAACTCCAGGCCGGAGATCAGCGTATCGCCACCCTGCACACTCACATCGACAGCCGGGGCATCGGGGACGAGGTGTAACACACGTACCTTGACCTGACCATCCGCCGGAGCGCTCAGATCATCGACAAACACCGTCGGCTGAATGTTTTCGAGCAGACCGGTGGCGGCCACGGTGTAGGCCATGCCTGCCTCCAGCGTCGCGGTGGTGTCAATCACGGACGACTCGGCCGCCTCGCCGGACGGAGCCACCTGGAAGCGATGCTCACCCGGGGCCAGTTCCAGATAATCACTGGCAGCAAAGAAGGGCACATCGGTCAACACACGATTGCCATCAACAAAGACATCAACGGCGGGAGCATCCGGGGAGGCGTGGATCACACGCACCCGGGCGTTTTCTGCCTGAGCAAAGGTGTTCGGGATCACGACCAGACTAAGGACGAGTGCCAATGCACTCAGGACGAACAGTTTACCTGCCTTCATAGTAAAACCTCCTGTTAAACTCTCCAAGAAACCTTCGTTACAGTAGACCAGACTTCTTGATGCTTGTCAAGTATTTGCACAAGACATGCACAGGTCTGACCTGCTATGCTATCATCTACGCAGCAGTGCCGCGGATGGATGTATGCGGGATGGAGAAATGAAAAAAGTCGGAGTATTATGAAGACATTGTGTGACCGCATCAGGCACAACAACCTTGGACAGCACAACCTTGGACAGCGCGCATAATGCCATGCAACCGGGGATCACTTCCTGCCGTGCTCCATGCGTAGAAAGACTGCATAAACTATGCCACGGCGCGGCGGGATAAACCCGGCGACCTGGAGGAGTTTGCCGGGTTATGCCGGGATTTGCGCAACCCAATGCAAGCGGAACGGGATATTATTTTGACAAAAAAGTTGACTCCTTAACAGGAGTTACGCGGTGCGTGTTCAAACCGGACGTTTCACCCGATGGACGCCCGATTCGCCTGCGGCAGCATGGTACGCTTTATGATCTTTTTCAGGAACATGTGGCTCACAGAGCCACATGTTCCTGAAATAAGGATGTCTTGTTCCGCCCTGCCGGCGGCGGAATCCCCTGTCGGGTCAGTGACCGCGTAACGCCTGTTAAGAACACGCGTTACGCGGTCGGTTCCAACCTCGGCATGTGCCTGAATAAACGGCCCGACTCGCCTCCGGCAGGGCGGAAGACTCCATTCTTTTGCACAAACATGTTGCACACAGTGCAACATGTTTGTGCAAAAGATCAAAACGTACCATGCTGCCGCAGGCAAAGCCAGCCTGTATCGGGCGCAAACGCCCGGTTTGCGCGCCTACCGCGTAACGCCTGTTAAGAACAGGCGTTACGCGGTCGTCCATCCGGCGGCTGGGATACGCCTCCGGCAGGGTGGGAGGAAATATCCTTTTTCCCAAAAAGAAAGGGGCCATCTTTATCACACCCATTTGCACACCGTGCATTGGTGTGTGATCAAGATCAAAACGTCCCACGCTGCCGCAGGCGAAGCCAGCTTCCATCTAGTCAAACGTCCCGTTGCATGACCACTGCGTAAATCCTGTCCTTAAGCCGACTTTTTTGTCGGAAATCCGGTCTGGTAATCAGACGGCACTGACTGTACCGCATATATCCTGGTCAGGACGTTTCCGTGGGGGCGTCTTGCGCCGGTGGTGTGGAACCACGACTCAAGCGTGTTCCACGCGGAACATTCGAAATCTCGGCAGTTCCTTCCTCGTCCGTTGTGTCCGCGTCCGGTTGCTCCGGGGGAGCAGCGGTAGCAGCATTGGCCGAGTTACGCGCGTCATCTTGTCGTTCCACCCGAAAGAAGCGCGTGATCCAGTTGCGTATACCCATTTGTCTCTATCCCTGGTTACTAAACATTATCACAACACCTGCTCCATTATATGCAGCCGATGCAGTGACGGCAATCATAACTTTTCTGTAAAGTTGGGCGTCTGCAGGGTTGCCGCCGTGTCACCTTTCTGTTACACTAAGTGTAACGCTTAGTTCCACCCGATTCTTTTATTCCATTTACCTCTGACGAGTTGGCCGGTTTCGCCACCGCAGCAAGGAAATCGAATGAAATCGATTCGATATAAGTTGCGTGCGCTTTGTAACGAACATATACTATTTTTCAGTTATCGCTGGGTTGCCTGGGCAGTGGCGGCCCTGGTGATATTACTGCATAGCCGTTCCTCGCCGAATGCGTTAGTCACTCCCGGCATGCTGCTGCTGGTGCTGACCGGTGTAGTCAACTTTTTCCTGACCGCATTTTCCCCGGCCTATCTGCGTGTTATTCGCCGTCGTCCAACGCTGCTTGCGCTGGATGTCGTAGCGAGTGTAGCCCTGATCTGGATAGGGGGAGGGATGGCGCTACCGTTTCTGCCCTATGCGCTGGGTGCGCTCATTTTGCCTGCGCTGCTGCTGGGGTGGCGTAGCGCACTGCTGCTGAGTCTGCTGTTTGTCGCGGTGGATCTTGCCCTGCGCAGTGTGCAGACGGACATACCGGAAGGCATAGGTTTGACTGATACCGCCGTGCGTGCGATTATCCCCCCCGCCTTTGCCCTGATCTGGAGCGGTGTTCCCTGGTTGGCCCGGCGCATTATGCTGTTGCCGATGATGATACCAACCCGCTACTCCGACCGGCTATTTTCGACCGAGTCCGAAGACCGGGCATCGTCCGGCATGAATGTACCGCAACCGGTGTTGCCTATTCCCAACCAGACCGAAGGTAGCATGCAACAACTCAGCGCGGGTCTATCGGTTGCTTCTCAGCCCATGGCTCGTACAATGATGGAACGAGGGAACGAACCGGGCAAACCGGAGTCGTGGCGAACAACTTTTGTGATGCAGCCACATCCGGATGTTGATTTAGCGATTGCGCTGAATCATCTGATCACCACCTTCCGCAACCAGCATTTGATCGATGTGCATCTGGCACAAGCCGGCACACCCCGGCAACTGACACCTGTGCAGTATGGTACGCTGTTTCGGCTGGTGCAGGAGGCGCTATTGAATGTACAACAACATGCCCGCGCACGTTCCGCCCACCTCACGCTGCGGTATGAGGCGGATGTAGTTGTCCTGATTGTTCAGGACGATGGCGTTGGTCTGCTCGATGGAACATATCACCGGCCCGGTATCCATGCGTTACGTGCCATGTACTACCGCCTGGCCGAACTTGATGGTCATCTCGATGTCTTTGAAGGCGAGAACAGTGGTGTGACGGTGCGTGGAACGCTGCCGCTGGAGGAGTTTTAGGCGATCAGAGACATTTCTGGTCGTATTGTCGCATTATTTGCCCCTACTTCCACTCAGGCGTATAATAGCGGTTTGTGAAACTGTGTTGCCCCAATGAGTCGCGCAGATCAGTTTGGTTAATTGTCTACCACTCGCTCTGTCCAGCGCTATCCAACAGCAACATGCAGATTATGCGCGGACCGGATATACCAGTAGGAAACAGCCGCATGCGTGCGAACGTTCGCTTTATTCCACTTATTGGTGCCCTGGCCCTGATTATCTACGGACTGATACAACCGGTGGATCAGGATAGTCGCTGGCTGCTCTGTCTCTGGGGGGCTGCGCCGTTGCTGGGGCTGGCTCTCTGGTTCGGTCGGCCACCACTGCCCCAGGGACTGGCCCGCAGTGTATACAATCTGGCGCTGGTGGTTGCGCTAGGCTTTGTGCTGCTCAGTCTGCAGTTGTTGCGGCAACAGGTGGTGCAGGCGGGCGCAATCTATGAGCATGTCGAGATTGATGCAGAAACCGGGCAGGTGATCAGTAATGTGCGCCCGGTGCTGGAGGCGCAGCGGATTAAACGCGGGACCATTTTTGACCGGAATGGCATCCCGCTGGTCAGCAGCGCGGTGGCTCCCAACGGCTTTGCTCACCGGGTCTATCCCCTGACGGAGCGGTTCGAGCCGCGCGCATTTAGCAACATTACCGGCTTCTTCAGTCGCCAGTTTGGGCAGAGCGGCCTGGAGGCCACCTATGGCGACTACCTGAGTGGTACACGTGGGAATTCAATCCGCAATCTGCGCAACGAGTTGCTGGGCAATACGCTGGAAGGCAATAATCTCCAGCTTACGCTGAATGCCGAACTCCAGGCGCGCGCGGCGGCGCTACTCGGCGGTCAGAGCGGCTCGATTGTCGTCCTCGACCCGCAAACCGGCGCGGTGCTGGCGATGGTCAGCGCCCCCGGATTTGATCCGCGTGGCCTGAGCTTTGACCCGAATGTTCCCGACTGGACCACTGAAGATGCGCGCATCCAGCAATACTGGAATGAACTCAACGATGCGGCCGCCGGTCAGCCGCTGGTCAACCGGCCCACGCAGGGGCAGTATCCACCCGGTTCGACCTTTAAGACGCTGACCGCGGTGTCAATCCTGGAGCACAATGCCGAGCCGGACACTATCACCTGCCCGAATGAACTGCCGGTGGAAACGGGCGCGCCCCCGGTGGTCAATGCCGTCCCCGGTCTCGCCTCGCTGACGGGCAATCCCTCCAATCTGGAGCGGGTGTATGCTTACTCGTGCAACACGGCTTTTGCCCAGTATGCGTTGCGACTTGGTACCGAGCGTCTGGCCGAGACAGCGCGCAAGTTCGACATTTACCGTCCGGGAAACGCGCCGGAGAGCTATCCCTACTTTACCGACCTGGCGACGAGGCCCAGCCGGTTGTTTGTGCAACCCGGCTTCCTGAACCGCGATGCAGCTCTGGCCGATACCGGCTATGGACAGGGGCAACTGCAGGTTACACCGTTGCAGATGGCGCTGATCGCCGCGACAATTGCTCATGATGGCGTGATGCTCCAGCCTTACCTGGTGCAGCGTGTGACCGATCCCGATGAGAATCTGATACTGGAGCGGCGTCCGCGCATCATTCGCCAGGTTATGTCCGCCGATACAGCCGCGATTATGCGTGATAACATGGGAGCAGTGGGCCAGTATGGGTTTGGCAGCGTCGTAAGCAATTTTGTATCGGGAGTAGCGGTTGGCGGCAAGTCGGGGACAGCAGAACTTGGCCCCACTATTGCGCCGCATGCCTGGTTTATTGCGATTGCGCCCCTTGACCAACCACGTTATGCGGTATGTGTTATGATAGAACATGGTGGTGAGGGAAGTGGTGCCGCGGCACAACTGGCGGGACAGGTCTTGCAGGCAGCATTTGCAGTTGAATAGCTCGTTGTGAGATGCTGGAGGTCCGAAGTAGCACCCCGCACGTTCATATCTGGTTGTTCACTCCTGATCGCCGGCATGAAAGATATGCATACATTGCGTTATTCAATTCGGTTCGTTTATATCTATCTGGTGTTACTGATTCCGGGCCTGACTGGTTGTACGTTCCGGCTGCCGGTAGCGTTTGGTAGTTCTCAGACAGCGACACCTGCGCCAACCCGTACATCGGTGCCAACCGTGACGCCAACATTGATGCCAACGGTAACGCCGACATCCACGCCAACCCCAACTCAAACAGCGACAGCAACATCACTACCCAGCCCCAGCCCTACGTCGGTGGAACTTCTGGGTTTATCGACTGCGACAACGCCGGGCCAGACACCGACGCTCGTTCCCGAGAGTGAACGGCTGCAGCTTTTTAACGAGGTCTGGAGCACAGTTGACGAGCACTACCTCTACCCGGATTTCCGCGGCCTGGACTGGGATGCCATTCACGCCGAATTTAAACCAAAGGTTCTGAACGCAACGACCAATGAAGAATTCTATGCTTACCTTACCGAAATGGTCGGGCGTCTGGGCGATCAGCATTCGCGCTTCCTGGCCCCCAGCGCTGCTGATGAAGAGGACGAACTCAGTACCGGCTTTGAGGCCAGCGTAGGGATCGGCGTCATTACCGTACCCACCGGCAATGGCGCGCTTATTCGCCAGGTCTTCCCAAACAGCCCGGCGGAACAGGCCGGCTTGCGTATCCGGGATCGGATAGTTGCCGTCGATGGCACGCCCACCAACAATGGTGGCGATATCCAGGGACCGGAAGGGACGGAGGTGCGCCTCAGTGTGTTACGCCCCGGCGAAGCGGTACGTGAGGTTGTGTTAACCCGGCAACCGGTCGAGGGGCGGGTTGCGCCAACCGCCCGGCGGTTGGAGGGCGATATTGGCTATCTCGCCATCACGACGCTCTGGGTCAATGATATGGATGATCAGGTGAGCGGCGCGCTGACCGATATGGTGGTTGAGCGCCCACTGCGCGGACTGATTCTGGATCTGCGCAGCAACCCCGGCGGCTGGCGCGATGTACTGGTCGGGATTCTTAGCCACTTTGTGCGCGGCGAAGTTGGGGCTTTCTTTGACCAGCGTACAGAAACGCCCCTGATGATCGAGGTGGGCAGTGGTCCTGACCTGCGCGACCTACCGCTGGTCGTGCTGGTTGATCGGGGAACCTCTTCCTATGCCGAGTTGCTGGCGGCGATCTTACAGGCCGAAGCGGACGCGCTGGTGATCGGGCTGCCGCTGGTGGGCAATACCGAGACGATCTATGCCTACGAACTGGCGGGCGGGGCGCGCTTGTGGGTGGCACAGGAGGGCTTTCATCTGCGGAGTGGCGTCAACCTGGAGGGGCAGGGCGTGCAACCGGATGTCCTGGTGAATGTTGACTGGACCCGCTATAGCGAAGCAACTGATCCCTACATTCTCGAAGCGCTGCGCTATCTCAACAGCCACGAGAGCGCGGCAGTCAGATAGACCGGGATGCAGCGGTCAACTGGCAGGTGAGTCTAATTTCCATCTGGTCAAACGTCCGGTTTGCATGTCAACCGCGTAAGGCGTGAAATCTGAAAGGTGACATATGGACGAGGTGAAAATTGCGGAGGCCGCCGGCATGATCAGCGCTTCGCGGAATGTCGTTGCGCTGACCGGCGCGGGTATCAGCCGGCCCTCGGGCATCCCCGACTTTCGCAGTGCCGGCGGCATGTGGGAGCAGGAAAACCCGATGGAGGTCGCTTCGCGGCGCACGTTTGACACCAACCCGCAGCGGTTCTACAACTGGCTGCGTCCGCTGCTACAGGTCTCGCTGGCCGCGCAACCTAACCCGGCCCACCTGGCGCTGGCCGAACTGGAGCGCCTGGGGATTCTCAAGGCGGTGGTGACCCAGAATATTGATGGATTGCATCAGCGCGCCGGTTCACGGACAGTCTACGAACTGCACGGGCATATGCGCAGCGCGACCTGCATCAGTTGTGAGAAGCAGGTGACGAGTGACGCGCTGATCCCGCAGGTGTTGAGCGGGAACATTCCCCTGTGTGACTGCGGCGGGGGCGGCACCTTTAAGCCGGACGTGGTTCTGTTTGACGAGTTTTTGCCCATGGACCAGGTTGAGCCGGCGCAGCAGGCGCTCTTCCTCTGCGATGTGCTGCTGGTCGTGGGTACCTCGCTGGAGGTCTCCCCGGTTGCCGATATGCCGCTGATCGCAATGCAGCGGGGCGCGCGGGTGATTATCGTCAATATGATGGAAACCTACCTCGATGGGCATGCCAACATTGTGCTGCACGAGGATGTCGCCGCGGCCCTACCGGCGATTATGGAGCATCCCGCGTTTCGTTACTACGAATAACTTGGGTGATTACGCGATTGGTCGAGTTGTTAACGAACATGCGTTACGCGATCACCCGCATGGAGACGTTGTTTGCCTCCGGCAGGTCGGAACGGGACATCCTTTTTGGAAAAAATGTGGCTCGGAGAGCCACATTTTTTCCAAAAAGATAAAACAAGTACCATGCTGCCGCAGGCGAAACCGGCTTCCGGATCTGGCATGCGGCCGGAAGCCGGTTTCGCGTAAGTCCTGTAACTAAACGCTAGAAGAGGTATGTGCATGCGCGTTACTCGAATTTTCCCCGCGCTGTTGCTGCTTATGGCGGTAGCAGTCGCGGGTTTTTTTGCGCTCTCACCCGCGCAGCCCGGCGTTGCCCAGAGCCGGCGCTTCTTTGCTGAGACCGGCTACAACGTTGACGGGCGCTTCTTGCAATTCTGGGAGCGCCAGGGCGGGCTGCCGGTATTTGGCCTGCCGATCAGTGCGCAACGCCAGGAGCGTAGCAGCGAAGGCGTTTTTGCGGTGCAGTGGTTTGAGCGCGAGCGCTTTGAGGCCCACCCGGAGAACAGCCCGCCGTACGATGTGCTGCTGGGTCGCCTGGGGGATGAGGCGCTGCGCCAGGCCGGGCGGGACTGGCAAACGTTGCCGCCGGGCGCGCCGACGGACGGCTGCCGCTTCTTCGCGGCGACCCGCCACCGCCTATGTGAGCCGTTCCTGGGCTACTGGGAGCGCAACGGGCTGGAGTTCGATGGGCAGCCGGGGACGAGCTATGCCGAGAGCCTGGCGCTGTTCGGGCTACCCCTGACCGAGCCGACCATGGAGACCAACAGCAGCGGCGCAACCGTGCTGACCCAGTGGTTTGAGCGGGCACGCTTCGAGTATCACCCCGACAACCCGGAACCCTACCAGGTGCTGCTGGGCCGGCTGGGGGCGGAGGTCTTCGCGCCGGGACGGGCCAACCTCGATCCGGCGGCCATGTCCCCACCGCAGTATCGGGCGGTAGAGCAGGCCGGCTGGCCCACCCCGCTGGAGGTGCCCACCGGCTTCACGGTTGAGGAGGTTGCCGGCGGACTGCGTGGGCCGCGCTTTATGGCGCGGGACGCGGACGGTAGCCTGGTCTTTGGCTCCTCCACAACGGATACGGTAGTACGCCTGCGCGACAACGACGGCGATGGCTACTACGAGACGGAGCAACTGGTGGCGGAAGGGCTGCCCTTTGTGCATAGCGTTGCGTTCGTCGATGGGCAGTTGTACGCCGCCGCCGAGAATCGGGTGGTACATCTGAGTGACTTTGCTCCCGATGGACGCGCCCGTGATCAGCAGGTGATTATTGATGGCATTCCCGACGGCGCGACCGATCTCTACGGGCATCGCACGCGCACATTGCTGCAGGGGCCGGACGGCATGCTCTACTTGAGCGTAGGCTCGTCGTGTGATGTCTGCGAGGAGAGCACGCCCCTGCGCGCGGCGGTGCTGCGGGCGAACCCCGACGGCAGCGGGCTGGAGGTTTTCGCGGGCGGCCTGCGTAACACGGTGGGCATGGATTTCCGTCCCTTCACCGATGAGTTATGGGGGATGGATATGGGCCGTAACAACCTCGGCCCGGATCTGCCGCCCGAGGAGTTTAATCTGATCCAGGCGGGGCAAAACTATGGCTGGCCCTACTGCTACGGCGACCGCCGGCCCAATCCGGAGTTTAACGACCCGGCGCGCTGTGCCGCCACCGAGGGACCGCGCTACACCTTCCCGGCGCACTGGGCCCCGCTGGGGGTAGCCTTCTACGATCAGACCGGGTTCCCCGCCGGCTATCAGGGTGATGCGCTGATTGCTTTCCACGGCTCCGCATCCGACCAGACCGGGGGCACCCGGATCGGCTACAACGTCGTGCGGGTACGCTTTAAGAACGGGCAGCCGGTCGGGCATGAAGATCTGCTGCGCGGCTTTATCATCGGCGCGGATGCCTGGGGCCGCCCGGCCGGCCTCCTCGTGCTGCCCGACGGCAGCGTGCTGGTCAGCGATGATTTTGGTGGGCGGATCTTTCGCATTCGCTGGGAGGGTATCTGACGGGGGGACAAGGTAAACGCACCGGCTTTGTGGCATCGTGGTACAATCTCCCGCAATAACGACCAGTTGAGACATGGCAAATAAGGAGGGCGTGGTGAGTATTCGTGATGCAATCATTGCGGTAACCGGCGGCCGGGATCTGGGTCAGGCGGAGGCGTCCACAGTGATGGAAGAGATTATGAGCGGCGCGGCCACCCCTGCGCAGATTGCCGCATTCCTGACGGCGCTACATCTGAAAGAGGAGACCGACGCCGAGATCGCGGGCATGGCCGAGGTGATGCGCGAGAAGGCCACACATGTCTTTTTCGATGGCCCCCTGGTTGATACCTGCGGCACCGGCGGCGACAGCTCCAACACCTTCAACATCAGCACGACGGCCGCGTTTGTGGTCGCCGGAGCGGGGCTGACCGTCGCCAAGCATGGCAACCGGGCCATGTCGAGCGCCTGCGGTAGCGCTGATGTGCTGGAAGGGTTGGGGGTCAATATCGAGTTGGAGGCCGAGGGTGTGGTGCGCTGTCTGCGGGAGGCGGGGATCGGCTTTATGTTTGCACCCAAGTTCCACCCGGCGATGCGCTTTGCCGGGCCGGTGCGCCGCGAGATTGGCATTCGCACCGCCTTCAATGTCCTGGGGCCGCTGACCAACCCGGCGCGGGCGCGCCACCAGGTGCTGGGCGTCGCCAGCGAAGCACTGGCGGAGAAGTTGGCGCGGGCGCTGAGTCGCCTCGGGTCGATCCATGCGCTGGTGGTGCATGGCGACGGCAATGTGGACGAACTCACCCTGAGCGGGCCAAATATCCTGTTTGAGGTGCGCGCGGGACAGGAGCCGGTGCGCTCGCTGCTCAGCCCGACCGATCTGCGCTTTGATCCGGCACCGCGCGCGGCGCTCCGTGGCGGCGATGTCCAGGCGAATGTCCGGATTGTGCATGATATTCTGGCGGGGCGAGAGCGCGGCCCCAAGCGCGATGTGGTACTGCTTAATGCGGCGGCGGCGCTGGTGGCGGGCGATGCTGCCCCGGACATGCCCGCTGCGGTGGAACTGGCCCGCGCCGGCCTGGATGAAGGCCGCGCCCGCGAACGCCTGGAGCGCTTGATCGAGGTGAGTAATCAACCGGCGGAAGGCTAATCCGGAGTTACGCATGCCTGATCGTGTTTCTGCAAACGAACTCCGCGTGGAGCGTCTGCGCCGCCGTCGCCGCTACCACCCGACTCGCCTGGTGCGGGCGTATCTGCATGATGTCTGGACACTGCTGCGCGAGGCGAAAATTCCGCTGCTCGGGTTTTGCATTCTGACGGTGGTCAATACCTTCTACCTGGCCTTTTTCTTTACCAGTTCGCCCTGCAACGGCACACCCTGCCTGTCACTGCCCCAGGCGCTCTTTGAAACCATTCGCATGTATGTCTTCGAGATTAATCTGGACTGGCCGGCGCAGGATCGTATCGGTCAGGCGCTCTTTTTTATCACGCCGCTGCTGGGCGTGGCGCTGATCTTTCAGAGCGTGCTCGATTTTGGGCGGTTTTTGCTGGACAAGAGCAGCCGGCGCGAGGGCTGGCAGATCTCGCTGGCAAAGACTTTTCATGACCATGTGATCCTTTGTGGGTTGGGGCGCGTCTCCTACCGGGTGATGCTGCAACTGCTGGATGCAGGCTACGAGGTGGTGGTGGTAGAGCAGGACTGGAATAGCGAGTTTGTGTCGCCGGCCCTGAAGCTAAAGGTTCCTGTGGTTCAGGGCGATGCCCGTGAGCCGGATGTGCTGCGCCACGCCGGATTGGTACGTGCCCGCAGTGTTATCGCGGCCATCAACAATGACCTGCTCAATATTGAGATTGCCCTGGCCGCGCGCCACTACCACCCCCCGGTCCAGATGGTGATGCGGATTTTTAGCGATGAGTTGGATACCAACCTGGAGCGCAGTTTTGGCGTCAACTCGGCCTTTAGCTCATCGGCCCTGGGTGCGGCTACCCTGGCGGCCGCCACGGTTAGCCGGGATATTGTGCATGTCCTGCCGCTTGTTGATAGGATAATTGGAGTTTCGGAGATCAGTGTGAATGCCGAAAGCCGGCTCTGCGGATTTGTCCAGACCATTGAGGAGCAGTATGATGTACGTCTGATCTATCATATTGATGCACAGGGGCGGGAACGCCGGGTCAGCCTGATGAGCCGGATCGAAGGCGGCGACACGGTGCTGCTGCTGGGATCGCTCGGATCGCTGGAACAGGCGCGCATGTTCAATCAGCGCAGCAAACTGGGCTTTCTGCATCCGCCCCAGTTGCAACGCCCCTCGCCCCAGTTCAACACGGTGATTGTCTGTGGCCTGGGCAAGGTGGGCTACCGCGTGGTGAAGGCATTGTATGATATGCAGCGCGACCCGGAAATCGTGGTCATCTGTGAGCAAGACACCCATGGTCCGCTCGTCTCTGAGATTGAAGCGCTGGGCATTCGCGTTATTCGCGGGGATGCGCGCAACCCGGAATTGCTGCAGGCTGCCGGGTTGGGACGGGCCTACTCGGTGGCGGCCGTAACCAGTGATAAACTGGTCAACATTCAGATCGGCCTGGCGGCACGCCGTCTGCGACCGGATCTGCATCTGGTGCTGCGGGTGTTTAGCGATGTGATGGCCGAGCAGTTAGAGGAACTTTTTGGGCGGCATACGGTGTTCAGCACCTCGGCGCTGGCCGCGCCAACCCTGGCGGCGGCGTCAATCGTGTGTGGTATTGAGCGTGCTATCGAGATCGGTAGTCGGCTCTACTCAACCGTGACGCTCACGATCCAGGCAGGGGATGCCTTCGTCGGTCAACAGATCCGCCAGATACGGGAGCAGGCGCAGGTACTGGTGATTTCCGTGCGGCGGAACGAGGCGCAGGTGCTGCCGCTCAAGCTGGAAACCTGCCTGGACATTGGTGACGAAATTGTCGTCCTGGTTGACGTGGCCCGCCTGGCCGAACTGCGCTCGCAGCATGCCCAGACCGGCGAAGCCGCTACCCGCCGTCTGGTCGCCACGCAGACCGGCAAACTGGATCAATGACACGCGTTACGCGATGCATGTTCAAACGGACCGTTTGCTTTCAATAACGGCGTATTTCGCCTCCGGCAGGGCGGAAGAACCCATCTTTTCACACAAATTTTTGCACATAGTGCAAATGTTGTGTGAAAAAAGATCAAACAGGACCATGCTGCCGCAGGCGAATCTGGCGTTCATCGGGTCAAACGTCCGGTTTGGATCTCAACCGCGTAAGTCCTATCAATAACACGAGTTACGCGGTCAGTTCCAAACCAGGTGGTTGTCTGGACGAATGGCCCGATTCGCCTCCGGCAGGGCGGAAGAACCCATCTTTATTTCACACAACATTTGCACATAGTGCAAATGTTGTGTGAAATAAGATCAAAGAGTACCATGCTGCCGCAGGCGAATCTGGCGTTCATCGGGGTAACTGTCCGGTTTGAAGGCGCACCGCGTAAGTCCTGTCAATGACAGGACTTACGCGGTCACGCACAAGCGGCCGGGATTTGCCTCCGGCAGGGCGGAAGAAACCGGTTCTGTTTCGCAAAAATTTGCACTTTGTGCAAATTTTTGTTAGCGCGCAAAAGCCCTGGGACGCACTTCCCGTCCTATGGTAGGATAGCGGAAGATCGGCGACCCACGAAAGGAGCAAGCCATGCGCCATATCCGTGTCCTCATTTGTGAAGTCGATG
>JGI12109J20283_11160907_pt1 | contig 16482 bp, 14 predicted proteins | sample ElkSlonscriptome_12_FD_20283 | JGI IMG/M metagenome (IMG submission 20283)
CGCCACCCGCCGCGAGGTCGAGAGCCAACGCCAACGTCTCACCGACGTGATCGAGGCCAGCCACCTGGGCACCTGGGAATGGAACGTGCCGACCGGACACATCAGCTTCAACGCGATCTGGGCGGAGATGGTCGGCTTCGACCTGGACGAGATCGAACCCTCGATCGAGACCTGGAAGAAGTTCGCCCATCCCGAAGACCTCGTGCGATCGCAACGCGCACTCGAAGAGCACTTCCAGGGGCGGAGCACGTTCTACGAGTGCGAGGTCCGCATGCGCCACCGCGATGGGCACTGGGTCTGGGTCATGGACCGCGGCCGCGTCATCTCGCGCTCCCGCGACGGATCACCCCACCTGGTCTCGGGCACACACACCGATGTCTCGGCACGAAAACGCGCCGAAGCCGAGCGCGAGATCACCATGCGGGAACTGGAGGAGAAAAACGCAGTCGCACGTCGTCTCGTCCACGAGGCCGACCGCGCGAACCGAGCCAAGAGCGCGTTCCTCGCGAACATGAGTCACGAGATCCGCACACCCATGAACGGTGTGATCGGCATGCTCGAACTCCTCGAGACGACCGACCTGGACGACGAACAGATCAGCTTCATCGGCGTCGCGCGAGAGAGCGGCGAGGGCCTGCTCACTCTGATCAACGACATCCTCGACTTCTCGAAGATCGAAGCTGACCGCCTCGAGCTGGAATCGATCGAGTTCGATCCGCGTCACGTCCTCGAGTCGACCATTGCCTGCATCCGACCGATCGCCGAGGCCAAGCTCCTGAACGTCCATCTGGAGATCGCCGACCAGGTCAGCGAGCAGCTCCGTGGCGATCCGCAGAGGCTGCGACAGATCCTGCTCAACCTGCTGAACAACGCACTGAAGTTCACGGAGGAAGGTGGCGTCGACCTCACCTGCAACGTCCTGTCCAGTAACCGGCGCCGAACGACTCTCGGCTTCGTGGTGCGGGACACCGGTATCGGAATCGAGACCGAGGCCTGCGAGCGTCTCTTCGAAGAGTTCACTCAGGCAGACGCGTCGACGACCCGACGCTTCGGTGGCACGGGGCTGGGACTGAGCATCGCGAAGCGCCTCGTCGAGCTGATGGACGGGGACCTCACCGTCGAGAGCGTGGTCGGCGAAGGCTCGGTCTTCACCTTCGACGCAACCTTCGATCGCACGAACGAAGTGCAGCTCGAGAGCGCGGAAGACGACGCTTCCCGGGTGATCGTCCACGACCGCGACTTGAAGTCCGCGCGCGTTCTGTTGGTCGAGGACAACCTCGTGAACCAGAAGGTCGCCATCGGCATGCTCTCCAAACTCGGGATCGTTCCGACGGTGGCGGCCGACGGAGATCAGGCTCTCACGGCCCTGCGAGAGAACGCCTTCGACATCGTACTCATGGACTGCCTGATGCCGGTGATGGACGGCTTCGAAGCCACACGGCGCATCCGGTCAGGTGGCGACCCGGCGATCGATTCCGGGGTACCGATCGTCGCCATGACCGCGAATGCGATGAGGGGTGACCGCGAAGCCTGTCTGATCGCGGGCATGGACGACTATCTCGCCAAGCCGATCAAACTCGATACCGTACGCGGAGCACTCGAACGCTGGGTCGGAACCGAACACGCCGATGCGACGGTCTGATTCAGTTCAGAGGCCAGACGCGAAGGATCAGGAACAGCCCCACCACGGCGCAGAGGACCGATAAAGGCAACCCGAGCCGCGCGTAGTCACTGAACTTGTAGCCGCCCGGTCCGAGCACGAGCACGTTGCACTGGTGGCCGATCGGCGTCAGGAAGCAACAACTCGCTCCCACCGCGACTGCCATCAGGAAGGTGTCCGGCGACACGCCGAGGTCGATGGCCAAGGCGTAGGCGATCGGCGCCATCATCACCGCCGTCGCCGCGTTGTTCACGACGTTCGACACGAGCATGGTCGTGATCATCACGGCGGCCACGATGGTCGGTGGCGGCCAGCCCACTGTTCCCCGGATCAGCGCGCTGGCGATCCACTGTGCGGTCCCCGTGTACTCGAGCGCCGAACCCATGCAGATCGTCGATCCCAGCAGGATGATCACCGGCCAGTCGACCGCAGTGTAGGCCTGCTTGACGGTGACCACACCCGTGAGCACCAGCATGAGGGCGGCGGTCAAGAAAGTCAGCCCGAGCGGGAGAACGCGTGCGGCCACGAGGGCGATCGCCGCACCGAAGATCACCATCGTCAGGATCAGCTTGGGCAACGACGGCAGCGGATGCTCATGGTCGACGAGGGTGACGACCTTGAACTCCTGGAGCACGTCGGCTCGGTTCTCGCGGCGCACCTGCACGAGGAGCACGTCGCCGGGCTGGAATCGCACGTCGGCGAGTCTCCGCACCAGGCGCGACCCTTGACGCGAGATCGCGAGCAGGTTCACACCGAACCGCCAGCGCATGCGCAGCCCGCGCGCGGTGCGTCCTACGAGCGGGGAACCGCGCGCGATCACGATTTCCTGGAGTTCGACGTCGCTGTCGCCCATTTCCTCGGCCACGACCTCGCGCCGTTCGTGGGCGAGATCGAAGCCGGCGCGTTCACGCATCTCGCGGAGCGGGCCACCCGCAGCTTCGACGAGCAAGATGTCCTCGGCCATGATCAGCTCGTGTCCCTGGGGCGCCGGAACGCGCCGGTCGCCGCGTACGAGGCCGACCACGTTCACGTCGAGTCCCAGGCCCTGCAGATCGCGCAATGGCCGCCCTGCGTATTGGCTGTCGGCCGGCACGAAGACCTCGGAGAAGTAGTTCTCCATCTGCATGAGTCGCTCGAGTGACACCGAACCGCGACGCGCCGGCAGCAGACGCCACCCGACCGTCGCCAGGAATACGATGCCGACGACGGCGACGCCCAGACCGACGGGCGTGAAATCGAAGAGCCCGAAGGGGCGCCCCATGTGCTCGTCGCGGAAGGTGCTGACGAGGATGTTCGGCGGCGTCCCGATCAGGGTCACCAGGCCGCCGAGCAGTGAGGCGAAGGCCAGGGGCATGAGCAGCGAGGACGCCAGACGCCGCATCTCGCGCGCCATGTGAACGGTCACTGGCAGGAAGACCGCGAGCGCCCCGGTGTTGTTCATGAAGGTCGAGAAGAAGCCGACCGTTCCCGTCAACGCGAGCAGTTGCCCGACCGTGCCCCGCGCGCGGAGCATCAGGGCGGCGAAGGGTTCGGTGGTACCGGCCGCACGCAGTCCGCGTCCGGCGACCATGACCGCGATCACCGAGAGGACCGCGTCGTTGGCGAAACCGTGGAAGATCTCGGTCGTGGGGAGCACGCCACCCAGTGCGAGCACGACCATGGCGCTCAGCCCGACGAGGTCGTAGCGGAGCTTGCCCGTCATGAAGAGGACGAAGGTCACTGCCACGACGGCGAGAACGAACACTTGCTGGCCCATGGTCTCCGCTTCCGCTCCCCTGCGTCCGGACACGTCGGTCGACGTTAACCGGTGGTCGTGATTCCCGACAAGCGCCTTGGAACGGAACTTGTTGCCGCCCCCTGGACATGCCTTCCCTCCGGGAGTCGGACTTGGATCGGAACCACGAGACCCACATGGACCCTGCGCCCCCCCGATGGGCGGGAAACGCCCCGCTGCGCCTGCTCGTGGGCCCCTTCGTGGCGCCAGAACACTGCGCGTACATGAAGGGTGCATTCGCCGATTTCGATTCCGTCACCTTCGGCTCCTGGGCGGGCGCTGACCTGATCCTGCCACCAGCGGCCGATTTCCGGACAGTCCTGGACGCTCTTCCCGAGGGCTGGACGCCGGATCTGATGATCTGGTGGCGCCCCGAGTACACGACCATCCCGGAAGGTCTCGAGAACGCGCCTTTCCCGATCGCGATGTTGATCAGCGACTGGTACCTGGCCTGGAACGACACCCTGTCCGCCACCGAATGGGCCGACGTCGTCGTGACCGGCACCCGTGGCGAGCGCGTCTTGCGGACCGCCGGGGTCGAGAACGTCGTCGCCCTGCCCATGCTGGGGTTCGAACCCGGGGTGGACGGAGCTCACCCGCGCCGCGTGCGCGACATCGATGTCCTCTGCGCGGGAAACCCGAACTGGAGCATCCACCCCGAACGCGAACACGTGGTCGCGGCGCTCCTGGACCTCCCGCCCACGGTCGACTACCTGCATCCGCCCTACGTGGATCGGATCGAATACAACCGCCTGCTCGGTCGATCCCGGATCGTCGTCAACCAGACGGTGATCGGCGAGATCAACATGAAGTGCTACGAGGTGCCCGCCGCGGGGGCCTGCCTGTTCGTGGAACGGGACAATCTCGACATTCGGCACACCCTGGTCGACGGCGAGAGCGTCGTGCTCTTCGACCGCGACGACGTGGTCGAAAAGGTCTTGCACTACCTCGCCCACGAAGACGAGCGCGCAGCGATCGCACGCGCGGGCCAGGAAGCGATGCGTGCACGGACCTACCGCGACAGCATGCGTCGGATCGTGGAGCACCTGCGTTCGCGCGGCCCGGAAGGACTCCGTACGCGAAAGATCATCCGTCGCGATCCCCTCGAGATCGCCCGACGACGCGCAGTCCACACCACGCACCGTCTGCTCGGTGACCGCGAAACCCTGGTGCGGATCGACGCCGCGACCTCGACGGCCACCCCGCGAGACGTGGCGATCCGGGCGGCCGCTCATGCCCGCGCGCGCAAGGCCATCGAGAGAACCGAAGACGAGGCCACGCTTCCCGCCCTCGACCTGCGAAGACTGGTCGACGAAGCATCCTCCCGGGCAGGAACCGATCCTTGCCTGGACCTGGTCGCCTTCTTCTTCGCCGTCGAAGACGGCGAAGAAGACGACGTCCGCGCTCGCTTCGCCCGGATCCACGAGGACCTCACGGGCGGCGCAGAACTCGGTTCGCTCGCGACCTTCGTCCTGCCCCTGGACTTCGATCACCGCGCGGTGATCGAAAGAGCACAGTGGGAGGCACTCGAAGCCGGCAACGATCCCGAGCCCACGCTCCGCACCCACCTTCTCGACGTGTGCACCGTCGCCATGGCCCAGTGGGCCGAGACGCGCGGTCACGACGACGAAGCCATCGCGCTCCTCGAAACAGCCCTCGACAGCCATCCCGAGGGCCGTTGGGCACGCCCCCTCCTGGCCGCCATTCTCGTGCGTACACGACGCACTCGCGAGGCGATCGAAGTCCTCGACGCCCACTGCGCCCGGCATCCACTCGACGAGATCGCGGCCTTGAACCGGGTGGTCGCCCTTCTCCAGTCCGGCGATACGAAGCGGACCCGAGAGGCCGCCACCGCACTCCGACACCAGACCCACGTCTTCTGCACGTCCCAGTGGAACGAGACGCTCGACCGCGTCGACGGTCTGCTCGCGCAGATGCAACCACTCACCGCAAGGCGAGCAACATGACCAACGAAACCACCATGATCCTACCCATCGAGCGCGAGCAACTCGACCGGACCCTCGTCGGCCGCGGCGCCTCCCTCCCGAGCGACCTGGCCGGTTGGAGCCGACTGGCCCGTGATGCGGCGTCATTGCGGCCGTCCGTCCTCGATGAGCTCGAGCACCGCATGAGCGTGCTGCGGCTGGCCTTCGACGTGGAATGGGCGGCTCAGGACGTCGACGTCGCCGAGTTGCTCGACGATCTCGTCCTGCCCTTCGCCCGATCGCGCGTGCCCTTCCGACCGCGTGCCGAGGCCACCGCCTGGGCCCATCAGAAGGTGCTGGAGATCCTCGAGCAGTTCCAGTCCACCGGCGTCGTCCACCGACAGATCGACCGGGACGGCCGCCCGACGAGCGACGAACCCAATCCTCCGGCCGTCATCGCGCGCGTCGCCCTGGCCGCGGGCTGGATCGCGTGGAGCGAACTGCTCGTTTCACCCCGGACCACACGGTCCTTTATGGGTCTTCTCACCCGGGCTCTGGACGTGATCGAAGAAAGAATGCAACGGGACGACTGGAATCCCGAAGCACGGGACCTTGATCTGGCTCTGGCCGCCCTCCGCCTGGAACGCAGGCTCCTGCGCCACGGTCGCGCCACGCTCGCCGCCGCCTACTGAGCGCATCGTGTTCGCAGGCGCCACCCCTTGCCGCACGCGGGGGCGACGTCTAGACTGCGAACACGAAAGGAGCCCGGCCCCATGTCCACCCATCGTCCTCCCTTCGGAGGATCCTCCGGCGACCCCGGCGACGTCGTACACCGGCGTCTCGAAGACATCTGGAGCGCGCTCGACGAAGACGACGTCGAAAGCGCGCTCGTGCTGGCCGAGGGGCTCCACCGCGACCATCCCAACGAGGCGAGTGTGGGCCTGGGCTTGGCCGCCGCCCGCTACGAGAACGGGCTGATTCGCGAAACGCTCGCCGCCGCATTGGCGGTCGGCAGCATGCAGGACGTCGAAGACGACGCCTTGCGTCGCTGGTACATGGCAGCCTCGCACCACTATCTCTGGGAATTCGACGACGCGCGCACGATTCTCGACGAACTCGTTCGCGACGATCCCACCTTCGCCGAAGCCTGGTACCTCAGGGCACAGGTCGCCGAAGTGGAAGATGACGAGGTCGGTGCCCGCCGCGGCTACGATCGGGCCTTCGACCTCGACCCCGAGCGTTTTCCGCGCCCGCACCGCTTCGACGACGCGAGCATGCGCGACGCCGTCCAGGCCGCGCGCGACGACCTGCCTCCGCGCTTCCAGGAAGTCCTCGACGAGTTGGCGATCGCGATCGAGGCGATCCCCTCGCCCGAGCTCGCACAGGACGAGGGCGAAGGAGAACCCATTCCGCCGGACGTCCTCGGACTCTTCGTCGGCGCGAACAAGCTCGATCACAGCGTGTTCAGCCCGGTCGACCACCCGGGCGTGATCTTCCTCTTCCAGCGTAACCTCGAACGCATGTGCGGCGATCCCGAGACCCTGATCGAGGAGATTCGCACCACCTTGTGGCACGAGCTTGCACACTATCTGGGCTTCGAAGAGGATCAGATGGCCGATCTCGGCCTGGAGTGATTCCCCGACCCATGATCGCGGATCAGGAGTGAACCCGTGACGACCTCCGATGCCGGCGCGCGCTTCGAGCGGACGCTCGTCACCGCCGCGCTTCCCTACGCCAACGGCCCCATCCACCTCGGACATCTAGCCGGTGTCTACGTCCCCGCCGACATCTACGTACGCTTCCTGCGGATGCGCGGCGAGGCCGTCCTGTTCATCTGCGGCAGCGACGAGCACGGCGTCCCGATCACGTTGACGGCTGAAAAGGAAGGCATCGAGCCCAAGGCGCTGGTCGACCGCAACTACCCCGGAATCCGCGACAGCTTCGCCGGCCTGGGCGTCGACTTCGACAACTTCAGCCAGACCAGTCGGCCGATCCATCACGAGACCAGCCAGCAGTTCTTCCTCGACCTCCACCGTCAGGGTGTCCTGGAAGAAGGCACGAGCGCGCAGTACTTCAGCGAGGAGACCGGACGTTTCTACCCCGATCGCTACGTCGAAGGCACCTGCCCGAACTGTGGTCACGAGAAGGCGCGCGGCGACCAGTGCGAGAACTGCGGCACGCAGATCGAACCCGAGGAACTCATCGATCCCTATAGCGTGACCGACGGCACCAAGATCACCCTGAAGGAGAGCACGCACTGGTTCTTCCCGATGGGCAAGCTCCAGCCGTGGCTCGAGGAGTGGATCGGCGGGCATCCCGAGTGGAAGGAAAACGTCCTCAACTACTGTCGAGGATGGTTCGAACGCGGTCTGGGGCCACGCGCGGTGACGCGCGATCTCTACTGGGGCGTGCCCGTTCCGCTCGAAGACCACGACGGCAAGGTGCTCTATGTCTGGTTCGACGCTCCGATCGGCTACATCAGCGCCACGCGTGAATGGGCATCCGAGCAGGGCGACCCGGACACGTGGAAGCTCTGGTGGCAGGATCCGGGTACGCGACTGCTGCACTTCATCGGCAAGGACAACATCGTCTTCCACGCGCTGTTGTTCCCGGCCATGCTACACGCGCACAGTGAGGACTACGTCGTTCCCGACAACGTACCGGCGAACGAATTCCTCAACCTCGAGGGCGAGAAGCTGTCGACGAGCCGAGGGCACGCCGTGTGGCTTCCCGACTACCTGGAGACCTTCTCCCCCGACAGCCTGCGCTACTGTCTCGCACGCAATCTACCGGAGACGCGCGACACGAACTTCACCTGGGACGACTTTGCCGCACGTCACAACAGCGAGCTGGCCGACGTGGTCGGCAACTTCGTCAACCGCGCACTGACCTTCACGGCGAAGTACTTCGAAGACCAGGTCCCGCCCATGACGAAGTGGACGGACGTCGATCAAAAGGCTCTCGACGGGATCCTCGAAGCCGCGACGAAGGCCGAAGCCCAGATCCGGTCCTTCAACCTGAGGGCGGCCGCCGAGACGATCTTCCTGCTGAGCAAGGAAGCGAACCGCTACTTCGACGAGGCCGAGCCCTGGGCCACGCGCAAGACCGATCTCGAGCGCTGCGGGACGACGCTCAACGTGTGCTGCCAGTACGTCCGCGCGCTGTGCGGACTGTGGGCTCCCTTCCTTCCTTTCAGCATGCAGACGCTGTGGGAGGCACTCGGCGTGGAGGGCACGCTTCAGACGCACGGCTGGCCGACGGCCGAGCGCTGGCTCCCCGAAGGCCATCCGGTCACCAAGCCCCCGATCCTGTTCGCCAAGATCGAGGAAGAACAGATCGAAACCGAGAAGCAGCGGCTCGCGGACGCGAAGCCCGCTGCGGAGTGATGCCGGTTCCCGTCGCCATCGCGATCGCCGGCGCCATGGGCGCCGTCTGCCGCTGGGGCATGACTGCCGCCGTACAGAAACTCGTCCCGGGTGTCTTCCCGTGGGGAACGCTCGTCGTGAACGTGGCCGGGTGCTTCGCGCTGGGCTTCGCCGCGACGCACTTCGCGGTGCGCGAGGACTGGTCGCTGGCGCTCCGAACCGCCGTTCTCTCCGGCTTTCTCGGCGCCTTCACGACCTTCAGCACCTTCTCCTTCGACACGGTCGAGCTGGTACGCACCGGCCACGCGATGAAGGCGATCGGAAACGTCGGACTGTCGGTCGGCATCGGAATGGCCGCGGCGGCACTGGGAATCCGGCTGGCGAGTCGCGGCCTCTGATCCCTCGACGTCGCGAAACTCAGCTCCCCGTGAATCGCACCTCGAAGGCGCGGCGGATCATGTCGTCGACGGCATCCGCTTCGATACCCCACGACCGGACCCGCTCGATTTCACTGCGGAGCGTGCACCCGAAGTAGGCCGGATCGTCACTGCCGAGCACGACGGGAACGCCGAACTCCAACAGCTTCGACAGCGGATGCGGGGTCGAAGCATCCCAGACGCCGGTCTTCTCGTTCGACGTCGGACACACTTCGAGCACGACGTCTTCGTCACGCAGCTCCCGCATCAAGCGCTCGTCCTGCGCAGCGGCGATGCCATGACCGACGCGTCGGACCCCGAGTTCCTCGACGACTTCGCGCACGGCATCGGCCGTGGTGCCTTCGCCAGCGTGGCAACTCAGCCCCAGACCGGCCTCGGCGGCACGCCGGTAGACCTTCTCGAAGTCCCGCGCGCGGACGGACGTTTCGATCCCTCCCATTCCGAAGCCGACGATCCGGTGCTCCTGAAGATCGAGTGCGGCATCGAGCGCACGATCGGCCGCGGCCACGCCCCAGTTCCGCGTGGCGTCCGCGATGAAATGGATCGCCGGGCCGCCGGCCTCCTCGATCTCCTTCGCTCGAAGGGCCAGGGCAGGGACGATCGCCGCGGGATCGATCTCGCCACGGTGCATCTGACCGAAGGCGACGAAGACCTCGGCCGCAACGATCTGCTGGGCACGAAAGGAGGAGACCAGATCGTCCAACACGGCCACGTAGGCCTCGGCCGATCGGAGCTGTCGCGAAGCCCATCCGAAGGCCTCAAGGAATCCGCGCAAGCTACCGAAACTCCAACGAGGCTCGTCGTGCGGATCCGTGATGCTCCCTTCTGGGAAGTCACGAGGCACATCCGTTGCACTTCGCAACAGGGAGAGCGCTCGACGAGCCGTCAGAGCGCCCTCGAGGTGGATATGGAGTTCGATCGCGTCCGGGCGGTCGGAATTTCCTGCCGCTTCGGGGTCTGGGTTTTCGTGCGACCGGGGTTTCATCGATGTCCTCCAGCTTCGTCATTTCACTCGTCGACGGCGGTCATGTCACGGCGCCGGACCTCGAACCACTACTCGCCGAAGCGCGGGACGAGACCCATCTCTGCGAGCTGTTGCTGCGCGAGGAACTCGTCGACGGACCAACAATCCTCGAACTACGCGCGAAGACGCTCGGCCTCTCTTCGGTCGAGATCAGTCCGTACAGTGTCGACCCGGCCGTCGTCCGAACGCTCTCCGAGGAGTTCGCGCGTCGCCACATCTCGATCCCGCTCTTCCGCGTCGGCAACGACCTGACGCTGGCCATGGCCGACCCCACCGACGTGATCGCGATCGACCAGATCCGCGACGCGACCGGCTGCGAGATCCTGCCCGTTCTGGCGCTGAAGCGCGACATCGAACGTGCGATCAACCAATTCTACGGGATCGATCCGATCCTCAAGCGCCTCGTCGGAGAGGCCCAGCGGATCGAGGGCACGGTCGAGATCGCCGAGCGCGAAGAGGAACTGGACCTCGACGATCTCGCCGGGGATCAGTCCCCGACCGTCCGCATCGTCAATCTGATCGTCCTGAAGGCGATCCGCGACGGCGCGAGCGACGTCCACGTCGAACCCGACCACGATGCCCTGCGCATCCGCTACCGCGTCGATGGCCGCCTGGGCTCCGAGCAGCGGATCCCGAACGAACTCCACGCTGGCATGGTCAGCCGCCTGAAGATCCTGGCCGACCTCGACCTCGCTCAGAAGCGCCTGCCGCAGGACGGTCGCATCAGCCTACAGGCCGAGGGTCGCCGCATCGACCTGCGCATCAGCACTCTGCCCACCGTGCAGGGCGAAAAGGTCGTGCTCCGCCTGCTCGACACCCAGTCGACGATGACCTCGCTGGTCGATCTCGGCCTGCACGAAGACAACCTCTCCGCCTGGAAGAGTCTCATCGGGCTCCCGCACGGCATGATCCTCGTGACGGGACCGACGGGGTCGGGCAAGACGACCACGCTCTACGCCTCACTCAGCGAGATCAACAAGCTCGACACGAACATCGTCACGGTCGAAGACCCCGTCGAGTTCGACTTCCCGATCATCAACCAGGTCCAGGTGAACCCGAAGGCGGGCCTGACTTTTTCTTCGGCGCTGCGCAGCATCCTGCGCCAGGACCCGAACGTGATCATGGTCGGTGAGATCCGTGATCGCGAAACCGCACAGATTGCGGTGCGAGCCGCCCTGACCGGCCACCTCGTCCTGTCGACCCTGCACACGAACGACGCGACCAGCGCGCCGACCCGCCTGATCGACATGGGCGTGGAGCCCTACCTCGTGGCCAGCGCGCTGAAGGGCGTCATTGCCCAGCGCCTCGTGCGTCGGAACTGCCCGCGGTGTTCGGAACCGATCGAACTCGATCCGATGCGCCACCCGGCGGAGATCGTCGAGCGCGTGGCGCGCAGCGGCCAACCCGTGATGCAGGGCAAGGGGTGTCGGGCGTGCAACCACACCGGCTACCGCGGTCGCGTCGCGTTGCACGAACTGATGCCGGTGACCGACGAAGTCGAGCGCTCGATCGTCCGGCAGCTCCCCGCTGCCGAGATCCGCGCCATGGCTCATCGTCTGGGAATGCGTGACCTGTTCGTCGACGGCCTGACGAAAGCCCAGGCCGGTGACACCTCGCTCGAACAGGTGCTCCTCGCGACGCGCATGCGCGAAGAGGACACCGCGGCGCCGAAGCCCGAGACCGATGCGGAGATCAGGGAACACGAGGCGAGCGAAGCGATCACCGAGGCGATCCAGGTCACGACCACGCCCGAACCGCGGCCCACCGCGATCGACCCGTCCGAACTCACCTTCGAACCGGTCGATCCGGGAGAGGTGAGCTGAGATGCCGCGTTTCACCTACCTCGCCATCGATTCGGCCGGCCGCGAGATCCGGGGGCAGCTCGAGGGCCCCACCGCGGTGTGGGTCAGCGAACGTCTCTACGCAGACTCGCTGCTCCCCGTCGAGATCGATCATCACGAGCAGGAAGCCGATGCTCTCGAGGCGGTCCGACAGTACCTGCCGGTGTCGGTCGAGGACCTCTCGCTGTTCAGCAACCAGTTCGCGCTGATGCTCGACACGGGCCTGCCGATCCTGACCGCGCTCGATCTTCTGGCCGAGAACGCGACGAAGCCGCGGCTGCGCCAGGCACTCGAAGCGGCCCACCAACGCATTCGGGAGGGCAACTCCCTCCACGACGCCCTTCAGGAGACCGGTCAGTTTCCAACCATCTATCTGAACATGATCCGAGCGGCGGAGACGAGCGGAACCGTCGTCGAGGTGCTCCGACAGCTGGCGTCGTACCTCGACCGCGAGGCAGAGCTCCGCGGACGGCTCAAGGGTGCACTCATCTATCCGATCTTCCTCGCGCTGCTGGCCACGGCAGTCGTGGTGTTCCTGATGGTGGCCATCATCCCCCGCTTCACGAAGGTCCTCGTGAACATGGGAGTCGAGCTCCCGTGGCCCACCCGCGCGCTGATGGCCATGAGCGCGTTCATCACCTCCTACTGGTACCTGATCATCCTCGCCGTCGTGCTGATGGGCGCGGGCGTGTGGGCCCTGGCCCGCGACGAAGAGCTGCGCTTGCGACTCGATGGCCTTCTTCTTGCGCTCCCGGGCGTCGGTGCGCTGGTCAGCAAGGCCAGTCTGTCCCGGTTGAGCTTCGTCCTGGGGTCTTTGCTCAAGGGCGGCATCGCGATCGTCGAGGCTCTCGAGGTCGCGGGAAAGACGGCCGGCAATCGAAAGGTCGCCGCCGCGGTCGTCGAAGCCAGATCCCAGATCATTTCCGGCCGTGGTATCGCCGACGCGCTGGAGCACGCCGGGACGATGCCTCGTCTGGTCCTGCAGATGGTCTCGATCGGAGAAGCCACGGGGAATCTCGACGATGTGCTCATCCGCGTCTCGGAACTCTACGACCAGCAGGTCGCGCGTGCGACCGACGGTCTGCTCAAACTCGTCGAGCCGATCATGATCGTCGTGCTCGGCGGAATCGTGGGTTTCATCGCCTTGTCCCTGGTGCTCCCGATGGTCAAGGCAATTGCTTCGTTCGGGGGCTGACTCGCGTTGGCGAGAGAAAGAGACGTCATGCGTTCCATGAAGGATTCCCGCGGCTTCACGCTGGCCGAGGTCCTGATCGTGATCGCCCTTCTGGGCATCCTGGCTTCGATCGTGGTCCTCAACTTCGGCGGCAGTGACCGGCCGGCCAACGAGCGTGCGCTGAAAGGCAACTTGCAGGCGCTGCGTTCGGCGGTTGCTCTCTACAAAGCGGATCACGGTCAGTGGCCCTGCAGCACCGGTGACTACGACTACCCGTGCTCGTCCAATCAGTTCAAGTACAAGCTGACACGCTTTTCGAACAAAGCGGGCCGCACGAACACGACCAAGAACGCCACCTACGCCTACGGACCCTACCTGGACGAGTTTCCCGTCGAGCCCTTCAGTCAAGCCGACTCGCTGACGTGGTCGCTCGGCACCGAGCGCCTCAAGTCGAGGATCGCGGACCAGATCGACGGCAGTTCGGGCAACGGCGGTTGGTACTACGAACCCGAGAGCGGAATCATCGTTCCGAACCTCGGGTCGGCCTTCCCGAACGAATACGCGGGATTCTAGGAACGGCAGAGCGAGAGGCTCCGCCATCGACCCAATGAGGAGAAGACGATGACTTTCGTCCGCAACGACCGTGGCTTCACTCTCGCAGAAGTCCTGATCGTGATCGCGCTGCTCGGTATCCTGGCTTCGATCGTCGTGCTGAACTTCGGCGGCAGCGATCGCCCGGCCAACGAACGTGCCTTGAAGGGGAACCTCCAGGCTCTGCGTTCCGCCGTCGCGCTCTACAAGGCCGATCACGGACAATGGCCCTGCAGCACCGGCGACTACAACTACCCGTGCACCAGTGCCCAGTTCCGGGACAAGCTCACGCGCTTCTCGCGCAAGGACGGCCGCACGAGTGCGAACAAGAACGCCGAGTACGCCTACGGTCCCTACCTCGACGAGTTCCCGGTGGAACCTTTCAGCCAGGCGGACTCGCTCACCTGGTCTCTTGGCACCGAGCGCCTCAAGGCGACGATCGCCAACCAGATCGACGGCAGTTCGGGCAACGGCGGTTGGTACTACGAGCCCGAGAGCGGGATCATCGTCCCGAACCTGGGATCGGCATACCCCAATGAGTACGCCGGCTTCTAGACGAGCCTCTGGCGGCTTCACGCTCGCCGAGGTCCTCGTGGGCATCACCGTGCTGGGCGTGGTCGGAATCGCGGCCAGCGCCCTGCTCGCGCAGATGACGGTCGCGAGCGTGGACGGACGTGACGAAGTCGTCCGCCACGCGATGGCCGTCGCGGTCATGGAGAGTCTGCTCGTGCAGAACTACGACGACCTCTCGGTGGGGACGTCGACAGGCACGAGCAGCTCGGGAGTCGAGTGGACGGTGACGATCAGCAGCGAGGGCACCGGCCTTCGCCGTCTGAACGTCGAAGCGGACTCGGGCGGACGCAACGTCGTCCTCGAGTCCCTGCGATCCGATCGCTGAGCTCCCACCGGGAAGGAACTGACGATGTCGGACGTTCGAGGATTCACGTTGGCCGAGGTCCTGATCGCGATGGCACTGGCCGCGATCGTGGCGGGTATCGCCTATGTGCTCCTCGACTCGGGTCTGGCCATGCACGACCGTAGCTCCGACGTCGGACTGAGCACCGTGGGGATGGCTCGCGCGATGACGATGATGCGGGCTGACCTCGCGAGTTCCGCGTCGATCACCCACGCGGGTACCGACTCCCTCGTCGTCGCGATGCCCAACGGCGACGACGTGGAATGGGCCGCCCGGACGACGTCCGACGGTCTCGAGGTCTTCCGATCCGTCGACGAGGGCAGCGGCTTCTCCGAACAACCGAAACAAGCCGTCGCTCACCTTCTCGACATCGATGGAATCCCGGCCACCGTGAACTTCACCGAACTCGGCACGGGCATCGTCCGCGCCCTCCTGACCGGTGACGGCGTCTGCCTATCGATCGAAGCCGCTCCCTGGGAGGCGCCCTGATGCGCACCCCACTCCACGATCGGAACGGTTTCTCGCTCGCCGTCGTGCTCTTCGTCGTGATCCTGCTCTCGACGATCGGTCTCGCCATGTCGACGATCGTCGTGTCGACACGCACCGAGACCGCCATGGAACTCGACACCGACCGTGCCGCCTACATCGCGCGCGCCGGCTTCGAGCGCACCTGCGCCGAGATTCTCATGAACGCAGACCAGTGGGACACGCTGACCACCGCTCCCTTCACCGACGAAGCCTTCTCCGACGGAATCTACACGGTCACCTTGAGCAGTCTGACCGCCGACGGTTGCACGGTGACCGTCCTCGCCGGATACCGAGGTCGTGAACACGAGCTCGCGTTCACTTGCACGCGCCAGACCGCCGGCGCCGCTTCGGGCCCCGGATCCGTCGAACCCACGAACGGTGTGAACGTCGCCAGCGTGGCCGACGAGACTCTCACCGTTCTCTCGCGATAGGACCTGCCGTGCGCATGCCTGCGATCCATCTCCCCCGTCGCCGCCGCTCGGTCCTCGGTATGGACATCGGTGCCGATGGCGTGCGCCTGATCGAGATGCGCAAGCAAGGCGACGGCTTCGTCGTCGATTGGGCCGACGAGATCTCTCTGACCGAACTCCAGGGTTTCGCCGACTACGACTCCGTCGCCGAACGCCTCCAGTCCGTCCTGAGCACCCGACTCAAGAGCCGCGTGGACGTCGCGACGGTTCCTCCGTGGAATTCCGCGCGCTCGGTGATCGAAGAAATGCCCGTCATGGAGTCCGCGCAGTTCCAGCAGGCCGCGCACTGGTACTTCGAGAATCACCCGCAGGAAGACATGCTCGACCCAGTGAGTCGCGGCATCGCGCAACCTCCGCGCACGACCGTCGAAGGCAAGTCACTGATCGACGGCATCATGGTGTCGCTCGACCAGGTCATGATGACCGGTCTCGCAGACATGTGTCACAACCTGGAGCTGCGGCTCAACTGGCTCATGCCGACCGCTCTGTGCTTTCCTGCCCTGCTGCGTGCGATGGGCGTAGGGGACGCGCACACGCTCTTCCTGGACGTCGGCGCGAACCAGTCACGCATGACGCTTTCCAGCGAGGGCATCGTGCGGCTCGTCCGCAAACTCAAGCCCGCGGCCAACGACATCGTCCGCGACCTGAGCGATCACGGCGAACTCGGCTGGGTACAAGCCAACCACGCCCTGCTCGCGCACTCGGGGCTGGGGCCTCTGGCGGAGAACGACGAAGACGGTGTTGCGGCACGCGCGCGCGAGATCGTCGATCGCGGAC
>JGI12109J20283_11432603_pt1 | contig 16446 bp, 14 predicted proteins | sample ElkSlonscriptome_12_FD_20283 | JGI IMG/M metagenome (IMG submission 20283)
CGCCGACGCGGTCCATCAGGTCGATTTGCGTTTGCAGCCAGTCCATATGGCCCTCTTCATCGTCAAGGATGGTCTGGAACAGGTCACGGCTGACGTAATCGCGTACGGACTCACAATATTCAACCGCGTCCCGGTACATCGGAATGGCTTCTTCCTCCAGGGCCAGGTCGCATTCCAAGATCTCACGGGGTTTCTCGCCAATCCGGAGGCGACCCAAGTCCTGCAGGTTGGGCAGGCCTTCCAAAAACAGAATACGTTTTATGATTTCGTCGGCGTGTTTCATTTCGTCGATGGATTCTTCGTATTCTTTTGCAGCCAGGAGATTCAATCCCCAGTCCTCGTACATGCGTGAATGCAGAAAATACTGGTTGATTGCCGTAAGCTCTGCTTTCAGCGCCAGGTTTAGATGCTCAATGACTTTGGCGTCACCTTTCATGTTGTGCGTCCCGCTTGAAAAGAATTCAGATGCTACAGTCTACCAAATACGTCACCATTGAATTTACTCAATAGGACATGAGTCAGGTCGAAGATTAATGAGAAAAAATCTACAGGAAATAAAAAGCTAGGCCGAAAGCACAAAGACCGGCAGGGATGCTGAGGGCTTGCGCCGAGTTTGCTCGATGATGGATTCTGCGAACTCCAAACAGCTCCCACAATTGCCAGCGCAATTAGTTACTGCCTGGATTTCTTCAAAGCTCAAGCCTTCTGCCGCCAGATCCTTGACGGTATCGACTTTTATCGCATTGCAAACGCAAACATACATGGCAGAAGTATATCGCAATGCGAATCATTGTCAATCTCATCCGCTATAAATTTTTGTTTTCCGAGCGGGTCCGGCTGCCGGCGACTGTCTGCGCCAGGTTGCGCACTTGTACAGCGTCGATGGTTTTTTCAAAACAATAGTTTCTTGAACGGCCAGAAGTACAAGCCAGAGGTATTCAATTAAAAACTCGTTCAGTCGGAATTTTCCAGCAGATTCTGCGCTTCGCCCTGGAATGAACCTGAGCGACAGGTGATGACCAGGGTATCGCGCCAGCCCAGTGTGTTCCGGTCTAGCGGCTGGATGGGCGTTGATTCATGGATAACACGATGATCATCGAGCAATATCAATGACCAAGGCTGTTCGAGCGTAAATCTGAGCCCAGTCGGCCCGTCGGCCTCGAAAATTCGAGTCTCACCGCCCTTGATCGCGTGTCGTTCAAGGATAAAAACCGCCACCAGGTCGACGCCGTCGCGATGCGCGCCTTCCGGGGTCGGGCGGCCAATACCGTCAGTGGTATCGATCCGGAATGGATGGGCTTCGATAAACCATGCCTGCTCACCGTGCAGCGCTGAACACTGCCTGGCCAATGCACCGAGCAGGGCACCCCAAGCCTGGCAGTTGATCATGGCGCTTTCGAGCGGTGCAAACCAGCGCTGCATGCCGCCATGCAGGGCGTTGTAGGCCAAAGGCTGCCAATGGGCACGGTGGGCAACTTGTTTGACTTGCTTGGAGGACACGACGAAGCAGCCGTGTCGCCGCCGTCGATAGCGGCCACCGTCGCGTAAATGTGGATCAGGCGGTAAATCGGACCAAAACGACTGCAGGAAGTCGAGATCATGCGCAGTCGTTCCAGCCCATCGGACAACGCTGCTCGCTTCGAGCAAAGCGTAGCCCTTTGTTGATAGCGTCGCGTTCAGCGTTTCAAGCTGGGACCATGGCGGTGAGAACTGTGCGGTCATTGGTCCAGACTATCGCATGCCGGGTCACAAGTGCGGGGCTTTAATCCATGGACTTATCCTTTATGATGAGACCTCGAGTCGAAAGAATTGATAGTTTGAAGGTTGAAGTTATGGACGGTAGCTTATGAATAACACGCGATTTCGCAAGCCTTTGCCTGGTTACGATCTGGATTATTACGATGCCAGGGCGGCAGTTAATCGTTTGATGGAGGGTTCTTGGGATGAATTGCCCTACACGGCGCGTGTTCTGGCAGAAAACCTTGTGCGTCGCTGCCCACCGGACCAGCTTGATGCCTCGTTACAGCAAATTATCGAACGCAAACGCGACCTGGATTTCCCCTGGTTCCCGTCCCGTGTGGTGTGCCACGACATTCTTGGCCAGACTGCGCTGGTAGACCTTGCCGGCCTGCGTGATGCCATTGCCGACAAGGGTGGTGATCCCGCGCAGGTCAATCCGGTTGTCCCCGTCCAGCTGATCGTCGATCATTCCCTGGCGGTCGAACACGCAGGCTTTGAAAAAGACGCTTTTGAAAAGAATCGAGCGATTGAAGAACGGCGCAACGCTGATCGGTTCGACTTTATTAACTGGACTCGCGAAGCCTTTGATAATGTTGATGTTATTCCTCCAGGGAACGGCATCATGCACCAGATTAACCTGGAGAGAATGTGCACCGTAGTTGAGGCCCGTGACGGCGTTGCGTTTCCTGACACGTTGGTTGGCACAGACAGCCATACGCCTCATGTATGCTCATTGGGCGTCATTGCCATCGGCGTTGGTGGGCTGGAAGCTGAAAACGTGATGCTTGGCCGCGCCTCCTACCTGCGCTTGCCCGACATTGTTGGCGTCGAGCTGACCGGCGCGCCACGAGAAGGCATGACCGCGACCGATGTCGTGCTGGCTTTGACTCAATTTCTGCGCGAGGAGCGCGTGGTAGGTGCCTGGTTGGAGTTCTATGGCGAGGGTGCGGCAGCCTTGACCGTTGGTGATCGGGCGACAATTTCCAATATGACCCCGGAATTCGGTGCCACCGCTGCGATGTTTCAGATCGATCGGCAAACCATTGATTATCTGACCCTGACCGGTCGTGACGACGCCCGCGTCAAGCTGGTCGAAGACTACGCCAGGCACACGGGTCTTTGGGCCGACGACATTAAAAATGCGCGCTATGAGCGTGTCTTGACGTTCGATCTTTCAAGCGTAGAGCGCACTATGGCGGGCCCCTCGAGCCCGCACAAACGCTTGGCCACATCAGATTTGACCGAGAGCGGAATTGCCGCACCGTATCAAGAGCCGGCGGATGGCAGCATGCCGGATGGCGCGGTGATTATCGCTGCAATCACCAGCTGTACCAATACGTCCAATCCACGCAATGTGATTTCGGCTGGACTTTTGGCCAAGAAAGCCAATGACTTGGGGTTGCTTCGTAAACCCTGGGTCAAGTCGTCCTTCGCGCCCGGATCGATCGCCGTGCGAATGTATTTGGAGGAGGCTGGTTTGCTGGGAGAGCTCGAAAAATTAGGTTTCGGTATCGTGGCCTTCGCCTGCACCACCTGTAACGGCATGAGCGGCGCGCTTGATCCAGCCATTCAGCAAGAGATTATTGATCGCGACCTTTATTCGGTGGCGGTGCTATCCGGTAATCGAAATTTCGATGGCCGCATTCACCCCTACGCCAAACAGGCATTCTTGGCTTCGCCGGCTCTGGTTGTGGCCTATGCAATTGCTGGTAGCGTTCGTTTTGATATCGAACGCGATGTCCTCGGTCTCGATCAGGATGGCAAGCCGGTCACGCTCAAGGATCTGTGGCCGACCGACAAAGAAATTGATGAAATTGTTCAAAGCAGCGTCAAACCGGAGCAGTTTCGTCGCGTCTATGAGCCCATGTTTGGCAAGACCTTCAAGCGGGTGAAGAAAGTCGATCCACTGTACGACTGGCGCGATGAAAGCACCTACATCAGGCGACCGCCATACTGGGAAGGTGCGCTGGCAGCCCCGCGCACCATGACTGGAATGCGAGCGCTTGCCGTGCTCGGCGACAACATCACAACCGATCATCTCTCACCCTCGAATGCCATTATGGCCAGCAGTGCGGCTGGAGAGTATTTAACCGAAATGGGTGTGCCGGAGGAAGACTTCAATTCCTACGCCACTCATCGCGGCGACCACTTGACCGCGCAGCGAGCCACCTTTGCCAATCCACGCTTGATCAACGAAATGGCGGTGATTGATGGCGAGATCGAGCAAGGCTCATTGACGCGTCTGGAACCCGATGGCGAGGTCATGAGGATGTGGGATGCGATTGAAACCTACATGCAGCGCAAGCAGCCCCTGATCATCGTCGCAGGGGCCGATTATGGTCAGGGCTCGTCGCGTGACTGGGCCGCCAAGGGAGTTCGGCTGGCCGGTGTTGAAGTTATTGTGGCTGAAGGCTTTGAGCGTATCCATCGCACCAATCTGATCGGCATGGGCGTCTTGCCGCTGGAGTTTGAGTCTGGCACGACGCGTGAGACATTGAGTATTGACGGCAGCGAAACCTACGATGTGGTCGGCGAGCCCGGGCCGGGCAGCAAACTCACCCTGCGAATTAATCGAAGCGATGGCGAGACATTGGAAGTTCCAGTCTTGTGCCGGCTCGACACCCGCGAGGAAGTCAGCGTGTATGAAGCCGGTGGCGTACTGCAGCGCTTTGCTCAGGATTTTCTTGAAGAAACCGCGGCCGCTTGAGCGTGACCAAACAGTCGCCACAAAAGATTCCTGCCATGTACATGCGAGGTGGGACCAGCAAAGGGGTGTTCTTTCGGCTACAGGACCTGCCCGATGAGGCTCGCGTGCCGGGGCCGACCAGAGACGCCCTCTTGCTGCGGATCATCGGTTCACCAGACCCCTATCGCAAACATACCGATGGCATGGGCGGTGCGACGTCAAGCACCAGCAAAACGGTGATTATTTCGAAATCTGATCGTGCTGACTACGACGTGGATTACCTGTTCGGGCAAGTCGCTATCGACAAACCCGTTATTGACTGGTCGGGTAATTGCGGCAATCTGACCGCTGCGGTCGGCGCATTTGCTGTTCATCAGGGCCTGATTGATCCAGCCAGAGTGCCCGAGGACGGGATTTGCACCGTAAGAATCTGGCAGTCCAATATCGGGAAGTCGATTCGTGCCCATGTGCCGATGCGCGGTGGTTGTGTTCAGGAAGATGGAGACTTTATTCTCGACGGCGTCACCTTTCCGGCCGCCGAAGTTCGTATTGATTTCTTGCACCCAGCCGACGCGGATGCGGCGCTTTTTCCAACCGGACAAACGCTAGATACATTCAGCGTGCCGGACGAGGGTAGCTTCAAAGCCACATTTATCAATGCTGGCATTCCAACCATATTTGTTCGTGCCGAGGATTTGGGTTTCGACGGCACGGAATCACAGTTGTTGATCAACGGTAATGACGAACAGCTTTCTCGACTTGAACGCATCCGCGCGCACGGCGCACTCAAGATGGGTTTGATCGAAAATCTTGAACAGGCACAGGCGCGTCAGCACACGCCAAAACTGGCCTGGATTGCAGCGCCCAGGGATTTTTGCGCATCCAGTGGAGCAGCAATCTCACAGGACCAAATTGATCTGAACGTCCGGGCCATGTCCATGGGCCAGCTCCACCACGCCATGATGGGAACTGCAGCCGTGGCAATTGCTTCGGCGGTCGCCATTCCCGGGACTCTGCTGGCAGAGCTCGTAGGCGGTCAGCCACCGTCTTCGATCTGCTTTGGCCACCCATCCGGTACCCTGCGCGTCGGTGCCCTGGCAACCCAAGTTCGTGACCAATGGGTCATCGAACGGGTCAGCATGAGTCGTAGTGCGCGGGTGCTGATGGAAGGTCATGTTTGGGTGCCTTGATTTAACATTCTTACTAGCAGTGACCTGCAAACTGGGAATTTGCGATACCCTAACCCGCGTGTAATCGAAAACCGACTTCACTTAAACGGAGATCAAACAATGATCCAACTAAAACGCTCGTCTTTCATCTTGCTCATCCTGATTTTCGCCAGTTTGGTGCTGGTTGGCTGCGGCGGATCGACCGACGACTCGGCTTCTTCTTCATCGGCGGCTCAGCAGACGAATCCGCAATCATCAATGCAAGCCGAGTCGGAGCCTGAACCCACATCACCTCCTGAGCCGGAGCCTGAAATGGTGGCGGAGCCGACCGAATCGATGGCAGCCGAAGCGCCGATGGCTGAGCCCGAATCTGCCAGCAACGATGCCGTTGTAGTCAATGATGAGGGCGTGGCTGAGGTTACGATTGGTGGCACGGATCAGATGCAATACACCGTGCGTGCTTTCACGGTCGATGCTGGTCAGGAGGTCGAGCTGACATTAGTCCACGAGGGTAATCTCCCGGTAGGCGTGATGGGCCACAACGTAGTTATTCTGCCGACGGGTGAAGACTACATCGCGTTCAGTCAGGAAGTTACCAGCGAGGGCGGTTCGGTTGAAAATGAGTATCTGCCGGAAAGCCTGCGCGATGGCTTGGTCGCCTACACCAGCCTGATCGGCGGCGGTGAGACTGACACCATTCGCTTTACCGCACCAGATACGCCAGGTGACTATCCCTTCGTGTGCACTTTCCCGGGCCACTTTGGAGTCATGAACGGCGTTATGACCGTTCTGTAAAAATGACGCTCTAAGGGTTCAAGGTCGGGCGCGAATGCTGCTGAGGCGTTCGCGCTCGGTCCTTGGGAATGACAATTCGGGTTGGGAATTCGATTTGGAAATTGATCAACCGGTAATTATGTCGAACCAATACTCGGTTTGGAGAACAAAGAATCGGTTTGATCAGCCAACTATCGCTTTCAGACTATTTCAGGCGGAGTCCACAACCCGACCCTCGACACCACCAGGTGAGTATGACGAGGCGACAGCGCTGCAGGTGCTGAGGTTGCAATGCGCCACAGTTTGTGCGCTTTACTGGTATAGATTCGTCCGCTCAAAGCACGGGGACCGCTGCGAACGATTTGCCGACCAATATCACGGTAGATTTCTCTAGCGCTTGCAATTGCCCACGCCGCGCGTCGCGGTAACGCGTGAATGCCGATGCTGGCAGATTGATAATACGGTTCGGCCTCATCAATCAGGCGCAGCACCAAGGGGTAGGCACGTTCGTGGTTATTCGAGTCGAGCAGGTCAGCGGTATCCAAGCCAGCTGCTTTTCGCCACGCGGCGGGCAGGTAGCTGCGCCCGGCCTGCGCATCTTCGAGTACATCGCGGGCGATGTTGATGAGCTGAAAAGCGATCCCTAAATCACTGGCCCGATGCAGCGTCGCTGCGTCATGAACTCCCATCATTTTGGCCATGATGACACCCACTGTGCCTGCTGTGTGGTAACAATAACGTACGGTGTCATCAATGGTTTCAGGGTGCCAGCCTGAAACGTCAAGCTCAAAGCCTCGAATATGGGCTTCGATCAGAGCGCGATTAATCGGATGTCGTCTGGCAATATCGGCCAACGCCCGGAACGGTAATTCGTTATTGGGATTCCCTGACAATGCGGCCAGCGATTGCTCACGAAGGTTATCCAATGACTCTCGAGTCGCCGTGCTGATTGTGCCGCGTCCAAGTTCTTGTCCGTCAGTGAGGTCGTCACAGTGACGACACCAGCAATACAGCAGCATGACGTCCGCGCGAAGTTCAGGACCGAACAGCCGACTGGCAGCGGCAAAGCTTTTGGACCCCTGGTCTATTACATCCCGAGCTTGCTGTATTAGCGATTCAGTTGCATCGTTTGAATTCAGCACAGCACCCTCCCTTGGCGACGTCGACTCCAGCCTGTGTACGCCGTGCAATCGATGCTCATGGCGAGTCTGGCGCTCCATTCCAGCAAAACTGACGAAATGCCGGATCCAGTTTCATGCCTGATGTTAACGCGTTTGGGCAATGTCATGAATCCTGTGTTGCGGAGGAATGGATGACATCAAGCGCTCAGAATCCTGACCGATTCGGCGTCGCAGGCGATCATTGTCCGTCCATACCGGCGTAGTGTGCCCTTATATTCGGCGTTGTGAATTGCTCTTGGTCAATTTTTCGCTTGGTCAGTTTTGTCTCTTTTTTACAAGTTTGCCCGTTCGGCGTGGCATTCGGAACGGCAGCATAGGTTGTACCCATAGCTTTGAAAACCGACGCAGAGAAAGACTTTCGTGCACAGCGGTGACTCGCTCACCACATAGTCGGGTATTGATCAGTTCACGCGAATAGAACGGTGTGTCCTCCCAAACCGATTTGATTTGAGCCCTCCTATCGTCTGACTGAGTTGCCCGGGCAACACCCCATCGACTGTGCGGCAGGGCGGCGGCTGGTGGCAGGGGCAGCGAATTCTGTTCGCCGTTTCGACTAAAGCTCAGGGCAAGCGAGCTGCGCTCGCCGCTGCGATAGAGTGAGTCGTAGAGAATCACTGGACCTGCGCTGGTTTCAGCACGCGACCAGTGCCAGTTGTCGAAACAATCCTCTAGCGGTTCTGAGCCACTGTTGTGATCGAAATAACCGTGGCCTGACCAGTTCAGATCAGGATGCTGCATGGATAGCTCTACCCGAGCGGCGGGAAAAAACGGTGTCCAATGATGCCGATGATCGGGGTCCAGCGCAGTACGCTGGCCACCAACTACTCGCGGATGCACGCGAATCTGTCCGCCAATGCGGCGCGGAATTGGCACCGCCCATTCCTTGATGTCGTAAATCAACGAATCGCCATCCCAACGCAGACTGCTGGGACCAATATGCAACGATTCAGGCTCGCGTAAGACACTCTTCCCGGTACGTTCGGTCATGCACCAGCGCCCGCGCGGTCCGTAGAGAGCAACATTTATCGCGCAATGCGCCAGTGGATCGCCGAGGCCACGTTTTCTCGCCCAGGCGTAGTAAGGCGAAAACACGCTGCCAATAAATGCGATGACGGTGAGGCCATATCGACCATCATCGCTAATGGCATCCAGGTACCACCAGGCATAGCCATTTTGGCTCACGGGTTGGTCAAAAGCTGGGGCTATCGGTGTGTTCATGATGCGTTTTTGAATGCCGTTCTACGCCCTAACGGCCGAGGTCGTCGGCCACAGCCTGGGCAGCGAGACGGCCCGAAACGGCAACCATCGGAACGCCGGGGCCTGGGTGAATGCTGCCGCCAGTCAGATACAGACCGCGCACGCGGCAGCGTGCGCCGGGTCGGGTAAACGAAGAACGCCAGCCGTGGGCTGAAGAGCCGTACAGTGCACCGCCGGTGCCCTGAAATCGAGCCTCAAAGTCAGCCGGCGTGGTGACAATGCAATGATCTGGCTGGCGATCAATGCTCAGCCCGCAATGGTCCAGTAGCTTGAATGCAGCGGTCTGCGTCGGTTCGATTTCAGGTCCAAGAAATTGATGCTGGTCGCCGGTTGGGGGTGCGTTGACGATGATGAACAACCGCTCTGGACCATCGGGCGTGACTCTGCCGGGGCCGCGATCTTGAGCGCAAACATACACCGCAGGATTCGTCGGGAGCCGGCGGTGTTTGAAAATATCAATAAATTCCTGCGGATACTCGTCGGGAAAAAAAACATTGTGATGGTCGAGCTCAAATCCTGAGCTTTCGGCCACCAGTGACCAGGTCAGTGCAGACAGTGAGCGCTTGCTGAGGTGGAGTTTCGCACCCGATGTGCGCGCCTCGTCGCCAAGCAGACCGCGTTGGATACTTTGGCCATCGGTATTGGCGACAACAGCATCAGCCCGCACGTGTTCACCAGAGCCGAGAACGACGCCCTGAGCACAGCTTCGTTTGACGTCAATGCGTTCTATGCAGCTTTGATAGTTGATCGTGCCACCTTTAAGCTGAATCAGATTAGCCAGTGCCTCGGCAAGTCTCTGCATGCCGCCAGTAACTTGCCAAACGCCGCGACGTTCGACATGAGCGATCAGCATCAGCGTGGCTGGTGCCTGCAGCGGACTTGATCCACAGTACGTCGCGTAGCGAGCAAATAGCATGCGCAAACGGGGGTCTCTGAAACTTTTGCCGAGTCGCCGCCAGAGGGTTTCGAATGGCTGAATGCGCCAGAGATCGCCCAGGCCGCGCAAGCCAGATGCGGCGACCAGTGAGAACACGCTAGGGCGCTGGCTGCGAATGAAGGGTTGATAGAGCGTATCGAAAACCTGGTTGGCTCGCTGGCAGAATGCTCTGTAGCGATCTGATTCGTTCTGGTCGGCAAATTGGGCGATCGCATCCGCTGATTGATCGAGATCAGCGAACAAATCAAGCTGAGTGCCGTCGCGCCAGGCATGACGCGCTAAAACATCGGCAGCCTTCAACTCGACGTGCTCGTGCAGGGCGCTGCCGGCAGCGGAAAATAGTTCTTCGAAGACCCAAGGCATTGTCAGTACCGTGGGGCCGGCGTCAATCAGGCGACCTTGAACGTTTATTTCGCGCATTTTTCCGCCGGGCTGGGCTGAACGTTCAAAGACAGTCACTTCAAATCCGCGACTAATCAGATCAAGCGCGGTGACCAGGCCGCCGATTCCCGCCCCAACGACGATCACGTGTTTGTTTTTCAAGCGACGCATCCTGTCGGTTTGACACGTTTGGGCGCAGCGCAAAGCCGCCAGCAGCCCATACTTGGTAACTTGCTTGATGTCTCGTTAGGTTGGATCCAGTGCAGCGGCCGGGCGATCTTTTTAACGGGCGGGGAGAGCAATGGTTGACTCGCAATGAACAGAGTCAGTAGTCTACACGAGGAGCGCGATTCGGCGACGAAAATGACGGCATCTGCGTCCACTATGAATCTTGCATGCGGGCCGGGTAGATGGAGTCAGTTAATCGTGATGAGGAGTGTGACCGAATTGACAGGTGCCGCGATTGATTCCTTCTAGGTTCTGGCCGCCGGCCCTTCTGCGCTGGCGAGATCGCTTGCTGACCAGTCCCGAATTCCAGCGACGCTCATTTCGCTGGCCCGTGCTGCGCTGGGTTGCCCGACGGCGAATGCGGTCCTTGTTTGATCTGTGCAGCGGGTTCGTCTATTCACAAGTTCTCTTGGCGTGCACACGCCTCAATCTGTTTGAACTGGTCTCCGCATCACCGCGCAGCCCGGCTGATATCGCAGCAAACCTGAAGTTGCCCCAGCAGTCGATTGATCGCCTGTTGGAGGCCGCCCAGTCGCTTGAATTGCTTGAAGCGCGCGCGAACGATCAGATTGGTCTCGGACCGCTCGGGGCGGCCTTGCTCGGCAACCCTGCGGTGGCAATGATGATCGAACACCACAGCGCGTTGTATGCCGATCTGAGTGATCCTGTTGCCTTGCTGCGCGAGCGGCATGGTGCGACCGAATTGGGGCGATATTGGGCCTATTCGAAAAACGCAGACGACAACAGTCTCGATTGCGACCAGACAGCTGGCTACAGTGCGCTGATGGCTGCCTCTCAGCAGATGATCGCTGATCAAGTGCTGTCTGCGTACTCCTTCTCTCGACACCGAAGGCTACTCGATGTCGGTGGTGGTGCCGGTGCATTCGCTGTGGCGGCATTAAAGCAAAATCCCGAACTCGAAGCTCAGGTTTTTGATTTGCCCTCGGTCGCTGAACTCGCCACTCAACGCTTCGATACAGAAGGAGTCGCCGAACGAGCCATCGCCGTTGGCGGTAATTTTCTTGATGATCCGCTGCCCGAGGGATTTGACGCGATCTCGGTGGTGAGAATCTTGCACGACCACGACGACGATGCGGTGATGACCTTGCTGCGAGGCGTGCGTCAGGCCATACCACCCCACGGCACGCTTTTGATTGCCGAACCCATGCTCGGAACTCCCGGTGCAGAGCGGGTCACAGCTGCCTATTTCGGGTTTTATCTGATGGCAATGGGGCAGGGACGTGCGCGCGCGCCGGATGAAATTACGCGGATGTTGGGTCAGGCGGGTTTTGGTCGGATAAAAATGCACCGAACTACAGCACCGTTGCTTGTTCGCGTGATTAGCGCGCGGCCTTGAAACCTTCTTAACAACGACTTTAAGCTTTGCATATTACGCTCAACTGAGCGGTTCAACGATGCCTGCGACCCCGCCCGCTTACTTGACACTGCCTTCACGACGCGTATGGTGGAAACCGTGTCGTTCGATTCAATTCAAAAACATAGCAGTGAACGCGCTGCTTGTCCTCGATTGTCAGATAATGAAAAAAATGTGAATGCTAGAGCGTTAATTTGATTGATATCAAATGCAAATCCCCCTCGAAATTATATAAATACATTATTCCCCGACTGATCGTTGGGAAAGTCCGTCGCGGAGCCGATGCGCGGCGAAGTCCAAGAAGACCTTGTTAAGGAGAAAGTAAGTATGGATCACCAAGAGCACAATCAATCCATATCGGGCCTGAGCGAAAAAGAAGCCAAAGAGTTCCACAAAATTTTTGTTGTGAGTTTTCTGGTCTTCACTGCCATTGCGGTAGTTGCTCATATCTTGGCCTGGCAATGGCGTCCGTGGCTGCCGGGACCTGAGGGTTACGCGATGATCGATTCCGCAAGTGCGGCCGTTAGTTCTTTAATTTCAATGATTAGCTAGGAGAAAAATTATGTGGCGTATATGGCTTATTTTCGATCCTCGCCGGGTGCTCGTAGCGTTGGGCGCATTTTTGTTCACGCTAGCGATTTTGATCCACTTCGTGCTGTTGAGCACCGATCGCTTTAACTGGCTCGAAGGGCCGGCTGCTGCGGATGCGACTGCACAGCAAGGCATGAGTGCATTACCAGAACAAGATTTCAGCGTTCTTGAAATTCCCAGCAACGACTGGGTCTAGTAGTGGACCGGCGCAGCGGGGGTATAGCTCCCCGCTCGTCCGTCCAGCATAAATTAGTTAAGTCGTAGAGGTGCAAGCATGTCGATGCTGAGCTATGAAAAGAAATATCGCGTGCGTGGCGGCACTCTGATCGGAGGCGACCTGTTTGATTTTTGGGTCGGTCCTTTTTATGTTGGCTTCTTTGGGGTAACCACGATATTTTTCGCGGTTCTGGGTACCGCCTTGCTTGTCTACGGGGCTGCTATTGGCCCAACATGGAACCTTTGGCAGATCAATATTGCCCCACCCGACCTCAGTTACGGCCTCGGTTTCGCGCCCCTGAAAGAAGGGGGAATCTGGCAGATCGTCACTATTTGCGCGACCGGTGCTTTTGTTTCCTGGGCGCTGCGAGAAGTTGAGATCTGCCGAAAACTGGGGATGGGTTTCCACGTGCCGATTGCTTTCGGTGCGGCTATTTTTGCTTATGTCAGTCTGGTCATCATTCGGCCGTTTCTGATGGGTGCCTGGGGCCACGGTTTTCCCTATGGAATCCTGAGTCACCTCGATTGGGTGTCGAATGTGGGCTACCAGTATCTCCATTTCCACTACAACCCGGCTCACATGCTGGCTGTAACGTTTTTCTTCACAACAACTTTTGCACTGGCGCTTCACGGCGGAGCAGTGCTGTCAGTTCTGAATCCAGGTGAAGGCAAGCCAATTGGCACGGCTGAGCATATCAACACCTTTTTCCGAGACACCCAAGGTTACTCCATCGGTGAGCTCGGCATTCATAGACTCGGTTTGTTTCTTGCCATCGCGGCGGGCTTCTTTAGCGCAGTCTGCATCATCATCAGCGGTCCATTTTGGACTCGCGGCTGGCCGGAATGGTGGAACTGGTGGCTCCAGTTGCCTATCTGGTCGAGCTAATCGGAGACAGTGCTCATGCTTCAAGTTGAGAACACGAATATATTCACTCGAGCGCAAGTCCATGGTCCGGCTGATTATGGAACGCCGCTACCAAAAGGCCGCTTTCCACGAATTGGCACGCCCTTCAAGTCTTATTGGCTTGGCAAGATTGGTGATGCTCAAGTAGGTCCAATCTATCTGGGCCACTATGGTTTTATTTCGCTGGTCTGCGGTTTCATCGCGATCGAAATCATCGGCTTAAACATGTGGGCGTCTGTCGGGTGGGATCCCGTCGAGTTCGTCCGTCAACTTCCATGGTTGGCGTTAGAGCCGCCGTCGCCTGAATACGGATTAAGCCTGCCACCGTTGAATGAAGGTGGGTGGTGGTTACTGGCCGGCTTCTTTCTGACAGCATCAATATTTTTCTGGTGGATGCGAATCTATACGCGAGCACGTGATCTTGGCCTAGGGTCGCACGTCGCCTGGGCATTTGCAGCAGCTATATGGCTTTATCTGGTGCTTGGGTTCATTCGCCCCATTGCCATGGGCAGCTGGAGCGAAGCGGTACCGTTCGGCATCTTCCCGCATCTGGATTGGACGGCTGCGTTTTCCATTCGCTATGGCAACCTGTTCTACAACCCATTTCATATGCTGTCGATTGCCTTCCTTTACGGTTCGGTGCTTTTGTTTGCCATGCACGGAGGCACGGTGATGGCGACCAGTCGTTTTGGAGCCGAGCGTGAAATTGAACAGGCTTTTGATCGCGGAACGGCTTTTGAACGCGGCGCCTTGTTCTGGCGCTGGACCATGGGTTTTTGCGCCAATGCGGAGTCCATTCACCGTTGGGCCTGGTGGTTCGCGGTTTTAACACCGCTGACCGGCGGTATCGGAATCCTATTGACTGGCACCGTCGTGGAAAATTGGTACCTCTGGGGAATGCAGCATGGATTGGTCCCACCTTATCCTGAGACCGGCGTGATTGATCCCGCGATGGCACCCGCTCAAGGAGGTGGCCAATGAAGATTTTTGCCGGATTTATCGGATTCATCGCCCTGGTTCTGACTGGCTTCATGTTGTTGACCGCCGGCTGGGAACGCCCGCCAGTCGTGACTGAGCAAAGTGGTTATCGTGGAACCGGAATGTTGGAAGTAATCAACCCGCGCGTTGACCCCGTTGCCCTTCAGGCTCAGTTGGATCAGGTGCCGGAATCACAGCCGCTTGGTCCTGATGTGGGACCCAGAGCAAGGGATGTTTACCAGAACGTTCAGGTCCTTGGTGATCTTTCAGTTGTCCGTTTTAACCGTGTCATGCAGTCGATGACCAACTGGCTCTACCCGGAAGAGGGCTGCGCGGGCTGCCATAACCTCAATAACCTGGCCGAGGATTCTGTCTATACCAAGCTTGTCTCTCGTCGAATGGTGCAGATGACACGCACCATCAACAGCGAGTGGGATTCTCACGTTGGCGCGACTGGCGTGACGTGTTACACCTGTCACCGAGGCAACAACGTCCCGCAATATACCTGGTTCAATGCTGATGAAGATCCCGGCAGTGGAATGTTGGGCTGGACCGGCAACGGTCAAAATCGTGCCAACGAGCAGGTTGGCCTGACCTCAATGGACGCCGACCCGTTTACTGATCTAATCGAAGATACTGGCAAGATTCGAGTTGGCGGGAAGACCGTTCTACCGCAATCAGACGTGGCGTCAAGCAGCATCCAAGACACAGAGAAGACCTATTCATTGATGATGCACATGTCCACCGCGCTGGACGTCAACTGCACGTACTGCCACAACAGTCGTAATTTTGGAACATGGACGTCAAGTACACCGCAGCGAGTCACTGCATGGCATGGAATCAATATGGCGCAGGTTTTGAATACGGAGTACGTGGCGCCGTTGAGCAGCGTTTTGCCTGAACACCGGCTGGGCCCAACGGGCGAAGGACAAAAGATCAACTGTCAGACCTGCCACCAGGGAGTCGCAAAGCCGCTCGGTGGTCTTGAAATGGCCAAAAACTATCCGTCATTACAAGGCGAGGCGGGCAGTGCCGAGGCTTCTATCGCAGAGCAAGATGCCGAAGCGCTCGCGATATTGGAGTCACTGGACAACGGCCAGTCCTCTGCGGCTGGCGATGGTTAAAGTATAGATTCAAACCTGACTCGTCGCTCCTGCGGGCGCGGGTCTGTAATCAATCAACCCTGATCTAGTTCGACTAGGTCGGGGTTTTTTTACGCCAGATTTCGCACAGGCGTTTTTATCAATCTGCGGCATCAACCTTAGTTGATTCAGCGGACTCGAGAAACTCCTTGTGTTTGCTGAGAAAGTCTTCTGTAACTTCGAAGTAGGGGAGCGCACCGGTCTGGAATTCCGTGATTCGCCAGTTCGGCATTTCGGCAATGCTGTCGGTTTTGGAAAAATCATTGAAGTCACCGCGCACACCATGGCTTAGCCAGACAGGGTGATCCAGTGCCTTGAAAGTGGTCAGTATATCGGCGCTGAAAAGGTAGCCCGAGATAAAATGAAACGGAGCATGTTGAGCGCCACTGACTTCAACCATCCGGCAGGATGTCTCAAAAAATTCTTCATCGATCTCTTTCCGGCCCCAGGTTTTCTTGAGAAAGAAACGAATTACCGGCGCGCTGCTCAAAAGCTTGAATAATCCCTGGCCAATATAGGGTGTCTGCAAAAACCGTAAAACGCCGGGGCGACCGCAGTTTGCCTCAGGGGGACCTTTGGTTTCGGCAATTTTCGCGAAACCAGTTGGGCTTACGAGGGCCAGCGTGCGGAAAAAATCGGGATGCTCAAGGGCAGCCTGAGCAAGAAATTCGCAGGAGAGTGATACCGCTAGCGCATGTATTCCGGGTTTATTCTGCTCTGAAGCGATCTGTTTGATAAGAGCATGAAGAGCCGCGACCATTAGTGATTGGTCATAGGTTCGATCGCTACGCTCAGAATGCCCAAATCCAGGCAAATCCAGAGCAAATACTTGTCGATGCTTCTTGTAGGCATCAAATATTGGTTTTACCTCATGGGCCGAAGCCGAT
>JGI12109J20283_10060728_pt1 | contig 16443 bp, 21 predicted proteins | sample ElkSlonscriptome_12_FD_20283 | JGI IMG/M metagenome (IMG submission 20283)
GGCCGGGGCGAGCCCCGCCCCGCGACAGGTGCGCGGAACGCGAAGCGCTCGCGAGAAGCCGAACTAGTCCTCGTCCTCGAGGAACGAATCATAGTCCGGCGTCGGCGATTCGCCGCTGATCTTGAATTGCCGGTTCTGGATCCACGCGTCGCGAATCAGAAGGTATTCGTCGAAGGCTTCCTCGAGCTGCTGCTCGCGCGGAAGCAAATTGGCCCGCGTCTGGATGATGTCGAGCGCCAGCCCCCATTCCCGACCGTTCACGGCACGGCGCCAGATGATGTTGGAATAGCTGTCGGGGATTTCGGCCAGGCCGTCGCGCAGCGTCGACGGCCCCAGAAACGGCAGCATCAGATAGGGCGAGTCCCTCCAACCCCAGACGGCGAGCGTCTGGCCGAAGTCTTCCTCGAAATCAGGAAGTCCGGCGCGCGTGGCGACGTCGAATACCCCAACGACGCCGAGCAGCGTATTCATCGTGAAACGGGCGAACATCTTGATGCTGTCGCCGGGACGCCCCTGAAGCGTCAGGTTGACGATATCGCTTAGCGACTGGAGGTTTCCGAAGAAGTTGGTCACACCGGTCTCGACCGGATCGGGTACCACGGCTTCATAGCCGGTCGCGATCGGGCGGATTACCGCTTTGTCCACGGTCCGGTTGAACTGATAGATGTTGCGGTTGAACGGCTCCCAGGGGTCAGCCGGGTCGCGTTCTTCCGGCGGCGGGGCGGTGGTTGCACAGGCGGTCATCAATGCGGCAAGCGCCGCGATCAGGAATCGTCGGTACATCATTCGTCGGTCCATCCAAGGATTTCGTCTGCCTGGCTCAGCCCGGCCAGGGTCCGCAGGGCTTCCGGCGGATTTTCGAAGCGGATCTCGCGATCGCTGGCCCGCGCCCAGCCCAGCCACTCCAGCAGCAGCGCCACTGCGCTGGAGTCCGATGCCTCCAGCCCGGAAAGATCGATCACCGCCGGCGTGCCGTTTTCGCGCCACTCGAGATAACGTTCATACACCGTCGGCACCTCGTCCAGCGTCAGACTGCCGGTCAGGCGAATGGTCTGGTCCGGATCATGCGCCATCGGGGTCGAAGGCGATCTCGCCGCTTTGAAGTTTCGCCAGCGTGGCATCGAAACCCTCTCGATCGATCTGCTCGCCGATCTGGTTCCTGAACGTAGCGACATAGGAAATACCCTCGACGATGACATCGAAGATGACCCATCCGTCGTCGGTCTTGCGAAACACGTAGTCGACCGGCGCAGTTTCGCCGTTGTTCAGACGCACGCGGGTCTTGACCCGGGTCACGCGCTCGGTATTGTTGCCGGCCAACGGCCGGATTTCGACCTGATCGCGGGTCTGGAAATCGAGCACGCCGTCAGCGTAGCGACGAATCAGCAGCTCGCTGAGCGCATCGGCGAACGCCTCGATCTCGTCATCGGACAAGCGGCGGGACTGGCGCCCCAGCACCAGACGGCCCGAATACATCGTGTCGATATGCGGAAGAAGAACGCCGCGAATGTCTTCGCGCAGCGCGCTCACATTGTTCTCGTAGGTCGATCGATTCGATTCGACAAGCTCGAAGAGCTGGTCCGTTGTGGAGCGGACGATCTCGGTCGGCTCGACCGGTTGCTGCGCCGCGAGCGTCGATGCCAGCGCGACGGTCAGCGCGACGAGGGAGCGCTTGATGTTGTTCATTCGCTTTCTTCTCCGGAGTTGAACAGGTAGCGGCTGACCAGCTGCTCCAGCAGCACCGCTGAATTGGTGATCAGGATCCGGTCGCCGGCTCCGAGCGCGTCGGGAGCGCCGCCCGGCTCGAGTCCGATGAATTGGTCGCCCAGGATACCGGCGGTCAGGATCGACGCCGAACTGTCGGCTGGGAGATCGTCGTACCGGCTGTCGATCCGCAGCACGACCTTCGCTTCCAGCGCATCCTGGTCGAGCTCGATCGACTGCACGCGCCCAATGGTCACCCCGGCCATGCTGACCGGCGCTTTGGGCTTCAGGCCGCCGATATTGGTGAAATAGGCATTGACCTCGTAGCCGCCGTCGCCGTCGAGGCCGGCGGTGTCGGTGGCCTCGACCGCCAGGAACACCAGTGCCGCGACGCCGAGCATGAGAAAGATGCCGGCCGCGATTTCAACCTGATTTGATGATTTCATCCGATTCGTCCGTTGATTCAGTCGATTACAGCATCATTGCCGAAAGCACGAAGTCCAGCAGCAACACGGCGATCGCGGTGGCGATCACGGTGTGTGTCGTTGCCTTGGCTACGCCTTCGCCGGTGGGGTGCGCGATCCAGCCGAAGTACACCATCAGCCAACTGGCGATCACGCCGAACGCAACGGCCTTGAACATCCCGGAGGCGAAATCCTCCCACAGTCCGATGCTGTTCTGCATGTTTCCCCAGAACGTCACCGGGTCCAGGCCCATCATGTAGATCGCGAACGTCACGCCGCCCAGCAGCGCCATGAAGTTGAAGACCAGCGTCAGCACCGGGACCGCGATGATGCCGGCCAGGAGCCGAGGCTGAACGATGCGTTCCATCGGGTCGATCCCCATCAGATCCAGCGCGTCGATCTGCTCCGTGGCGCGCATCAGCCCGATTTCGGCGGCCACCGAGGTGCCGGCGCGGCCGGCGAAAAGAATCGCGGTCAGGACCGGCCCGAGCTCCTTGAACAACGACAGGCCGAGCACCGTGCTGACTGCATCGCCGGCGCCGAAGCGGTTGAGCGTGTCGTAGGTTTGCAGCGTCAGCACCAGCCCGACAAAGAAACCCGACATCATGATGATGACCAGCGAGCGCACGCCGATGTAGTAGACCTGGCGCAGCGTTTCACCGGCATGGAACCGGTCGAATTTCATGCTGGCCAGCGCCTGGAACAGGAAAACGCTGGCCCCGCCGAGGCGCGAAACGGCACGCTTGACCCACGGGTTGGCCGTGGACTCGTTCATGAACCCTCTCCGCCGAACAACTCCTGCTCGAAATCGGCCGCCGGGTAGTGGAACGGAACCGGGCCGTCGGGCAAGCCTTCGAGGAACTGCTGGATCATCTCGTTATCGGCTTGACGGAGTTGATCGGGGATGCCGCAGCTCACGACCCGGCCGTTGGCCATGATGCACGCGTAGTCGGCAAATTTCGAGACTTCGGCGACGTCGTGGGTGATCACCAGGCTGGTGATACCCACCACCCGGTTGATCTGGCGGATCAGCCGTCCGCTGGCTGCGAGCGAGATCGGGTCGAGCCCGGCGAACGGCTCGTCGTAGAGCATCAGGTCGGGGTCGAGCGCGAGCGCCCGGGCGGTCGCCACGCGACGATTCATGCCGCCGGAGAGTTGCTGCGGATACATTCTCGAAGCGCCGCGCAGTCCAACGGCCTGGAGCTTGAGGAGCACCAGCTTTTCGATCAGGCTCTCCGGCAGGTCGGTGTGCTCGCGAATCGGCAGCGCGACATTGTCGAAGCAGGTCATGTCGGTCAAAAGGGCGCCGTTCTGAAGCAGGACGCCGACGTGCCGACGCACCTCGTTCAGCTCCTGTCGCCCGAGTTTGCCGATTTCGATCTCACCGATGTAAATGCGTCCTGCATCGGGTCGAATCTGGCCGGTGATCAGCTTGAGCACCGTGGTCTTTCCGGACCCGCTAGGCCCCATGATCGCGGTGACCCGGCCGGCCGGGACTTCGAGGTTGAACTCGTCGAGCACGAGCTGGCCGCTGCGAACCATGCGCACGCCTTCCAGTCGGATGGCCGGCAGGTCCGGATTGATGATGCTCGAGGTTTCCAAGTTCGATCGTCCCGATTCGTTGTTGTTCACTGCCGTCGCGCCCGGCCGGGGCCGCGGTCGGGCGCTTTCCATACGGACACCGCGGCGCGAGCAGAGTTCGCGGGCCGGCTCCCGGCTCGTACTTCGACAATCGGAACCGGTCGCCAACCCGACCGGCGAACTCTTCGGGTGCTTTCCCGGAAGATTACAGGATGTAGCGGCTCAGGTCCTCGTCGCCGGCAAGATCTGCCAGGTGCTCGTCGACGTATGCGGCATCGACGGCCAGCGTCGTGCCGGAGCGGTCCGGCGCGGCATAGGAGATTTCGTCGAGCAGCCTTTCCATCACCGTATGGAGCCGCCTCGCCCCGATGTTTTCGGTACTTTCATTGACCGAGAAGCTGATCTCGGCCAGCCGACGCACCGCGTCGTCGGAAAACTTCAATTCCACGCCTTCGGTCGCCATCAACGCCTCGTATTGCTCGGTCAAGGAGGCGTCGGGCTCGGTCAGGATGCGCTCGAAGTCCTCGGCAGACAGAGCGCGCAGCTCCACTCGGATCGGCAGCCGGCCCTGAAGCTCGGGCACCAGGTCCGACGGCTTGGCGAGATGAAAGGCGCCGGAGGCGATGAACAGGACATGGTCGGTGTTGACCGGTCCGTACTTGGTGTTGACCGTAGAGCCCTCCACCAGCGGCAGCAGGTCGCGTTGCACGCCTTCGCGCGAGACGTCTGCACCCGATCCGGACTCTGCGCGGCGACACACCTTGTCGATCTCGTCGATGAACACGATGCCGTTCTGCTGCGCGTTATCCAGGCCGTGCTGCTTGACCTCCTCGTCGTTGATCAGCGTCGCCGCCTCTTGTTCGATCAGGATCGGCAGCGCGTCCTTGACCTTCATGCGCCGCGTTTTCTTGCGCTCGCCGGCCACGTTGGAAAACATCTGCTGGAGCTGACTGGTCATCTCCTCCATGCCGGGCGGCGCCATGATGTCGACGCCGATGTTCATCGCGACGTCGACATCGACCTCCCGCTCGTTGAGTTCGCCGTCGAGCAGCTTGCGCATCAGTTTCCGACGCGTCTCGGTCTGATCGTCCTGCGCTTGCGGCGGAGAATTCGTGAATCCGGTGGCCTGGCGTCGCGGTAGCAGCAGATCGACGACACGCTCGCAGGCAGCTTCCTCGGCACGCGGCCGGACCTCCGTCATGGCGGTGTCGCGCGCCATCTTGACCGACACCTCGGCGAGATCACGGATGATGGACTCGACGTCCTTTCCGACGTAACCGACCTCGGTGAACTTGGTCGCCTCGACCTTGATGAACGGTGCGCGAGCCAGCGCCGCCAGGCGCCGCGCGATCTCCGTCTTTCCGACGCCGGTCGGGCCGATCATCAGGATGTTCTTCGGCGTGATCTCCGGCCGAAGTTTTTCGTCGACCTGCATTCTGCGCCAGCGATTGCGAAGCGCGATCGCCACCGCGCGCTTGGCGGCAGCCTGGCCGATGATGTGACGATCCAGTTCCTGGACGATTTCTCGCGGGGTCATGTAGGACATTCAGTCGAATTCCAGTGTTTCAACAGTGTGCTCACTGTTGGTGTAGATACAGATTTCGCCGGCCACGGTCAGCGCTTCCCGACAGATCTGCTCGGCGTCGAGCTCGGTATGTCGCAGCATGCCGAGCGCGGCCGCCTGGGCATACGGTCCGCCCGAGCCGATCGCGATCAAGCCCTGTTCCGGCTCGATCACATCGCCGGTTCCGGAAATGATCAGGGACGCCTCGTGGTTGGCTACAGCGAGCAGAGCCTCCAGGCGGCGCAGCAGACGATCGGTACGCCAATCCTTGGCAAGTTCGACCGCCGAGCGGGTCAGATTGCCCGAATGCTGCTCGAGTTTGGCCTCGAAGCGCTCAAACAGCGTGAAAGCGTCTGCAGTAGCACCCGCGAAGCCGGCGATGACCTGGTTCTTGTGAAGCCTGCGCACTTTGCGTGCATTGGCTTTCATAATGGTGTTGCCGAGCGTGACCTGGCCGTCACCCGCGATCACGACCTGGTTACCGCGTCGCACCGAAACAATCGTTGTGCCGTGGAACGATTCCATGAAGCATCCGTATGCCGGGGAGACTAGCGAGATGGGGCCGAACACGCGGCGCCACAAGCGCCCCGGACCGCCGGATTGTCGCTGCGCCCGCTCACGCCATAAAGAAATCCTATCGTTAGAATCTAAACAATCAATTTGATTTATTATTGATTGCTCGTATCATTGGTCCTGTATTCGGCGCACAGCGTCGACACATTGGAAGCAATACCCCCCACGAATGGAGACACGTATTATGTTGACGATTGGCGACAAGTTCCCGAATTTCAACCTGAAAGCGACTGTAGACACCAACATCGACTCGGCCTTTACCGACATCGACAGCAACACCTATGCCGGCAAGTGGCTGCTGGTCTTCTTTTACCCGAAGGATTTCACCTTCGTCTGTCCGACCGAAATCAAGGCGTACAGCGATCTGGCCGGTGAATTCGCCGATCGCGACTGCCAGGTTCTCGCCGCCAGCACCGACACCGAGTTCGTGCACATGGCGTGGCGCCAGAATCATGACGACCTGAAGGATCTTCAGATCCCGATGCTGGCCGACGTGAAGCGAGAGCTCGCCGGCGCGCTGGGCATCCTGCACGCCGACGAAGGCGTCGCGAACCGCGCAACTTTCCTGGTCGACCCGCAGGGCGTGATTCGCCACGTTTCGGTCACCGACATGAACGTTGGTCGGAATCCGAAGGAAACGCTGCGTGTTCTCGACGCACTGCAGTCCGACGAGCTGTGTCCGTGCAACTGGCAGCCGGGTGATGACCACCTGCAGGCAGCCTGATCGAAGCCTCCAACGGCCTTGCACACCCACCGGCCGCCTCGCGCGGCCGGTTTTTTCTACAGCCATCGAATCTGCACTGAAGGAGCGCCGACATGGAAATCAATGAACTGAAACAGCACATTCCCGACTACGCCAAGGATCTGAAGATCAACTTCGGCAACGTCCTCGATGCCGATCAGCATGAAGCGCTGAGCGGCGACCAGGTCTGGGGCGTGGCGCTGGCGACGGCGATCGCAACGCGCAACAAGCCGTTGATCGAGGCCATCGAGGCGCAGGCGTCCGGCGCTCTGTCGCCGGAATATCTCCAGGCCGCCAAATCGGCCGCAGCCATCATGGGGATGAACAACATCTACTACCGCTTCCTGCATCTTGCCAGCAACGACGAATACGCCAAGATGCCGGCCAGACTGCGCATGACCGTCATCGGCAGTCCGGGAATCGACAAGGCCGATTTCGAGTTGATGAGTCTCGCCGTTTCGGCCATCAACGGCTGCGGCATGTGCATCGACAGCCACGAAAAGATCCTGATCAAGGCCGGCGTCAGCACCCAGGCCATTCAGGACGCGGTGCGAATCGCTTCGGTGATGCACGCCGTCGGCGTGGTGCTTGAAACCGACTCCGGGGTCGATCTGCCGGCCGCGGCCTGAACGAGTCGCCAACGGTCCGGGTCCCCCTTCCCGGGCCGCGTCAGTGGAAGCGCCGGCCTGCTTTCTAGCCGGCGCTTCCTTTTATGAGTTCATGGCCTCGACCTTCCGATCGAACCCGCATGCCAACGGGTCGGGGTCCGGCAGACCACAGGGACGAGTTGGGCGAGCGCCTGCCAGTTTTCGGAAAGCCCCCGGCGTGAAATGACTCGGATCAAATCCGGACCGGTCAGCGCTTTCTATAATCGAGCGCACCTGCCCGCGACGGAGAAGCCCGTGGCAAAGACCTTGTTGCTCTATCACAGCGGATACGGACAGACCCGCAAGATCGCCGAGCGAATTCGAGATCGGATGGAAGCGCTGGGAGAGCCGGCCGAGATTGTTCCGCTGGACGAAAACGCGCCGGAACCCACCGGCTATGACCGGATCGCGATCGGTTCAAGCATTCGCAACGGCAAGCACGCGCCCATCGTGTCCGAGTACATTCGAAAGCATCAGGCAAAGATCGAGGCGATCCCCAACTCCTTTTTCTCGGTCAATCTGGTTGCCCGCAAACCTGAAAAAAACACCCCCGCAACCAATCCTTACCTGAAATCCTTCCTGGAGCAATGCCCATGGAAGCCGGCGCTGGTGGAAGTCTTCGCCGGCGACCTGGATTATCAGAAATACGGATTTTTCGATCGAACCGCGATCCGCCTGATCATGTGGATGACCAAGGGGCCGACCGATCCGAACACCAAGAAAGAGTACACCGACTGGGATTCTGTCGATCGATACGCCGAGCGTTTGGCGGCGCTGAACGTTCGACAGGCGGCCTGATCCGCGCATCGGCTGATGCGGCGCCTGCTCGAGAGGTTTTCCGGCCTGCAGCACCTGCTGCTCGCGCTGGGCACGATCTGGTTGATCTTCACCAGCCCCTGGATCGGCATGCGCCGGGCCGTTCCGGAAAATCCGTCATTCTGGGACCTCTCGCATCTCGGTCTCGGACTACTCGTCACCCTGCTGGCGTTCTCCTATCTCGTCACTCAGAGCATCGGCGGACGCTGGCGTGAGCATTGGCCCTGGTTGGTCGGTCGCCTTCGCCCGGCCGGCCGGGATCTGGCCGGATTGTTCTTCGGACGGATTCCGCCGTCGGGCGGCCACGGCCTGTTTCCGATGATTCAGGGGCTGGTGTTCATGCTGCTGGTCGCCGCTTCGGTTACCGGTGCCGGCTGGCTTCTTGCCGACGGCAGCCGCGCCGCGCTGGCGTGGCGTGACTGGCACATCGTTAGCGCCAACGCCTTCGGCTGGTTGCTGCTGTGCCATGCGCTGGCGGGCGTGGCGCACGTGCTGGAGTTGCGGCGCGACTGACCGACACGGGCCCGGAGGCCCTGATATTGCTCCGGTCGGTTGTGCGTGCGCGCCGAAACGGCAGCGGGTTTGTGGAATTCTGCCGAGGGTCGGTTAGCATCGACACATGCTACGACTCAATGAAATCCTCGACCGTATGCCTGCGCCCGTACGCGGGTCGATTCTGGTCACGATCGATGCCGGACGCAACTGGATGGAGAGCCAGGCTTTCATCTACGCGGCGGCGCTTGCCTTTTTCACCACGTTCTCGATCGCGCCGGTGATGATCGTCGCGGTCGCGGTGGTCGGATTGATCCTCGGTCCGCGAGCCGCGGAGGGTCAGCTGCTCGAGCAACTCCGGGAATTCATCGGACCCGAGGCGGCCTCGGCGGTGGAAACCGCGGTGGTCAACTCGCAGATCGACCAGTCCGGCTGGCTGCCGACGCTGGCAGGGATTGCAGCAACGGTTGTCGGTGCCACCACCGTGTTCGCGCAGATGCAGCAGTCGCTGAACGCGATCTGGGACGTCGCGCCGCAGCCGCAGCGGAGTGGATTGTGGAAATACATCAAGGCGCGTCTGCTTTCGCTGACGGTCGTGCTCGCCATCGGCTTCGTGCTGCTGGTTTCACTGGCGCTCAGCGTGTCGGTACGCGCGGCCATCGTTTTTGCCGATCAGTGGCTGCCGGTGCCCGGCGCCGCGATGGTCGGCGCTGAGCTCTTGATCTCGCTGACCGTCATCACGCTGCTGTTTGCATCGATCTTCAAGGTGCTGCCCGACGTGGTGCTGTCGTTGCGCGACGTGCTGCTCGGCGGATTCGTGACTGCCGTGCTGTTCACAGTCGGGCGCTCTCTGATTGCGATCTACCTGGCCAACACCGCGACTGCCTCGGCCTACGGTGCGGCCGGTTCACTGGCGCTGCTGCTGCTGTGGGTGAATTATTCCTCATTGATCCTGCTGTTCGGGGCCGCGCTGACTCGCGCGCAGTTCGAGGCCCGCGGCAATCGTGTGGTGCCGAGAAACGGCGCGGTGCGCGTGCATCGGCGCTTCGGCGGCGAGGCCGTGGAGTGACTGGGCAATCGATGATCGCTGACTGGAAACTGCTGCGTTCCGGCCGCGCCGACGGTTCTCCGGGCTCGATCGGCGCCGCTGTGTCTTGACGGTCGATGGGGGAGGGCATGCTCCGATCGGTTCCTCATCCGGCGCTGTGGGCCGACGCAATCCTGGTCGTGCATGCACTGATCGTGTGCTTCGTCGTGATCGGCCAGCTGCTCGTGTTGATCGGCGGATCTCGAGGCTGGCCGTGGATCCGCAACCTGCACTTTCGCACGGTGCATCTCGTCACGATCGTTGTGGTCGTGCTTCAGGCCTGGCTCGGCCGGCTCTGCCCTTTGACGGTCTGGGAACGCGAGCTGCGCCGGGCTGCCGGGCAGGCGTTTCACGAGCAGAGTTTTGTCGAACACTGGCTGGCGCGGGTCCTGTACTGGGATCTGCCGTGGTGGACGTTCGTCTTTGCCTACACGCTGTTCGGCACGCTGGTGATTTGGAGCTGGTGGAAATGGCCGCCGGCCCGGCCGGCGAGGGTCTGAGCCTCAAGGTCGGGCGATCCTGCGAGATCCCGAATCGCATCGCCCACTTGCATCGGTTGTGCCGCGATGTGTCGAAGAACAACGACGCGAGCCGCTTTTCGAGCCGACCCGATTGCCGTGCGAAGGAAGCGGCCCTCTCAGCGATCGATTCGGATCGACGTGGCTGGAGCAGCCCAAGGCAAAAGACCGCCTTAGAATGTTACCGGTACGACACTCGACTTCACTGTAAACGGGAATTCTCGAAATGACGGGCCAGGAGCGCATCGCGCATTCCAAGACGCGGATCACGAAGCTGGTGTTCCCGCAGGACACCAATCCGATCGGGACGCTGTATGGCGGAACGGCGATGAAATGGATGGACGAGGTTGCGTTCCTGACCGCCACGCGCTTCACGCGGCGACAGATCGTCACCGTCTCGATGGATCGGGTGGATTTCAAGATACCGATTCCCAAGGGTTCGATCGTCGAATTGATCGGCACGGTCACCCGCGTCGGCAATACCAGCGTCACGGTGACGGTGCAGATTCTTCGCGAGGATCCGCTGTCGGGCGGTCAGGAGCTGGCCATCCAGGGCGAGCTGGTGATGGTGGCGGTAGACGGCAGCATGCGGCCGGTGCAGGTCGCGCCGGAGTAGGACACGCGCGCGGACCGACGGCCCTTCCGGGCGTAAAATGATTGCCTGACCGTCTGAAAAGCTCACGCGATGTCTTCGCCCAACCCGCAGTCCCGACGCGTCCTGACCGGCATCACGACCACCGGCACGCCGCACCTCGGCAACTATGTCGGCGCGATCAAGCCGGCCATCGAGGCCAGCCGCGATCCGTCGTTCGAATCGTTCTATTTCCTTGCTGACTACCACGCGCTGGTCAAATGCTTCGAGCCCGAGCGGGTGCACGAGTCCGCGCTGGAAATCGCCGCGACCTGGCTGGCGCTGGGCTTGGACACTTCGCGCTCGGTGTTCTATCGCCAGTCCGACATCCCGGAGATTCCCGAGCTGACCTGGCTCTTGACCTGTGCCACGGCCAAGGGTCTGATGAACCGGGCGCATGCCTACAAGGCCGCGGTGGCCGAGAACGAGGCCGCCGGCGAGGACCCGGATCTCGGGATACCGATGGGGCTGTTCTGCTACCCGATCCTGATGGCCGCCGACATCCTGATGTTCAACGCCCACTCGGTGCCGGTGGGCAAGGATCAGGTCCAGCACCTGGAAATGGCGCGCGACATTGCAGGTCGCTTCAATCACCGCTACGGCGAGCATTTCGTGCTGCCCGAGGCGGCGGTCGACGAGTTCGTCGCCACGCTGCCGGGCACCGACGGTCGCAAGATGTCGAAGAGCTACGACAACACCATCCCGCTCTGGCTGCCGGAAAAGAAGCTTCGCAAGGCGATCATGAAGATCAAGACCAACTCGCAGGAGCCCGGCGAGCCGAAGGATCCGGATTCGGCCAGCGTCTATGCGGTCTATGCTGCTTTCGCCGACGAACAGCAGCGCAAAGAGATGCGTCGGGCGTTCGCCGACGGCATTGCCTGGGGCGAAGTCAAGCAGCAGCTGTTCGAGCTGGTCAATGCCGAACTCGAGGGCCCGCGCGAGCGCTACCAGGCGTTGATCGCCGATCCGAACAAGATCGAGCGTGAGCTCGAACTCGGCGCTCAGCGTGCCCGCGCCATTGCAACGCCGTTGATCGACAAACTGCGTCGCGCCGTTGGCATTCGGGCGCTGGCATGACTGCGGCCTGGCAACCCCCGGAACTGAGGGTATTCGAAGGCGGCCGATTTGCCGTGCGTCATGCCTGGTGCGTCGGGCGCAACTACGCTGAACACGCCCGCGAGATGGGGGTCGATCCGGAGCGCACCGAGCCGGTGTTCTTTTCCAAGCCGGCCGCGGCGCTGGTCCAGGCCAACTCGATCGGCTGGCCGCCGATGACCGGGCAATTGCACCACGAGGGCGAGCTGGTGGTGTTCCTGCGCGCCGGCGGCCGCGACTTGACCCCGGCCCAGGCCATGACCTGCGTATTCGGCTACGCCGCCGGTTGCGACCTGACGCGGCGNGACGTGCAGGCGCGCGCGAAAGCCGCTGGCATGCCGTGGGCGCTGAGCAAGGGCTTCGACCAGTCCGGTCCGGTAGGGGAGATCCTGCCGGCCGAGGAGTGGACGCCGGAGCTCGGCTATCGAATCCGGCTGTCGGTCAACGACCAGCTGCGCCAGCGCGCTTCGCTGGGCGCGATGATCTGGTCGGTCGGCGACCTGCTTTCCCGGCTTTCGCGCGAGGTCACGCTGTACCCGGGCGACGCGGTGTTCACCGGCACGCCGTCGGGCGTCTCGGAGCTGTCGGTCGGCGACCGCGTGCGCGTGGAAATCGACGGCTTGCCCGAGCTGTCGTTCGGCATCGCCGCCGACGCCTGATCCGCTTTTTGCACTTTTCATGAACGGCACCCTGCGCGGTGACTGAACTGCTGGCCGTCGCGCTCGGATCTGCTTTTGGCGGCATGGCGCGCTACGCGCTCGTGGTCTCGGTCGAAGCTCGGCGTCGCGATCCGGCGTGGCCGGTCGGCACGCTGATCGTGAACCTGCTTGGATGCCTGCTGCTCGGCGTGCTGGTCTCATCCACTGCGCTGGAATCGGGCGATCTCCGCACCGGGCTGATCGCGGCGCTCGGCAGCTTCACGACCGTGTCCGCTTTTGTGCTGGAGAGCTGGCAGCGGCGCGCGCGGCGAGCGCTGGTACTGGGCTACTTTGTCGGCAGTCTGATCGGCTGCCTGGCGATGTTCTCCATCGGCTTGCGTCTGGCGTGAACAGGCCTTCCTGGATGGCCCGCCTGTGCTGGGTCGGCGCAGGCAGCGCGCTCGGCGGTCTTGCGAGATTCGGCGTGGAAACGCTGGGCGGCGGGTCGTTCGCGGTATTCGCCGCCAACGCAATTGGGGCCTTCGGGATCGGCTTCTATGCGGTGTTGAGCGGGCCGGGCGGCGCGCTGAACGCAGGCCCGAGCCAGCGCCTTTTCGTCATGCCCGGCCTGCTCGCCGGGCTGACCTCGTTTTCGATGTTCAGCCTGCACGCTGAAGCCATGCTGCGCGCGTCGCCGACCGCTTCGGCGATATTCGTGCTGGCGTCGATCGCGTCGTGGATCGTCGGCGTCGGATCAGGCGATGCGCTCGCCTCCGCGCTGTCCAGGGAGCCGGATAACCGGGCTCGTGATGGATGAACCGGTCCTAGCACCCGGTTTTTCCTCGAAGATCCCGCTACCAGCCGCCGCCCCCGCCGCCGCCTCCGCCGCCCCCGGAAGACCCGCCGCCACCTCCGCCGGATGATGATCCCGGCGGGCTGGCCGAACCGGAGATGCCGCCCGCCAGCCCGCCGGCGAGCGCGCTGGAGATTCCGGCCGCGGTGAGTCCTTTGCCGGTCACGATTCCCGGCGAGTACCAGGTCCGGCGCTGCAGCGAGCCGTCGAGCTCGGCGGCCCGGATAGCCGACTCGAAGCGCTCGGCCCAGGTCTCGGCGCTGTCCAGCGCGATTGCGTAGGGCAGCAGCCGCTCGAATTCCTCGATCGTGACCGGGCGCTCGCCGCCGTGACGATTCTCGATTTCGTCGCGTTCGGCGATGTTGAGGTACAGCTGCAGGCCCTGGACGGCGTCGAGGAGCTGGCGGCCCCGCTCGGTCGGCGCCTTCATCAGCTGATAGAACGTGGCTATCAGTACAAGGTGGGCGATCAGGATCAACATCGGCAGCACGCCGATCTGCCAGGCGAAAATGCCGAGCACGGTCATCCCGGCGAACACGAACGGAAACATGAACAGTGCCGAGAAGATCAACCGCAGCGCGGCCAGACCCGAGGCCTGCTTCCAGCCCTTGAGGACGCTCCATAGAAACAGGCCGACAATGCCGTTCCATATCAGCGAGAAGATCGCCAGGAACGGGCCGAGCCCCGGCTCGTCGGTCGGCACCAGTGCCGTCATCGCGACGACCGACCCGAGCGAGACAATCAGGCCGGGCAACCACCACCTCCGGTTGTGCTTGAAGTAGCGCAGCTCCATCCGCTTGCGAAGCGCCTTCTCGTGCGCCTTGACCGCCTTGCCGACACGCGCGTGCTGGGACTGCTCGAACTCCAGTGCATCGCCGCCGACGAACAGTGCATCGAACAGCGCGCGCTCGGTCTTCGATGTGGGTGCGCCCTCGCCGCGCCTTGCCACGAAGTGCTTGTCGGGCTTGTCCAGCTTCAGGTGTTTGCCGACCGCCATGTGGACCAGCGCGGCGGCCGTGGCGGTCTTGTCGTAGCCGTATTTCAGGACGTAGCGGAGCATGCCGGGCGAGTAACCCTCCGGCGGCTCATAGCGCGGGTAGATCGCGCCGGGCAGGGGATCGCGGCCGACGCGGCTCCAGGCCCAGGCCTGCCAGCCGATGACCAGCAACAACCCCAGAATGCCGATAATCGCCCCGCGATTGTCGACCAATAGCTGCTGACCTCGCTCCAGCACGGTCGGTTCGGGCACCAGGCCCTTTGGAAATCCCACCGCCACGGTCAGCCCCTCGTAAGGGCGGAGCGGCCGCTCGCTGGTGAACGTCACGGTGTCCAGCCGGGGCACGTCGGCGCGCCATGCTGTGCCCCGCGCGCCTTCTTCGCCGAGATAGGCGTCGATGCGCAGGTCCTCGCGCGCGACGTCTCCCGGAAGCCGGACCGTGGCGGTCACCGCGTCGATGCGGAACATCCAGTCGTTGCCGGTGACGTTCCAGTACAGCTCGTCGTGCGCTTCGAAGTAGCCGAGCTGCCGGTCGGTGGTGTACTCGATCCGGTAGCGGTATTCGCCCGGGTCGAGGAAGGTGCTGGCGCTTCCGATGTAAAGGCGCGTACCGCCGGTGACCCGTTCGGTATGCCAGGACTCCTCGCGCCCGTCGCGGCTCACCGCGATCACGTCGAACGGAACGGTGACGCGGTTGCCGAGCGCATCTCGATAGACGGTCGGGAAATCCCGGTAGATGCCCCGGCGGATATCGCTGCCCTCGGCCTGTACGTCGATTGTTTCTGCAACGAACAGGCTGCCGTCGGGCTGGATCGTGATCTCCGAATCGAAGCTCAGGATGCGCTCGTCGGCCTGCGCGATGCCGGCCGAAATCAGGAGCAGCAGCGCGCAGACGATCGGCTTCATGGCGGGGCTCCCAGCGCTGTACCGACGTCCGGAACCCGCCGGGTTTCGATATCGGCTGAGAAGAAGGTCTCTTCGTGGAAGCCGAACGGTCCGGCGACGAACCGGTCCGGTACGTGCTGGACGCGGTCGTTGAGCTGGCGCACGGCGCCGTTGTAGAAGCGCCGGGACGCGGCGATGTCGTCTTCGACCTCGGTCAGCTCGTCGACCAGCTGGCGGAAGTTCTCTCCGGCCTTCAGGTCCGGATAGTCCTCCGACAGCAGGATCAGTTTTCCGAGCCCGCCGGCCAGGGCCTGCTCCGCCGCATCGCGCTGGGTAACGTCCTGGGCGTCCTCGGCCTGTCCGCGCAGCCTTGTGACGTCTTCAAGAACGGTTTGCTCGTAGCCGGCATAGGCGCGTACCGCCTCGACCAGCCGCGGCACCAGGTCGTGCCGTTTCTGCAGCTGCACGTCGATATCGGCGTAGCCGGCGTGCACCAGGTTGCGCGCGCGCACCAGGCGGTTGAAGACCAGGATGCCCCAGACCAGCAGGCCCAGGCCGACGAGGAATGCACAAGCAATGACGATCTCCATCGGCCGAGTCTAGCCGAAGGCGCCGCTCGCGGCACGCGGCGTGGCATGCTGGACCGGAACGATCAGAGGAGGCGCCGTGGACATCCGGATACCGCTGGCGGCGTGGCGCGAAGCGGGGCGTGTCGAGCAGGTACTCGGCTACGAAATGTTCGTCCGCGAATCGTCCGGCCACGAAGGCGGCGACGGCGAGACCCTGCTGTTGATCCACGGCTTTCCGACCGCGTCGTGGGACTGGTCGTGGATCTGGGGCGACCTGGCCGCCGATCGCCGGCTGATCGCGCCGGACCTTCTGGGCTACGGGTTCAGCGCAAAGCCTTTGGACCATTCCTATTCGATCGCCGACCAGGCCGATCGCTGCGAGTCGCTGCTCGAGCGCCTCGGCGTGACCGAATACCACCTGCTGGCCCACGACTACGGCGACACGGTCGCACAGGAGCTGCTGGCGCGCCGCAACGAGGGCNGCAGCGCGGCAGGGCTTCAATCCGTTTGTTTCCTCAACGGCGGGCTGTTCCCCGAGGCGCATCGTCCGCGGCTGATCCAGAAGCTGCTGTACGGTCCGCTGGGCC